>Ga0209166_10003356_pt1 | contig 11590 bp, 12 predicted proteins | sample Coa_R1_3_FD_187151 | JGI IMG/M metagenome (GOLD analysis project Ga0209166, IMG submission 187151) | Surface soil microbial communities from Centralia Pennsylvania, which are recovering from an underground coalmine fire - Coalmine... | ecosystem: Environmental > Terrestrial > Soil >... | reverse complement strand
TCCGGGTTGGTGCTGTCGAGCAGGATATCGGTGACGATGGAGAAGAACTTCTTGCCGCTCTGGCCTTCCACCACCACGTAGCGGCCGACGGCCATGTCCTCGATGACGCCGCCCGGCAGCTGGCCGGGGTCGAGCTTGACGTCGATCCCCTGCGACAGCGACCCGCCGACCACCAGGCCCAGGCGATGGCGGCCGGCGCCATTTGGGGAGGGAGCGTGATTGAAGAACGCGTCTAGCTCGGAGCGGCTGGTCATCGCGGTGTCCTTATGATGGTCTGATTCGCCGCAGCAAATTCTCCAGCCGCGGCAAGTCACGGTTCAGCATTTTGGCCAGCTCGCGGCCGGCCAGCCGCAGGAACGCGGCCCGGTCTTCCGGCGGGCGGCCGGCGGCGGCGTTGCGCAGCGACACGGCGATCAGCTCATCAGCCGGCGCCTCCGGCGAATTGACGATCAGCCGCAGGTAGTCGAAGCTGGAGGTGCAGTCGAGCACCTCGGCCGCGGTGCACGGCCGGATGCTGTCAAGCGTCACCGGCGGCTGGGGCGGCAGCCCGCACTGGATGCGGTCGGCGCCGGCATAGTAGCCGATGGCGAGCACGCTCACCTCGATTGGCACCTGGCGGTTCTCGCGCTGGTCGAGGATGTAAGCTTCCTCCAGGTCGCGCGTGGCCACCATCTGCCGCACGAACGGGTCGTCCTCGATCACAATGTCGTAGATCAGCCCAATGACGTTGGTGCGCCCGCGCTGGGCCGGCGCTTTGACGAAATCGCCAAAGCGCGGCACGTCGGGCTCGGGCACCGCGCAGCCAAACACGTAGCCGGTGGTCGAGCTGCGCAGCAGGCGGCCGATAGTCACGACACTCTCGACGTTTGTCAGCATAGCACCCTCGTTCCGTCAGAAAAAACAATCACGGGTAGCGCCGCCGCGCCGCGCCGGTCCAGGCCTTGCCCTGCGCTTTTTGCGAGATGCCGGGCCGCAGCTTTTGGCGGATGAGCGAGCCCATCACCATCTCGTCAAAGCTGCGCCGCTCGGGAAGCGTCACCACCGCCAGCTCGTGCGCCCGCATCAGGACGTAGGGAAAACCGTCGCTCACGCGTGACTGCTCGACCAGCGCCAGGTGCACCAGGTTCAGCCGGTCGGGGTCGCGCGCCACCCACTCCGGCACTTCCACCCGCAGCAGGGCATCCTTGCCGGTCCGGCCGGCATTGACGTAAAAGAAATACAGATTGTGGCCGCGCGGCGCATAGCGGATTTCGTTGTCGGGCGAGCCGTGTACAAAGAGCGCGCTGCGCTCCCCTGGCCGCAGAAATTCGAACAGCGCGCCATCGGTCAGGCGCTCCCAGCGGCCCAACTCCCGCAGCGCCTGATCGGTGATCTGCTCCAGCGGCAGGCTGTTGAGATGCAGCAGGCGCACCACCCCGGCGGCGCGCGGCCGGTCGACCACCCCGGCCACCGCGGCGCCCGAGGCGCGCAGCGCGTCAAGCTGGTCAATGTAGCCCGCCCACAGCTCCTGGAGCAGGGCCTTGTTTTCAGTCAGGAGCGAGATATACAGCAGCAGGCCGTTGTCGAGCATGGCCACCGTCGGCGCCTGGGCCGCCTCGGCCGCGGATAGCCGCGCCAGCTCGGCCAACTCGGCCCGGTCGCGCTCGGCATCAATCTTCACCTTGGGCTTTTGCCCGCCCTCGTCCTCGTACAGGTCATCATCCTGGTAATAGACCTCGGGCCGCGAGGAGGTGTCTGGCGCCTGGGCCAATCCGCAGCGAAAGACGATGCTGCCGATGTTGATAAGGTAATACAAGGCCACGCCGTGGCGGTCGGGATAGACCTGCGAGCCGTCCGCGGCGATGACGGTGTAGCGCACAGGCGCCGCCGGCAGCGGGAAGGCGGCATTGACCGCTTCGCTGGTGGGGATGCCGCCGGCCCAACGGTGCTGGCGAGCCGCCTCCACCTTGCGCAGCAAGACCTCATCCGCGACACCAATCGAATCGAGTGCGGCCTGCGCCACCGGCAGCTGCTCGGCCAGCTCGGCCAGGCGTTCGGCTACATTTTGGCCAAGCGCTTCCACTTCTTTTGTCAGCTTGTTGAATTCAAGGGCCATGCTCGACGATTGTAGCACGGGCGTTCGGGCCGTGAAAGGGGCTGTTTTGCTGACGATGCCGAACCAATAAACCTACCTTTTTGACATTTGGTTAGATTTGCATATGTCACCTTGACGTGCTACAATTCTAACAGGTTTCATACTGTGTTAGAGGGGACCGAGGGTACGCTAATGCCGCAGAAAATCCTGGTCTTGGACGACGACGAGAACACCCTTTGGCTCGTGGGTACCTTGCTCCAGCATCACGACTTTGACGTGATTAAGTCGACCTCAGCGACTGAAGGCCTGGACCTGGCACGTGAGCAAAAGCCCGACCTGGTGCTGCTGGACGTGATGATGCCCGATATGGATGGCTGGGAGGTCTGCCGGCGGCTGCGCGAGACTTCGGCCGTGCCGATCATCTTCATCACCGCCAAGAGCGCCGTCAAAGATGTGGTGAAGGGCCTGGAGATTGGCGGCGACGACTATATTGTCAAACCGTTTGACAACCACGAGCTGTTGGCCCGCATCCGCACTCAGCTGCGGCGCGGCACCACCGAGCGCGGCGCCGACGAGCTGGTTTTCGCCGAGGGCAATCTGCGTATCAACTTTCTAACGCGCGAGGTCACGGTCTACGGCAAGCAGGTGGAGCTGACGCCCAAGGAGTTTACCCTGCTGTCGGTGCTGGCGCGCAACGCCGGCCGCGTGCTCACGCGCACCGAGTTGATCACACAAACCTGGGGCCCCGAGTACGGCGAGTCCAATGAGAGCCTCAAGCTCTACATCCACTATCTGCGCAAGAAGATCGAGCGCGACCCGAACACCCCCGATTTCATCATGACATCGCGCGGGGTGGGCTATCGCTTCGCCAACAAGTGAGCGGGCTTAATAGATAAACGGGATGAGCCGCCTGGTGCGGCGCATGTAGGCCCGATATTCATCGCCAAAGGCCTCGCACAGCGCGGCCTCTTCGACGCGCATCCGAAAGGCGTACACCACGCCCGGCAGAACCAGCACGATGAGCAGGCTGAGCCAGTTCGTCAGCGCCAGCCCGTAGCCGAAGATCGTGATGAAGCTGCCAGTGTAGGACGGGTGGCGCAGGTAGCGGTATAGCCCGGTGTCGACGATGTGCTGGCCGGGCTGGATGATTACCATCGGCGTGAAGAAGCGGCCAAGCTGCCGGATGGCGTAGCCGCGGAACACTAACCCAGCCAGCATGAGCGCCAACCCCAGGTAGAAAAGCTGCGGGCGGAAAAAGCCCAGGTCAAAACGGTGCAGTAAGGTGGCGAAGAACGCCAGCGTGAACGACAACAGGTTGACGCTGAGTAGAGCATAGCGCGACAGGCGGTCGCGATCCAGCGAGCCAGCGGCGCCGCTGCGCGAGCCAGTCCAGACCTCGAACAGCCCCCAGGCCCAAAAACAGGCATAAAACGCCCACCGGGCGATGGCCGAAGGCGCGTAAGGGCCTATCACCATTCCCGGTTACCAGTTACCGGCCGCCCATGACCAATTACGCGCCGACCCATTCCACGATCGTGCTTTCCCCCTGCCCCACGCCCACGCACAAGGTGGCCAGGCCGTAATAGGGGCGCTTCTCAGCCGGCGCGCGCCGGCGCATCTCGTGCACCAGCGTGCACACCAGGCGGGCTCCGCTGGCCCCCAGCGGATGGCCCAGCGCGATGGCGCCGCCGTTGACGTTGGTGATCTCGTGCCGGAAGCCTAGCTCGCGCATCACGGCCAGTGATTGCACGGCAAAGGCCTCGTTCAGCTCGATCAGCCCCAGATCCGCCACCTGCAGGCCGGCGCGGGCCAGCACCTTCTGGGTGGCCGGCACCGGCCCCAGGCCCATGGTGCGCGGCGGCACACCGGCCGCGGCCGAGGCCACCACCCGCGCCAGCGGCTGCAAACCAAGCTCTTGGGCCTTGCGGTCGCTCATCAGCAGCACCGCCGCCGCGCCATCATTGATGCCCGATGAGTTGCCGGCCGTCACGGTGCCATTGCTGCGAAATGCCGGCCGCAGGCGGCCCAGGGCCTCCAGCGAGGTGTCGGGGCGCGGGTGCTCATCGCGGCTCACCACAATCGGGTCGCCCTTGCGCTGCGGCAGGCTGACGGGAACGATCTCCTCGGCGAACTTGCCGCTCTCAATCGCCGCCACGGCCCGGCGGTGGCTCTCCAGCGCAAACCGGTCTTGCTCTTCGCGTGTGATGGGCCGCTCGGCGGCGGTCAGCTCATAGACGTTTTCGGCCGTCTCGCCCATCGAATCGTTGCCGTACTGCTCCTTCAGCTTCGGGTTTGGAAAGCGCCAGCCCAGGGTGGTGTCCCACAGCGTGCCATTTCCAAAAGCCCACTCGGGGCTGGTTTTGGCCACGGCATACGGCGCGCGGGTCATGCTCTCCACCCCGCCCGCCACATAGATTTCGCCCTCGCCGGCCTTGATGGCACGCGCGGCGGCGTTGACGGCGGCCAGCCCGGAGGCGCATAGCCGGTTGAACGTAACGGCGGCCACCGAGACTGGAAAGCCGGCCAATAAGGTCGCCATACGCGCCACGTTACGGTTGTCCTCGCCAGCCTGGTTGGCGCAGCCCAGGTACACCTCTTCCACCTGGGCCGGGTCCAGCTTGGCGCGGGCCACTGCCTCCTTCAGAACCAGCGCGGCCAGGTCATCCGGCCGCGCGTCTTTCAGCGCGCCCCCGTGGCGGCCGATTGGCGTGCGCACTGCGGCCACAATCACAGCATCCGGCATAGTAACCTCCAATTTAGCGCTTAATAGAAGCGCATTAGAGACCGGTCAAAGCATTGCAGTTGGGCCCTGGCCGGAGTACAATGATATGTGAAGCGGCGCACCTGCCACCGGTGCGCTCTATTTTTGCTGGTAGGATTCGACGAAAAGGACTCCCATGCGGTACACCGTCGCCCACATTCAGGTTACAGACAACCTGCCCACCTGCCCCACCTGTGGGGCCACCACCGTCTTCGCCAATGCCGCCGACATTGGCAAGGATGGCCGGGTGTACATGATCTTCCGCTGCCCGAACGACGGCACCGAGAACAAAGTCTGGCGCCCCGATTGGCAGGCGCTGCACGACATGCTCGTCGCCGACGAGTAAGCCCGCCCCAGCTACAAGTTACCGGCCCCCGCGGGCCTGGCTTAAATCACAGCCTCGCCAACCAAAGAGGTGCGGTGCGGCCCGTTTTGCGTCCGTGCGGCAGGCCGTGCCAGCTCCCATTCAACAATAATAAGGGGCTCTCAGCCCGAATACTTAAACCCGGCTTCCTTCAGGGTTAGCGGCACACCCTCGCGGTTCTGGCCCGCCTCCACCACCTCCGCCACAAAGACGATGTGATCGCCAGAGGGCACGCTGCCCTGCACGCGGCATTCCACCCAGCCCAGCGCCTCCTGGAGCACCGGGCTGCCAGTGACCGGGCCATCTTTCCAGCTCAGGCCGCCCAGCTTCTCGGGATGTTTTTGAAAAGTCCTGCCCAGCGTACCCGCCAGCTCGCGCTGGCCGCTCTCGTAAACGCTCACGGCAAACGCGCCGCTGGCTTTGATCACCTGGCAGGTGTGGCTGTCAGCCTCCACCGCCAGCGCCAGCATGGGCGGCTCAAACGATGACTGCACCACCCAGTTGGCGGTCATGCCGCTCACCTCGTCGCCATGCCGCGCCCCCACCGCGTACAGCCCATAGGTAAACAGGCGCAGGACAGCTTTCTTAACGGCCGGATCCATCACACCTCCTGATAGTCATAGAAGCCTCGGCCGGTCTTCTTGCCAAGCCGGCCAGCCAATACGTAGCGCACCAGCAGCGGGCAGGGCCGGTAGCGGTCCTCGCCAAACTCGTCTTGCAGGCCGCGCATCACGCCCAGCACCACGTCGAGCCCAATGGCATCGCCCCAGGCCAGCGGGCCGTAGGGGTAGTTGGTGCCCAGCCGCATAGCGATGTCGATATCGGCCGCCGTGGCTACGCCGTCGGCCAGCGCCGTGGCGGCCTCGTTCACCAGCGCGCACACGATCCGCGCCCGCACCAGGCCAGCGCCATCGGCCACGCGGAAGCAGGCCAGGCCGAGCGCCTGCCAAAACGACTCCGCCGCTTCCAGCGCGCCGGGCGCCGTCTGCATGGCCGGCGCCAGCTCCACCACCCCGCCCACTGCCAGCGGCGGCAGCGCCCCCCAACCCACCACGCGCTCGGGCCGGCTGGTCCAGCTGGCGGCCTCAGTCGCCGAGCAGGCCAGCGCCGACACATAGAGCGCCTCGGCGCCAGCCATGAGCTCAACCACCCGCCGCTTGGCCGGCCTGGATTCGTTGTGGCACTCCAGCGCCACGTCGGCCTGGGCCGCTTCGCCGGCTAGGCGCTCAACCGTTTGAGCGTCAGCCAGGGTCTCCACCAGGTACAGGCTGGCTTCGTGGCCGGCCTGGAGGCATAGCGCCAGCAGGTCTTCGGCCAGGGGCAGCTCGCCGGCAATCACCACCCTCACGACGACAGATCCTCTTGCACGCAGCGATCGACCACCTGCTGCAGCAGCTCCACCGGCTGGGCGCCCGACACCAGATAGCGGCCGGCAAAGATGAAGGCTGGCACGCCGCGCAGGTCTTGCTGCCAGGCCCAATACTCGTCGGTCTCCACCTGCACCTGGTAATCAGGGTCGTCGAGCGCCGCGCGAAAGCCCGCCTCGTCCAGCCCGAGTGAGCGGGCAATCTCCACCAGGGTCTCCACGGACGAGATGTCGCGCAGCTCTTGCCAGTGGGCGCGGAACACGGCCAGGTGATAGGCGTCACCCTGGCCAAGAGCGATGGCATATTTCGCGCCGATGTGCGCCTTGCGGGTGGGGCGCGGCTGCGGCTCGTCCATACGCTTCAGCTCGAGGCCGAAGCGCTCGCGGGCAATCTGCTGCGTGCGCGGCCAGCCGGCGGCAACGCGCTGGCGGTACTCTGCCTCCACCTCAGGCGGCAGCGGCGGGGTGCCTTCCGGCCGCAGCTCGTAGGCGCGAAACTCCGCCCGCACGGCCCGGGTCTGCTTGAGCGAGTCCAAACTGGACTCGGCCATATAGCACCACGGTCAAACGTAATCGCTGAAAATCATCACATCAACAGGCATTGCTGGCATCCTAACGAGAAAGGGTTGATCGGTCAATCGGTTGAACGGGCAAGCCGGCGACCGTCAATTGGTAATTGTACCCACGACGCGCCACACACTGCTCTCAATCAATGACCAGCGGCTAATTGCCAATGACTTCATACAGCGGCACCGTTTCATTCAGTGACCCGCCGCCCACGTAGAAGACCGGCACGTCGAGATCGGCGACGTGCTCGACACGGTGACCGGCCTGGATCTCCTGCAGCGGGGCGTCCATCTCCGGGCTATCCATCAGCAGATACAGCGGCCGCCCGGCCGCCTGCAGCGCGGCTGCCATCGTCAGCCACTGGCTGGCCGTCCAGGTGGCGCCTGGCTGCAGCAGGCTGCCTGGCCGCACGGTCTGGCGCCCGCCATATAGCTCTACGGCGCCACTGTTCAGCGAACAGGCGATCACCGCTTGCGGCTGGCTCAGCGTCGCGATCGTCTCGAGCGAGCGGCGCTGCTGCGGCAGCAGATAGCCAAAGGTAAAGAAGCCGGAGTCAAACCCAACCACCGGTCCCAACCGGATGACGCCCAGGGCCAGCACGCCGGCTACGGCCGCCAGCCGCGCCGCGCCGGCCCAGGCCCCCGGCTGGCGCCACAGCCAGGCCAGCAGCGCCAGCGCGCCCAGCGCGATGTAGGCCGCCAGCGGGACGTATAGCGACAGCACATCGCGCAGCCGCAGAAAGGGATACCACAGATGGAAAGCCAGCAGCGGGCCATAGGCGGCCAGGACAGCGAGCAAGGGCAGCCGCGCCCGCCGCCAGCCATACCAGGCGCCCACGACGGCGAAGGGCCACAGCCAACCGAACTCGCGCGCATCCAGCGCCTCGGCGCCAAGCTGGCTGAGCGCCGCCGGCAAGGCCTGCCACGAGAACAGGGCCAGCTCGCCGGTGCCAAACCGGAAGGGCGTGCCATACAGGCGCAGCCGGTAGAGCAGATCGGGCACGGCGCCAGCGGCGGCGACAACAGCAAAAGCCACAATAAACGCCCAGCGCGCCCGGCGCTGGCGCAGCCCAAACCAGGCCGCCAGCACCAGGCCGGGCGCCACCAGCAACTGGGTATAGCGCACCGAATAAGCGGCGGCCAGCGCGAGCCCGGCCAAAGCGCCCAAGCCGGCGTGCAGCGGCGCCGGCTTGTCCCGCAGGCGCAGCGCCAGTAGCAGCAGCCCCACCGTCAGGCCGGTCAGCACCAGCGCGGCGCCGTCTGCCAGTGGCGTCACCAGCCGCGTGAGCAGCTCGGAAGAGGTGGCCACGATGGCGGCAGCAGCCAGCCCCGCTGCCCAGGCCCAGCGCCGCTGAGCGCGCGGGGCGGCCAGGACCGTAAACGCGGCCGTTAGCGCCGCCGCCGCCAGCCCCACCCAGCTATTGAAGGTCAGCATCAATCGTTCGCCGCCCAGCCGGTAAGCGCCGGCCAGCAGCACGCTAAAGCCCGGCGGCCAAACGGTCGGCGCCAGCCCTTGGGCGTTGGGCAGAACGTAGCCGACGTGCGTGGCCGGCAGGGTGGGCAAACCCAGCCCGGCGGCGAACACGGCCAGCGGAAATTGGTGCAGCGCCGTGCCGTGCTGCGCCAGGTCCAGGGCCATCTGCACGTAGGCAAACGGATCGCTGCCGGTGACGCCGGCGGCGGCATAGCCCCAGAGCAGGTTGAGCATGAGGCCGGCCGCGCCCGCCGCGGCCAGCGCCGCCGCCCACCACAGCCTGTCGAACGCGCGCAGCGCGATGAGCAGCGCCCAAACCAGGCTCAGGCCCAGCGCCAAGGAGTAATTCAGCCCATCGGCCGGCAGACGATGCAGCCCGTTGACAATCAGCAGCCGCAGCGCCGCCACGCCATACAGGATGATGAACGGCGCCAGCACTTCCGACATCCAGCGCCGCCGCAGCAGGCCCGGCAGGCAGCCAGCCGCCACCAGGGCGGGCGCCGACCACAGCGGCCAATGGGCCAGCCGCGCTACGACCAACAAAGCGACCAGATGGAAGGCGAGCAGGACAGCGTGCAGGACAGCAGGCGGCGCGGCCGGTGCAGGCTTAGGGTCCAGGGCCAGGGCGCGCAGTTGAGCGAGGAGAACGCCGGGCGCCCGGTTCATCGGGCGGCGCTCACTTCCGGCTGTAGTCGTAGAAGCCGCGGCCCGTCTTGCGGCCTAGCAGGTTGGCCTCTACCATGCGCCGCTGGATGGGGTGCGGGCGATAGCGCGGGTCCTCGAAGAAGGCATGATAGACCGACTGGGTGACGGCAAAGTTGACGTCGAGCCCCACCAGGTCCATCAGCTCGAAGGGCCCCATCTTGAAACCCAGCGACCGCAGCAGCGCGTCAATGGTCGCCGGGTCGGCGGCACCCTCGCCCAGCAGGCGCAGCGCCTCGCCGTAAAATGGCCGCGCCACCCGGTTGACGATGAAGGCCGGCGTGTCGCGGCACACCACCGGGGTCTTGCCCAGGCCGCGGACAAAAGCCAGCGCCGTGTCCATAGTGTCGGTGGAGGTGCGATCGCCGCGGGTCACCTCCACCAGCGCCATCAGGAGCGGCGGGTTGAAGAAGTGCAGTCCCAGGCAGCGCTCCGGCCGGGCAGTGTGGCCGGCCAGCGCCGTAATGGAGAGCGAGGACGTATTTGAGGCTAGCAGGCAGTCGGGCCGGACCAGCGCATCCAGACGCTGGAACAGGTCGCCCTTCAGCGCCAGGTCTTCCGGCGCCGCCTCGATCACCAGGTCAGCGGCAGCCACATCTCCCAGCTCGGCCGTTGCCCGCAGCCGGCCCAGGGCGGCGCTGGCCTCGTCCGGGGTCGACTTGCCCAGCTCCACCCCCTTTTGAATCGAGGCGCGGATGCGCTCCTGGCCGGCGGCGACGATGGCTGGCGTCAGGTCATACAGCACCGTCGCGAAACCGCGCAGCGCGCAGACCTGGGCGATGCCGCCGCCCATGGTGCCAGAGCCAAGTACGGCGACGGTGTTGATAATCGTGTTATTAGGCATCATGCGTGTGGGGGTGTGGGTGTTTGGGAGTTTTTGTCAGCCTCGTGCCCACTGCCCCACACCCATACCCCCAAACTCCCACACTCCCATACTCAAATGTCCGGCAGCTGCCAGTCAATCTCGCTCTTGCCGGCGTCGCGCAGGGCGGCGTTGATCTTACTGAAGGGCCGGCTGCCGAAGAAGCCGGAGCGCGCCGACAGCGGCGAGGGGTGCGCCGACTCGATGATAGTGTGGCGGCTCGAGTCGATCAGCCCCACCTTCTTGCGCGCGTAGCCGCCCCACAGCACAAAGACCACCTGGTCCTCTTTCTCCCCGACCGCGCGCAGCACGGCGTCGGTGAAATGCTCCCAGCCCTTGTTCTTGTGCGAGTTCGGCTCGTGCGCGCGCACGGTCAGCACGGCATTCAGCAGCAGCACGCCCTGCTTGGCCCACGGCACCAGGTAGCCATTGTTCGGGATGCGGAAACCGACGTCCGTCTTTAGCTCCTTGAATATATTCAGCAGCGACGGCGGCGGCTTCACGCCCGGCCGCACCGAAAACGCCAGGCCATGCGCCTGGCCGTCGTCGTGATAGGGGTCCTGGCCCAGGATGAAGACCTTCACCTCTTTATAAGGCGTCAGCCGCAGCGCCGAGAACACCTCGCCCTCGGGCGGAAAGACGGTGTGGCTGCGGCGCTCGGCGGTGACGAATTCTTCCAGCTTGTGGAAGTAGGGCTGCTCGATCTCATTCGCCAGGATGTGCTGCCAGCCAGACGGTATGGCTTCCATATTTCAGCCCCCGGTCTATTCCCCAGTGAACCGCGGCGCTCGCTTCTCCAGAAAAGCGGCCACCCCTTCGCGGTGATCGGCGCTGTGTCCGGCGACTTCTTGCAGCTGGGCCTCGTAGTCCAGGGCCTCCTCCAGCGAGAACACCAGTGCCTTGTTCATGGCGCGCTTGGTCAGGCCGATGGCCCGGGTGGGCGCCTGGGCCAGCCGCAGCGCGATGGCGCGCACCTCGCCCGCCAGCTGATCGTCGGGAAAGACGCTGTTGACCAGCCCCAGCTCCAGCGCCGTGTGGGCCGCGACCGGCGCATTGGTGGCCGCCAGCTCAAAGGCGCGCGGGTAGCCGATGAGGCGCGGCAAGAAAAAGCTGGTGCCCGAATCCGGCGCCAGGCCAATACCGCTGAACGCAAAGCGCAGCCGGGCGCTCTCAGCGGCGTAGCGCATGTCGCAGGCCAGCGCGATGCCCAGACCGGCGCCGGCCGCGGCACCATTGATCTGGCCGATGACCGGCTTCTCAATCGCGTGCAGCCGCGTGATGATGGGGTTGAACGTGCGCAGCAGGTGCGCTCGAAACGAAACCGCCTCGGGCCGGTCGCGCAGGGCGGCCAGGTCTTGCCCGGCGCAAAAGGCGCGGCCGGCGCCGGCCAGCACCAGGCAGCGCACGGCGCTGTCGCGCTC
>Ga0209166_10003355_pt1 | contig 11592 bp, 10 predicted proteins | sample Coa_R1_3_FD_187151 | JGI IMG/M metagenome (GOLD analysis project Ga0209166, IMG submission 187151) | Surface soil microbial communities from Centralia Pennsylvania, which are recovering from an underground coalmine fire - Coalmine... | ecosystem: Environmental > Terrestrial > Soil >... | reverse complement strand
CCAGCACGTCGGCGGGCTCGTCTGCGCTGCTAACAGCCCGGCCGCTGATGCGGACAGTGATGGCACCATTGCCTCTTCGCTTCCACTTCACTTCGAGTCCGTCGAGGCGGCCGGTGCGACGAAACTCCTCGATCAAGCGAGCGTGCTCTTCAGGTTGCGCGAAGACGTCTTTCTCGGGGTCGAGTAAAAGCACCTGTTCTGCGGATTCGTATCCCAGCATCGTGATCAGCGCCGGATTCACGTCCAGGAATCGTCCTTCCAGACTGGACCGGTAAATGCCGTAAACCGAGCTCTGGACGAGAGAACGGTAGCGGGCTTCGGAGCGACGCAAGGCCTGCTCGTTGCGCTTGATTTCCACCGCGCTCGCGAGTTGGCGAGCAACGAAAGTCAGGATTTCCTTGTCGCGCTCGCCATAGCGGATGTTTTTGGAGTAGGTCTGAACCACCAGAGCGCCGAACGTGTTGCTGTTTACTTTCAGAGGAACGCCCATCCAGTCGAGGGAGCGCGAACCATTGCGCGCAACGTCGCCCCGGTCTTCCATGGCCTGCAGTACCTCGGGCGTGGCCAGCAAGGGCTCTCCGGTGCGGATGAGATAGTCGGTGAGGCCGCGCCCCATCTTTTTGGTGGGAGGCGCAGCATCACGTTCGTCGACAAAATACGGGAAGCTGACCAGATCCGTCGCTGTATCGTAGAGCGCGATATAGAAGTTACGCGCATACAGCAGTTCGTCGACAATGCCGTGCACGGCAGCGAAGAACTGCTGCAGATCATGAGCGCTGCTGCTCTTTTCGGCAACGCGATAGAGCGCGGAACTCAGCGCTTCGACGCGCTTACGATCGGAAATATCGTGATAACCCACATAAAATCCGGCCATCTCGCCCTCGAGCATGAGTGGCGCGCAGGAAACTGAAACTTCGACCAGATTTCCGTCTTTCTTGCGACGCTTGGTTTCCAGGTTGATGCGCTCGCCCTTTATCAGAGCTTCATTGACCCACTTTGATTCCGGCAGCCGGTCCGGAGGGACGACCAGCTTCTCCACAGACTGCCCAACAATTTCGGCAGGCTCGTATCCGAACATCCGCGCAAAGGTTTCGTTCGCCCACAGGGCTCGATGTTCGCGATCGGCAATGACCAGGGCGTCGGGGGAAGCTTGAAAGACCTGCTCTAGAAAATGCAAGCGCGCTTCAGGAGTGTGTTTCTGGCTGCCAATGGCTTCTGATAACGGAAGAGGGAGAGTAACCGGTTCAGGATGAGATTGGTTGTCGGGTGAAGGTGCGCTGTCCGAAGGCACAAAAGCGGGCGGAGCTCCGCTTTCGAGCGCCTTTTTCAGGCGCGCGGCGCGCGTAAGATCAGCCGGTTTCGATGGGATGACACGATCGCCCATCCGCGGATTCCCCCTCCGAACACGCAGTGCGTCATCATCGTAAATAGCTGGGTACCCGCTCGAAAGTTACGGGGGTAATCCGAAAATAGGAAGGTCCCAAATGAAGTGAAGAGATCGTTACTTTGGTGCGCGTGGGTGCGAAACGGCTCAGCGCCCGACAGTAAGAGTGTCTCCGCGTAAGAGTAATCCGGCCCACTTGGCAACAAGCAGGCAGCTTCACTTCTGTATGCATTAACCCGCGGACGCCAGCAAAGTTTCGCACAAGATTGGGACGCCCCTCTTGGCTCAGAAGCTTTGCCGGGGTGCATCCTCGGCTCAAGCTCGAGCATCGAAAGAATTAACCGGATGGTTAATTCGTAAAGATTCGTAAACGGGTCAGGAGGTGACCTTTATGGCAAGACAAAGTTTCAAGAAATGGGCGGGCTCCCTGCTGGCGGTGGGGCTTTTGAGCGCGACGCTCGTAGCCGAAACCGGGGCAGCGGCTCGCTATGACAACCAAGTGCAGAATGCTGTGACGCAGAAGCTGGCGGCGAAAAAACAATTCAGCAACGTCAAGGCGAATGTTGAGGACGGCATTGTAACGCTGACCGGAACCGTGGATCTCTACCAGCGCAAGCTGGACGCAGCCAAACTGGCGCGTAAGGCCTCGAACGTCCAAGGTGTCCGCAACCTGATCGTCGTAGCCGGACCGAACGTTCCGGATGCGCAGCTGGAGCAGAAACTGGCGACCAAGCTGACGTACGTTCGCGAAGGCTATGACAGCACGTTCGACTACTTCGCGTTGGGCGTAAAGGATGGCGTGGTCACGGTTGAGGGCCAGGATCGCACTGGCGTCGGCCGAGACGAGGCGCTGGCCGAGATCGCGAACATGCCCGGAGTGAAGGACGTGGTCGAGAACATCAAAGTCGCGCCGACGTCCTCGTACGACGATGGGCTGCGGCTGCAGGCGATGCGTGCCATCTATCGCGATCCAGTGCTGAGCAAGTACGCAATGGATCCGGCGCGTCCGATTCGCATTATCGTAGCGAACGGGCACGTGACCCTGTACGGCGAGGTCAACAGTGCGATGGATAAGCAGGTCGCCGGGATCCGAGCCGGCCAGTTGTTCGGCGCGTTCAGCGTGGATAACAAGCTGGTGGTTGCAAAGTCGTAAGCGAGGTAGCAGCGCTAGAAAGGCGCGGCGAGGGCCGCGCCTTTCTATTTCGGCGGCGTGTGCTCGAACGGCAGCTTGGTATAACGGGCTTTCTCCACTTCAATCACCAGGACGACTCGCCCTTCCGGCTGGCGAAAGGGGAACGGCTTGCCAGTGTACTTTTGCGAGACCCGGTCCATGGTCTTGAAGTCGGAATCGGGACGGCGCTGGGTGACGCGGCCGCGGATCTGGACCTCTTCATACGGATTTGTGAAGTCTACGATGGAGAGTGCGACCCGCGGATCGCGGCGCGTGTTCTTCGCCTTCAGCGAGCCCTCACCCGTGCACACAATGATATGTTCACCTTCCCGGCCAACCCAGACAGGCACAGACTGGGGAGAGCCATCAGACATGAGCGTGGCCAGGTGGGCGAAGTTGGGGCGGTCGATCAATTGCTTCACTTCAGGCGAAAGCATGGAGGACATAAATACTCCTTCTGAAAATATTCCTTCCAAGCCTACGGTAGGCGGTTGATCAGGGAGGCGACGTAGCCGCCGCCGAAGCCATTATCAATATTTACCACGCTGACATTCGATGCACACGAGTTCAGCATTCCCAAAAGGGCGGCCATTCCTTTGAACGAAGCGCCGTAACCGACGCTGGTGGGCACGGCGATGACGGGAACACCGACCAAGCCTCCCACGACGCTGGGCAGCGCGCCTTCCATGCCGGCGCAGACAATCACGACCCGAGCTTTGGTCAATGCTTCCCGATTCGCCAGTAGTCGGTGGATGCCGGCGACTCCGACATCATAAAAATGCTCGACTTCGTTGCCCATGAGCTCGGCGGTGACGACGGCCTCCTCCGCCACGGGGATGTCGCTGGTCCCGGCCGAAACTACAGCGATGACGCCCTTGCCGTATTTCGTGGGGTCTTTTTGCAGCACGATGGCGCGCGCCAGCTGCCGGTATTCAACGCCGCGAATTCTTTTCTTTACGGCGGCGAACTGCTTGTCGTTGGTTCGAGTGGCGAGGACGTTGCCACCATGTTTGGCGAGCCGAGCGAAGATTCCCGCGACCTGCGACGGGGTCTTCCCTTCTCCGAGAATCACTTCAGGCATGCCGGCGCGCAGGGCGCGGTGATGATCGACCTTCGCGAAGCCGATATCCTCGAAAGGAAGATGGCGCAGGCGAGCGACGGCATCGTCGGGAGTCAGCTTGCCTTTGCGAACCTGATCAAAGAGCTGGCGAATGGATTCGGCGTTCAACGGGCACTCAGCACTCAGCCTTCAGCAAGGCGGAGTTCTAGCTTAGCATTTTGTGGACGACGTTCTACTCAGGCATGGGCTGTGCGAGCGAGTTGGCGCGAGATGGAGCGCAGCTTTCCGATCACGGTCGCGCAGACCCTGCGGGCCAAGCCAGGTTCGTCGAGATGAGCCAGAAAGAGCCGCCGGAGGCCGCTGGGCGCGACTTTTCCCGCGAGATACGCCTCGTAAATCTGGTTGCCGATGCGATAACCCCATTCCTCGGTCGACGATTCGAATTCACCGGAATCGGCACGGGCCGCAGACAGCGCAGCTTTCTCGCAGGCAGCGCGCGAGAGTTGCGGAAACTTCTCCGAGCCCGGGGCCGGCCGCGAGGGATGCAGAATGCGCGATCCGAGATAAGCCACGGCATGCTCGATCACGCGAGCATAGAAATGATCAATGGCTACGCTGGACGCCACACTTTCGCCGGCGACGGTTGCACCGGTTGAGTTGCCGTTCAAACGATGCGGCAGCCCCTGGCAGGCGTGATGCAGAAAGCGGGTAGCATCTTCGGCTGCGTGCATCATCTTAAATTCGCGGACACAAAAGGCATTCACCTGCGGCAAGTAGGCGCTGCCGCGCTCTTCCACGCTCGCCAGCATGGATTCACAGACCGACTCACTCACTCCCTTGCGCGACAGTAGACGGCGCAACATGGCGTTGGAGGAGCCGCCATAGACCTCAGGCAGCATGTCTACCAGAAATTTCGGCTGGGTGCCGTTGTGGGGCGAATAGCGATTGATTTCGAGAAACGCCGCGAGACTGTCGATCAGGTTGTAGATGGTCGGCGCAAAATCGGGACCATCATCGCAGCGGCTCCATTGGTCGAGAAACAAACGATAGCTCTCGTATTTCTCAAGCGGCGTCGCGTTAAAGACGCATACCACGTCATCGCTGACGCGGACGGCCTCGATTTTGTCGGCGCGCTCGCCGGCGGCGTGCCAGTAAAGGGCATCGATGTTCTGGAGCACCGTAAGAACTTTGGCGTCGGGCATCTGCTCGCGAAGTTCGCGCGGCAGATGTCCGGGAGCGAGGTGCGACTCGCCAAATAAAACAAAAATGACGGCATTCGGATGGGTCCGGCGGATCTCCGACAGTTTGATCGCGGCATGGCGGTCGCGGGCTCCGATCTTGCGCAGGTCTTCGCGCGGCATGCAGTCTAGCCCATAAAGCGCCTCGCCATGATCGCGTGCGGTGGCCAGAAGCTCGTAGAACGGCGCCCAGTCGTATCCCCAATCAAGATCGAAGCGAATGCGCTGGCGAAGTTCGGATTCATCAATCTCGCGGCGCCACCATTCATCGAGAATGTGCTGGTCGCGGTCGAAAATCGTCTCCACCCCAAGAATGACGGGGCGGTCACCGGCCAGGGCACGCTGCTCGATCAGAGATGCTGCGTAGCGCTGAGCCGCGGGCAAGGCGTGGTAATCGCCGACCAAGACCACATCTGCCGACTGCAGCGTACTCCGCAACTGATCGGAATCGAGCACGCAATCATATCTGCGAAACGCCTGGTTGAATTCTCGAAGGTATTTGCGGCGGCTATGCGAATCCTGGAGCCGGATTTCGCGCTCCACTCCCGCCAGCGCCTGTAGTTGGGCTGCGCTGCGACGGGACCGGAGATTGGCGGTGGATGCCATATTTCAGCTCTTAGCTCTCAGCTCCTAGCTCCTTCATCTTGACTTCGGCGGCTTTGCCTCCCTATGCTCCTGAGCCGGAGGCCTTTTGCCGAACCATCCGCCGCAGAATCTGACCGTCGCTACTACTGGAGCCAGCGGGGCCATCTTTCTGCGGCATCTTCTCCTTGCCGTCGCACGCGACCAGCGCGTGGAAACGGTGAACTTCATCGCATCCGACAGCGCGCTACGCGTCATGGCCGAAGAGTTGGACTTAAAGGGCCGGTCCAATCTCGTGGGCCAGATTCTCGGCTCTCCCGCCGGCCGCGCGTCGCGCAAAATTCAAATTCAATCGAACGCTGACATCGGCGCCAACGTAGCCAGTGGGTCTTACCCCGCCGATGCCATGATCGTCATCCCCTGCAGCGTGGGCACTCTGGCCCGGATCGCCAACGGCGTCGCCTCACAACTGATCGAGCGCGCTGCTGACGTCTCGCTCAAAGAGAAGCATCCCTTGGTGCTCTGCGTGCGCGAAACGCCCCTCAATAAAATCCACATCCGCAACATGTATCGGGCAGCCGATGCCGGAGCGACGATCTTTCCGCTTATCCCGGCGTTCTATTACCGTCCTGCTTCATTAGATGAGATGGCGCGCGAGTTTGCCTATCGCGTGCTGGCCCATCTGGGCCTCCTGCAGCCCGACGCCTTCCGCTGGAAAGGCTGATCTCTCAATAACTTGGCGCGATAAAGCAAAAAAGTCTCGCACCTAAGTAACATCGGCACATCTGGGGGAGGATTTCAGTGTAGACACCCCAAAGTGCAGGCGGCAGATGCCCGGTGGACATGACCGGCCGGGGAGATTGCGCATTGGGCGCCGTAGTTTGAGATTTCCAAAGCTGCAATCTGGATGCGATGGCGTAGAATGCGGCAAATTCCGGGAAGGCTGGGTCCAATGTTGAGACAGTGGCTTGTATGCCTCACTGCATTCTTGATTATGGTGGTTGCCGCTCAGGCAGCTGACCAGCGCAATCCGTTGGCTGGCAACCCTAAGGCGGCCAAAGCTGGCGAATACGAGTTCCGCATCAATTGCGCGTTGTGCCACGGACTGGGGGCGAGAGGTGGAGGCCGCGGGCCTGATCTTACGCGGGCGGTGAAGAAGCACACGCACAATGACGCGGAAATGTTTCAAGTGATCAGCAATGGCATTCCCGGGACCGCGATGCCGGCCAATGGGACCAACGGGCAGGGCGTCGGCATGACCGACGAAGAAATCTGGCAGATCATCACCTACATTCGCAGCCAGGAAGTGAAGGCTCCGGCTAAACCGGTGGGCAATGCCGTACACGGCAAAGAATTGTTTTATGGCGACGCGAATTGCTCGCTTTGCCACATGGTCGGGGGAAAAGGCGGGCGTCTCGGGCCGGAGTTGACCGGCGTTGGCGCGTCGCGTACGCCAGAAGCGATCATCGATTCGGTGCGCAATCCCAGCCGGAGGCTGGCTTGGGGATTGACGGAAGCGACGAAGGAATTTCCGCAAGAATACGAGAGTGTCACCGCGGTCACCGCTGAGGGGAAACAGATCAAGGGCGTGACGCTGAATGAGGACAGCTTCACCGTTCAGGTAATGGATACCAGCGAGCAGATCCATCTGCTGGAGAAAGATAAGCTGAAATCCTTTGAGAAGAGTCGCGAGTCGGCGATGCCCAGGTACAACGTCGATACCTTGAGCGACAAGGATCTGAACGATATTGTGGCCTTTCTGGTCAGCGTGGGGGCGAAATGAGGACTTTTCGTGCCGCTGTTGCGACAGATTTTCAACGCAGAGCCCGCGGAGAACTGCCGCGGAGATCGCGGAGAAATTCGATACTTACCCGTATTCTTTTCGCCTGTATAGTCGCTGCCAGTTCTGTACATGCGCAAGTCACCTTCGATCGGATTGTCAATTCGGCCAAGGAACCGCAGAACTGGATGACCTATTCCGGCGACTATTCGGGAAAGCGCTTCAGCGGACTCGACCAGATCAGCGTCATCAATGTACACAGCATGGTGCCGAAGTGGGTCTATCAGACTGGGGCTACCGGCAAGTTAGAAACCAGTCCGCTCGTGGTCGACGGAGTTCTTTACGCGACCGCGCAGGACGATCGCGCCTATGCGCTGGACGCGCGGACGGGACGGCCGATCTGGATGTACCAGCGGCAACTGCCGGGGGATATTCGTCCGTGCTGCGGTCGGGTGAATCGCGGCATGGCGATTCTGGGCGACAAAGTTTTTCTGGGCACTCTCGACGCGCACGTCATCGCGCTTGATGCGAAGACCGGAAATGTCATATGGGACGTGGCTGCGGCGGATTATCGGACGGGGAACAGCTTCACGGTCGCGCCGCTGGCCGTGAAGAATCTGATCGTAATTGGCATTTCGGGCGGAGAGTACGGGGTGCGCGGTTTCATTGACGCGTACGATGCCGATACCGGAGCGCGCAAATGGCGGTTCTATAGCGTCCCCGGACCCGGCGAACCGGGGCACGACACGTGGGAAGGCGATTCGTGGAAGGCGGGCGGAGCGCCGGCATGGAATACGGGCACGTATGATCCGTCAACCAATCAGATCTTCTGGCCGACGGGGAATCCCGCGCCGTCGAATCGGGGCGCCGGACGCGCGGGCGACAATCTTTACAGCAATTCCCTGCTGGCGCTCGATGCCGACTCCGGAAAGCTGAACTGGTATTTCCAATTCACCAAGCACGACGAGCACGACTGGGATGCGACGCAAGTTCCGGTGATGGTTGATGCCGGGGACAAGAAGCTGATCGCACAGGCCGACCGGAACGGATTTTTTTACGTGATCGATCGCACGACTGGAAAATTGATTTCGGCGACACCTTATGGAAAGACCACGTGGAGTGATGCGAAAGATGCGGAAGGCCGCCCGATCGCGAATAAGAATGCCTCGCCTACGTTGCAGGGACACACGGTGTGTCCAGGGGCTCTGGGGACAACTAACTTCATGGCTCCGGCGTACCATCCGCAGACGGGGTTGTTTTATGTCACGGCGCGGGATCAGTGCGATATTTTCAGCACCGCTCCGCAACCCTATGAGCCGGGGCACGCGTTTTATGGCAGCGCCTACTTTCCTTCGGAGGAAGCCAGGCCTTACTTGGGATTTCTGAAGGCGATCGATCCCACGACGGGCGAGATTAAACAGACCTTCCAGCACACTTCCCCGACGTGGTCAGGAGTGCTGTCGACGGCTGGTGGGCTCGTCTTCAGCGGCGATGCCGAAGGAAACTTCATTGCCTTCGACGCAAAGTCGCTCAAACCTTTGTGGCATTTCCAGATGGGAGGCGCAGTCTACGCCGCGCCCATCGCTTTTGCCGTGAATGGGAAAGAGTATGTGGCGATCGCAGCGGGCAGCGCAATCTACGCGTTTGGCCTGCCGTGATGGGGTGGGTTGCTGGCGAGAATGGGATTCGGAGTGAAATCATCTGGTTTCGTCAACTGACTTCCAAACGGCCTCCCGACGGTGTCTAATCTGTGGAACGTGATAATGCGCTGGTTAGCTGCGACGTTCGTGATCGGCTGGTCAGTTGTAGCCTCAGGACAACTCTCTGGGCACTTTTATCTAGAGAAGTCGACCTTCGCTCCCGGCGAACCAATTTTTCTGTATTTCGAGGTTGTTAACGAAGGGCCTCGGCCTGAAAACATTCATTCCGCTGATCCTTATTCGTTCTGTTCGGGTTACGAGGTCAAGGTATCGAGCGACCCAAAGGCTACCTCGTCATGCCCGTCTCTTGGCGTGGGAGGAAGCTGTTTATCTTCCTCGGCCCTGCTCCCCTCGGGCAAGTCTCGAATCGAGCGCCTCCTGCTGAACTTTGACCACAAAATAGATGTGCCGGGATCATATTCTGTGGAAGCTGAACGCTATCTCTCTCACGCCGATGCCACAGCAAACTACTCTAGTCCTGATACTCCCAAAGACACGCTCGAAGTGCGAACTACGCTGTATTTCGAGGTGGACCCAAGCAGTACCGAGGATCCCAAGACACTACAAACTTTCTTCTTTGCGCTTAAGTCGAACGATCCCGTTCGGCGCAGCGAAGCAGCGCGCACGTTAGCTAGTATTGCTCCGAAGTCTTTGGAAGATACGTTACTAGGTTTCGCGGACAGTAACGAATTTAGGCAATTCGCACCCTTGGCTTTCCACCGCCTGAACACCCAACGCAGCATGAAAGCATTGGCCGACTTGCTTGAGAAAACCGAAGCGGGATCGTACGAGCACATGAAAAGTGCGGACTACCTCGCAGAAAGTGGCGATCCACAATGGTTTCCGCTTTTGCACGACGTAGCTCAGAAGCACGCACAAATCCTAAACTATGTCTCCGATGCGGCTGAACTCGGTGGTGACAAAATGCTTCCCTCGCTTATTTTGTTATTGGGCAGCCCTGACAAAGAATTCACGCGTGTAAATGCGGTTACGGCGATAGGCTACACGGGGTCCCGGTCCGCTGTACCAATCCTGCTCGACCTCCTCAAAAACTCGGACGTGGGCATTGCTGAGAGGGCGCTTTATGGTTTGCGACTGTTGACGCATCGTAGCGCAAACGATGATGAGAGTGAGAGTCCTCAGTCGCAATACCATCGGTGGTCGCAATGGTGGGCACGGGAGGGCGCTTCCGCTCCCATCTATAAAGCTACTGAATGCGGCAACTTCAACCCTTTGCGATGACGAAGCAGAGGCCATTATTTGGCCGGGGCGGAGCATGGTTGTTGAAACACCATTTCACTCAGAATCCGGGGACTGGGCATCTCACGATTCATGCATGCGCGACCGGTAAATATCGAGACGGAACGCTTGTTCCTCGTATGCTTAATGCCAGAGGAGATTGAGGGCATTATCTCTGGTGATTTTGAGCGTGTGTCGCTGCTGACGGGCGTCTGTTTCCGATCAGCCGATCCGAAGCTGGGTGTCGATTGGTCTTGGCATCTCAAGGCGTTGAAGGCTAATAGCAACCAGCTGGCATGGCGCGTGCGCGTGATCGTCGAGCGATCATCGAATACCGTCGTAGGATCGATCAACTTAAAGGGTGAACCCATCGCTGGCGACGTAGAAATCGGATGGGGCTTGAATAACGATGCTCGCGGAAAGGGGTACGCGACGGAGGCATCGGCGGCAGTGATTTATTGGGTTGCTCAGCAGGCTGGCGTTAGTTCCATCAGTGCCACCGTACCGGACGACAACTATCCTTCGCAGCGCGTCGCCGCACGGCTGGGGTTGAGGCGCACCAGCGAAACACGGCGCGACTCGCCTCTTTGGCAGCGCACGCTTCGGTAATTGGCGAAACATCTGTTATCGGCAATCATTCCCGACTATCCTGTATTTGCGTGGGGACTTGGCGAACTACATCCTCTCTGGAGGGAACTGTGAGAACACTCGACATTCTCACTGCGTGGATACTAATCGCGTTGGGCGCCGTCCACATTGCCTTAACGCGAACGGTAAACCCGAACATGGGCATTCAAGCTATTTGGTTCGCAAGTGGCGGCCTGCTCATTGTCGCAATCGGGACGCTCAACCTACTTCGGGTGGCCTATAGCCGTGTCGCCAGGGGCGTCTATGTGGTGTCGCTGATTGCAAACATCGTGCTCGTGCTCCTGATGCTGTCTTTTGCAGCCCTGGTTCCTATTCGGAGCAATCCGCAGATTTTGTTTGGTCTAATTCTCGCGGTAGTGCTCACCGCGTTCTCCGTGCTACGCCGCCCTGATCACGTCCAAGCTCGTCAGGTGCATTGACCGCCCTGCCTCAGTCTCCCTGCCGACCCGAGCGAACAGCTAAGACACGAACAAAAGCGGCGGAACATCTGTTGTTTGCCGCGGTACGTGGTTTTTCCCCGATTGACGCGGCCGCGCGTTTCGTACTAATCTGCGATTACACCGGAAAGGAGGTGGTCGGATGACAAGTTCAGAAGGCAGTAGTAGAAGTACCCAAAGACCAGGTGAGGTGGCTGAGACTTAGAGCGGGTTGCTCTAAGCGGGGCTCTAGGCGCGGAATTGGCAAGAACTGCGCCGGGAGCTACAGTCCGCACACTACCGGTGATTAAGGATTGATGGCCTGACGCAGGTCGGTCAGGAGCGTCAATCAGGGACCCGGAGTTGCCGTAGAG
>Ga0209166_10003354_pt1 | contig 11595 bp, 11 predicted proteins | sample Coa_R1_3_FD_187151 | JGI IMG/M metagenome (GOLD analysis project Ga0209166, IMG submission 187151) | Surface soil microbial communities from Centralia Pennsylvania, which are recovering from an underground coalmine fire - Coalmine... | ecosystem: Environmental > Terrestrial > Soil >... | reverse complement strand
GCCAGGCTGTTCCAGTTGCTGATAAGAAACGCGAAGACACCGACGAACAAGGTCTTCCTGACGAGGCGGGCCAGAATGTCCTCGTCGGCTCCCCAGGCCCAGAACAGGCCCGCCAATGTGACATCGATTGCGGCCAGTGTGCTGGCAAGGTATCCGACCTCACCTCCGAGCAGCCCGAACCCCGAATCGATGTAACGGGTGAATGTCTCCAGGAACTGATCAATAATGCCAGTGCCGCCCACGACTCACTCCTTCTCATTCTGTTGAATCGAAGAGAAGCCAGATGGCACGCGGCTCTCGTCCTTCGGCGCTACGAACAGCGATGATCCCGCTTGGGGCATCCGACTGTCGGAGGGTGGCCGAGCGTCCCGTCCGAGGAATTGGCGACGTTTCTCGGCCCAAGTCTTCCGGCACTCGGTGAGAGCGTCCTTCTGCTCATAGGTCACGGACCGGCACTCCGCGAGCTTTGCTGCCAGGGGATCAGGTGACGTGCTGGCGGGCTGCAGGATCTTCGCCTGCTCTTCGCCACCGCGAAGCGGGATGGTGCAGGCTGCGACGGCGAGCGCGACTAGCGCTAAGGCCACTAGGCACGGAATGCCTTTGAGTTTCTGCGTATTCATCAGTGAAACATCTGCACGTTGGTGGATTGATAGCCGGCGCCTGGCGTCAGGAAGCGGCGCAATTGTTCCCTGCTTTGGTCCTGGGCCGCGGCATGCTGCGCGGACTCCAGGTTTTGCGCGCGCCCATGGGCTGCGACGACCGCGGTGAGATCCGCGAGTTGCTGTGCCGCCAGCGCCAGGAGCTGATTGCCGGCCTGACTTGCCTGCAAGGCACCGGTCGCGCCCTGGCTCGCGGTGACAAGGGCCGACATCTGCGTACGGTTGGTATCGAGGTTGCCAACGACCGTGGCCTGTGTTCGCATGGCGTCCTGGAAGCCCGACATCGCGTTCTGCCAACGCGATTGAGCAGTTGCGATCAACGCCTGGTCGGAAACGCTGGATGATGCGGGTGCATAGGTCGTCGAGAACGCACGATCGATCTGCTGGATGTCGTAGGCGATGCGCTGGGCCTGGGCGAGAAGCTGCTGGGTCCGCAGGATCGACTGCTCCAGTTGCAGCAACGACGAGAACGGCAACGTCGCCAGGTTCCTTGCCTGGTTGATCAGCATCTGCGCCTGATTTTGTAGAGAGACGATCTGGTTGTTGATCTGCTGCAGGGCGCGAGCTGCAGTCAGGACGTTCTGCGCATAATTGTTGGGATCGAATACAACCAACTGTGCCGAAGAAGGCTTGAAGTCGACGGCGACGGTGATTGCGATAATGCTGGCGGAGGCGAGACGGCGGAGGCGGTTCATTTGGATGCCTCCAACTCAGGCAGATGGGGGATGATGTCGGTCGCCCAGGCAACGTCGCGCGCCTTCAGCCAACCGGACACAAAGCCGTCGCGGCCATGATCGGTAAGGACCTGTTCGATCAAGAGTTGGTCGGCTTTTGAGGAAGTCGCTGTAAAAGCGAGCGCGACCTCGCCAAGACCGAGTTCGAATAGTCGATTGCCGCGACGTGACTGGCAGTAGTAGTCGCGCTTTGGGGTGGCGCGAGCGAGGATCTCGATTTGGCGGTCGTTCAAGCCAAAGCGCCGGTAGATCGCCATGATCTGTGGTTCGATAGCACGGTCGTTCGGAAGCAAGATTCGCGTCGGACAGCTCTCGATGATCGCCGGCGCGATCGCCGAACCGTCGATGTCTGCGAGCGATTGGGTTGCGAAAACGACCGAGGCATTTTTCTTGCGAAGCGTCTTCAGCCACTCCCGCAGTTGACCGGCAAATTCCCGGTCATCAAGCGCGAGCCACCCTTCATCGATGACGAGCAGGGTTGGCCGGCCGTCGAACCGTCCCTCAATGCGATGGAACAGATAAGAAAGGACGGCTGGCGCAACCGCTGTGCCAATCAATCCATCGGTCTCAAAGACCTGAACGGAGCCTTCACCAAGACGCTCGAACTCTGCATCAAGAAGCCGGCCGTAGGGCCCACCGAGGCAGTAGGGCTGGAGCGCACGCTTGAGTACATTCGACTGCAGAAGAGCACAAAGACCCGTCAAAGTCCGCTCCGGAATTGGCGCGGAGGCCAACGAGGTCAATGCCGACCAAAGATGCTCCCGTGCTTCTGGCGTGACTTCGATTCTCTCGCGGCCAAGGATCGCGCCGATCCAGTCGGCCGCCCACGCACGCTCGGATGAATCATCAATTGCAGCTAGCGGCTGAAGCTCCACAAACTCCGAAGATTCGCCCGAGAGCACACCGCCGATGTCATGCCAATCGCCACCCATGGCGATGGTGGCGGCGCGTACGGAGCAACCAAAGTCAAAGGCGAAGATTTGGGCGTTCGGATAGCGGCGAAACTGCAGCGCCATCAACGCCAGCAACACGGATTTGCCGGCTCCGGTCGGTCCGACCACCAATGTATGGCCGACATCGCCGACGTGCAGTGAGAAGCGAAACGGGGTGGATCCTTCCGTCTTGGCGAGGAACAGGGGCGGAGCCTTGAAATGATGGTCCCTCGCCTCCCCGGCCCATACCGCGGACAGCGGAATCATGTGCGCCAGGTTCAAAGTGGAGATCGGCGGCTGGCGGACGTTAGCGTAGACATGTCCGGGGATGCTACCGAGCCAAGCCTCGACGGCGTTGACCGTCTCGGTCATGCAGGTGAAATCCCGACCCTGGATCACCTTTTCGACCAGCCGCAGCTTCTCGTCGGCGGTGGCGGGATCGCCATCCCAGACCGAGATTGTCGCCGTAACAAAAGCTTCTCCGATCTGGTCCGAACCCAACTCCTGCAGCGCAGCGTCGGCGTCCATGGCCTTGTTGTGGGCATCGGTGTCAAGAAGAGCAGAAGCCTCATTGGTCATGACCTCTTTGAGGATCGCGGCGACTGATTTCCGCTTGGCAAACCACTGCCGCCTGATTCGGGTCAGGAGCTTTGTTGCCTCTAGCTTGTCGAGCATGATCGCACGGGTCGACCAGCGGTAGGCGAACGGAAGGCGGTTCAGGTCATCGAGAATTTCGGGCGTCGTCGCTGTCGGAAACCCGACGACCGTAAGGACACGCAGATGTGCTGAGCCGAGCACCGGCTCGAGGCCGCCGGTTAGCGGCTGATCGGCAAGCAGCGCGTCGAGATACATGGGTATTTCGGGCACCCTGACCCGGTGCCGCTTCGTCGAGACCGTCGAATGCAGATAAGTGAGCGTCTCCTCGTCGTCGAGCCAGCTGCATTCCGGCATAAAACCTTCGACGAGTTGCAGCACACGGCTGGTACGATCGACAAACCCGCGGAGAATCTCGCGCGCATCAGCGTCGGCGGTGTGGTTGCTACCCTCGTAAAGCAGCCGTTCCGCCTTCGCGGTCCCTTCGACCGGCGGCAGATAGAGAAATGTCAGGAAATAGCTCGACTCGTAGTGAGTACCCGCCTCCTCGAACTGAGCGCGCCGCTCTGCATCGACCAGAGAGGAAGCTGGATCCGGAAACGTATCGGGCGGATAGGCTCCTGCCGAATGACGTTGCGCCTCGACAAAGATCGCCCAGCCGGATTCCAGGCGCCGCAATGCGTTGTTGAGACGGCCCGCAACGGCAACGAGTTCGGCCGGCACGGCGCTGTCAAGGTCCGGTCCCCGAAATTTCGCCGTCCGCTGGAACGACCCATCCTTGTTCAGGACGATCCCCTCATCGACAAGAGCCGCCCATGGCAGAAAATCGGCAAGTCGGGTATTGGACCGGCGATATTCGGCGAGATTCATCATGGAAGACCTCACGGGTTGAGATGGCCGGGGATGCGGAGATGTCGACGAACGACCTCGACGAAGTCAGGGTCGCGTTTGGTGGCCCAGACCGCGGCCATGTGGCCGACGAACCAGAGGAGGAGACCCGCGAGCCAGAGGCGCAAACCGATACCCAGCGCAGCCGCGAGCGTGCCGTTGAGAATCGCGATAGAACGTGGCGCCCCGCCCATCAGGATCGGCTCGGTCAGCGCGCGATGGACCGGAGCTTCAAAGCCTGGGATCTGTCCGTCCATCAGATCACCACCCCACCGCCAAACGAGAAGAACGACAGGAAGAAACTCGACGCGGCGAACGCGATGGACAGGCCAAATACGATCTGGATCAACCTGCGGAAGCCGCCTGACGTATCGCCGAATGCAAGCGACAGCCCGGTGACGATGATGATGATGACCGCGATGATCTTCGCGACCGGACCTTCGACCGATTGCAGGATCTGATTGAGCGGCTGCTCCCACGGCATGTTAGAGCCAGCCGCGAAGGCTTGGCCGACGGTCAGATAGCTAGTCGCGAACACGGTCGTCAAAATGACGCATCGTTCCAGCGAAGATGTAACACTCATGATTGGTCCCCCAATGCTGCAAGGCTGTAATCACCGGAAGGTCCGATCCCCCTGACGCTGGCGAGCTCGGCCAGGCGGCGATCGGCACCGCGACCGGAAAGAACGGCAATGACGTTGATGGTCTCGGCGATCAGGGCACGCGGGACGGTGACGACGGCTTCCTGGATCAGTTGCTCGAGCCGGTGCAATGTTCCGAGCGCGGTGCCCGCATGGATGGTGCCGATGCCGCCCGGATGTCCGGTGCCCCAGGCCTTGAGGAGGTCGAGAGCCTCCCCACCGCGCACTTCCCCGATTGGAATGCGATCGGGCCGCAGGCGTAGCGATGATCGGACCAGGTCTGAGAGCGAGATCACGCCGTCCTTGGTGCGTAACGCCACGAGATTCGGGGCCTTGCACTGAAGCTCTCGTGTGTCCTCGATAAGAACAACCCGATCCGACGTCTTGGCAACTTCCGCCAACAGCGCATTGGTGAGCGTCGTCTTGCCGCTCGAAGTGCCGCCGGCGACAAGGATGTTGTGGCGCGCTGCAACGGCTTCCTTTAGCGCGCCGGCCTGGCCGGAGGTCACGATCCCTTTGGCGACATAGTCGTCCAGGGTGAACACGGTGACGGCGAGCTTGCGGATAGCAAACGCCGGAGCCGTTACGACTGGCGGCAACAGACCCTCGAAACGCTCCCCCGTCTCGGGTAACTCGGCTGAGACGCGCGGGTTGCTTGCATGAACCTCAGCGCCGACGTGATGGGCTACCAACCGAACGATGCGCTCCCCGTCGGGAGCAGAGACGACCTCTCCGGTGTCTGCCAAGCCGCTCGATAGCCGGTCGATCCACAGCCTGCCATCGGGGTTAAGCATCACCTCAATGACGGCCGGGTCTTCAAGAAAGCGCGTAATCGCGGGACCAAATGCCGTGCGCAGCATGCGCGCGCCACGCGATATCGCTTCCGATTGAATGGAATGATGAACCACTGCCGTCCCCAACGAATGAGGCCGTCCCGAGCGGCCTCACATGGGGATGACTAAAAAAGCCACGGAGCGAGTTAGTGCAACAAGGCAATCATCGGGCTAGTAGCTTGGCGTACAAAAAGAAACGTCAGCGAATATCCGGTATCGCTACTGGGCAAGACGGCGAGATGAGGCCTGCGAGGCAATCCTTTGCGAGTAGGATTCCGTTTCGTAGCTCAGTTGTTGACCCAAGCGCATCACGGTCATCTGCCGATTTGCGATCTCAACAGGAGATCCGCCGCTAACAATGGAGCTTCGTCCGGTCGAGAAGCAGCTTCACCAGAGAGGCCACGTAACCAAATCGGGCTTTGGGGACGCACGGTTGATGTCAGCTTTTCACCTAATAGCGGCGCAATAGGAGACATGGCCGAAGTTCACAGAGGTCAGGGGCGCCCGTTGGCTAGCGTGTCAGCCATTTCCGGTCTGGCCCTGAGAGCTGGCAGGGGCGGCCGCCCTCGCGCAACTTGCGGGTATGCGCGATTGAAAGCTTCCTTTGTGTTGGAATGTGCGTCGGCTTACCGGTGCTATCACGGGAACTGGCGCTGGGTGTAGGAAGCGTGTGGCAGGCGCTCGCGCGCAACGTTTTCGCGATCTATGTGTTCCATTTTCCGATCGTGTTGTTGCTGCAGTGGGCGTTGATCGAAGCTCCAATGCCGAAGCTGGTTCGCCTGTTCGTGACTGTTATTGGCGCGATCCTTGGCACCTTTGCTTTCACCAATTGGATCGTGATGCGATTGCCTTTGGTCCGTCGTATCTTCTGACGCACTCGCGGAATGTCGGAGATCGAAGATCAAGAACCGGAAGACATATCGAACCGCTGATGTACTGCCAATATGAGATGGCTCAGTTGCTCGAAATCGCTCTCGGCGATATGAGTGAATTGTATCAAGTCGATTCGTCTTTTGCCTCTTTTTGCTCAATTCCTTTCGGCACATTTCCGCGGATCACACCGACTATCAAAGCGGCAAGGCCCGCAACCAATCCAAGTATGCCGGTGCAAATTTGAATCATATCCTTCACGAACGACTTGAGATCAGATCGCTGGCGTTCCGAGATGCGAGATGCTTCCTGGTCAACGGCCGTTTCGTAATTCGCACGCATAGCCGATACCTTTGTCTGCCAATCCTTGGTCTCGTCAGTCGATGGTCCCTCCACTGAGACAGCTTGGACGGGTACGTTGGTGCAGACGCTCTGCATTCCGATTTTGAATCCGTGGAAGTCCGGTACTTGGGTGCATTCCTGTCGTACGTTCTGGTGCACGACGGGCTTGCCTGCCGGCGGCGGTGGGTATGTTGGCTGTGGGATCGCTCTACGGGCTTCCTCGCGAATCTGTGCGGCCGTCAACCATTCCGGGCTCATTGCATAACCAAGCGTTCCCACCAAAATGAATCCAATCGATAAAAGAATAAGCGGAATCGCGATTGACCACACGGAAACCTTTTGCATTGCCGTTCTCCGGAAGGGTAGGTAGATCATGATACAATTTTCAATTGCACTCAACGGTAGTGTTTCGAATCATCGAGGTGAAGGCAGGCGGTAGCACTCGGCAAACCACTGATACTTTCGAAGGCACAAAAAGCGACTTCGGGCGGTAGAGCCGTGGATGTCGGCATTGCGCTTTTCACAGTGCTCGCCTCTCTATCGCGCTCGTCGGCCGACCAAATAGCCGCTTATTCTGTCTGACGATTGCCTCACCAGCGCCGGTTGGATCGTAAAGCTTCGGCTCCAAGAAGATGCGTTCACGTGTTGAGCCGCTGCGAAACCATGCGGTGAATGATTCCTGATCGGTAAGCGCGCCGGCATCCCATAGGAGCGCATTGTGTTCACGCTGGAGTTTTCTTCAGGCCGTTAGTGACTGGCAGCGCGGTGGAGACGCCCGTCAGAAAGCAAGGCGTGGGAAGCGGCTTGCGGAGCTTGCCACACGTGTAGATGCACGGTTCCGGACGTGCGAATTTATCTGCCTGCGGCAAGTCGTCCTTCAAAAGGGCCCCCTTTGGAAACTCATTGCAGAGCGCAATCTCCCGGAGGCGATTTCGTCGTGGACGGTCTCTCCGGCTGTCGCCAAGGCGTTCAAGGGTGGCGTGCCGCCGGAGGGCTGGCAGGGAGTGATATTCGCGCTTCACCCCCGCCCGTCGGAGGTCGTTGTGAGCATATACAAGCTCTACCAGGACGCCGAGTTTGTTGAGGCGCTGGCGACCCACGCGGCTGAAATCGGCGGTTATGCCGACGGGGCTGGACGGTATGCCGGAAGCCAGCGAGGTTGTCCTGAAGGTCGAGTCTCTGGATACGGCCACGGTTCTGGCGATGGGGGGTTATTCAAGTGACAGCAAAACGCTCGCCGGGATTGTGGCGCAGCGAGACCCGACGCCGGAGGACATCGCGTGGTTTGAACATTATCGAAGGAAGGCTGGCATCGAGCTTGGTGCAACTTGGCTCGAAGGCGCCCGGTGGGAACGGGTTTTGTCTCGGCTTGAGCCGCGCATTTTAGAGCTGAAAGACATCAAGAAGGCGCAGGAAGCGGCGCGCAAAGCTTAGTGTAGCGAGTACTGAACAAGGAAACGCAAATGGCAGGACGACCTCCGTTCTCATTTTATCTGATCGATCTTCCCAGTGACCACGAGGTTGACGACGGAATTTCTACCGAGCGCGAAGTGATCCGGGCGATACTTTCGAATCGTGGCTTCCACTCCGTTACCAAGACGGCTCGTATTTCTTCGTCCGAAAGATTCCAGTCTTTCGGATGGAGACCGTATCCCGGCGTCGGATACGTGCATCTAGCCACTCATGGCCTCGAATCCGGGATTGGATTGATTGGAGGAAAAGTGAACTGGCTGGAGGTGGCAAAGAAGCTTAAAACTGTTGCTCCTCCGTTATTCGCATCTCGGAAGCGGGTGCTCACGCTATCATGCTGCTATTCGACTAACGGCTACCGCAAGCTCAAACCGCTTCTTAAAAACCATTTTACCGGCTGCTATTATTTCGCAGAGGACGAAGTTCGCTTTTCGGACGCCCTGACGAGCTGGGCGATGTTTTATAGGAAGAAGACCATAAGGCGACCGCACCAAGCGATCGTGTCAAAGATCAATGACTTTTTCGATCGCGATGTAATCGAATTCGGACCTATCTAGTCCGCTCTAATCCCATGCCTGCAAAGTCATCGTGCGATCACGCGCACGGTCGTGGATGGTGGTTCGAAGATGACGTTCAATCTCCCGACTGCCGCATCGTGGGCACATGAAGGCGGCTTCCCGGCGGATTGGGCAGTCTCGTTCTGACCGGTTCTGTCATCAGGCATCAAGATCAGGCGACTCAAGACTTGATCCGAACCGCGTTCGAACGTTGCGCCAGCGCCTACAAATCAGCCGATGGACTGAGGCTGCCGATCGCATTCATAATAGGGTCCGGCCAGCGACCGGCTCGATAGGCGCAAAGCTTCGAGGTCGGCTATGGGGCGGTCATGAGCGACCAAGCTCAAGGTGAGGCATAGTAGGTTCGCTTCGGATGCTTAGCCGCGAATGTTGATGCCAAGCGGACTGCTTTCACGCAGACGACCCTCTGCCTACCAGTCGGCTGCTGCGCACGCCTCAATGATAGGCCCGTCAATGGATGAGCCGCCGGACCCGGCGAGGCTTCCGGCAGGTTCGGCGAAGACCTTCCTGACGAACCTCCGTATCCACGGCACCGCAAACCACACCAGCGCGGCGGCCTGAAGCGCAAGGCAAAGACCGAACGCGGCCTGATAGGCAGCTACGGGGTAATGTCCGTCCTGAGACGGCCATTGCCCGACCACCAGCCCAATGCCGTATTGAATCGTGAACGCCCAGCCGAAGTGCAAGAGATTCAGAGCGCCATTGGCGCGCGCGGCATATTCTGTCGGAAAGTAATCCGCTATGATCGCAAAGCTCAGCACTGTTGCGGCGCCAGCGATCGATACGATGGACCAAGGCAGAAGTGACGGCAGGGGGATGCGCAAAACCAGAGCGAGCTCGGCCACGATGAACAGCGTTGCGACGCCCGCCAATAGTACTTCCGTTCTTATACCAAGTTTGCGCAGGCGATCGGCCATGGTACCGAGCAGTAGAGCTCCAAGGCTTAGGCCAATGGCCATAAGCAACATTCGAGCGGACCGGCTTTGGTAATCGAATCCTTCCACCTCAGTAAGCCAGGCTGCAGCCCACAATGATTGCAGCGCCCAGGACGAGCCAATACAGGCGGCCGAGAGGGGTGCGACCCTCAGAAAGCGCGGATCAGAATAGATCGACCACAAGGTAATTGGCTTCCCTGGACGTACAGGGCGTTTGGAATTCCCGCTGGATTCGGGCGCGACAAAATAGACTAGCCCGGCGGCCGCGAGCGTCGCGATCGTGAGGACTTCGAACAGGCTTCGCCAGCCAATGCAATCCAGCAGCCAATCCGTCGGCGCCGTTGCCGTGACGGCCCCAAGCGACCCCAACATGATCATGGCGCCATTGACGAACGCGATTCGCTCCTTCGGAAACCAGGTGACGATGGCCTTGAGCCCGGCCATCAGCGAGCCGGCAACACCGAGCCCTATCATGGCGCGGCCGATGAGGAGCTCAGCAAAGCTGTCGGCATTGCCGAACAGTGTGGTACCCCCGACGGCCATGACCAGCAACACACTCTGAACTCGGCGTGGACCGTAACGATCCAGGAGCACGCCGATCGGGATCTGAGCTCCGGCAAAGACCAGGAAATAAACCGATGCCAGCAGCCCCGTTTCGGCTGCAACGAGCCCAAAATCGGACGCGAGAAGCGGCGAAATCGACGCGTTGATCGTTCGAAAGAGGAAAGAGAGATAGTAGCCCGCAGCAAAGGGCAGGAAAGCAGAAAGGATGAGCCGCCATTTTGACAGCGGCTTCTCATTCGCAGCCTCCAACCTCGCTGTTGCTGATTTTGGATCGGGTTTTTGTGCGACGCGCGGGTCTAACTCTTCATCAGGGGTGTTCGCCCGGCTCGTCACCTTCGGATGCTGGGCAAAGGTCGGATTGCCGCGCGCCGTCTTGGCTGACGCGCGCGGCGTCTGCTCGAGGTCGACGCCTGCAGGGGTGGTATTCGGATTCTTGCGGTCTCGCTCCGAATTATGCCCCGATTCCTCGCCCGTTGTCGGCCCTGGTCCCTCCTGTTCCGCGGAGTTTAGGCGATTGATGGTCTCCTGAATGAGAGGCCGCCCTTGGCGAACACGTCGATCGACTTGCTCGGCAAGTATCTTGAAGCGCTCGTCTCCGAGAACGATCGCCTCGCGCTGCCGCGACCCAGGAACCGGCGGCACGACGGCGAGATGGTAGCGAGCGTGCAGCGCGACGGTTTCGGCGATTATCCGTATGTCGCGCTCGAGGTGGTCGAATCTGGCGTGTATGCCGTCGAGACGCTCGCGCAGCAAAGCTTCGACCGATGGCGTGGCGTCCAAAAAATGCTCAAGAGCAGCTTCAACGAGCATGCTCTTGCCAACACCCGGTCGGTCGCTTGCGACGTCGAGCCGACCGCAGACCCCCTCACTCAGCCGAACCGTTACTTTGCGACGCTCCGAGAGTTTTCGCCTGCGCGACGGTCGAACTTCAAGTCGATCGGCTTGCGCCTCGGCTACCTGTTGCATTTTCTGATAGTCCCCCAAGACCCCACGATCGAGACCGCTGCGTCGCGACACGATTGATGAGGTGAACCAAGCTCACGGGAATTACAGAAAGAACAGGCTGAGCATGGCTTCAACGGCGCAAATCTGCCTGCCCTACGCTGGCGTAGAAAAAGAAAGAAGATGCGGAGTCGCGCTGTCCGGTCTCAGTCTTGGCGCAAGGGGAAACGCATGGACGACGCGCGAAACTCTATGGCGCGCCTTCCTCAAATTCGGCGCAGCCAACTCATTAAGAGCCTTCGATCCGATAGAGAGATGCCGGGCAGATCAGCGTTTTTGTGAAAGAAGCCCAGCAGGCTTTGTTTTCGAACGCCGGACGTAGTCTGGCGTGGCAAAATGGAGGATTGGTGAGCGCTATCGCGCCGAAGCTTCCTCGCTCGATTGTTTGCCTTGCGGCTCGGCGTCCAACGATATCTCTTTTGCGAGACTCTGGCCCTTGGCCAGCCTTTTTCCCAGAGCCTCGACAAACCCCTCGTAGCGTTCTCGGCCTTTGGCCTGCGCGCCGGGGAGCGCGGCGTCAGGTACAGGTGACGTCGCAGTCAACCAGAACCGCA
>Ga0209166_10003353_pt1 | contig 11597 bp, 10 predicted proteins | sample Coa_R1_3_FD_187151 | JGI IMG/M metagenome (GOLD analysis project Ga0209166, IMG submission 187151) | Surface soil microbial communities from Centralia Pennsylvania, which are recovering from an underground coalmine fire - Coalmine... | ecosystem: Environmental > Terrestrial > Soil >... | reverse complement strand
GAATGGACCGCTGGAACACCGCGCGCATTGATGAGGAGATTAGCCAGATCGCTGCCTGGGGCAAACGCTGGAACGTGCCACTAACGTGTAACGAATTCGGCGTTTACCGCAAAATGGCATCGCCGAAGGATCGCGCCGCTTGGATATCCGATGTCCACACCACGCTCGAGAAGTACGGTATCGGCTGGACGATGTGGGACTACAGCGGAGGATTCGGAGTCGTGGTCAAGCAAGACGGACATGCAATACCGGACGAAGTCACAGTAAAAGCGTTGGGACGCACCATGCCGCCAGTTCAACCTCAGAAATAATTGCACTCGCTAAACGGCTAGGCTCTTGACCCTCTGCAAATCCTGCAAACGACTGTTCTGGACTACAATCCCGCCATGACGCCCACCCTGCGCTCATACGAGCCACACGACTTTGCGGCGTTGTACAAGCTCGATCAGTCGTGCTTCCCTGCCGGCATTTCCTATTCCAAAACCACACTGCGCTATTTTCTGACGATACCCTCCGCCGACTGCACCATTGCGGAATTGGACGGACGCATCGTGGGGTTCATTTTAAGCGAGGAAAATCCTCCTCTTGCGCACATCATCACGCTGGATGTGGATCTGAAGCATCGTCAGCAAAGAATCGGAACAATGCTTCTGGAAACGCAAGAATCAAATCTAGCGTCGCGCGGCGTGCGCTCCATCTTGCTGGAAACCGCAATTGACAATGAACCCGCCGTTGCCTTCTGGAAGACTCACGGCTATCGTATCGAAGCGACTTTGAAGCGCTATTATCTCGGCCGCATTGACGCGTACGAAATGAGGAAAATCCTGCCGGCCACATCGCAGTCGAAACCGGCACAAAAGGAACCATAGAATCTAATGCCGCTCTATCAGGCCATCATCCTGGCGTTGGTGCAGGCGCTGACGGAATTCCTGCCCGTCAGCAGCACGGCTCATTTGATTATCTTTCCGTGGTTTGCGGGCTGGCAGGATCCTGGGTTAGCGTTCGACGTGGCCCTCCATGCGGGGACTCTGCTCGCGCTGGTGTTGTACTTCTTCAAGGATTGGCTCACCTTGCTTCTCTGCGGATTGGGAATGAACTATCCGGCCACGGCTCCCGCTGAGGAAATCGCGCACAATCGAAAAATGTTCTGGTATCTGGTCATTGGAACTATTCCGGCTGGAGTAGCCGGACTGCTGTTCCATCATGAAATCGAAGAGAAGCTGCGGCAGCCAAAGATTATCGGCGTTTCGCTCGTGCTGATTGCCCTGCTGATGTGGTGGGCGGACTCGAAGAAGGACTTGTCGCGCAAAGAAAGTGAATCCAACCTGGGCGATGCGCTTTTCATCGGAACGGCGCAGGCCCTGGCGCTGTGGCCCGGAGTGTCGCGATCCGGAATCACGATCACAGCGGGACTTTTTCGAAAACTAACCAGGGCAGCCGCGACCCGCTTTTCGTTCATCCTGTCGGTCCCGGCCATCGCAGGAGCGGTGGTGATGGAGTTGCCAAAACTCCTCAAAATGCACAAAGCTGGCGGTCTAGATTTGCCGGTCTCAACGCTCGCCATCAGCGTTCTCGTTTCCGGCATCGCCGGGTATTTTGTCATCGCCTTTTTCCTGCGTTACCTGCAAACACGCACCTTGAAAGTATTTGTTGTCTACCGGCTCGTGTTTGGTATCATCATCCTGGTTTGGGCGTTCCTCCAGGCGGGATTGCGATAGCGCCAGCACCCGCCCCACACTCAGCCTTCCCCAGAAGCTGAGGAGAATCTTTGTGCGCTTTCTGACTCCGACTCAAAACAAGCGACTGAACGAGTTAGTCGGTTTTTTATGCATTTCGCTGGCGGTCTTGATTTCGCTGGCGCTGCTTTCTTATTCCCCAAGCGACGCGTCGTTAAACGTCAGCGTGCAAACGCGCGACGCAGGCGTAACCAACAACTGGATGGGCCCGGTTGGAGCGTACGGGTCGGACCTACTGTTCCAGATTTTCGGTTTCGCGGCCTTTCTTTTGCCCGCTGCGATTCTGGTTCTTGGCTGGCGCTGGTGCCGCAGCCGCGCCATCGACTCGCAGTTTGCCACGTTGGCCGGCTACTTCCTGCTACTAGTCTCGTTGCCGGCATTGCTGGCGCTGTTTCCCTTCCCTTCCGTGCGCGGAGCGATTCCTGCCGGCGGCATCGTGGGCTCGCTGATTTCCAGCGAGCTTCTCGCGGGATTTAACTTCTGGGGAGCGCTCCTTGTTGCCATAGCTCTCTTCTTCACTTCGCTGTTCATGACCACGCGGTTTTCTTTTTCCGGCGCCCATGCCTGGGCCAATAGTCCTCACGGCCCTATAGGAGCAGTCGAAAAGCTGGGGATCCTGCAAAAAGCGCAGGCGCGCTGGCATGATTGGCGCGAACGACGCGAGCAAGAACGCAATCGCCGCCGTGTGGAGGAATCGCGCCTTTCCGGCAGGAAGCCCGTGCCGCCGCAGGCCATCGCCAAAGCCGCCCTCCTCGATGCAAGCAGCACTGTAACCGATGAGCGAGAGGAAGATGAGGCCGACGAGGAAGAAAAAAAGCCCAGTGTCGTGAAGGCGCCAATCTTTGTTTTTCAGAAGGACACGGAAAAACCGGCCACCAAGAAAGGTGACCCAAAGATTGCCAAGGACAATCCGAATTACAAGCTCCCGCCCCCTTCGCTGCTGCGCGAAGGCGAACGCAGCCACAAACTCGATGAGGAAGAACTGAAGCAGCGCGCGCGGGCCATTGAAGCGAAGTGCCTTGAGTTCGACGTGCAAGGGCGCGTGACGCAGATCAATCCCGGCCCGGTCGTCACCACATTCGAATTCAAGCCGGAAGCAGGCATCAAGTACAGCCGCATCATCGGCCTGACCGAAGACTTGTGCCTCGCCCTGCAGGCGGAGTCCATCCTCATCGAACGTATTCCCGGCAAATCCACCATTGGCATCGAAGTTCCGAACGACAAGCGGCAAACGATCGCGCTGCGCGAAATCATCGAGGCGACGGAGTTCATCCATTCGCCGAGCAAACTGACGCTGGCGATGGGCCGCGACCTACACGGACGCATTCGTGTGACGGAACTCGCCGCCATGCCGCACCTGCTCATTGCCGGCTCAACCGGCACGGGCAAGAGCGTCTTCATCAACTCGCTGATGATGTCCATCCTCTTCAAAGCGAGCCCCGATGACGTGAAAATGGTGCTGGTCGATCCCAAGCGTCTCGAGCTGAGCCTCTACGAAAATATCCCGCATTTGATCGCGCCTGTTGTCACCGACCCCAAAATTGCGTCGAACGTTCTGCGCAACGCCACCAGGGAAATGGAGAACCGCTTGAAGCTCCTGGCGCAGCGCGGCGTCCGCAACATCGATCAGTACAACCGCACGTTCAAGAAGGAACAGTCGCTCTCGCTTTTCGACAACGTTGAAGAGCCCCAGCACAAGCCGCTTCCTTATCTCGTCATTGTCATCGACGAACTCGCCGACCTGATGATGGTGGACACGAACAACGTCGAGGAATCCATCACCCGCCTCGCCCAAATGGCGCGGGCCGTAGGCATTCATTTGATTCTCGCGACGCAGCGGCCATCCGTGGACGTCATCACGGGCTTGATCAAAGCGAACTTCCCTGCCCGCATTTCGTTCCGCGTGGCCAGCAAAGTGGATTCGCGCACAATTCTTGATTCGAATGGAGCGGAATCGCTCCTCGGCCGCGGCGACATGCTCTACTTGCCCGCCGGCTCCGCGCGCCTGCATCGCATTCATGGGCCGCTGGTCACAGAAGAAGAGATCAGCGAAGTTTGCGAATTCTGGCGCGATCAGGCTCAAGCGAAATACCAGGAAGAGCTGCTCGAAGCGCCGAAAGATGAAAACGGCAAACCAATCGATGGCGGTGACGGCCCCGATGCCGACGGCGGGGACGATGTCGACGACGATCTCTACCAAGACGCGGTTCGCGTCGTCTGCGATGCTGGCCGCGCCTCCACTTCCACACTCCAGCGCCGCTTGCGCATCGGCTATGGCCGCGCCGCGCGCCTGATCGACCTCATGGAAAAAGACGGAATCGTCGGTCCGCCCGACGGGACCAAACCGCGCGAAGTGCTGAAGAATCGCAACTGGATGAAAGAATTCGATGAATCCCAGCAATAAGTGCGGCAAGAGCAGCCTTTTGCGGATTCCCCTGTTCGCCGCGCTGGTCTACGTATATTTTTGCGCTCCCGTCACGCTGGAGCACAAAACATTCGTTCAACCCACAACCGCCTCCGCGCCCCACATTGCACTAGCCGATGGCTACGATCCCCGGCGCGACCCCGACAAAGACCTGGCTGCGGCCAGCGAAGAGGCGAAACGGTCGAACAAGAATATCTTCGTCGTTGTGGGCGGCGAATGGTGTAGCTGGTGTCACACCATGGACCGCTTCTTTCACGAGCACGCCGACCTTGCGGCCCTCCGCGACAAAAACTACGTCACCATGAAAGTCAGCATGAGCCAGGAAAATCCCAACCGCGCTTTTTTGTCACGCTTCCCACGAATTCATGGCTATCCGCATATTTTCATTCTGGATGCCCAAGGAAAACTGATCCATTCTCAGCCCACCAACGAACTCGAAGACGGCAGGAACTACAACCTCGGACGTTTTAAGGCTTTCCTCGATCACTTCGCCCCAAAGACTAGCGCGTAGTTTGCGCATCTATCCGGAAGAATCCGCCAAATCTCGCTTTGGTCGCCGTCGTGTTAGTATGCGTGCGCTCATGCTCCGCCGCGTTCATCTCACCATCGGAATTGCGGGCATTGTCGCTTTTTTGCTGAGTGGCCAGTTACTGGGTCACCATCATCCCGCCATGGAGGAGTTAACCCCTGAACTGCGAATGATGTACGTCTCCCGGCACATTTATCTGCTTACCGGTCCGCTCGTCAACGCGGTCCTTGGCCTCTATCTTCAACTCCAGCCTTCCGGCTGGCGGCGCGTCGCGCAAACTATTGGTTCCATCCTCATCCTGACTTCTGCTCTTTTGTTGTCCATGGCCTTCATGGTCGAACCGCCCCTGGGAATGGCGGGCCGTGGTTGGCGAAGCCTCGTTGGCATGGTTGCTCTCTTCGTTGGCGTCATGACGCACCTCGTCGCGAGCACAGGCGCGCGCCGAATTGACACCACTTCCTAACAACCCTAAAATTGAAAAGCTTCAAAAATGCCGGGGTAGCTCATTGGTAGAGCGCCGCCCTGAAAAGGCGGGCGTAGCCAGTTCGATTCTGGCCCCCGGCACCATGTTTTCAATCACTTACAAACCCTCTAATTGCCATTTACGTTCCAAAACGTTCCAATTCAGGCGCGGCAGGAGCTTGTCTCAAAAAACCAACCGCAGCTGCCCTTTTCGCTTTTCGACATGAAGATGTATACCGGGTAGGCTTACCCTGAGTAGCTGAGGGATTATGCTTTGTTCGAGAGCACCGCAAATGACGAAGACGGAAAATAGCCATGAGGCGCGTCTCACTCCGCACGGAGAAAGATTTGTTCAAGCGCGTAACACGGGCAGCGCGCGACCAAGACTTGACCGAGTGTGCCACGTTTCTTTTACCTGAACCGTGGCGTTATGCAACATCAAGTCCGGTTCACGACGAAGTAAATAATTGCTTTAATTCCGACTTCATACTTGACCTTTGCTGTAAAGAGGAGCGTAGTCTGCAAAGCGAGAGGCGGCCATATTCAGGAATGAGCCACTTCCCCACAAAGGGGGTCCTCAATGTATAAACGGTTGCCATATCTCACACTTTTGCTATTTCTAACAGTGTTCGCGGCGTCCCAACCTCCTCCGCAAACTCAGGATGACCGCTACACGAGCGGAGCTGCACAAACGCCGCAAGCAAAAACCGAACAGGACAGGCTCACGGAAGCAAGAAAAGCGAGCAAGTTTTCAGGAGTGCCGGTCGTTGGTGAGTTTCAAGCTCAACCTGAACCTGAACCCGACAGATCGCGCCGACTCGTGAGGGAACAGCGGTACAGCGCGTCTCATTACCATCTGCGGGTTGAAGACCCAGGCCAATTGGTTGGCGGGAAGCAAGAGCACGCCGCCTTGCTGTTCATTGATTATGTTGTCGTAGGAAACCCGGTAGACCCGAGAGGAATCCCGGTATCTAATTCCAACGCAATTGTGGTTGGCACGGTTGTCGATGGCAAGTGTTTCGTAACCAAGGACCACACTTATGTGTACACCGATTACTCCATTAAAATCGACCAAATCCTCAAGAATGACCCGGCAGCTAATTTGGCCGCTGGAAATGTAGTGATCGCTGCCCGAGAGGGCGGAGCAATTCATTTTCCATCAGGGCATGTGACGAATTTTCTTGTCGCAGGACACGGACTGCCGGAGATTGGCTCCGAGTATGTCCTTTTCCTTTGGAGGCCCATCCCGACATTCCCCGAATACGAAATTATTTTCGATTCGGGCTACCAGCTCAAAAACGGACGTGTGTATCCGCTCGACGACGTGAATTCACAGTACGTGGGTGTGGAAGCGCCTGGCTTCTTAGATGAGATTACGAAGGCCATCCTAGCAGCCTCGCAGAAAGGAGCAAGCCAGTGAAAACACGACAAATTTTATTTTTGATGGTTGTAGTCGTTTTTGTCTGTTGCGTTGCTGCTCCCACGTCCTTCGGATGCTCCCAGCCGGGAACGACAACACAAGTTGAAACGTGGCCAGCAAACGCGGCAGTTGGAATAATTGGCGTACCTGGCCAGTTTGTGCCTTCCGGGCCGCTAGGTACAGCCATCGCTAATTGGAATATCGCGTTGACAGGGGCATCAAGCTGTACACCGATCTTTCAGTCAGGAGGCACGAACATCACTATGAACTACGCCTCGATACCACCGCCATCGCCCTGTCCAACTGGATCAACATGCTACACGAGGGGTTTGACGGATTTCTCAAGGGCAACCTTTACTATAAACGGCCGTCTCGCAAGTGTACCGATTACGATCAATTCCCAAGTCACAGCCACCGCCGCCATCACCGAGGTTGTCGCTCACGAATTAGGCCACACGTTCGGGTTGGCGGATTGCAATTACCCCGGTTGTCCAGTCGGGTCATCGGTGATGGAGTCTGCCGTTTCCGCTTCTGGCACTACGATAAATTCGGCAATCGGCCAACCTGGGCCCACTTCCTGTGATATTACTGCCGTCATGGGATTTAGCCCTGATTACACCTGTCCACCGCCGCCACCGCCTCCTCCTCGTTGTTGCAAATGCAACGATCCAAATACAGCCAAGGGCAAGCAGCTTTATAACGACTTTGCTTTTCGCAAAGTCCAATCAGGCGCAGACGGTTGCCAGCTTGGCTGGTCCACTACCTGCTGCGGGTCTACCCCCATCATCATTGATACGACCGGAAACGGCTTTGTACTTACAAGCGCCGTCAACGGCGTGAAATTTGACATCTCAGGGACAGGAACACCTGTCCAAGTATCGTGGACGGCCCCTGACTCTGGCAACGCCTTCCTGTGCTTGCCCGACGCCAACGGAGCTTGTGATGATGGCAAAGACTTGTTCGGCGACAAGACATCGCAGCCACCATCCGCAACGCCAAACGGCTTCGCGGCGCTGGCCGTTTACGACAATCCCGCGAACGGGGGAAATGGAGACGACATCATTGATTCGCGTGATGCCATTTTCTCTTCTCTGCGTTTGTGGATCGACTCCAACCACGATGGCATCAGCCAGCCAGACGAAATCTACACCCTGCCATCCCTCGGCGTGAATTCCATTAGCTTGAATTACAAACTCGATTCACGAACGGATCAGTACGGCAACGTCTTTCGTTATCGCGCACAGGTCAATCCGGGCGGAGCTACGAGCACTGGGCGCATGGCGTATGACGTTTTCTTCACCACACTATCTGGCGGTAACACAATCACCGCGCAATCATGCCCGGCTGCTAATCCTCAAACAAAGCAAGGGGCGCTGACAAAAAACAGGCGGTAATGAGTTGAACCAAACAAGGGGAGCCTAGAAATTTTAGGCTCCTCTTCGCAACTGGAAATGTCGCCCGACCCCATATCCTTGTTCGCCGAAATAATGGTCGCCTTGCGCGTGCGCTACAGGTCTCTTAATCTCCATTATGAGGCAGCTTGGACTGACAGTTGGGTTCACCGTCGCTGCCAGCATGAACACCAAACACTCATAGAAGCGGCCAAGTGCGCCACGCCGCATGGCCCGGGATGGTATGTATTCGCGGTGGAAGGTGACACAGCCCGCCAACTACATGAGGCGGAGGACCGGATCGTGAACGAGTTCCGGTTCGGCCCTCATGCGGAAGAGCCGCGCCAGCTTGGAAGGGTATAGTATTCCCAAAGTAATCTCACCGGAGGTGTGCTATTGCCTTATAATCATGAACGCCCCCAAGAAAAAAGAACCGAATTTTAAACGCGAATACAATATGCAGACTCACAGCTCAATTCTTCCCGCATCACGCGAAAATGATAAAAGGTCGCCCATCCCGCGACAGTCTCTCGGGGCAGCAGTGGTCGAGAGACTCCGGGAAAAAATCCTTAGCGGCGAACTCCGTGAGGGCGAACAGCTTCGCCAGGACGCCATTGCTACGGAATTCCAAATCAGCCGCATCCCCGTGAGGGAGGCCCTGACCCATTTGGCCGCCGAAGGCCTGGTCACCTTGGTGGCGAATCGCGGCGCCGTTGTTTCCGCTCTTTCGCCTGAGGAGATCATGGAATTATTCGAGACGCGCGCGGTGCTGGAATGCTACATGCTTCGCTGCGCCATCCCCGCATTGACAAAGGAGGATTTTCAGCGCGCGGAAGACATTCTTCGTGACTACGAGGAGTCTTTGGAGAAGGATTCCGAGATGGAGTCTTGGGGACGTTGGAATTGGAGTTTTCACTCCGCGCTGTATGCCCCCGCGAACCGGCCCAAAATGCTTTCGCTGGTCAAGAACCTGAACGTCAATTGCGACCGCTATACGCGCCTGCACCTTGTGGTAACGCGAGACCAGCACCGCGCGGGCAAAGCGCACCGCGAACTTCTTGAAGCGTGCAAAACGAAGGACCCCGAATTGGCTTCTACCGCCTTGTGGAAGCACATCACGGAAGCGGGCGAATACCTGAAGGAATTTATCAAGCGTCATCGAGAACAGCACCAGACCGCGTGACGTAGCGTAGCGGCGGCACTTCTCAGCGAACCTGCCCGAAGAGTTTTCAGCCGATTCCGTGCGCGTGTCTTTTAGTGAGCTTGGTCTGCACGAACCGTGCGAATCCCAAAAACGCCGGGAATATCGCTGCCCGCAGCGGCTTCGAACTTGACGGTCACTTTTTGCTTCCCTTGAATCAACTCGGAGGGAATCGCGTATTCCACATCAAAGAAACGCACGTCCTGCTCGGGACTGCGCCTCTCGGTTGATTGTTCACCCACCTTTTTGCCGCCCACCAGGACATCAAAGGAGCCCTTCCGGCGCGCGTCATTGCTGAAGGTAACCAGCAGGCCCATCGAATGACCTGCATCGACGGGTAGATCAAAAGAGAACCACTTCGTTCCGCGTCTGCCGTAACGTCCCTCGAGATGGACGGGGGAAGTCTCCTCGCCCTGCTCGTTGAAGTCGCGTTCGGTTTGCATTTGTCCCGGCTGGGCAAAGGCCACCGTTGCGGCTTCCAGCTTCTTCTGCTTTTCTTGTTCGGCAGCATGGGCTTCCGATTTTTTCTTCCGCTCTTCCGGAGTGAACATGTCCCAGTAGATGGCGTACTTGCGACGAGGCAACTGGTAAAACGGGACGAAGGTGATATCGGTGGCCAAGCCGACGCCGGAGGTTAAGAAAGTTCCAGGTTTGCCTGCAACGGGTTTTAGCCAAGTGTCCACTGACTGGCTCGCCGCCACCAGAACCGGGGCGTTTGCAGTCACTTTCCATCCTTCGCCATCTCTCTCCCTAAACGTTTCTGCACCCAAGTCTCCCGCCAACACCAGCGGTCCCCACATCAGAGCGAACCGCTCAGGATTGTCAGGAAGCGGTTCTTTGCTAAGCGTTTTCGCCAGGACCAGCTCCACGGTATCGCCGGTTTTCCACGTGCGCGTGATCTCTACGTAAGAATCCGGCTTTGGAAGATCCTTCAGCGCCTGTCCGTTCACTTTGACGCTAAAGCCCGCGCCCGCCCAATACGGGCGCCGCAGGGCCAGCGTGAATTTTCTCGGTGATTTTGCCGTGATTTTTAGCGACGCGGATTGGCCGAGAGGAAAATCGGAGCTCATTTCGAGCTGCACTCCTTTGGCTTCCCAATTCGCCCGCGTGGGGACATATAAGCTGACCCAAAGTTTGTCACCGGATTCGTAGTAAATGCCGTATCCATGGAGCGCGTGGCTCTCCATGCCTGTTCCCACGCAACAGGTAAAGTCTTCGAACTTCTGCTGGTACTCATGCTGTACGCCGCGTCCCACGGGCACCATGTAGCACACGCGTCCATCGTCAGGATCTTGCGAGGCCAATATGTGATTGAAGAGCGCCCGCTCGTGAAAATCGGCATAACGAATGTCCGGATTCACTGAAAAAAGCGTGCGCGACATTTTGATCATGTTGTAGACGTTGCAGGTTTCGGCGGTGCGCCCGTCAATATAGTCGTTCAATTTGTCCGGCGGGGCGAAATACTCATTCTTGCCGTGCCCCCCGGTGGCAAAGCTGTGATGCAGCGCGACGTCATCCCAGAAGTTCACGGCCGCTTTGTGGTCGGTCTCGTCGCCAGTGTAAATATATCTCGCCAGAGAGCCAATCATTTTGGGTACTTGGGTATTGCCGTGCTTTCCCCCAAGAACGTCCTCGCCCGCGGCAAGCGGGTCAATCATTGCGCGATGCTCAAATTTTCCGGAGAGCGCCAGCCACCGCGGATCGCCGGTGTCCGCATAGAGGTCGGCGGTGACTTCGTTCATGCCGCCAAACTCCGTCGCCAGCATTTTTTGCGTTTGCTCGTCGTCAAGCTTGGAGACGATGCTCTCCGCCCAGCCGGCAAACTTGATTTCAACATCGAGCGCTGTGCGGTTGCCCGTATAACGGTAGGCGTCGCGAAGCCCGGCGAAAATCTTGTGTTCCACGTACCATGGCGACCACAAGCCATTCAAATCAAAACCGCCCGAGCGGATAATCCCTTTGCACAACTCCTGGAAGCGCACTTTTCCGTCCACGCCTTGATCGTCCAGCAGCGCGCCCAGGTAACCGTCTCCTTGGGTATCCTGGATCGCTTTCAGTTCGCTCACAATGTAATCCGCGCGCTCTTTGAAGCGGTTGTCGCCCGTCGCTGCCCACATGAGACTCACAGCGGAAAGGTAGTGACCGGCAATATGGCCGGTGAGTTGCCTTCCCGCACCGTCCCAGCCTCCGTAAGGTTTCGCTTTGGGCTCGAGTCCCGCGCGCTGCCGAAGGTATGCTAGCATCCGATCCGGCTCGAGTTGCAGCAAATATTCCGCGTCCAGTTCCTGTGCATGCTTCAGCGGGCCGCCGGTGAGCCGCACGCTGTTCAACGGCAGCGGCCGGACCTTCAGAATTTTTGCCTCCGAGGCTTGCGCCGCGTTCGGGGTTTCCCCGAATGCATATCCCGGCAGAAATACACTTAAGAGTGATGCG
>Ga0209166_10003351_pt1 | contig 11599 bp, 10 predicted proteins | sample Coa_R1_3_FD_187151 | JGI IMG/M metagenome (GOLD analysis project Ga0209166, IMG submission 187151) | Surface soil microbial communities from Centralia Pennsylvania, which are recovering from an underground coalmine fire - Coalmine... | ecosystem: Environmental > Terrestrial > Soil >... | reverse complement strand
TCCAATCCAAAGGAACGGAAGCTGTAAGCGACGAGCTGGCGCTGGTACAAGCCGCCAAGCGCGGCGACATTAGCGCTTTCGAGCAGCTCGTAAAGAGGTATGATCGCAACGTTTTCCGCATTGCGCAGCACATCACGCAAAACCGCGAGGACGCCGAAGACGTCGTTCAGGATGCGTTCCTCAAGGCTTACCAGAATCTGGAAAGTTTTCAGGAGCAATCGAAGTTTTATACCTGGCTGGTGCGGATTGCGGTCAATGAAGCGCTCATGCGGTTGCGCAAGCGGCGGACAGCAAAGACCGTTTCTATTGATGAGGATGTGCAGACCGAAGACGATGCCATCCCTCGCGAGGTCGCTGACTGGTCCCCAAACCCGGAGCAGTTGTACGATCAGGCTGAACTGAAAGAGATCCTGGGCAAGACCGTCCAGGGCCTGCCGCCTACGTTTCGCACCGTGTTTGTTCTGCGCGACGTAGAAGGACTTTCGACCGAAGAAACCGCGGATGCGCTCGAGTTGAGCGTGCCCGCGGTAAAATCGCGCCTGCTGCGAGCACGCTTGCAGTTGCGCGATCGTTTGACCAGGTATTTTGGAAAAAAATCGAGCCGGAGTAACCAACCGTGAAATGCTCTCAGTTTTTGCAAGAGCTCACCGATTATCTTGACGGCGTCATTGACACCAAGACCCGCGCCGAACTGGAAGATCACCTGCAATGGTGCCACAACTGCTATGTTGTGGTCAGCACAACCAAGCGTACCATCGAGATCTATCGCGACTCGAAGCTGTACGAAATACCCGACGATTTGCGCAACCGGCTCCGCTCCGCCATCATGTCCAAATGCGCCGCTCACAAAAAAAGCCCCGACAAGAAAACTTAGCGGCCTTGATCCTCTCTAAAATTCCCCCATCCTGCATTGCGGGACATACTTTTCTTTACAAATGTTTCCTTGCAACTTCTACTCGCAGCTCTGAATCTAAAGATATGAAGCCGGATAGGCTTCAGGCAGCTCCCCCGTGGTAAACCAAAGCTGCCCCTCCCAGGGGTTGGTGATGATAACGAATGTATTTGACATGCTTTTCGGATGCTGGCATCGGCGTTATAGCTTCCCTATTACCACCAGAACAGGACAGCGCCGCTCAGAAGCCGCGGCTGTTACTGGAACTTATGTAGTGTGCCTGGATTGTGGTAAGGAGTTTCCCTATGACTGGCGGCAAATGAAAGTAGTCTCGGCGCGCTCTTATGAACCCGCGATGGAAGGAGCCGAACAACGGCGCGCAGAAGCCGCTTAATCAGCGTTTCAACAATCTGTCGCTCGGCGGCCGCTTCGTGAACCTGTTCATCTTAAGCTCGCGAAGCGGTGTACGCCGGCGGCGGCCCATCGAGGCTCCAGGCGCGGTACGCGGCTTTGGCCATGCTCAGGACATGACGGGATTCCCAGCCATCTCTCCTGCACGGGGAACCAACCCTGCCACCTGAAATTCTTCACGGAAGTCTTAGTTCGAAATATAATCGCTTCGACATATAATAGCCGCTCTCAGTTGAAATTTGTGCCGAGGTCCCACCGGTTGAAACCCGTGCATCCCAGTATTCGCGAAGTTGCGGTATTGCAAGAATCGACGGAGATGATCCTCTCCAGCATGGATGTGGATACCGTGCTGCACCAGATCCTTCTGGTGGTGCGCAATTATTTCGCCACCGCCAACGCGGCGGTTTTTCTCGTGGACCCGGCGACCCGCGAACTTTATTGCCGCGCTCACATCGGCTACAACGACGTTTTCGCCGATCAGCAGCGGGTGAAGATAGGCCCCGAAGGCATTGCAGGCCGCGTCGTGCAAAACAAAACGCCGGTGTACGTTCCTGACATACAGAAGGATTCCAAATATGTTCCCGCCGATCCCAAAGTCCGCAGCGAGCTGGCTTTGCCCCTGCTGGTGCGGGAAGAGGCAATTGGCGTTCTTAGCATTGGAAGCGAAAAAGTCGATTTCTTCAGCGATGAGATGATTGGCTTGCTCACGCTGTTTGCCGCGCAAGCGTCGGTGGCGCTGGAAAATGCGCGCTTATATTCCACCGAACGCCGCCGCATGCGGCAGATCGAGCTCATTAACCTCATCGCCCGCTCTGCCGCCGCCGCCAACGATCTGGAGCAGCTTCTGGAAAATCTCGCAGATCTGATTGAAGATACTTTTGACGATGCTGAAATCGGCATCCTGCTGCGCGACCGTGAAGGCAGGCTCATACTGCGCGCACATGCTGGAAAAGAAGAACCAAAGCCAGAGAGTTTTGTTGCCTCCGAACGCTCCGGCATTCTGGCTGAAGCCTTTGCCGCGCGCATGAACGTGGTAGTCAACGATATCGCTGACCGCGCCCAGTGGCCGCTTTGTTTCGCCGGGACCGGCTCTGAGCTGTGCATTCCCCTGATTTCGTTTGGAGAAACCCTCGGGGCGCTGGTGATTGGGCACGCGACGGCGCATTTCTTTTCCGCCGACGACCGCTCCATCGCGCAAGCCGCCGCGGATGTTTGCGCTACCGCCATTCGCAGCGTGCAACTTGCCGAAGAGCTGCGGCGCATTACCCATACCGATTCCCTTACCGGACTCTACAATCAGCGCTATTTTCATGTGCTGGCAGCCGAAGAAATTGCCCGCAGCAAGCGCTACCACAAACAGTTTTCTTTGCTGATGATCGAACTTAAGAACTTTGCCCAACTCAATACTCGCATGGGCTTCGAGCATGGGGATACCATACTGCGCAAGGTCGCGCAGACGCTCAAGATACAAATGCGCGGCGTCGACAGCATCTGCCGCTATGGGCCAGACCGTTTTGTGCTGGTGCTGCCCGAAACCGGCGCGGAGCGGCTGCAAAGCGTAGCCAACAAACTGAGAGATGCTTTGGGAAAAATCCGGGCTGAAGAGAAACCCGCGTCGCCTACGGTTGCAAGCCTCTATGCCAGCGCTACCTACCCCGCAGACGGCGCGTCGGAGCTGGAGCTTGTGCGCGTCCTGTTGACTCGCATTGCTGAAGATCGGGGCATCCCCAATACCGCCAGCCGTTAAGCTTAAACTTCAACCAAACAGCTTTTATAAGGTTTGAGCTCGTGCCTGATACGTGTTTCCATCCCTCGAGCGCTACGCCCCACTTGTACTGCCTGAAAAAAAATAGGGCGCGCAAAAGCACGCCCAAGGAGGGAAATTCGAAATCGATCTCAGTGCTGATCGTCGTCGCGACGGTGCAGTGTTGGCCGGTCATCATCGCCGCTCTTGCTGTTCGGATTGCTCGTCGTATCTGGAGTGCTGCTGGCCCGGCGCAGAGTCGGTTTGTTGGTGTCTTTGGAGTCATCCAGTTTGCGTTTATTCTCCAGGGCCGCCAAACGCGCCTTGACGTCGTCGAACTCCGAGGTGTTCACGATGTAACTGTCGCGCGGAGGCAGAATGGTAGCAATTTCCTTCTGCGTAGCTTCAATCCGGTCTGGCGTTGGTGGGTGGTCGGAAAAAATCTTGGCGATGGTGCCCGGCTTCTTCTTTTCCAGGCTCTCCATCTTTTCAAACATGGAGATAAACTGCTGGGGATCGTAGCCGGCGTGATACATGTACTGCACACCCAGGTGGTCGGCTTCCGCTTCATATCCGCGAGAAAACTTCATGAACGTGGCCGGCACCAGCAGGTCGGCGCCCAGGCGTGCGGCATACCCTGCGGCTCCGCCCACGAAGATCAAAGGCAATGTGGCGAAATTGGCCCACTGGCTGCGCGTCATCTGGCGGGTGGCATGGCGCGCGCAAACGTGCGCGATCTCGTGCCCCATGACTCCGGCCAGCTCCGCCTCATTATCGGCAGCAAGAACCAGCCCGGAGTTGACGTAGAAGAACCCGCCCGGCAGGGCCATGGCGTTGATTTCATCTGAGTCAATCACTTTGATGGTGAACGGGACCTTGGCATCGGAGTTCCGCACCAAATTCTGTCCCACGCGGTTAACGTACTCGGTGATTACCGGATCCTGAATGAGTTTTACCGAAGCCTCAATCTGCTGCGCGTACTCCTTGCCCATGGCAATCTCTCGCTCATAGGAGTACCAGTTCCCCAAGCCGCGTCCGCCAATCTTGCGGTTGCCAATGGCATCAACATCGTCTTTGCCGCCATCATGCTTGTAGGTATCTTTTTGATTTGCCTTGGCGTCTGTGTCAGCAGGTTGCTGCTGCGCGTCTGACGAAGCCGGTTGCGCAGCCGAGGTGGCTGACTGCGTGGCTGTCGGCTGCGTGGCTGTCGGCTGCGTGGCTGACTGCGTGGCTGTCGGCTGCGTGGCAGCAGGGGCAGGCTGCGATGATGCAGGTGCGCTCGGTGCCGTTGCTGCTGCGGGTTGGTTAACTGGAATGGACTGCGACCCGGCAGGAACAGTGGTTGAAGGCGCAGGCGCCGTTGCAGCAGGCTGCACAACTACCGGCTTATTGTCATTGGATGAGTTATTAGAAGTAGCCTGGGCAAAGCTGTTGTTGGTCCAGACCAAAGAAGAAACCAGCAAGACCGCGGCAAAAACAGGTCTCAGGTTGAAAATGCTTTTCATTGGAACGCTCCCCTTGCCAGCCAAATCAAAAGGATGGGCCGCGCCGGCTGCCAAACGCGGACATCGGGGTATTCACGAGCTTTTAACCCGCGAATGCCTTGATTATAGTCCATAAACCGTATCGGAGAGAGGGAATCCCCTTATAGCTTTGACGCTAAAAACCCCCTCCAGGTTACTTATTAAGTTAGATTTTTCCTGACCGGGCATCGGTTTTGATAGGAGCGATATGTAGAATTTCTACTCTCTTTGCCTCCCAGCTCCCATTCGTTCCCTGAATCGCGGTCACCCGAACGTCGGCCCCTTCGACCAGAGACGCAGTTGGATGCAGCTTACGCTCCGGAACTGGGACCTCGGAGGCATATACGACCTCAGCCTTTTGGATCGCTACTTTGCGGACACGATGATTTTGTCCCAAGACGTAAATATATGAGGTGGAATTCGGAACGTCCGTCGCAAAGTTGACGATTTGTCCACGAAATTCGCCGGGGGTGGCGGATTGAGCGGCTGCAGACAAAAACAATATCGAGACCAACAGCGCCGCGCAGCCTGCTACTTTCATGCTGGATTGGATGCAAAAGAGCAGCAGTCAGCAATCAGCCCCTAAAACAGCAGTTAGCAATTAACATTTGGCCAAACAAAAGCCTATTTTGCGGCAAGCGGATTGCTATGCTTCATGGCCGAACATCCCTTCCTTTGGTGATTTAGCAAGGATGTCGAAGGGCTAAATGCCAAGTGCTAATCGCTAATTGCTTTTGGGGCTGAATGCTGGTTGCTGAGCGCTGAGTGCCAAGAATTAATCGTAATATTCCAACCCCAAGTGCGTAATCAGCTCTTCCCCTCTCAAATGCCGCAGGGTGTTTTTCAGCTTCATTAACTGAATAAACAGGTCGTGCTCTGGATAGAGCTTGGGTGCTGTCATGGGAGACTTGAAGTAGAAGCTGAGCCACTCCTGGATACCGATGTCGCGCAACTGCGGGCTGCGCTGTGCGAGGTCCATGAAGAGCACGAGGTCGAGCACGATAGGCGCAGCCAGGATGGAATCGCGGCACAGGAAATCGACTTTGATCTGCATGGGATAGCCCAGCCAGCCGAAAATATCAATGTTGTCCCAGCCTTCTTTGTTATCTCCCCGTGGTGGGTAGTAGTTGATGCGGACTTTGTGAAAAATATTGCCGTAGAGTTCAGGATAAAGCTGCGGCTGCAGAATGTGCTCCAGCACACCCAGCTTTGATTCTTCTTTCGTTTTAAATGAACCAGGGTCCTCAAGCACCTCGCCATCGCGATTACCTAGGATATTGGTCGAATACCATCCGCTTAGACCCAGCATGCGCGCCTTAAAGGCCGGAGCCAGAACAGTCTTCATCAGTGTCTGCCCGGTCTTAAAATCTTTGCCGCAGATGGGTGCGCTGTTCGCGCGCGAAAGCTCATCCATCACGGGAATATCGGTGGTCAGGTTGGGCGCGCCGTTCGCGAAAGGGACTCCCTCAGAAAGCGCGGCATACGCGTAGATCATCGAGGGAGCGATGTTCTCATCGTTGTTCAACAGCCCTTTCTCAAAGTTCTTCACCGACTTGTGCACCGCCGAGGGCTCCAGGAAGCTTTCCGTCGAGCCGCACCACATCACCACCAGGCGGTCGGCGCCGGAAGATTTTTTGAAGTCGCGGATATCCTGTCGCACCTGCTCGGCCAGGTCCATCTTGTTCGGGCCCTTCTTGACGTTCGGCCCATCGAGCAGGCGCACGTAGTTCTTGTCAAAGACCGCCGGCATCGGCTTCACCGATTCCATGAACGGCTTGATCTGGTTAAGCAGATCGCGCTCCAGCACCCCGGCCTTACGCGCGGCCTCATACATATTGTCCTCAAAAATATCCCAGCCGGTGAAGACAAGCTGGCTGAGATCGGCGAGAGGAACAAACTTCTTAATCAGCGGAGACCTGCCGTCGGTGCGCTTGCCCAGGCGCACGGTCCCCATCTGGGTCAGTGAACCAATGGGTTTCGCCAGGCCGCTGCGCACCGCTTCCACGCCGGCCACAAAAGTGGTTGCTACCGCCCCCATTCCGGGAATCATGATGCCCAGCTTGCCTTTTGCCGGAGCAATGTGCTCCGCTTTCTTCGACTCAGTTTTTTTGCTTTGTTTTTTCAAGTGTGTGGCCATGGATATCCTTAAGCAGGAAAATTAGAAATGTACAGCCCAAAACCGTTGGCTCATGAGAATCTTGTATCTTCTCGTATCAGAGGGAGTTTTGCAAATGACATTGAAAATTGCAGTTGTCACCGGAGCTTCCAGTGGCATAGGACTGCTGAGCGCCGTGGAATTGGCCAAGGGTGGCTTTTTCGTCGTGGCCACCATGCGCGACCCGGGCCGCCGCCAGCGTCTCGATGACGCCGCCAAGGCCGCCGGAGTTCAAGACAAAATCGAGGTCCGCCAGCTCGACGTCACCCAGTTCGCTTCCCTGCCTGACGCTGTCGCCGGAATTGTTCGCAGCCACCAGCGCATTGATGTTTTGCTCAATAATGCCGGCTTTGCCATGAGCGGCTTCGCCGAAGACATGCGTTTGGAAGAAATTCGCCAGCAGCTCGATACCAACTTCTTCGGTCATGTCGCCATGACCCAGGCGGTGCTGCCCGTCATGCGGAAGCAGCGTGCCGGACACATCATCATGGTCTCTTCCATTGGCGGCCTGGTGGCACAGCCGGTGGTAAGCAGCTATTGCGCCTCAAAGTTTGCATTGGAAGGCTGGAGCGAATCGCTGCGCATCGAAACCCATTCGCTGGGAATCCGCGTGGTGCTGGTGGAGCCGGGAGCATTCAAGACCGACATATGGGACCGCAACGTCCGCATCGGTTCGTTTGCCCTTTCGCCGCAATCTCCCAACCACGAACGCGCCCGGCGCTTTGCCGACTGGGTGCAAAAAGACGTGCCCAAGGCCGACGCGCGCGCGGTTGCCTGCCTCATTGCCGACATTGCGAGCGATCCCAATCCGCGCCTGCGCTATCGCATCGGCCGCGACGCCACCCGGCAGTACTGGCTACGCAAACTTGTTCCCTGGAGGACCTATGAAAAGATGGTCGCAAAGGCCGTGCGCATCGATTGACTTGCTGCTGGGAGCAACTTAGCTTGTGTGGCACAGCCGTCCCCGGCTGTGAGCGACGCAGCGTTGGCCTCACACGCTTGGAGCTAGGAGCTAGGAGCTAGGAGCTGTTTTTATGCGGTGCTTCCATCGCGACCAGATAAACCATGTCGCCCCCACGACCAGCAGGATGGCGATGACGAAGTCGAATTTATGGAAGTACGCGCGCAGATAGTCCCAATGCTCGCCGGCTTTCATGCCTAAATATGCCAGGGCGAAACACCACGGCCAAGACCCCAGGAAGGTGTAGAGATGAAAGCGCAGCCGGGGCATTTGGGCGATACCCGCGGGCAGTGCGATAAAGGTGCGCACCACGGGAAGCAGGCGCGCGATGAAGACTGTAATGTTGCCATACCGTTGAAAAAAATTGTGCGCCCAATCGATCTCGTGTTCGCTCAACCAGATCAGCCGGCCAAATTTCATCACCAGGGGACGTCCGCCGAAGTATCCGATAGTGTAGGCCAGCTCCGAACCCAGGTTGCAGCCAATGGCCCCGGCAGTTGCGACCCATAGCAGGCTAAAGCGCCCCTGTGAAACCAGGTAGCCGGAAAACGGCATGATGACCTCGGAAGGCAGCGGAATGCAGGCCGACTCAATGGCCATCAACAACATGATGCCCAGGTAACCTGCAGAAGAGATTACCGTGATGATGAAGACACTCAATGCAGCGAGAATTTTAGAGATCATGATTAGAAGTTTTGTCCTGAGGTGATCTTGATTTCGAAGACCAAAGCATTTTCTCTGGCTTGTAGCTTGGAGCTTGTAGCTTGGAGCTGTTGTTAGGCGCAGCCGCTCTCCTGCTGGTCTTCATAAGCGGCCACGGCTTCCGATACGTCTTTTTCACACTGCAGGCACATGGCACATCCGCCTTCGTTTTCCACCGATTCGCTGCTCACAATCACGGTCCCGTCGGAACAATATTCGCCCCGCTGCGAATCCCAGGCAAAATCTTCCTGCAAGGTTGCTCCGCTCACCTCGCATCCCGTGAGGATGATGGTGTAGTCATGCGAACCACAATGCGGACATGTAAATGGCTGCGACATAGCTCCGTCTTCAGTTGTGATGCAAAGCCTTTACAACCAGGATTGTGTCAGGGCACGGATTTATCCGTACCCTGACACGCCCTTAGATGGGGCTTTAGCCTCTGAGGCGATAACCAATCAGAAATCTTGCGACTCTTGCGTATAGGTAAAACCCGGCAGGCTTGCGCTGTCAGGGCTCTTGGTTACTTTCACGCGTATGGTCTGCGATTGGGCGGCATCGGTATCCGCCTGCCGCAGCATGGCATATTGCGTGAACAGCTCATCGTAAACTTTGGTGACTAAGTAGTTCTGCCCATTGGCGTTGCTGCGCCAGACTTGTCCTTGCAGGATTGCCTTGACCGACATTAACTTTTCAGCCTTTTCCGCCCGGCTCGTTACGAGTGGCATGGTACAGAGTAACGGCACAACTGGGCCCCGTCAAATGGCGTGTAGCGCCGGCGTCCCGCCGGCTGTCCGTGTGGGCATCTTGCCCACACGCTGTCACTGTTTTACAGACTGGATGAGCGCTTATTTATGACGTTTTAACTAAATCCAGACACACAATTTCAGTATAATGCGAAGCGAATTCATGAGGTGCTCCCAAAATTTGAGGCTGAAGTTATATGGTGTGGCTGTGCTGGTCTGCGCGCTCATCGGGTGCGGCGGACAACTAAGACCTCAGTCTGGAACCCCGTCGGGAACCCAGCCTGGAACCCCGCCGGCGCCACTGCACTTTTTGTATAGCATCAATTGCTGCCAAGGTCCTTTTGCTGTGTACGGTTTTGGCGAAGATAGCACAGGCGCTGTGACCCCGCTCCAGGGTTCTCCTTTCGCCATCAATCCTTCCCCCGGAAACGGCTTCACCGCAAGTGGGCTTACAGCCGATCCTCAAGGCAGGTTCCTGCTTGTTCCACAAAGGGACTCGAGCAGTTGCTGTCACTTCGTATCTTCGGCCGGCTATTCCATTGATTCCAAAACAGGAGCCGTAAGCGCCACTCCGACTACCGGATCGGGCGGTGGTCCAATTGCCTTTCATCCATCTGGGAGATTTCTCTACTCCGCAAGCCCCTCAGGGTTTCCGATGCCCCTTTGTTTCGGAATTGGTGGTCAAGATCTGTCAACCAATCAGCCGATTCCGGGCAGTCCGTTCTCTTCTGGTTCTTGCATACAAGCACTATCGGTTGATCCAGCCGGACGTTACCTATACGTCATCATAAATAATAGCTTTATTATCCCTCTCCCTAGTAGCTTTTTTATCGCCACCATCGATACCAATACGGGAATACTGACGTTTCCATTTCCCCCGATTCCCACCACTGGCAAACAACCAAACGGGCAGATTCTGTTCCATCCGTCAGGAAAGTTTGGTTATGGCCTAGGTATCCCCCCAGAAAGCTCAACCGTGGACCTGTATTCCGTAGATGCAACTACCGGCGCCCTGACCTTTCTGAGTACGCAGATTAACAACCAGCTTTTGAACCCGATCATGAGTCCAGGCGGCAATTTCCTCTACGGATGTCTGACCAGCACCAATCCATGCGCTGTGGCCTATCGCGTGGATAACAACACAGGAGCACTAAAGCCGATTTCGGGATTTAACTTAGGTGCAGGACTGGGAAATACGCTGGTCCTGGATAAGAGCGGGAAATATGCGTACGCTCTGAGTGCTTCTTCCACCCAATCCAGCAGTCAGATATTGGTCTACTCCGTTGATTCATCGACCGGTGTACTGACACAAATTCCAAGTCTCACGACAACCGTACCGGCAGGTTTAGTGAACATCGTAGCCGGTCCCTAGACTGCGAAATAATCCTGGATCTTTGCCCCGCGGGCCGCAGCGGGTTAAGCGAGCAATGACCAGCCGCTTCCGGCTATGTCATTGGGAGCGCCGTTTTTTGGCGCGAAGAGCCTGTCCAGAGCCTGCCAAAGGAATCTTGTGTTTTCTTGTTGGGCGACACTGTCATAACATACGGAAAAAACTAAACAGGTCTAGACGCAGGAAGCTCCCCACTCAGCAGCTTGCCCAATTCTGAAGTCGGACACCGTACGCCAACATAGAACGTGCCAAAAAGCGCGTACACCGCGCTGACTTCGTCAAAGCGCATTTCGTAGATGAGCCGCTTGAAGACCAGGGGGTCGTCGGCGAAAAGATCTACCCCCCACTCCCAGTCGTCGAAACCGATGGAACCGGTGATAATCTGCTTCACGGTTCCGGCATAACGGCGGCCTACCAAGCCGTGCTCCTCCATTTGCCGCTGGCGCTCCTCGATAGGCAAGGTGTACCAGTTCTTTTCTTCCCCGCGGCGGCGGTCCATGGGATAAAAGCAGATATAACGCGCCGGTGGAATTTCAGGGAACAAACGCGGACGCATGGCCTCGCGCTGCCGCTGCAACACCTGCTCGGTCTCGCGGTTCCACTCCGGCGAGTGTGGGGTTGTTCCCTTCTCAGCCAGCTCACGGTACAGCTTGACTGTGGATTCATATAGCCCAAGCTCCACCACGGAAAGATACGAAGTTGCCGGTTCCATAAAATCGCTAAGGCGCAGTTGAGCGAGCTGAAGTTCGGCAGCCTTAAGGTGGTCGAACGAGTTGCGAAAGTGTACAAAAAGCAGGTCTGCCTTATGCCCTAAGATGGAATACAATGCGCTCTGTCCGTCGCTGTTACGCGTCATCTGTTGCAGCGCGAGTGTGGCTTCCTTCACCAGTTCGGCTCGGGTGGGCTCGCTTAGCTTGCGCCATTCCGTCCAGCGGAAGCGCATCATGCTGTGCAGAACGCTGGCGCCTTCAATGGTCAGAGGCACGGCCGGCAGTTGGGTTTGCGCGGTTTGCATGGTAGTGGAAGACATCGGGATTCCCCTGATAAGCTGTGATGTTCCTGCCCATCATTGTAATCG
>Ga0209166_10003349_pt1 | contig 11601 bp, 5 predicted proteins | sample Coa_R1_3_FD_187151 | JGI IMG/M metagenome (GOLD analysis project Ga0209166, IMG submission 187151) | Surface soil microbial communities from Centralia Pennsylvania, which are recovering from an underground coalmine fire - Coalmine... | ecosystem: Environmental > Terrestrial > Soil > Unclassified... | reverse complement strand
CGCTACCAGGAACTGCTGACCCGCAACCGCGCGGTCGACTTTGACGACCTGATCCGGCTGCCGATCAAGCTGCTGGTCGAGGACCCCGGCGTCCGCGAGAAGTGGCAACGCCGCTTCCAGCATGTGCTGGTCGACGAGTACCAGGACACCAACCACGCCCAGTATATCATGGTCAAGCTCCTGGCCGAATCCCACCGCAATTTGTGCGTCGTCGGCGACCCGGACCAGTGCTTACCCACCGGCACACTCGTGCAAACCCCGCAGGGGACCGTCCCGATTGAGACGATCCAGCCCGGCGACCGGGTGTTAGCCGGGGCCGGGCGCGGCACCACTACCCAGGCAACCGTACAAGAAGTACATACGCGCCCGTACGCCGGCAGTTTGATCCGAGCAACCCTCCGCAGTGGGCGTATCTTGCAGGCAACCCCGAACCATATGTGCTTCGCCCGGCTGGGCGTGCGTAATGATGTACATTATGTCTACTTGATGTACCGGCAGGATAAAGGCTACCGCATAGGTATCACAGTAGGTGCGCGAGCCGATGGCTACAATGACGGCCTGAGTAACGGTCTGCAAGTACGTGTTAATCAGGAGCATGCCGATAAAGTGTGGATCTTACGGGTCTGCACCACGCGGGAAGCAGCAGCTTACTATGAGCAGTTTTACGCTTTTGAATACGGTATTCCCACAACGATCTTCCATGTGAATGGGAGGGGTAAGCTAAACTTTTCGCAGGAAAACATTGACCAGCTATTTGCTAAGATAGATACCCGAACCCGGGCCATTAAATTAATGGATGCCCTAGGACTCCATGCAAATTATCCCCATTACCGGCCACAAGGTATAGCCGGTACGGAGCAGCTACACCGAATGGTTGTCCATTTGACTGCTTTCGGTGGGCATCCTCCATCGGGACAAACGCCATGGTTCCGCCATCGTGTTTGGCTCAATACCAGTAATCGGGCAATGGAGCAGCAGGTTATTCATGGCGGAATTGCTACACGGGCAGGTAGCCGAGGCACGTGGCGAGTGGAATACGCGCTCAAGGATCTAAGCGGCACGATCACTGTAGCAGAGGAAATTGCCCGCGCAGCCGGCGGAGCGGAAATTGCTCGCTGGGCTACACTCACTACTGGCGACAAGTTTGCTTTCCACCCTGCCGGGAATCTGCGCCCGACAATGATCGTGCCGGTTTGGGAAGAAGGAGCGATTGTCGAGGATGAAGTTATCGCTGTCGAAGCGGTCGATTACAGCGGCCCGGTCTACGATCTGGATGTGGCCGACCTGCATAACTACATCGCCGGGGGGGTGGTGGTGCATAACTCCATCTACGGCTGGCGCCAGGCCGACATCCAGAACATCCTCAATTTCGAGCGCGACTACCCCGACGCGCGGGTGATCTTGCTGGAGCAGAATTATCGCTCGACGCAGACGATCCTGAACACGGCGCAGAGCGTGATCCAGCCCAACACCGAGCGCAAAGAGAAGCAGCTCTGGACCGAGAACGCGCGCGGGGTGCCGATCACCGTCTACGAAGCCTATGACGAGAATGACGAAGCCAATTATATCGCCCGCGAGGTCTCGCGCAGTGTCAAGCGGGGCCTGGCCCGCTGGCGGGACTTCGCGATCATGTACCGCATGAATGCCCAATCGCGCGCGGTAGAGCAGGCGTTCCTGGGCCACAATGTGCCGTACCAGATGGTCGGCGGCATCCGCTTCTACAGCCGCAAAGAAATCAAAGACGTGCTCGCGCTGCTGCGGCTGGTGCAAAACCCGTTCGACAGCGTCGCCTTTGCCCGGGCAATCAACAACACCCCGCTCGGCAAAGGCATCGGGGCCAAGACGCTGGCCGACCTGGAGCGGGTCGCCAGCGCCCGCAACGTCCCGATCTATACCGTGCTGCAATTGCTGGAGGATGAAGAGCAAGCGCCGGCGACCGCGAAAGCGGCGGGCACCAGCCTGGGCCTGGCCGGCAACAAGCTGCTGCCGGTGCTGCGCACGCTCAACCGCTTCATCCTCGCCCGCGACGAGCTGAACTTGCCGGACCTGCTGGACAAAGTGCTCGACGACACGCGCCTGAGCGAGTTCCTGCAAGACGGCTCGGACGAAGGCGTGGAGCGCTGGCAGAACGTCATGGAATTGCGCACCCAGGCGGGCAATTATGCCGAGTTGCCGTCCCCGGAAGGGTTGGCTCGGTTCCTGGAAGACGTCGCGCTGATCTCGGACCTGGACAATATCCAGGAGGAGAAAGACGCGGTGACGCTGATCACCCTCCACGCCGCCAAGGGCCTGGAGTTCCCCACAGTGTTCATGGTGGGGCTCGAAGAAGGCCTGCTACCCCACAGCCGCTCGATGGACTCGCTGCACGAGCTGGAGGAGGAGCGCCGGCTGGCCTATGTGGGGATCACGCGGGCCAAGCAGCAGCTCTATATGCTCTATGCCTTCCGCCGCACTTTCTATGGCGAGACCCGGACCGGCACGCCCTCGCGCTTCCTGCATGATGTGCCCGCCGACCTGGCCAGCGGCCTGGAGAAGGTCCAGAAGCTGGCACAACGCAGCGCCCGCGACGTCTGGAACAGCACAGCGCCGGGGATGAGCACGCCCGGCCGGCCCGTCGCGGGCCGGCCGCCGGGGGGTGAGGAGATCAGCGGCCGAGTCTTCGGCGGCAGCGGCAGTCGCTCCCCGGCGCGGCCCGGCAGCCCCGGCCGGCCCCCCGCGCCGCCCGTCCGCCCCGTGCCGGCCCCGCCGATGCCCCCCCGGCCGGCGCGGCCGCCGGGCCTCACCGCGTGGCGGGCCGGCGAGAAGGCCCGCCACCCGACCTTCGGCGAGGGGATCGTGGTGCAGAGCAAGCCCACCGGCGGGGACGAGGAGGTCACGATCGCGTTCGCCGGGCACGGTATCAAGCGCCTGCTCGCCAGCCTGGCCAAGCTGGAGCGGGTCTAACGCATGAGCCAGGCATGTGTGAGCCAGTCCCCTTATCCTGCGCCATAAGGGAAAGGAGTTGCCATGACACTAGCCTTCTATTCAGCAGCCGCCGGCCCCGAACACGAGCAACCCCTCCCCGGCGTGCAGGACGTGGCCGAGTGGGCACTCTGGATCTTCGCGGAGAACTGGGATTATGAACCCGCCGAGGTGGCTGAGCTCAGACAGGCTTTTCGGCCGTTACGCGGTATTGTGTGGCACGCCCAGGGGGGGGCTTTTAAGTCCCGCATCGTCCCGGTCGGGAGGGAGTTCTTCAGCAAATCGCCCCATCTAATGCTGCAGCTTGTCTCCCTGGTAACCACCGAATACCAGAGCCAGCTGGGAAAGATACGCTCGGGAGTCGCCTGGCTGTCGCCCGATGCCGATACGGAAGTCGCAGAGCTGCTCTCTCGTAACGACGTGAATCGGGATCGGACTCTTGCGTTCCTCCCGGATACCGCGGAGGCGGCAGAAGCCTGGACGAATGTGGTCTATGGGTTGAGTTGGTTGTGGCATGGCCAAAAATGGATCGGGAGTGAGCCGCAACCTAAGCTGCGGGCTGATGCGGTGATACTCAGTTACATCGGGCTGACGATCAAGATCGGCGGGGTAGCGGGGCTCTTAGCTCATAATTGTGACATGGAAAAAGGGTTAGTGTTCTACGGACCAAAGGATGTACTGGAGCCTGTCATAGCTCAGTTAGCTCAGACCGCTGAGGCGATCGATGCAGAGGAATTTAACTCCTGGTTTCGTAAGGGTGCTGAATTTCTTCTAGGCTGATGTAGTAAGACGTGCTGGCTTTCACGCCGGGCCGCGGCGCCAACCCCTTCGGCTACGGCGGCGCGTACCGCGACGGCGAGAGCGGATTCTACTACCTGCGCGCCCCTTAAGAGAGAAGATGAGTGGAAAATAATATGGACGAATCGATTGTGCGGTCATTATTCGATGAAGCTAAGGCGGCCCGGGATCGAGCTTCGCTGAATAGTGATGAGAAAAAGGAGGTCTGGCGGAAGTTTCATCGCTTGGCCGAGGCGGAATACATCCCGGCGCGTGATTACTTCGTCAAGGGCCTAAATGACCCTGACTGGGATTGGCGTAGTCAGTGCGTATCCTTCCTCGGCTATCACTACTCCTTTTCCCCAGATGACGAGATCATAAACAAGATACGTGAAATGGTGTTAAACGATCCCGAGGACATGGTGCGGCTAGCGGCAGCGCATGTATTAGGGTCGCGATCTAAATGGCCGGAACCTGCTTTGATCACAGCATTAAGCGACGACCCGGAGGAGTGTGTAAGGCAATCGGCTTTTATTGCGTTGATCGGATCCGCGGGTGTTCCGTACCCAGTTAGGCACCTAGAAGCTGATCGTATGGATGCCGGCGAATTTCAACCCATGTGGAAGGAGGTAGAGCGCGTAATAGCAGCAGCGGGTTTAAGCTCTCTGAAAAAATTAGCATAGGAGTTCATATGGCGAACGGATGGTATGTTGCAACCTTAATAATCCGATGCAGAGTACAGAACAATGAAATAGGACCATGGACTTGTGATGAGCAAATTCGTGTTCTACGGGCGCCGGACAGTGGGGTAGCGTATGAGAAGGCACTCCAGCTTGGCCGGAGCGAGGAGGAGTCCTACCAAAATGCAGATGGAGAAACGGTCTTCTGGGAATTTGTTGGTTTAGCGGATTTAGAAGCGTTATTCGATAGTACTATTAAGGACGGCACAGAAATTAAAAGCCATCTTTTTAAGAGCGATAACCCCGTTAAACAAGTTCACGAAAGAGAGGAACTTACAGTATTTCGTTGGGAACTGGAAAGACAACGTAGGGCACAAACTACCAGCCGTGATCTTAATGCTGGATACGCCGGGCGGTCAAAAAGGGGCGTTCCACGCAGTGGTAAAAGACAAAGCAGCACGGAATCGTGATCACCCCGGTCAAGAGAATCCCGAGCAGGAAGGTCAGGAGGTCGGAGCCGAACCTGCCGCTGAGCGGGACCACAATCCAGGCATAGAACGGAGCATTCCAGATATATAAACTGTAGGAGATCATGCCGACAAAACGGATGGCGGGCTGGGACAGCACCCGCCGCCAGCTCGGCCAGCCGAGCACGGTGCCCAGCAAAATACTGGCATAGGCCAGGCCGAGGATCAGGTTATAGAGATACAGCTCATCGTCCTGCACGGGCAAGGCCCCCGCCCGGATCAGCATGATGGTCAGCAGCAAGCTGACCCCCACCAGCCCAAAAAGCTTGCACTGCACCCGTATCCGCTTCTGCGCGGGCTCCGGCATTGGGCCCTGGGTCACCGCCACGTACAGCACACTACAGAGCATCCCGAGCGCAAAGACACTTAGAAACCGCAACAGCGACAGGACGCCGATGTAGTCATCCAGCTGGGGCAGGCCCGGCCGCAGCAGCACGACCCCCCGGCTAAAGAGGGGCGAGCTGGCGACGAGCAACAGAACCAGGCCGATCACGAGGCGCGGCCGGCCGGTACGCAGGAGCCAGGCAGCCAGGCCGGCCAGGAGCGGCAGGAGGAGGTAGAACTGGCTTTCGATCGCCATCGTCCAATAGGGCGGATTGATGCTATAAAACGTGCTGCTGCTGAAATTGTGGATCAGCAAGACATGCGAGACCAGGTCATACCAGGCGCTGGGAGTGAGGAATTGGGGCACAAAAAAGATCAGCATCAGCGGCAAAGACACCCAGTAGGCCGGTAAGATGCGCAAGGCTCGGCGGCGGTAGAATTTGCCGGTACTGGGAAAGCTTTGCAATCCGAGCAAGGTGCGGGCATACGGGAGAAACAGCAAGAACCCGCTCAACACAAAAAAGAGATGGACTCCCGTGTTGCCGATGCCCCAGATGCCTACCGTGGCCCCGAGAAAATCCGCGGTGGACTTGGTGGTGCCGGGGAAATCATGGATCTGCAGCACGAGATGGTGCCACGCGGTCAACAACACCGCGACCCCCCGTAAGCCATCCAGTGCGTCGATACTCGCCACCGCACCCGTGGTCGGCCAAAGCCAGGCCGGGAGTGCCGTGCACCTCGGGGACCCGGGGCGCACGGCGGGCACGACGGGCAAACCGTCGCTCACGGGGACGGCGGGTAGCTCTGGTATCGGGGCGCGGGCTCCCATGGTAACTAGTCAACGGACCCCGGCATCAATGCCAGGGCTTGTCGCTGGACTCGACCGCAACTCGGCATACCTTTGCAGGCGGGCCGCTTTGGCTTCCCTGTCCGCGACATCAGGGCTGGTTGACAAGCAGCCCGTGGCTATCCAGTCCTGCCGGGTAGCCAGCGTCCGTAGTGCCACATTCCGCGCCCCCACGAGATCCGCGTGCAGCCGATACCCACAGCCCCGGCATGCGAAGGTCAGCCCGCCATTGGGGCGGTTCTCGCGGCCGGTCTGCCCGCAGCGCGGGCATTGCTGGCTCGTGTAGTCGGCATCCACCTGCACGACGACACTCCCGACCAGGGCCGCCTTGTAGGCGATCTGGGCCTGCAACGCCGCCAAGCTCCAGGTCGCTTGGCGGCGATTGGCGCGCCGCTGTTTGCGCGAGGCTTTCTGGGAGCGGCGGCGGTTGGTGCGGTCCCGGATGCCGGTCAGGAGTTCGAGCCCGATCAGACTGTTGGGGTGCGCGGTCACGATGGCGCGGGCGATGTGGTGATTTATATCCAGCTTGAACCGTCTCTCCCGACCACTGATCTGCCGCAGGCGGCGTTTGGCAGCGCGGGTGCCTTTGTGCTGGAGGGCTTTGCGTTTGCGTGTGTAATGGTCGGCCCGGTGGCGGGCCGTTTTGCCCGAGTAAAACTGCTGCTGGTTGTCGGGGGTGGCGGTCACGGCGAGATAGCGCACGCCGACATCGACCCCGACCACGGCCGGTTGCTGCGCGGGATCGGGATCGGGCAGCGCGACGGTTAGGCTGACGAGCAGGTAGAACTGCTTGCGGGGCGCGTCGTACCAGAGTTTGGCGTCCCCTATATGGGCACCCTGGCGAATGAGCGTCAGATGCTGGTTGTACCCGACGTAGGGCACGATGATGCGCCCCTGGAGGACATGCAGGCTGACCTGTTGGCCGCGCTTGAAGCCGTAGTCATCGCCTTCGACGTAGCTGACGGTGGGCGCGACGTACTTGGGCGGGGAGTCCAAGCCTTTGTAGCGTTGCTTGGTGCGGCCGGCTTGGCGATGGGCGGCGTTCTGCTGGGTCTTTGTCCGTAGGCCTTTGTACGTGGCGGCGACCTGCCGGGAGACCGAGCAGGCGAGTTGCGCCGGCAGGCCGAAGCGCGCCCGCAGGTCTCGGTAGACGCCTTTATGGATCTTCGTGGCATTGGAGAGCTTGCCGTGGGCGAAGGCGTACTGGCTGGCGGCGTTGAGGCCATCCCGATAGGCGAGTTGGGTGGCGCGCAGGGCAGCGTGCTGATCAGCGGTGGGGAAGAGTTTGAGTTTGGCAGTCAGGACTTGGTGCATGGCGGCTCCTTTTTCCCTGGTGCGCGCCGCCGCAGCCAGCACAGGATTTATCGGATATATCCCCGAACGGCGGGCGAAAACGGCAAGCCCCTGGCCGGTCTCTCACGAGCCTTTTGGGGCGCGGCGGGGACCTCCGGCTCAAAGCCGGAGGTCCCCGCCGCGCGTCGTGGGATGGATCAGGCATGAACGACCGAAAAGAGGCAACCATCACCAACTCGATCTATTATACCCGATCCGCGGGGCATCAGGCAGCCGCGCGCCCAGCCGGCCAGGGCGTATGCGTTCTCCCGCCCAGCGTGCCTAATCCGCTCTTCTAGGCTGCGAGAAGCAGGCATGGAATTTGGAGAACGCATAAGCCCTGCCGGCCGGCGCCTTGCAGGGGGATCGATTCTCTGCTAGAATCGTCTGGTCTGCGGAGCCGCCGGCCCTTGCCGGCGGCGGGCCCCGCGTTTATCGGGCGCCTCGGGCGCCCCTGAGGGACATCACCGCGAAGGAGAGTTTAATGACCTCGACGACGAATACCGCGGCACCGGCGACAGCCGACCCGGATGGGCCGGGTACACCCCACAAATGGGTCTACCTCTTTCCCGAAGGCAACGGCAAAATGAAGGACCTGCTCGGCGGCAAAGGCGCCGGGCTGTCCGAGATGACCAACGCCGGCCTGCCCGTGCCGCCCGGCTTCACCATTACCACGGAAGCCTGCCGCGCCTATTATGAGCACCAGGAGCAGTTCCCCCCGGGCATGTGGGAGCAGGCCATGGCCGCCCTGCACACGGTCGAGGAGCAGGCCGGCAAGAAGCTGGGCGACCCGGCCAATCCCCTGCTGGTCTCGGTCCGCTCCGGCGCCAAGTTCTCGATGCCGGGGATGATGGATACCGTGCTCAATCTCGGGCTGAATGAAGCCACATTGCAGGGCATCGTCGCGCTGACGGGCAACGAGCGCTTCGCCTATGACGCCTATCGCCGCTTCATCCAGATGTTCTCCAAGATTGTGCTCGACATCCCGGCCGACCGCTTCGAGAAGAAGCTGGACGAAATGAAAGAGCACGTCGGCGCCCACTACGATACCGACCTGACGGCGGCCCACTTGCGGGAGCTGGTGGGCGAATTCAAGACGATTGTGCGCGAGGCGAGCGGCAAAGAGTTCCCCGACGATCCCCAGGAGCAGCTGCGCCTGGCGATCGAGGCGGTGTTCGCCTCCTGGAACAACAAGCGCGCCTTCACGTACCGAGACCTGAACAAGATCCCCCACGATCTGGGCACGGCGGTGAACGTGGTGACCATGGTCTTCGGCAACATGGGCAACGACAGCGGCACGGGGGTGGCCTTCACGCGCAACCCCGCGACCGGCGAGAAGACGCTCTATGGCGAGTTCCTGATGAACGCTCAGGGCGAGGATGTCGTCGCCGGCATCCGCACGCCGCAGAAGATCGCGCAGCTCCGCGAGGTGCTGCCGGAGGTCTACACCCAGTTTGAAGCGATCGGCCAGCGGCTCGAAAGCCACTACCGCGACGCCCAGGACCTGGAGTTTACCGTCGAGCGGGGCAAGCTGTATATGCTGCAAACCCGCTCAGCCAAGCGCACGGCCGCGGCCGCCGTCAAGATGGCCGTCGATATGGTCCACGAAGGCATCATCGGCAAGGAAGAGGCCCTGACCCGCGTCGAACCGGCGCAGGTCGTGCAACTGCTGTTGCCTCGCTTTGACCCGGCGGCGATCGCGGCCGCGCACGCGGCGGGCCGCCTGCTGGCCAAAGGCTTGAACGCCTCGCCGGGCGCCGCCAGCGGCAAGGCGATCTTCGACGCGGACCGCGTGGCCGAGCTGGGCGGGCGGGGCGAAGCGGTCATCCTGGTGCGCCAGGAAACCAACCCTGACGACGTCCACGGCATGATCGCCGCCCGCGGTATCCTGACCGCCCGCGGCGGCGCCACCAGCCACGCCGCCGTGGTCGCCCGCGGCATGGGCAAGCCCTGCGTGGCGGGCACCGAATCGATCAAGGTCGACGTCGAGGCCCGCCGCTTCACGGTCGACGGCCGCACGATCCAAGAGGGCGACGAGATCTCGATCGACGGCACCACCGGCGAGGTCTATGCCGGCCTGCTGCCGACGACCGCCGCCGCTTTCCACGAAGAGACCGACCTGGTGCAGCTGCTGCAATGGGCCGACGAAGTCCGCACGCTGGGCGTCTGGGCCAACGCCGACTACCCGCGCGACGCGGAGCGCGCCGTCGAGTTTGGTGCCGAAGGGATCGGCCTCTGCCGCACCGAGCATATGTTCTTCGAGGAAGAGCGGCTGCCGATCGTCCGCCGCATGATCCTGGCGGCCGGCGAAGCCACGCGCCTGCTCAATATGCACCATCGCGCCCAGCACGCACTCGACGGCGCGAGCCCGGAGCGCCGGGCCGAGGCCGCGGCCGCCTGGCAAGAAACGGCTGGCCAGAGCGCCGAGTTGCGCACCTATCTGGACGCGCTCCAGGCCCTGGAACGATTCCAAACCTCGGATTTCGCGGGCATCTTCGCCGCCATGGGCGAGCGGCCCGTGGTCATCCGCCTGCTCGACCCCCCGCTGCATGAGTTCTTGCCCTCGCATGACGAACTGCTGGCCGAAGTCAGCGAGTTGCGCGGGGCGGGCCAGACCGACTCGGCCCACTACCGCGAGCAAGAGGAATTGCTACACGTCGTCGAGGGTATGCGCGAGCAGAATCCGATGCTCGGGCTGCGGGGCGACCGGCTGGGCATCCTCTACCCGGCGATCTACGAGATGCAGGTCCGGGCGATCCTCAACGCCGCGGCCCAGCTCACCAAGCAGGGCAAGCACGTGCATCCGGAGATCATGATCCCGCTCACCGGCACGGTCAAAGAGTTGGAGATCATGCACAAGCTCGTGCAGCGGGCGGCCGCCGTCGTGGAACAGACGCAGGGCGGGCCGGTTGCCTATAAGTACGGGACGATGATCGAGGTGCCGCGGGCGGCGCTGGTCGCCAGCCAGCTGGCCGAGCTCGCCGAGTTCTTCTCTTTCGGCACCAACGACCTGACGCAGACCACCTTCGGCTATAGCCGTGACGACGCCGAGGGCAAGTTCCTGCTCCAGTATGTCGAGATGGGCGTGCTGCCGCTCAACCCGTTCCAGACTCTGGACACGGACGGCGTCGGCCGCCTGGTCGAGATCGCCACGACTGAGGGCCGCCGGACGCGCCCCGACCTCAAAGTCGGCATCTGCGGGGAGCACGGCGGCGACCCGGCCTCGATCGCTTTCTGCCATAAAGCCGGGCTAAACTATGTCTCATGCAGCCCGTTCCGCGTGCCGGTCGCCCGCCTGGCGGCCGCCCAGGCCGTGCTGGCCGCCACGGAGCGCGACCGCTAACGGCAAACACACACATAAATAGGGCGGCTTCGTGCTCTTCAGTAACGATCCAGATGCCACCTCTGAAGTCGAGGAAAGGCCCAAAACTGGGGCGAGAATACCTGTTCTCGCCCCAGTTTGTGACGCCCACGGGCTCAAGGCGCCATGCCGCGGCACTCCGGCCCGGCTCAGAGCAGGCGGGTCAGCCACTTGCTTAAGAGCTTGCGGCCGGGATGCTCCGTGTCGCCGGGCAAGAGCGCCTGCATCTCCGCGGCCAGCTGCCGGGTGAGCGCGGCGGCCCGCGCGTGGGTGTCGCCCAGGGCCCCGGCCGGATCGATCGGCCGGCCGATCCGCACCGTGAGCGGGCGGCGGAGCCAGAGCTCCCGGGTGCCGGTGAGGCCCACCGGCAGCAGGGGCACGCCGCAGACGACCGCGGCCTCGGCCGCGCCCCCCTGGAGCGGCTGGAGCAGGCCTTCCGCGGCGCCCAGGCGCCCTTCGGGGAAGATCAACAGCGAGCCCCCGCGCCGCAGCACATCCTCCATCGTGCGCAAGGCCGCACCCGGGTTGCGGCGGTCCACCGGCACCATGATCTGGAGCCGGTCGATCAGCCAGCCCCGGAAGCGGCTGATCTCCCGGACGTTGACCTCGCCGACCACATAGACGCGGGGCTGGACCGGGAAGAAGAGCAGGATCAGGAAGGGGTCGGTCCAGCCCAGATGGTTGGCGCAGAGGATCACCGGCGTGGCCGGGACCGCCTGGCGGTTCTGGACCCGCACACGGAAGACGGCCAGGAACAGGAGCCGGAGGGCGCCGCGCAAGACGCGGATGCCC
>Ga0209166_10003346_pt1 | contig 11609 bp, 10 predicted proteins | sample Coa_R1_3_FD_187151 | JGI IMG/M metagenome (GOLD analysis project Ga0209166, IMG submission 187151) | Surface soil microbial communities from Centralia Pennsylvania, which are recovering from an underground coalmine fire - Coalmine... | ecosystem: Environmental > Terrestrial > Soil >... | reverse complement strand
GTTCGATCCGCCCGCCACCTCGACCCTGACGTGGCCGCGCGCGGGCGTGAACTTGATCGCGTTCGAGACGAGATTCATGAGCACCTGCCGCAGGCGCAGGCGGTCGGCCCGCGCAGTGGCCTCGGGCGGAACCTCTGAATGCAGCGAGACGTGCTTGGCCTCGGCCGTCGGACCGAGAAGCTCGAGCACGTTCTGGACCTCGGGGCCGACCACGACGGCCTCCGGCTGCACGGGCAGCGAGCCGTTCATCACCCGCGCCAGGTCGAGGTAGTCGTTGACCAGGCGCAGCAGGTGGTGCGACGCCTCGTCGACGCGGCGCACGTAGCTCTGCTGCTTTTCATTCAGCTCACCCGCGGCGCCGGTGAGGAGCAGGTTGCTGAAGCCGAGCATGGCGTTGAGCGGGTTTCGCATCTCGTGACTGACGGTCGAGAGCGCCTTCGATTTCGCCTCGCTTTCGTGGCGCGCCTTCTCGGCCTCGCTGCGCTGAAGAGACTCGCCGAGCGCGGTCGCCACGGCCTCCATCATCGACACGGTCACTGGTGAGATCTGGCCCCCGGTTCGCGCCACGCCGACCATGACGCCGATTGGGTTGGGCGTGCCCGCGAGGGGGACGAACGCGGCCGCGGCGGATGCGTTTGCATCGCCCGCCTCCCAGTAGCGGCAGTCCTGTCCATAACTGTCGGCGAGGATCGGCCGCCGGGCCTGGATTGCCGAGCGGACGAGGGCCCCAAGCCAGATCGGCAGCTTGGCGGCCGTCGTCTCGGCGCCCGGGCCGCCGGCGCTGCCGACGATGGTGACGGCCCCGCTCGTGTCCACGAGGAAGCAGCGCTCGAGGTCGCCCGCCTGCCGGGTGATGTCAAGCGCCTTGAGCGTCAGGTCGGAGGGCGGGGCGCCCTGAAGGGCGAGCAGGCCGAGCTCGCTGACGACTGAGCCGGCGCGCTCTCGCTCGCTGAGCTCGCTCAGCTTGTGATCCACGTTGCGGGCCAGGTTGAAGAGGGCGTCGCGGCCCTCTGGCTCGGCACCCTCAGACAGATTCACGTGGCGCACGGTGCGGCCGAACGCATCGATGGACTTGCCGATCCGCCTGACCCGACGCAGCACCCCGGCCTCGAGGATGACGCCTAGAGCCGCGACCTCGAGCAGGCAGATGATCAGGGCCACCAGGGCGGCCGAGATCAGCGTTGACGTGAGGGTTGCGGCCTCAGCCTTGAGCGAGGTTTCGACGACCACCGCATAAGCATTGCCCCGTACTGGGACGATCGTTTCGAGCATGGGCTCCCCGGCGAGAGTTTCCTTCTCGTGCGAGGTTTGGCCCGACTCCAACAGGAGGATTTCGTTGGCGTCGAGCAGTGGCTTGGAGATGATTTCCTTCGGCCGGGAGCTGGCGACCACCCGCACGTCCGGCAGGACCAGGCTGACGATCCAGATGCCCCGGATGTTCGGCTCCGCGCTCGCCAGGTCGGCCAGGTACTGGTCGACCTGTTGGGGGTCGCTGACGGTGTTGTAGAAGGCGTTGGAGGCGGCGTTGGCGTCGGCGGTTGCAGATTCCATGTATGAGGCCTCGACGGCCTGGTTGGTCCGGATGGCCTCGGCGACACCAAATCCACCCGTGCCCAGCAGGGTGACCAGGATCACCGGCACGATGAGCTTCAGCCCGAGCGGCACATTGCGGTCCAGGCTCCGCCATAGCGGCGCGTGAGTACTGCGAATGTCCACCTCGGGCTGGATCCCGCCCTCGCCCTGGTCGGCGACGATCATCGGCGCGCCCTGGCCGCGTCCAGGATGGCCGGCGCGACCGCCGGCATCCGTTCCTTCTCGAATGACCCGGCCGCACCGGCACGGCGCATCCGCTGCTCGAAGTATTCGTCGCAGTCCGTCGCCATGACGAACACCGCCGACCGAGGCGAGCATTCGAGAACCTGGCGGACGGCGCTTTCGGCGTCAGCGCCAATCCAGGCGTCGAGCACGATCAGTTCGGGCTTCGCCCGCTTCGCCATCGCCAGCGTCTCCGCAAGGCTGCCCGCCGTGATCACGGTCGTGCCACCGCTCAGCTCCACGAAAAGGTCCTCCAGCGCTTCGACGACAAGCACATTGCGATCGGCAACCAGGATCTGCAGCGGGCCACCCACGTGCCCAACGCTAGGCCCGCGGGCGGCAATTCTCTACTGCATGTTGAAAGGGGTCGCCCCCCTATCAATTGGTAGAGCGGCATCAGCCCTCGACCAGACCGGCCTTGCGAGCTTCTGCCACCGCGTGAAGACGCGTATGGGCGCCCAGCTTCTCGAGGACGCCGCGAACATGCCCGCGGACCGTGCCATAGCCGATGCCGAGCTCCTCGGCGATCTCAAAGTTGTCCATGCCCCGGGCCAGCAGCCTGAGCACGTCGCGTTCGCGCCCGGTCAAGTCGACTTTCAGGCGCTTCTCCTCGGTGGCCCGCTGCTGCGACTGGCGTCGCTGCTCGAGCAGCCGGCCCATCGTGGCCGCCTCGAGGAGGAACTCTCCATCCGCCGCCTTGCGGATGCTGCTGACTAGCTCCTCGGCCGAAGCGCCCTTGGACACGTAGCCGGAGGCTCCGGCCTCGACGGCCCGCATGATGGCCGACTCCGATGGGTCGGCCGACAGGAACAGGACGGCCGTGTCCGGCAGCAGCGCACGGATCCGCTCGCTGGCCTGGGCTCCGTCCCCGTCCGGCAGCCGGTAGTCCATGAGCACGAGGTCGGGCTTCAGCAGAGAGGCCTTGGCGATCGCGTCCGCGACCGTCGTGGCCACGCCGAGCACATTGATGTCGGGGTACTCCGCGAGCAACGATGAGAGGCCTTCGAACATGAGGCGGTGGTCCTCCACCAAGAGGAGGTTGATCTTCCCAGGCACTTCAGACCTTCTCGGCCACCGGCTCGCCGTTGACGGGGGTCTCAGCGTCGAACGGCAGCCAGAACTCGACCGCGGTGCCACCGCCGGCGGGGGACCGGACCAGCCACCAGCCGCCGGCGATCTGCGCGCGCTCGCGCATGGAGACCAGGCCGAGGTGCCCCGGTTTCGCATCGGTGTCCGCGACGTCGAAGCCTTTGCCGTCGTCCTGGATGCGGACCCGACAGCCCCCGCCGACCGTGCGCAGCTCGACGTTGACGGCAGACGCGGCCGCGTGCTTCTTGATGTTGGCCAGCGCCTCCTGGGCAATTCGGTAGACCGCCGTGCGGATGCCGCCGACAGGTTCGCTGGTGAGGTGGTTCTCAAGCGTGAACGTTAGGTGCGTCTCCTCGTGCAGCCTTTCCAGCAGCTCGCGCAGCGCTGCGGCCAGGCCGGAGCGATCGAGCGAGGCGGGGCGGAGGTCGAACATCAAGCGGCGCAGGCGGGTGATCGAATCGCGAACCGCGTCTTCGAGCCTCGAGAGGAGCTCGATCTGATCAGGCTCGGTGAGGTGCCGGCGCAGCTGCTGCATGCGGAGGCTGGTGGCGGTCATCGCCTGGATCGTGTCGTCGTGGATGTCGGAGGCGATGCGCAGCCGCTCCTCCTCCTGGGCCGCGATCAGCCGCGCGAAGAGACGCTGGCGCTGCGCGATCTCGAAGCTCTCGTCCAGCTTTGCTTTGGCCTCGTGGCGTGCGGTCATGTCGCGGATGGCCGCGATCACCAGCGTCCCGCTTTCGGACGCCATCGGGCTGAGGCTGATGTCGATCGGGAACTCCGTCCCGTCCTTGCGGCGGCCATACAGCTCTAGGCCGCCGCCCATCGGACGCGCCTCGGCACTGGACAGATGCCCGATTCGATGGCGCAGGTGTGCGGATCGATAGCGCTCCGGCAGCAGGGTTTCGACGGACTGCTCCCGCAGCTCGGCCCGTGCGTATCCGAACAACCTCTCCGTCTGCGCGTTGACGACCTGGATGGTGCCGTTCGCGTCGAGGATGACCATCGCGTCGGGCGCCGATTCCAGAAGCCCGCGGAAAAGCTCCTCGCTCTTGTGCTGCGCTTGCTCGGCGATGGTGCGGCGTGTGATGTCGCGGATGGCTGCGATGGTCTTTTCGCCGTCCTCCGTCTCAAGAGTGGCGAGGCTGATGTCCACCGGGAACTCGGTGCCGTCCTTGCGGCGGCCGAGAAAATGCTGGCCGCCGTCCATCGGCCGCACGTAGTGCTCGGATGCGACTTTGTCGCGCTGGACCTCATGGACGTGCCGGTAGCGGTCGGGGACCAGCGTCTCGACGGTCTGTCCGATCAGCTCGCCGCGCTGGTAGCCGAAGACCTTCTCAGTCTGTGTATTGACCTGCTCGATCGTCCCTTGGAGGCCGACGATCACCATCGCATCCGGCACCGACTCGAGAATGGCGGCGCCGCGCTGCTCGCTCTTGCGCAGGACGGCTTCCGACTCCGCGCGCTCATGAAGCTCGCGCACCAGCACGTTGATGGCGGACGAGCCGAGCTCGGCCGGCAGGCTCATCTGGTCTCTGTGCGCGCGGCGAATTGCGTCGATGATCTCGGGCTCGGCCGCCCCTTTGATGACATAGGCGACGGCGCCCGCCTCGAGCATGAGCAAGGCGCTGGCCGCGTCCTCGTGAGCCGACAGCGCCACGACTTTGGTGCCCGGCAGTGACCGCGCCACCTCACGGGCCGCGACCACGCCACCGCCGCCGGGCATTCTGACGTCCAACACGATCACGTCCGGCCGGCTGGCCTGGGCGCGCTCGACCACCTCCTGTGCGTTCTGCGCCGTCGCCACGACCTCGAGGTCTGGCGCCGAGCGGACCGTGTCCGCGATTGCGGCGAGGAGGCCGGCATCATCGTCTGCGAGCAGCACGCGGATCTTGGGGGTTTGCATATTTCAACCTCCCCCGCCCGAGCCGCGTTAATTGTCGGCTAAAGCCCAAGCTGATCCCGCTACTTAAGTCACATCAAAGGCGGTTTGCATCAGGCCGTCGCGATCGAGGATGGCGATCCGTGCCCGCGACACCGAGACCAGGCCGTCGCAGCGCAGGTCGTGGAGCGCGCGAGCGACCACCTCCCGGACCGAGCCGATCGCGTTGGCGAGCTGCTGCTGGGTGATCCGGGCCACCAGGGCGCCCGCCGGCTCCGGCATGGCGACGCTCAGCAGGTAGCCGGCGACCCGCTGGCGCACGCTCATGAAGGCGAACTGCCCCGCCGCGTCGACCAGGGCGCCGCCCCACTCGACGGTCTGGCGGAGGAGGTACAGGGCGAATAGGCTGTGCTGGCGGCATACGCGCATGAAAGTCTGTGAGTCGAAGAAGACCAGCGTGCTTCGCTCCACCGCGACCACGCTCCGTTCGTGGCCGTTGGGCGTGTAGTCGGGTTGAAACATGGCCACGAGGCCGAGCGTGGCTCCGCGGCTGATCAGCCGCAGCGTCGCCTCCCGCCCGTCGTGGGCTCGGATGGTGAGCCGGAGGGTGCCCTCGGCGACCACGGCCGGCGACCAGCGCTCGTGCTCGCCCATGATCGTCTCGCCCGCGCGGTAGGTCACCTGCCGGGCGCTGCTCGCCAGCTCCGCGATCGCCTCGGCGCTCAGGCCAGGCAACAGCCGCTGGAGGTGCTTGGCGTCTGGGTTTGTAATTCTTAGAGGCATGTGGTCGCTCGAAATCGTGTTTGGAACTGCTTTCGGGGTCTGTGATTGATTATACTCCACGAGAGAGATAGATAGATAGCAATGAGTGATACGCATAACACCAAGGGGGCCGCCCGCCTGCTTGGCGCCAGTGAAGCCTCCGTCCGGCGCTGGAGCGACGCCGGGCTGCTGCCCGTGCAGCGGGTCGGCCGCCGCGGCACGCGCAGGTTTGCCGAGGCCGACCTCCTCCGGTTTGGGGCGGCGGGGGCGGGCCGTGTGCAGCCGGCGTCCCCGGTGGGCCCTCAGGTGGAGGCCCACGATCACCTCGCCACGTTCTACGACAGCGATCTCGCGCGCATGCGCCTCAGTCTTCCGTTCCTGCGCGCCGGCCTGGCGAGCGGCGACAAATGCTTCCTGGTCGGGTCCGACCGGGTCATCAAGCCATACGTCGAGGCCCTGGCCGGCGCAGGCGCTGCACCGGCGGGGCGGGCGACGGCGGGCGAAGCCCTGGTCACCCGTTCGGCAGTGGGTTCGACCGCGCGGGCCGCCGTGGCCGGCTGGGAAAGCCTGTGGCTGGAGGCCCTTGCCGCCGGCTACCCAGGGATTCGTGTCGTGGGCGAGATGGCCACCTACGAAGGGTTGTCACGGGCCGGCGAGATGCTGGACTACGAGGTTGCGTACGACAGCCTGTCGAAGCGATTCCCCGTGAGGACGCTCTGCCAGTACGACGTGCGACAGTTCGACGGCACGACCATCCTGCGCGCCCTCCAGGTCCACCCCGACCTCTTCGGGAGGCGGATCGCCGACTTCCTCTTTTAGCGGCCCGGCTGCTGGTTCGGAGCGATGGCCCGGATGGGCACCGTGAACTGGAAGTTCGAACCCTCACCGACCTTGCTGTCGACCCAGATCCTGCCGCCGTGCAGCTCGATGATCTGCCGGCTGATCGCCAGGCCCAGACCGGTGCCCACGACCCTGCTGGTCCGGTTGCTCTCGAAGCGCTCGTAGCGGCCGAACAGCCGGTTCACGAACTCGGGGGCGATGCCGATGCCATGGTCGCTCACGGACACGTGCACGACCCCGTCCTCGGCCCGGGTGGCGACGCCGACCTCTCCGCCGTCGGGCGAGTACTTGATCGCGTTGCTCAGCAGGTTGCTGATCACCTGGACCAGGCGGTCCGGGTCGGCGGTGACGATCGGTAGCGCCCGGTCGAGGTTCGTCCGGATCGCATGTCGCTCGCTCGAAACCTGCGCCCTCTCGATGACCTCTTTGATCAACGCGTTCAGGTCCACCGGCCTGGGCGTGAGCCTGATCTTGCCCGCCTCCATGCGGTCGAGGTCCAGCATCTCGCCGATCATCCGGTTCAGGCGCTGCGCGTCCTTGTTGATGTCGGTGGCGAGGCCTTTGACCTCGTCCGCGCCCATGCTCTCGTCGCGCAGGATCTCGCTGAAGCCCTGGATGCCGACCAGCGCCGTGCGAAACTCGTGGCTGACCATCGAGACGAACTCGCTCTTGAGCTCGTTGAGTCGCTCGAGGCCGGCCAGGTTCGCCATCGCGGTCTCCTCGGCCTCGTGCTTGGCGGTGATGTCCTCGAACATGGCGAGGAAGTAGTCGATCTGGCCGTTCGGCTTGCGCACCGACGTCACGCTCCAGTGCAGCCAGACCTCGCTGCCGTCGGCGCGCCGTGTCGGGCTGTCGCCCTCGACGGTGTCGACCTCACCCTCCCACAGCGGCCTCGACCGCTCGATCAGCCGCGTGAGCTCTTCGGCGGAGAGGTAGTCGGCCACCATCGAGCCGACCATGATCCTGGCCGGCGCATGCAGCAGCGAGCCAAGGCGAGGGTTCGCGTCGAGAATCCTCAGGTCCACGCCGACCCGGGCCACCCCCAGCGGCGCGTGCGTGATCACCTGGTTCAGCATCTCGGTGCGTTGTTCGAGCTGCCCTTCGGCGCGGTCCCGCAATGACAGCAGTGAGTGGGTGTCGCGGTGCAGGAGAATCATGCTGGCGACCAGCAGCATTCCAAGCCCGCCCCCGATCGCGGTCAGGAAAACGTCCAGACCGCGGCCCATCACCGCCAGCCCCATGGTGACGACAGCGGCGGCCAAGAGCGAGATCCAGGGCATCGACATCTGCCACAGATCGATCGGGCCCTCTTCGCTCACCGCGCCGGAGAACGGCGCCGGCCACAGCGGCGCCAGGGCGACCATCAGGTAGCCGACAACCCATCCGGCGTCGAGGACGCTGCCGATCGCACCATACGTGCCTGCAGCGGTGAGGAAGGCGAAGGCACTGTCGGCGACCGAGTTCGCGGCCAGACCGCCGAGCAGGAGGAACATCGAGCCGCGCTGCTGAGGGCTGGCCCGCCGCATGACGAGGAGCAGCACGGTGATGATCACGACGTCGCTCACCGGGTAGGCGGCGCCGAGCAGCTGCGCGAGCGGTTGGTCGGACGAGGTCTCGTAAACCTTTCCGAGCCCGAAGGCCCAGCTCACGAACACCAGGGACAAGGCCACGATGACGCCGTCTACGAGTGCCTGGCTTCTCGTGGTGATGCGGCCGGGTGCCGAGGGAAAGGCGAGCAAGCCCGCGACCGCCAGCGGGATGGCGAGCAGATAGCCTGCGTCCGCGGCCGAGGGAAACGGAACTGGTTGGTCGAGGCCGACCTCGTAGACGCTCCAGACCACCTCGCCGGCAAACCACGAGAGCGCCGATGCGCCCAGGAGGCCCCATGTGAGACGCATCCGGCCGGCACCTCGCCAGGCCGCGTAGCCACAGCTCAGCGCCGCCAGCAGTGCGGCCACGGCCTCGCCGATGTCGTCGACCGCGATCGTCACGGTGTCGCCTCCGATCCTCGCCGCGGTCCACGCGATGAACGCCGCGCTCAGCACGATCGCCGCGATCACCGCTCCCGCGAACCGGCGCCCGGCGGGCGTGCCCAGACGTGACCTGGGCCGGCTCGCCCCGGCCGTGGCGTCGAGCGGCCAGGGGCTGACGGTGGCCGCGCTCATCGTGCCGCCCGCATTCTGCGGCCCGTCTTCGCAGCGGCCGCCCCTGGATCGACGTCGACCGCGGCGGCCAGCGCGTCGATCTTCTTGGCCAGTGCGCTGGTAGGGGAGGCGACCACGAGCAGCTCGCCGGTCACCGCCGCGCGGTCGCACCGGTCGCCGTCGTATTCGAGGTCGAAATCGACCGCCCGTCCCAGGGTTCGTTCGACGTCGGAGCGCTCGACCATCGTGCTCGGGCGCGGCCGGTTCAGCACGAGCTTGATGTTGCCATCCGGGATGCTCAAGACGTTGCGAAACACCTCGAACAGATCTTTCGTGTCCTTCATCGCGGTCAGCTCGGGCGTGACGATGAGCAGGATGTGGCTCGCCCGTTCGAGCACCGTCAGCGCGGCCTCCGACAACGCCACGCCCAGGTCCACGACGAGATACGTGAACGTGTGCATCAGGGCGTCGATGGCCCTTTGCACCAGCGCCGGCGTGATCAGCTCCGACTGCTCGACCCTGAGTGCGCCGGGCAGAACCATCATCCCGACGGGGTGGTGGATGCATGCGCTCAGGAGCGTCTCCTCGAGCTCGTCGTCGGCAACCCGCTCGGCGTAGGCAAGGCTGCCGGTGGGAACCAGGTTGGCCGTCAGCGCGGCGTGGTTGTACGGAAGGCCGAGGTCGATCAGGATGCATTCGCCGCGATGGCGGCGACCCAGAGCCGCCGCGAGGTTGACGGCGATCGTCGTCTTGCCCGCGCCGCCTTTGACCGAGTAAACGGCGATCAGGTGACCCTCGTGGCCGCTGGCCGTCGCGTTCGCGCGGCCGACGACCTCGTCGATCGTGACCTGCCTCTGCTCCACGAGCTTCTCAATCTCCACCCGTGCCGGCGAACCCGGCCTCACCACCGCGTCGATGTCGGCGGTCAGCAGCTCGAGCAGCTCGCAGTCTTCCAGCGCCGTGACCGATGCGGGCTGCACGGCGCTCTCTTTCATGGCGCTGATGCCAAAGAAGTCGCCGGGCGCCAGGAGCGCCGCGGTCACGCTGTGCTCCGGCGGCCACGACGCCCGCACCTCGCATCGCCCCTGCACGATCACGTACATCGCGTCGGCGGCAACACCCTGCCGCACGACCTCGGTGCCCTTCGGCACTGACCGTTTGTGAAGCCTGTGGGCGAGCCGGCGCACGTCGCGATCGGGGAGCGTGAAGAAGATCGAGATTCCCTGCAGCAAAGCGAGCCTGTCCTCGAGGTCGGACGGCGAGAGCTCGAGGTCGGATGCCGGTCCTTGAATGGTGCTCATCGGCGGCTTGCCTCGGTCGCGAGAATTGCCCGCACGTCGCGGCTCAACGCCTCGGGCATCCATGGCTTCGCGATGAACCCGACGCAGCCGGCCGCGCGGGCGGCGCGCTCGTGCAGAGGCATCGCGTGGGCCGTGAGAGCGATCACGGGTATGTCCGCGGTGGCCGGGTCGGCCTTGAGCTCCTTGGTGAACTCGAGACCGTCGGCGTCAGGAAGCTGGATGTCCATGAGGATGAGGTCCGGGGTCGCGCCCGCGAGAAGCGTGCGCGCCTGCGCGGCAGTCTCCGCCCCGGCGACCGCAAAACCATCGGTCTCGAGAGCGACCGTGGCCAGCATCAGGCTGCCCGGGTTGTCTTCGACGATCAGGATCAGGGCGGGGTCGTTCATGGGCACGCGCATGCCGGCGCTGGGCTGCATCTTAAGCGTCGGATTTACGCAGGCCCATCCTTAGGCCCATGCCTCCCCCGAACCTGGTGCTGCTCAAGCGCCTCTTTGGCGCTGGCGAGCTCCATGTAGAGCTGGCGCGTGTGCAGCAGGTTGCGCACCCGCAGCACCACCTCGGCCCGGTCGAACGGCTTGGTCAGGAAGTCGTCGGCCCCGAGCCCGAGAGCGCTGTTGCGGGCCAGCCGGCTGCGGTCCGCGCTGAGCACGATCACCGGCAGGTAGCCGAGGCTGATCCGGGCGCCGCGCAGCCGCCGCAGGATCTCCAGGCCGTCCGGCTCCGGCATGTGAAGGTCGAGCAGCATGAGGTCGGGTTCGAAAGCCATGAACTCGTGCTCGGCCAGCCGCGAGTCGTTGAGGGTCTTGACCTCGAGGTCCGGGTCCTGTTCGAGGATGGCCTCGAGCAGCTCCGCGTTGGCGGGCTCGTCATCCACGATGAGGACGCGTGCGTTCACCGGGCGACGCCCAGGAAGCGGCGCACGTCGCCGGACAGCGTCCTCGTGTCGATGGGCTTGGCGATGTACCCGGCGCAGCCCGCGGCCAGTGCCGCGGCCTCGTCTCCGATCATCACGTGCGCGGTCATCGCGACGACCGGGATGCTCGCGGTCAGGGGATCGGCCTTCAGGGCGCGTGTGAACGCCAACCCGTCCTGGCCCGGAAGCTGCAGGTCCATGAGGATGATGTCGGGCCTCTCGCTGCCGATGAGTGCTCGCGCCTCCTCGGCGGTGCTGGCGGCCTGGACCCGGTAGCCGTCGCGCAGCAGCACCGCCGTGGTGAGCATCTGATTGGTCTCGTTGTCCTCGACGAGGAGGACGAACGGCACGCTCATGCCAGGTGGGCGGCGCGCTTGTCAACCACCTGGTGGAGGAGTCCCAGCAGGTCGGACGCACCCACCGAGCCGCGGCTGAGGATCGTCGACACGTGACCGTTGAGGTGCCGCTTGTCGGCTTCGGTCAGGTGCCGCGCGGTCAGGATCATGATCGGGGTGTTCTGGGTGCGCGCATCGGCGCGCAGAGCCTCGACCACGTCGAAGCCGGTCACCTCCGGCATCATCAGGTCGAGCAGAACGAGGTCTGGCGGGTCTTGCTTGGCGAGCTGGATCGCTTCCTGCCCGCCCGCAGCGATGATTACGTGGAAACCCGCCGGCTCCAGGATCCGTGTGAGCCACGTCCGGTTGGCCGCCTCATCGTCGACCACCAGGACCCTGGTCGCGCCGTTCTTTGCGATCGGCTCGAGCTTGAAGCTGGCCAGCCGCTCGACCAGCTCGCGCCCGTCGACCGGCTTGACGAAGTAGTCGAGCGCGCCGAGGGCCTTCCCCAGCTCGACATTGTCGACCACG
>Ga0209166_10003342_pt1 | contig 11613 bp, 6 predicted proteins | sample Coa_R1_3_FD_187151 | JGI IMG/M metagenome (GOLD analysis project Ga0209166, IMG submission 187151) | Surface soil microbial communities from Centralia Pennsylvania, which are recovering from an underground coalmine fire - Coalmine... | ecosystem: Environmental > Terrestrial > Soil > Unclassified... | reverse complement strand
TTCCTCGCTTCCGACGAAGCCCGGTTCATCACCGGCCAGATCCTGGCGGTGGACGGCGGCGCGTCGGTAAGGCTCGGGTGATCCCTTCTCCCGGAGGGAGAAGGAGGGGCCCACCGGAGGTGGGCGGATGAGGGGGTAGGATGCTGCGAGGTTGTAACCCCTCACCCTCCCATGGCTTCGCCATGGGCCCCTCCCTCTCCCCCGGGGGGAGGGGGGTTTTAAGGCGCCCAGAGGATGCGTACGGGCGTGCGGTCCTGGCGCAGGATGGCCGCGGCGGGCGGGGCGTAGGCGGGATCGCTCCGTATACGTTGGATAATCGCCTGCTTGGCCTCGCCGGTGATCAGCAGCAGGACGAGCCGCGACGCCAGCAGGGCGCGGACAGTCAGCGTGAGGCGGGGAACGAAGGGCGGCAGCCCGGCGGTCGCGACGCCGACACACAGCCGCTCGCCGGCGAGGTCGAGCCTTCCGGCGAGATCGGGATCGCGGGGGAAGAGCGAGGCGACGTGGCCGTCTTCGCCCATGCCGAGCAGAATCGCCGACCACGGAAGAAGGCGGCGGAGGGTGGGTTCGACCGCCGATGCGTCCGCCTCCGGCGTCGCTCCCGCGCCCTTGAGGGGGATGAAGCGCGCCGCCGCCGCCCGGCCGGTCAGCAGTCGGTCGTAGACCAGGCGGGCGTTGCTCTCAGGCGCGCCGGGGTCCACCCAGCGCTCGTCGCTCAGGGTCACCATCACCTCGCCCCAGCCGAGATCGCGGTAGGACAGCCGCTCGTAGACCGGACCGGGCGAGCGGCCGCCGGTTACCACCAGGCTGCGGGGTCCCTCTCCTTCCAAGGCTTGGGCGAGCGCATCCGCCGCCGCGTCGGCGAGGACATCGCCGTCGGCAAACATCTCCATGGGGGCGAACGTCTCCATGGCTTTTCTCAAACGCGCGTTTTGATTCGGTTGCACGACGACGACGCCGGCCCGATGATGGCCGGAACGCTGGCCGACGGCCGGGCGAAGCATAACCGACGGAGGACGCCATGGCGTGGGATTTCGAGACCGACCCCGAGTTCCAGAAGAAGCTGGACTGGATCGAGGAGTTCATGACCGACGAGGTCGAGCCGATCTCGCACCTGGGCATGGCCGTCTGGGGCTCCGAAGGCCGCGAGACGTTCATCAAGCCGCTGCAGCAGAAGGTGAAGGACCAGGGCCTGTGGGCCTGCCACCTCGGCCCCGAACTCGGCGGCCAGGGCTATGGCCAGCTCAAGCTGGCGCTGATGAACGAGAAGCTGGGCCGCAACGGCCTGGCCCCCTCGGTGTTCGGCTGCCAGGCGCCCGACACCGGCAACGCCGAGATCATCGCCCACTACGGCACCCCCGAGCAGAAGGAGACGTGGCTGAAGCCGCTGCTGAACGGCGACATCCGCTCGGCCTTCTCGATGAGCGAGCCCACCGGCGGCTCGGACCCGCTGACCTTCAAGACCCGCGCCGAGCTGATCGGCGACGAGTGGGTGATCAACGGCGAGAAATGGTTCTCCAGCGGCTCGCGCTACGCCAAGGTGCTGGTGGTCTATGCGGTCACCGACCCGGAGGCCAAGGACCCCTATCGGCGCACCTCGATCTTCCTGGTCCCCAAGGACACCCCCGGCGTCGAGACCATCCGCAATATCGGGGTGGGACACCCCGGCGAGGGCGCCCACGGCTATATCCGCTACAACAACGTCAAGGTCCCCAAGGACGCCCTGCTGGGCGAGCGCGGCGGCGCCTTCATCATCGCCCAGACGCGCCTGGGCGGCGGGCGGGTTCACCACGCCATGCGCACGGTCGGGGCCTGCCGCCACGCCTTCGACCTGATGTGCCAGCGGGCCGTGTCGCGCCAGACCCGGGATGGCCGCCTCGCCGACCTGCAGATGGTGCAGCAGCAGATCGCCGACTGCTGGATCCAGCTCGAGCAGTTCCGCCTGCTGGTGCTGCGCACCGCCTGGCTGATCGACAAGCACCAGGACTACAAGCTGGTGCGCAAGGACATCGCCGCCATCAAGGTGGCCATGCCCAAGGTCTATCACGACATCGCCGCCGCCGCCCTGCACCTGCACGGGGCGCTGGGCGTCTCCAACGAGATGCCGTTCATGGGAATGGTCCAGGGCGCCTTCGTGATGGGCATCGCCGACGGGCCCACCGAGGTGCACAAGGTGACTGTCGCCAAGCAGGTGCTCAAGGACTATAGGCCCGACAACGACCTGTTCCCCTCCTACCACATCCCCAAGCTGCAGGATGCGGCGCGGGACAAGTACGCCGGAGAGCTCGAGGCCTTGAAGCAGCACTACGCCGCCCGCAAGAGCGCCGCCACGGCGTGACCAACCTTCCGCTCGGCGTCGGGCCGCTGATCGTCGGATTGGGCGGCACGGTGCGCCCGGGTTCGAGCAGCGAGCGGGCCCTGGTGGTGGCCCTGGCGACGGCCCAGGCGGCCGGGGCGCGCACGGCCCTGTTCGGCGGCGCGTTCCTGGCCGGCCTGCCGATCTACAACCCCCACGATCCGTTCTGCGGGCCGGAGATGACCCGTTTCCTCGCCGCCGTCAGCGCGGCCGACGGGGTCATCGTCTCGAGTCCTGGCTATCACGGCTCGATCTCGGGGGTGGTGAAGAACGCGCTGGACAGTCTCGAGGGGCTCAGGGACGACCCCCGGCCCTATTTCGACGGCCGCGCGGTCGGGTGCATCGTCTCGGCCGGCGGCGCCCAGGCGTCGGGGTCCACGCTGGCGGCCCTGCGCTCCATCATCCACGCCCTGCGCGGCTGGCCGACGCCGTTCGGCGCCACCCTGGGCGCGAGCGGCCTTTTCGATGATTCCGGCGCCTTCGCCGACCCCCACGACCTCTGGCAGGTCGAAACCGTCGCCCAGCAGGTTGTCGAGTTCGCCTGCCGCTGGATGGCGTAGGAATAGACTCCTCCCTCCCCTTCATGGGGAGGGACAGGCCGCGACGCGGCCAGGGTGGGGAACGGCAGAGCCGGCAAGGTCCGGGTGGCGGCGCCGTACCCCACCCTCGGCCTGCGGCCGTTTCCCTCCCCATGAAGGGGAGGGAGGAATTTCTTTCAACCCTTGGCCAGGGCGGCGACCCAGCGTTCGCGGACGGGGTTGGGGGGGAGGGGCTGGCCTTCGGCGGCGGCGCGCTCGGCGATCTGGCGGCCGAGGGCGACCACCGGCTCGATCTCCGCGTCGGCCAGGGGCTGCATCCACGCCTTCCGCTCCATGGCCGCGGCGATGTAGGGGGCGAGCTCGGCCTCCTTGCGGGCGAGGCGCTGCGCCTCCTCGGCCTTGAACTCGCCCATCACCTCGCCGGCGAACAGCTCGAGCGCCTCGCAGATGTGTTCGTGGCGGTTGCGCCCGGCCTGCTGGATGAAGGTCACCTGGTCGACGCCGCAGTCGGCGAACTTGCGCAGGTGATCGCGGACCTCGGCCGGCGTGCCGATGCCGCCCTCGCCCATCGCCGCCGGCGGCATGTGCGGCAGGGCGGCCTGGAACTTCGCCCAGATGTCGGTGCGCCCGGGAATCTGTTCGCCGAAGCCGTAGTGCCAGCCGAGAGCGAACTGGAAGAAACGGAAACCGTCCTGGAACCGCCGCCGCGCCTCCTCGGCGTCGTGATGGATGCCGAAACTGGAAACCATGGCGATGTTGGCGTTGACCGCGTGGCCGATCGGCACGCACTCCTCGCGGATGATGCGGTAGTAGTCGTCCACCCACTGCCGGGCCTCGGCCGGGTCGACGAAGGCGAACGTGAGCGCCCCGATCCCCAGCCGCGCCGCCAGCTTGATGGTCTCGCGGTTGGAGCAGGCGACCCACAGCGGCGGGTGGGGCTTCTGGACGGGCTTGGGCACCACGTTGCGGGTGGGCATGGAGAAGAACTCACCCTGGAAGCCCGGATAGGGGTCCATGGCCAGCATGTTGGCGCACTGCTCCACCGCCTCGCGCCAGGCGTTGCGCTTGTCCTCCACCGCCACGCGGTAGCCGCCCAGCTCCAGCAGGGCCGAACTCTCGCCGGTGCCCCATTCGACGCGGCCGCGGGAGACGAGGTCGAGGGTGGCGATGCGCTCGGCGACGCGCGCGGGGTGGTTGTAGCCGGGGGGCATCAGCACGATGCCGTGGCCGAGGCGGATCTGTTTGGTGCGCTGCGAGCAGGCGGCCAGGAAGATCTCCGGCGCGGAGGAGTGGGAGTATTCCTCGAGGAAGTGGTGCTCCACCTCCCAGACGTTGTCGAAGCCCAGGCGGTCGGCGAGCTCGACCTGGTCGAGGGCGTCCTGGAACAGCTGCAGCTCCAGTCCCTCCGTCCACGGCCGGGGCAGCTGGTGCTCGTAGAAGATGCCGAAGCGCATGGATATTCCTTCCCTGGTTATCAGCGATCATAGGGGGCCAGGAGACGCATAGGGAAGGGTTTGTCGTGAAGTCCTCCCTCCCCTTCATGGGGAGGGACCGGCCGCGTCAGCGCCCAGGGCGGGGAACCCCGGCGCCGTACCCCACCCTGATCGCTTCGCGATCGTCCCTCCCCATGAAGGGGAGGGAGGAAAACTAAGACCCCGCGGCGGCTAGGGCCGAGTCGGCCGGCGGGGCCTGCGGCTCGTCGCGGAGCATGCGGGCGCGGCGCCAGCCGCCCTGCAGATAATAGAGGGTGGTCAGGGTGGCCGATGTGATGGTGCCGAGCGGGAAGCTCCACCAGATGGCGTCGGCGCCGAATCTCGGGATCAGCAGGGCGGCGAAGGGGAGCCTCACGCCGACCATGGAGATCACCAGGATGGTCATCGGCACCCATACCGCCCCGGTCGAGCGCACGACGCCCGAAAGGGCGAAGGTGACCGAGAACAGCACCAGTCCCCAGAGCACGGTGGTGTTGATGTGATGGGCCAGGGGAATGGCCGGCGAGTGGGCGGGCAGCAGGATCGACAGCACCTGATCGTTGAAGACGTACAGGATGAGGGCGATCGCGCCGGTGACGGTCAGCCCCGACAGCACCCCCGAGCGCGCGATCTTGTTCACCCGGTCCCAGCGGCGCGCGCCGACGTTCTGGGCCGCCATCGAGGAGACCGAGGCGCCGATGGCCATGGTCGGCATCTGCAGATAGCCCCAGATGATCGACGAGATCGAATAGGCGGCGCTGGTCAGGGCGCCGAAGCGGTTGACGAAGCTGATCATCACCACCGCCGCGGCGTTCATGATGATCATCTGCAGGCCCATCGGCAGGCCGCGGCCGAGCAGGGCGTTCATGATGTCCAGGTCGGGCCGGAACAGGTGGAACTCGCCCGGCCGGAGCGTCAGGATGCTGTGGCGGCGATACAGCCAGAAGATCAGCCCGGCGAGCGCCGTCACCTGGCCGATCAGCGTCGAGACAGCCGGCCCGGCGATGCCCAGACGGGGGAACGGGCCGATCCCCAGGATCAGCAGCGGGTTGAGCACCAGGTCGATGGCCAGCGCCAGGGCGAGGAACCAGAAGGGCGTGACGCTATCGCCGGCGCCGCGCTGGGCCATCTGCAGGAACATGAAGAAGTTCATGAACGGCACGGCGAGGAAGATGATGCGCAGGTATATGATGGCGCCGGCCCTCGCCTCGATCGGCGTCTGCATCCAGCCGAGGATCGTAGGCGAGGCGAGCCAGCCGATGAGGGCGATGAGGAACGACAGGCCGAGGAAGAAGGTCGTCGCCGTCCCCATCACCCGCTTCACCAGGGCCGGCTCGCGAGCGCCCATGGCCTGGCCGACCAGGATGTTGGCGGCCATGCCGACGCCGAAGATCGCCCCCATCATCAGCATCATCACGATGTTGGCGTTGCCAAGGGCGGTGATGGCGTTCTCGCCGAGGGTGTGGCTGACCCAGATCTGGTTGATCGTGCCGTTCAGCGACTGCAGGGCGTTGCCGCCCAACAGCGGCAGGGAAAACACCAGCAGAGTGCGGGTGATCGGTCCCTGGGTGAGGTCGCGCCCGCTCCGCCCCGGGCCTGGCGGACCCGGTCTGAATTCAGCGCGGCGAACGCCATCACTGGGGGCGTCGGTGATGGCGTCCATGGGTCCTGTATAGGGAGCCCATCGCTTTATCCAACCCCGTGGCTGGGATTTTCAGGTCGGTGTGGCGCGCCGGCGGCCCTCCCTTCTGGAGTCGAGGGGGAGGCCGCCGAAGGAGGGTCAGAACTTGTAGTGGAACTCCACGCCGTAGAGGCGCGGCGGGGTCAGGTCGAAGGCGGGGACCTGGGTCTGGGTCGCCGGCGTGCCGCCGCCGGCGATGTAGCCGCCCGCGGCGGCATCGTAGCCGAGGGTGTTGAACAGGTTCTTCACGAAGCCGACGATCTCATAGTGGTCGTGGTTGCCGCTCCACACCACCCGCAGGTCCACCTGGCTCCAGGACGGGGCCTCGTCGTAGGTGCGGGTGAAGATCGAGGCGTAGGACTTGTCCTTCCAGATATAGGTGGCCGACGCGGTCAGGTTCCCGGGCTCGAACTCCCAGGTGTAGTTGACGTTGAAGGCGACCTTGTTTTCCGGCGCCTGGGGCAGGGCGTCGCCCTTCACCGACTGCAGGAAGGTGCCGGCCGAGGTCGCGCCGCCCACCGGCCGGGCGCCCGGCGCCGTGCCGAAGGGATCGAGAGCGTCCTCATAGCAAGCGCCGGTCGCCGTGCCTCCCACCGACGTACAGTTCGACGTGATCACCGTATGGTCGAGCCCATAAGTGACGTTCAGGTCGAGGTGGCGGATCGGGCGCCAGTCGGCGGTGAGCTCGATGCCGTCGGAGACCGCCCGGGGGATGTTCAGGAACTCGGTGAGGGTCAGGGTTCCGTTGGCGACGCCCAGCGGCACCTGGTCGTTGGTGTAGTTGTACCAGAAGGCCGCGGCGTCGATCACCAAAGTGTGGTTGAGCAGGGTCTTCTTGAGGCCGATCTCGATGTCGTCGACGTGCTCCGGCGCGGCCTCGGTGTTGGGGCTGATGAAGCCGGCGTTGAAGGCGAACGCCTTGTAGCCCCGGTTGTAGCGCACATAGGCCAGGGTCTCGTTGTCCGGCGTCCACTCTAGGCCCGCCGTCCCCGTCAGGGCCTGGGAGTGGTCGCTGAGGCAGCGCGTGAAGGCGCCGGCGAACGGCCCCGAGGTCTGCAGGACCGGCAGGCCGCAGATGCCCTTGCCAGGCGCGAACGAGATTTCCACCGGGGTGATGTCCACGGCCGGCAGGGCGCTCCCGAGAATGAACGGGCTGAGGGTCGGCGAGATGCCGCTGGAGAAGTCGACGAAGCGGGTCTCCTCCGTGCCGTGCTTCCAGTCGGTGGTGTAGCGCAGGCCGGCGGTGATCTTCAGCGTCGAGGTGATCTTCCAGTCCACCTGGCCGTAGGCGGCCAGGCTCTGGATGCGGTCCTGGTAGTCGAGCAGGAATTCGTCGCGCGAGGGGTTCGGCAGGGCCAGGGCCGAGGCCGGGATCGGCTGCCCCGACAGGCCCGCGGTGACCGCCGAGGTGATCCCGGCCAGGCTGACCGGGTTCGCGACCTGCGCCTGGTCCGGGGTCTGATCCGTCTCAGGATTGTTGTCGGTCTCCTGGTAGTAATAGAGGCCGGCGATCCATTGGAACGGGCTGTTGTTCGTCGATGAGAACGTCAGCTCGTGGCTCCACCACTTGGTGTCGGTGGTGAAGCTGAAGATCTGCCGCGGGTTGACGGTCAGTGGGCTGACGAAGGGGTCGTGCGCGAACGGGCTTAGCGGCGAGATCGGCACCTGGTAGGAGGTGATCGGCGAGTTGTCGTTGTTGAAATAGGCCCCGTGCAGCTCGTAGTGGTACTGGCTGTATCCGCCAACGTACCTCACGTCGAAGCCCTCGAAGTGGTGCGTCCAGTGCAGGGTGGCGGTGTAGGCCTTGTCCACCGTGATGTCGGTGGGGACCGAGTGGGCGAAGGTGCGGATGTTGGTGAGGGACGGGTTGTTGCCCGGCAGCTGGCCCTGCACCGAACCTGGCACCGCGCCGCCGCCGTAGGGGAAGTTGGGGTTGAAGTTCAGCTGGCCGTAGGTGGTCAGGGCCGTGCCGTAGTCGCCGCTCGTGGGGGTGCCAAGCAGCGAGCCCGGGCCGCCGCGATCGCCGTTGAAGCCGACCACATAGGCGTCGAACCAGATGTCGTCCTTGTCGCCTTTGTACTCCAACTGGAAGTCGCCGTAGAGGTCCTTCTTCACTCCGCCCTCGGTGGGCGTGCCGGGAACGAGGTTGGTGAGGTAGCCCCGATTCTGGCCGTCGTAGTAGCCGCTGAGGCGGAACGTCAGGTTGTTCACATAGGGCACCGGGCCCGCGATCGTGCCCTCGACCTTGGTGGCGTCATAGTTGCCCTCGATCACCCGCAACTCGCCGGTAAACTCGTTGGTCGGGCGCTTGGAGATGGTGTTGATCAGGCCGCCGATGGCATTACGGCCGTACAGGGTGCCCTGCGGGCCGACCAGCACTTCGACCTGGTCGATGAGCATATCGTCGCGGCCGACCAGGAAGGTCGAATTCGAGAAGAAGTCATCGTAGTAGACGGCGACCGACGAGTCGGCCGTATACTGATTTGTGCTGCGCGCCAGGCCGCGGATGGCGGGACGATCCAGCTGGCTCGAGTAGCTGAGCCCCGGCGTGAAGTCCGTCATGTCCTGGACGGTGGTGATGCCCTTGATGTTGCGGTCCTTGGCGGTGAACGCCGTCACCGCCTCGGGGACATCCTGGAGATTGGCCTCACGCTTTTCCGCGGTGACCACGATCTCGCCGACCGTGGTGGCGTCGCTGGCGCTGGAAGCGGTGGTGGAGGCGGCGTCCGCGGCGGTCGCGGCGTGGGCCAGTCCGCCGGCGCAGAACAGAGCGGCCCCAATCATGGCGGCTTGGGCGGTCGTTACCAACAAACTACGCTTACTCATCGTTCCTCCTGGGGCGACGCTACCCGCCGCGTTTTTGACATAACCTGCGCAACCCGAGGGCTCGCGCCGGGCGGGCGGGCTAGGTGTCCCCGTGAATGTCCCCGGTCAAGAATCGGTGACGCCGGCGTCGCGGATTACCGGCGCAGTGTGGCCGGGAAGCCTCAAGTTCCGCGAGGTAAGCCGGCGCATGCGGCGCCCGCGAAGCGGATCCGCCAGCCACCCGCCAGGCTTGTCAGAGTGTCAAGGCGCGTCCGCGACTGGCCCGAAAGGCTGGTTCCGAGATCGGACTGTTGCAGTCGCGAGATATATGTCAGGCGCGAGTCACTGCACGGGACAAAAAAAAGGCGGCGGCCGGCTCAACGCCGATCCGCCGCCCGGTTGGGACGAAACGCCGGGGTCAGAAGAACTTGTAGTCGATCTCCACCCCGTAGGTGCGCGGCGGAGTCACCGAATAGGTGCTGCCGATTCCCTGGTTCAGGACCGTCGACGTGCAGGGGATGCCCGCCGCCGGCGCGCAGATGCCGTTGTCGTTCCGGCCGATGACGCGCGTGCCGTAGGCGCCGGCGTCGTAGCCGATCGTATTGGCGAGGTTCTTGCCGAACACGATGATCTTGTAGCGGCCGTTCGCGCCGGTCCAGGTGACACGGGCGTCGACCTCATCCCACGCCGGCGAGGTGTTGTAGGAGCGGGTGAACAGCGTGCCTTCCTGGGTGTCCCGCCAGACGTAGCTGCCGGAGAAGTTCAAGGTGCCGAGGTTGAAGAAGAAGGTGTAGTTGGCGTTAAGCGCGATCTTGTTGCGCGGTGCGTTGGGCAGGCGGTTACCCTTCAGGCTCTGGAACCGCTGCTGACCGCCGGTGAAGCTGTCCAGCGTGCAGGGCGTCGCTGTGCTGCAGGGCAGGGGCGTCGCGCCCGGGGCGATGGCGTCCGGGTCGGCGATATCGGTGATGGCCCCCGAGTTGCTGTAGGCGTCGAGGTAGGAGTAGTTGAACAGCACCGCCAGGTGCTTGTCGGGTTGCCAGGTCGCCTCAAGCTCCACGCCGCGGGAGGTGGCCCTGGGCACGTTGTAGAACGCGGTGGCCGACTGGGTCAGACCGCCGGCGGTGCCGACGATGGTGATCGGAATCTGCAGGTTGCTATAGCTGTAGTAGAAGGCGGCGAGGTCGGTGGTCAGCGTCCGGAACCAAGTCTTCTTGTAGCCCAGTTCGAAGGAGTCGACGTGCTCCGGTTTGGTGTAGGGGAAGAAGCTCAACACCGTGAAGATGCCGATGTTGTAGCCACCCGACTTGTAGCCGCGGCTGTATTTCAGATAGGCCAGCGTGTCGGAGTCCGGTGTCCATTCGATGCCGGCCGTGCCGGTCACCGCCTGCCAGTCGGCGTCGTAGTAGCGGGTCGCGAAGCCGGTCGCGGGGTTGTAGGTCGTTGGACCGGTGACCCCCTGCGTCGGCGTCAAGCCGTTGTCCACGACCGTGCCCAGCTGGGTCAGGTCCACCGCGGGCGTGAACGGGCCGGTGAACTCCGGAGCCGTAAAGCAGGCCGGCACGGCGAAGCACAGGAGCCGCACGGATTCGGACCCGTACTTCTCGTCGTGCGAATAGCGGACGCCGCCGGTCAGCTTGAGGGTGTCCATCACCTTCCAGTCCACCTGGGCGAAGGCGGCGTAGGAGACGTTGGTCACCGTCGGGCGATTGTCGAAGCGGCGGAAGTCGGTCTGCGGGGCGCAGATACCGCCAGTCTGGGCGCAGAAGAAGGCGGGCAAGCCATAGGGTCCGTTCCACTGCACCTGCCCCGGCGTCCCAAGGTTCGGTCCGTTCTCGGTGTACACCGGCTGCTGATAGTGCTGCCGGTAGAAGTAGCCGCCGAGCACCCACTGGAACGGTCCGGGAGACGTCGAGATGATGTTGATCTCATGGCTCCAGAAGGCGTTCAGCTCCTGGTAGCGGAAGTTCTCTTGCGGGTAGAAGTTCAGCGGACCAAGGGCGCTGGCGACCGTGAACTGGGTGATCGGAGCGATGTAACCCTGGTTGAGGTTGCCGCCGCTCGGGCCGGTGAGGATGTAGTGATAGTTCACGCCGCCGGTGATGTATTTCACGTCGGCGAACGGCAGGTGATAGGTCAGGTGGGCGGCGATAGTGAAGGCGTACGGCAGGTCGACCTTGTAGGGGATCGCCCGCGCCTCCTGCCACGGACTGTTGATCGCCGGGTTTACGCAGCCCGTCGGCGAGGCGTTCACCACCTTCGAGACGGTGGGCGCCCCACTGCAGCCATAGCCCGGGTTGATCTGGGTCGCGGCGTTGCCGAATTCTGACATTTCATAAGGGAAGGGCGTCCAGCCTTCCGACGTCGACCCGGGGCCGCCGGCGCCGTTGGCCCACTGGTTGAAGCCGACCTTTTCCCAGAAATCCAGCTTGTCGCTGATCTTCCACTGGATCTGCTCCTCGAGGAAGAACTGCTTGATGATGTTGCCCTCGTCGGGCACGCCCGGCACGTTGTTGTGGATCCAGCCCTGCGTCTGCTGCTCGAAGTTGCCAGCCAGGCGGGCCTGGATGTTGTCGGTGATCGGGCCGGAGACGGCCGCTTCGATGTTGTAGTGGTTGTAGTTGGTGTAGGTGCCGCGAATTTCCGCGTAGGGCGAGGTGGTCGGATGACGCGAGATCTCGTTGATCGCGCCGCCGATGGCGTTGCGTCCGTACAGCGTGCCCTGCGGGCCGCGCAGGATTTCCACCCGGTAGGAACAGCGTC
>Ga0209166_10003341_pt1 | contig 11620 bp, 8 predicted proteins | sample Coa_R1_3_FD_187151 | JGI IMG/M metagenome (GOLD analysis project Ga0209166, IMG submission 187151) | Surface soil microbial communities from Centralia Pennsylvania, which are recovering from an underground coalmine fire - Coalmine... | ecosystem: Environmental > Terrestrial > Soil > Unclassified... | reverse complement strand
GGTCACCCATGACCGAAACTGTGGTCGGCCAGCGTCCGGCCCCTTGGGCCCGGAGTTGTATGACCTCTCCAGTTTCGAGTTCAATTTCCAATCGATTCTCGGGTCCTTTGGATCGGCCCAGAAAGCTCCAAGGCGGCGATGCTTCCGGCGCGACGGAAGTCGTCACGCCCTGGGCGCCCCTTCGGGCGCGCGCAATCAACTGGTAACCGGTGGGTTCGGTGGTGATCGAATCGATCCCTTGGGTGGAGATGCTTTGGGGATCAATCCACTCTTTGAAGGCCGCCGCAGTGAGCAGCGACAGCTTATCCGCCGAATCCTCACCCGACAGGTCACGCGTAGGATCGAGTTCAGCGAATCCACCGGCTTGTGCCATAGCAATGGCCTCCTCACGCGTCTTGCCGTGGGACCAGGCCTCCAAGACAACGCCGCACGTGCCGTTCACGATCCCGCGAATCTCCCGTACCGGCGAGTCGAGTCGGGCGAGTATCTCGATCGCGGGCATGGCCCCGCCCACCGCAGCGGAGTACCACAGGCGCCGGTCGGCGCCGCGCGTGTACCCCGCAAGAGTTCTACCATGGGCCGCAATGGCCGCTTTGTTGGCGGTGATGACGAACTTGCCGGCACTCAACGCCGCCGCGATCAAGGAGTAGGCGAGGGTGACGCCGCCGAAACAGACAATCACCACGTCGATATCCTCGTTGATGACGACGGACGGTTCAACGGTGAGGTGTTCGACTTCCGGGTAGCGCTCGATGTTGCGCACCAAGACATGACGAATCTCAAACGCTGGAGCGTAACGCTTGAGAGTTTCGTAGACACCGCGACCGACCACGCCGCAGCCCAAGAGCGCGATGCGCAGAGCTCGCGTGGGAGTGGGCGGGGCCGCCCACTCATCGTGAGTGTACCCAACTCGAGTACACGCCGCGTCGTTGGGTCGCCCCACCTCAAAGGTCAGCGCTTGGGCTTGTGCAAACGTCAGCGCTTTGGGCTGAATCAATGGCCCCGCCACGTGGATGGCTCTTTCCCAGGAAAGCGCCGAAAATCGGTGAGCCAATCTACTACTCGCGGGGTCGGCGTCGTACACACCCATGACGTCTTTGCACAATCTGCACTCGGCACAGAGGGCCGCGGCTAAGAAAAGCGCTGAAATGTCCGAGCCACCGCGCCCGAAGAGCGCCGTGCGGTCTTGCGTGTCAATGCCGTAAAAGCCCGGCAGCACGAGGATGGGGTCGATTTGCCAGAGCTCATCGAGCGCAGCCACATTGACGGAAATGGGCGTGCTCTCAAGCAGCGGGCCCTCAGCGATCAGCGCGATGTGTCTGGGGGCTACGATGCGCGCGGGCAACCCATACTGATGGAGCGATCCCAATAGGAGGGCTGCCGACTGCTCTTCCCCAGTCGCAACATACGCCGCCATCGCCTCAGGGCACTCGGCTCCGATCGTATCCATGACCTCAGCGGTGAGGCTGTCGGTGACGTCTTCGAACGTACTAGCAAGTCTTTGGCCTGTAGACGTGAAGTGCAAGTTATTGGATAGTGGACAGAGTCGCTTCACAGGGAGAGTGGAATTTTGCACCGTCGCGCCCAGAGGATCCTCCTCCCAACTTTTGTTATTACCGAGGTGGCCGATCCCTCGGACCCGAACGCAGTTCTGATTTCGAACGCAATTCGACCGTATTACTCACGCCCGAAGCTTCTACCCGCGCACGGCAAAGGACGCGATGGGAAGCCGATGTGGGTAAGGCACCAATTTAATCTATTTCCGGTCGTTGTGGACGCATCAGGTGTTCCATGGGCTGAAGCCGCTGTGTATTTGCTTTCCAGAGTCGAGGATGCACAGGCTCCTTCCATGAGCACCTATGCCGCCATCGCCGAGGACTTGGCCAATTACCGCAGATTTCTGGACGAATATGAGGTTGATTGGACGAACTTCCCTCTTCAAAAGCTCCAGAGACCAACTTACCGGTTCAATGGGCATCTGAGGCACGCTGTGAGCGCCGGCGAAATCGCCCCCGCCACAGCGAAGCGTAGAATGGGCAGCGTAATCGGGTTTTACCGGTGGCTTGAAGTCGAGAAAGTCTTCAAGCCAGCTCAGACACCGTGGAAAGAATCCGATCACTACGTGCAATTTCTCGACGGACTTGGCTTCAAGCGATCCAAGACAGTCGTTAAAACAGACCTATCGATTTCTATCCCGAAACAGCACGATCCCTACGACGGCCTCATTGAGGATGGCGGCAAGCTGCGTCCGCTGCCGCTTGAAGAACAGGAGTGGCTCCAGGATGCATTGGTTTCTCTCGGCAATACCGAGATGACACTGGTACACCTGCTCGCGCTTTTAACGGGAGCTCGCATTCAAACAGTTTGCACTTTCCGCCTCCGCCACGTCTTGATCGAGATAGCGAAGGAGCAGCGAGACCATCTTCGGCTCCCCGTCGGCCACGGCACGGGAATCGATACAAAACGGCAGAAGCAGCTGGTGCTCCATATCCCGATTTGGTTTTATCGAATGCTGCAGGTCTATGCGCAAAGCGCAAGAGCGGCCGGGCGGCGGAAGCGCGCACCGGGTGGTGATCACGAGAACCAATATCTATTCTTGAGTCAGCGGGGGGCGCCGCTTTATCAAGGCAAACTCGAGGGGCTATCCTTCGACGGCGCCAATCAGTTGCGCCACCCAAAGTGTGGCCAGGGCGTGCGACAGTTCATCACGGAAAGGACCATCCCGTTTGTTCGGGCTAAATATAAAGCAAAAGCATTTCATTACCGATTTCACGACTTGAGAGCCACGGCTGGCATGAATTGGACTGATCACCAGGTAAAGCTAGTCGAGATAGGGCAGTCAACCCTGCACCAGGCCCGCGAGTTCGTCAGAATCCGCTTGGGACATAACTCGTCTTCAGTGACGGACAGATACCTGCAGTATCGTCACAACGTGAAACTCGCGCGATGGGCGGAAGAGAAGCACGAGACTCACCTCAAGGCGCTCTGCGAGCGGGCAATGGAGCAGCTGATCTGAATGCTGACCCCGCGCCCGATCGAGTTACTTCAACTCCCCCTATCGTCAAAAGCCGAGATAATGCATCCAGAGAAGTCGATCCTGGTATTGCCTGGTGCGACTTCGTTCGATGCGGGCGCCTTCTGCTATCTCACGCGATCTGCGATAGTGCGCTCGAGAAGATTCAGCCGCGCGCGAAGCGAGCGATGGGTCGATACGACAAGCTTTCGTGAATCGCGACAGCCGCCCATTCGCCGCCTCATCCGATATCTCTCGGACCTTTTGACTTCCGGTGGAAAGCGATCCATCACCGTTAAACAGTCCGCCAGAGCATATGGTTGCTTCCTAACATGGGCCGAGGCAAACGGTCATCCCACCGCTATCGATGACAAGGAAGTCACTCGGCAGGCCTTCGGCCAGTACGTGGAGCATTTGCGCGAGTTGGTCAACACCGATCGACTGGCGATGAAAACTGCCGCGGGGATGCAATACAAGATTCTTGGCATGCTGTCGGACCTGATGAATATTGATGATTTCCATCACGGAGTAAATTTGTTTCGCGCCAAGATCACTGCGATCGAATCGACGCGGCCGCCGCCCGAGGAAGATCAAGCTCGAGTATTGGCTCTTTGTACAGCTCTTTTTCACGGACTATCGTCGCTCTGTCTACAAAACAAGTCCTATCCATACCCATTGCCGGTGCCTCAATTTTTGGGAGCAGCAAATGACACACTCTGGGTGTTTCCGGGGACAAGGTGGTGCATGCCGCCACACTTGTTGGCCGTCCGTGAATCACTCGCCCGTGGATGCTGGGCATATGACTATGAGAACGGAGGAATTGCCAATGCTGTTGATGTGGCAGGCTACTTCCAGGCACGGGGCGAGAAGGCGCGCATTCGGCAGGCACGACACGCAGTCGATCTCGCCACGTCCTTGATTATTGCAGCCAACCAGGATCCGCAGCAGGTACATCGGCGAAATGCGGCGATTTCCGCGCACAACGCATTCGTTGTGCTCTTCCTCGCGCAAACGGGCATGAACTGGGCGGCCGTACGCGAGCTGCCTTGGAACGAGGCCTACGAATCCGGTTTGGAGCGTCAAGGCTTTCGCACGATCAAGTACCGTGCAGGCGGCAAGATGGTGTCGTTCGAGATTCAATCCGTGTTCTTGCCGACATTTAAAAGATACTTGGAGTTGCGTATTTATCTGCTCAACGGCATCAGTTACGATCGTCTATTTATGGCGTGCCACCACTACGGCAAACGCATTACGCCCTTAGGTGGTCAAGCATTGACACCGATATTCCACTCGCTGCGAGGGCTTTATCCGGGCGTTCCTGGTATCAAATCAAAAGCGTGGCGAGCGGGAAAAAGCGATTGGCTTCTGCGTAACACGGACCCGGCCACCACCGCGTTGATCCTTCAGAACACACTGCCTACCGTCCTACGCCACTACGCCGAGGGCTCGCCCACAGCTCAAGAGAATGAACTTAGCAGATTCTTCGACCGCCTACGCGGTGTTGTCATTGCGCAAGGGGAACGAAACGCGAATACGGTGGAGCGTGCGATCGGCGTGTGCACATCATTCGGCTCGCCCCATCAAAGCATGGACGCACCCATCCCATCCGACTGCCGCCGGGCGGAGGGCTGTCTTTTCTGCGATCGGTTCCGGGTCCACGCTGACCAGCGAGACACGCGAAAGCTCCTTAGCTGTCGCTATTGCATTGAGCAGACCGCTCACCTCGCTGACAGCGAGGAGCAGTTCAACCGGCTATTCGGGCCGATCTTCGAGCGCATTGAGGTGCTTCTGGACGAGATCGAGCGCCGGCAGCCCGGCATTGTTGCGCCGATCGAGCGCGAGATTGAAGCCGGTGAACTCGATCCCTTTTGGGCTCGCAAAATGGAGATGCTGGTGGATCTGGAGTTGACAGCATGAAGTCTTCCGCCGTCGCGGCCGCGAGCTACGTCCAAGACCCCGCTGTCACTCATGGTACGCGGCCCGCGTCAGATTACGTTATAAGCCGATACGCGGACGGGCGCGTTGGCTCTCGGTACGGTGACCTGCAGTGGGATTGGACACCCTATTCGTCCAATGGTCGATATGCATTTCTGAACTTTAAGTTTTGGCGCCATTCTGAGCCCTCTCGACCAGCGCGCGAGTTTCTGGTTTCGGAGATGCAATTCATCATCTACTTAGTCGCTCGAAAGCGCCTGGGCTCGACCCTCAGCGAGAAGACACTGGATGGCTACCTGAGCGGCCTGCGCAGCATGGCGAGGTTCTGTGAACAGAACGCGATTTGCATCCAGGATATTCTTACTCGCAAGGAGCACTTGTTGTCGTATGTGCTGGAGCGGTCGACAAGGCAGACACCTTGCCATGCTGTCAGCTTGCTTTCGACACTCGCCGGCATTGGTGCGAAGGAGCTGGGCTATGAGGTGCTTGGCGACCAAATGTTAAGAGCCCTTCGACAACTCGTGCAACAATTCGCCCCGGCTCGGCAACATTCCCCGATTCCGACGCGCATTTATTCGCAAGTCATCTCGGTTTTGATCGGGGAGCTAACAGCGTTTGAAAGCGTTGCCGAGGCCTATCTCGGCCTGACGGCACAGTGCGTCAGTAACCCGCTACTAGGACGTTCAAAGGCCAGTCAACGGGCCGCAGCCAGAAGACTAAATATAGCGCTTAATAGGCCGAAGGGCAGATTTCCGGAGCTACTTGCCCAGCAGGGGCTGACAGAATATTTCCGTGCGAAAGGCCTGAAGCCGGCCATTCAAGGGCTTACACGCGGCTTAGCCCGCATTCAAGTCGTCGCCCGATTGGTGATTCATGTGTTTACGGGAATGCGCGACGAAGAGGTGTCCGCCCTCCAATATTCATGCCTGGAGACTGAACGCCGCTGCGGCAAGGATCATTTTGTTCTCGCGGGATCCACGACTAAATTCAATCACGGCCGCGCGAAGAGCGTTCGCTGGGTGACAGGTCAAGAGGCGGCTCGTGCTGTCAGGGTTGCGCGACGCATAACCGATCTGTGTTACCGGGCCTTTAACAGACAGGGTGATCCGGCACAGCCTACACCGGCCACAGCGCCGCTCTTCGCCGCCATATCCTATTTGGAATGCGGCACCCACCGGCCGACTAGCACGCACGGACGAATGTTGCCGGGGCGATTGGCGCATTGGTCGCGCTTGAAAGAATTGCGTGCGCTTCTGCAACCCACTATCGAGGAAGCCGACCTCCACGAGCTTGAGCAGATCGATCCGCACCGCGCCTGGCGGTCTGAACCTCAGTTCCAAGTCGGCATCCCTTGGACGTTGACCAGCCATCAACTGAGACGCTCACTCGCGCTCTACGCTCAACGCTCTGGATTGGTTTCCCTGCCGTCGCTTCGCCGCCAACTCCAGCATATTACGGAGGAGATGTCACGATACTACGCGCGCGGATCCGCATTCGCCAAGGAGCTTATCGGCGATAACAAGTATCACTTCGGATGTGACTGGCAGGATGCACAACCTGTCTCAGCCGCGATGAGCTACCTTAAGAACGTGCTGTTGACAGATGAAGTCCTGTTCGGCGCCCACGGTAACTGGGTAGAGAAGCGGCTTCGTGATCAAGACGACACCGTCATTATTGATAGGGAAACGACGTTGCGTCGATTCAAGAAGGGGGAACTCGCGTATCGGGAAACCAGTCTTGGGGGATGCGCGAACACTCAAACGTGCGACAAATTGCCGATCGGTTGGCTAAATATCGAATGCATCAAGGGCTGCCGGCATTTTGTAGGTCGGCTACCCAAACTGGAGCGGGCTATCGCGATACAAACCAAACTGATCAAGTCCATCGAGCCCACGTCAGCAGAGTTTCGAATAGAAAATGATGACCTAAATGTGCTCATAAAAGCACGCGACAGAGTGCGCCAGCGAGTCAAGGAGCTCGCGTAAATGAAGGCAGCAGCGCTGCAGCCATTAGACGAATATTTTGCCGCCCTCGAACGACTAACGACGGGAAATCCGAGGGTCGTACGCAAGGGGACGAGGATAACCAACGACGCAGTTTCGATGGAAGCGGGCCGGGGTAAAGGTAGCATAAAGAAATCCCGCGACGCGTTCGCTGACTTGATATCTTCCATCACGCTTGCAGCGGCACAACAATCCAGCCCGAGAAACAAAGAAAAAGAGAGGCTGGCCAGAACCCGTAGTATGGCCGCTCAGTATCAATGTGATCTCGAGGCGGCGTTGGTACGGGAGGTGAGTTTGCTAAAAGAGCTGTATGACGTCAAAAAGGAGCTCGCGCGGTTGACGGGCGACAGTGTTGTGCCCATCAGAAGGCAGAAGATCCAAGTACGCTAGACCGAGCTGAATGGTGCGTCATGCAACAATTGCGCGCGTAGAGCATCGTAGACATCGCCAATTACGGATTCGGATGTTGGCCAGCGGCCCGCACCTCGACCGTACGCGGTAAGAACGTCGCCGCTCGTCAGAGTCAGTGTGATTGCATTCCACTCGCGCTCAAGAGCAGCAAATGGTGGTCCTCCAGTTACCGACTCGAATCGTATCCCAGCGCTTATGTGCCCTGCGTCACGTGCCGCAAAGGCGATTTGGCGCAGCCGACCACCGGTCTGGGCCGATACCCGAGTTGCCTGCGCTACGGATTCATCAAGGGACTGAACGGTTTCCAGGGCGACTTCCGCTCCGAATGCGTGGCTCGCAAGAATCTGCAGTTTCCGGGCGGCGTCCCGCCCGCTCAAATCTTCACTCGGATCCGCTTCCGCAAAGCCACAGCGTTGAGCGTCGGTTACAGCGTTGGCTAGAGTTGCTCCACGAGCGCAGGCATCCAGGACAAAATTGCAGGTACCGTTGAGCACCGCAACCAGCGATTTGATCTCGCCGCGGGCTGCCGCTTTACTCACGGCCTCAAGCATCGGGGCGCTACCGCCAACAGTGGCAGAGTATTGAAACCTGACGCCGGTTGCTTGGGCGATGCGAGTGAGGCGAGCACCAGCATCCGCGACCACGGCTTTGTTGGCCGTGACAACATCTATGCCTTGCTCAAGGTAGTACTCAGTCAACTCGCGAGAGGGTGTCGCGCCTGGCAGGGCATCGATAACGAGCTGCGGCCGAAGTGTCTTGATAGATACCGGGGTGGTGTGCAGAAGTGCCGCCGGCACTCCAGCGGTTTCGTGCTTAGTGCGATCGCGCACCAAGACTCCGATCACCCGAAAATGGAACGGAGAACTTAGTAACCGCTGATAAACACCGAAACCCACGGTTCCGCAACCAAGGAGCACGACATCCGCCGGGTCTCGTCGAGTGCTTGGCGCGACATGGGGGGCGAGTGTAGAGGCCCCGCTATGAAGCAATGTATGGTAGGGATTGGCCAGCGCAGCGATCTCGCATTGGGCGTTATGCCGCTGCAAGTATGCTACCGCTTTCGGCTGAACGAGCTTGCCCGCGACTTTGAGCGCATCAGCGTAGCCAAGCTCTGAGAATCGCCGCGGATGCCTGGACGTATCGGCCGGGTCAGACTCAAAAACGCCGGCGACATCCTTCAAAAGACGAACGCGCGCTCCAAGCGATACTGCCAGAAAGACTGCTGTCAAGTCCGAACCGCCCCGGCCCAACAGTTGCGTGCGACCGCCCGCATCGGTGCCAAAAAATCCCGGCACGACGAGTACCGGAAATTGTCGCAGTAGCTTTCGCATAAGCTCGGTATTGACGGCTACAGGTTCGCCGTCGAGCGCAGCCCCCTCGACTTCAAAACCGATCTCCCGCGGATTGACTACGCGGGCCGGTACTCCGGCCCGATCGAGTGCAAGACCCAGTAGCGCCGCGGAAGTGCGTTCCCCGGTGGCGAGCAGTTCGGCTGTTGCCCAAGGCTCAGGCGAATCCGACAACTCCCGCGATTGCTCAAGCAAAGTTTCGGTAGCCTTGCCTATAGCAGAAACGACAACAATAATGCGCGACCCATCGCGATACCACCGATAGATTTCATGCACGGCGTTCAGCAGATCAGCACGCGAACCCAGCACCGAACTGCCGAATTTCAGTATAACGACCTTCTCAGGAACGGCCTCAGTCTCACGAGGAGTGGTGCACTTGGAAGAGAGATCTGGAGTGGACATTACGTCACCTGCCCAGTCCATTTTTCCACTTTTCTGATGGACAGAGTCGAAACAAGAAACGCGCTACTTTCACCGGCAAAAGTGCATGTCCATTTTCCTGCACTTATAGGTACGAACGCGGAGACCACGGCGAGGATGCGGTACCCCAAGCGCCAGTGCCGGTAGATCTCATCCACAGCAATATGTAAATCACCGGCACTTCGGAGCACCGAGCTGCCAAATTTTAAGACGATAGTTTTTTCGGGCACAGTCACTCCTCGCTGTCTCTTCAAGACGAGGAAGACTTAAGGTAGGGAGTCTGACCGCGTCCGCTTTAGCCAGTATTTTTTAACGCGCCCTGCAAGCTGGAAAGCCATCAAATCGGCGCAGGTTGCATCATACATGATCTTTTATTGTTTGCGAGGGGCTCCTCATCGCTCTTGTCTCGCAGAGAAATAATTGTGCGATCGCCGTATCCACTTCATGCTAGCAAACGCTCTTATAGATCCAAGTAGAAATCTATTGAGTGAGCACCAGCAACCCACCGCACCCCCAAGGAACCGATGGTGTGGAAAAAATGCTGAAGCCATCTCACTTGGCTGCGCCTGCGGCTATTTCACTTTGTCTGTAGTTGGTTCGATCAAGATCACTACTATCAATTTTTTCCGTTGCATGTCGTAGCGGACACGCGCCCGATGGCGAGAAGCCCGCCGGCTTACGTTCCGATTCCTAGCGCCCGAGCCTAAAAGAAAATCGGACTCGCGCGCGAGGGAAAGACGGCGAGTCCTAAAGATAACCCGCAGGGGGGCGCGGGGTGTGTTGCTTTCGGGGCCTTTTCTTATTCTGCGGCCATCCGTTGTCAGCGCTGATCATGCTACGCGAGGCAGACCACCTTCGCGAGCAGATTATTTTTTGATTTCTTCGTATCCATTCGTCGTCGGTTAACGCTCTTAACTCTCCGGGCGGAGATCCATCCGTAGCAGGGAGCGCATGGTTGGAGATCGCTGCGATTCAATCGTTGATTCAAAGCTTTGCCACCCACGCCCTGGGCCTCACGCTAGGCAGTCCCATTATCGATACACGTGAGTTGCCCTCGCCATGTCAGCGAGCGCTGGTATGCGAACCACAGGATGATCGGCCGGTTTGGTGCGCTTGGAAAACAGATCGGGGCGCGGTTACCGTGCTGGCACGCTACGAGCCGCTGCGGTCGGCACTCGTGAGAGCCCACGTGCTTCGCTTCGAGTGGTGGATCGGCGAGGAACACCACGACGGCTGGTATTACTCGTATCCAAAATTTCCGGGCGATTGGACGATCGGGTCCGGCAGGCCGAATCGATGGTGAATTCAAACTACTGAGTATCCATCTTGAATTTCGAAGCGCTCTTAAGGTTTTGAGAAAGGAGCGCAGGTGTGTCTGGCATGCACGAGGAAGAAGATGGCGACGAACACATGCCGGACCGCTCGGATCTGAAGTCCGTGTCCGCGGCGCGCCATGCGGCGTTTGCCGAAGTCCGCTTGGGCGCCGCCGGCGGCGAGATCGATTGGCCCCTAAATCCTGCCGTTCGCGCCGCCCCGGAACCCCAATGAGGAAACCGCCGTTGCCACTTGTCATCGATGAGGAATCCTTCCGGCAGTTACGTGAGCGCCCGAAGGCGAAAGAGGCGCTGAACCGACTCGCAGGACACATCGCGGACTCCTTCATCGAGACGATCCCGCCGCAAGAACGGCCCATGGTTCATGAGTATTTCAAGACCCGAGAAGGCAACAAGGTCCTCGTCGAGCTTTGGCCCCAAATCGTCGATGCCTACTTCAGGGCGCTCTGTGCGCCTGCGCGCAAGCGGCCACCCAAGACTTCGTGATGGATATCAGCGATCCCAAACCGCGCACGCTTTCGCGCGAGGAACTCTATGAACTCGCGTGGTCGAAGGCGCTCTCCTCGCTGGCGAAGGACTTCGGAATTTCGGATGTCGCGCTTGCCAAGCGCTGTCGGGGTTTGGAAATTCCCATTCCTGGTCGCGGTTATTGGGCACGAGTTGAGGCGGGCCAGAAGCCCGCGCGTCCCAAGCTGCCGGCGCGTCAACCGCAGTGGCGCGACCGTTTCGCGTTGACTGTGGCGCGCTTTCCGCACGCGCCGATGCCGGCCTCGCCGGATGAGGAGGGTGCGGATATGATGGCAAGACAAATTGCATCGCTTGCGGTATCGCCTGCGGCAAGCGTTTTGGAAATCTTGCCGGCGGTCAGGCGCACAGCGGTCCGGCTAAAGCATCCGCGTCGCGCCGAACTTCACTTTGATCGCGGCGAGCGAAACGGCCCGCTCGTGCCGATCGAGGTGACGCCCGAGGCCTTGGAGCGCGCGCTTCTATTGGCGGATCAACTACTTCGGTCCGCCGAAGCGCTCGGATGGAGTTTCATCGAATCCCCATCGCGCGCAGAAGAGGAGACTCACGTCGCGCCGGGGTACGGGCGTCATACGGAACCTCCGCCGTCTGCGCCGAAGCCGCCGCCTGAGGGTCGGCTGTTGGTTCTAG
>Ga0209166_10003338_pt1 | contig 11627 bp, 11 predicted proteins | sample Coa_R1_3_FD_187151 | JGI IMG/M metagenome (GOLD analysis project Ga0209166, IMG submission 187151) | Surface soil microbial communities from Centralia Pennsylvania, which are recovering from an underground coalmine fire - Coalmine... | ecosystem: Environmental > Terrestrial > Soil >... | reverse complement strand
CGTCGATGCCGCGGCGCTGCTGGTTTACCGCGCCGCCTGGGCCAAGGGCAACGGCGCGGCGCGCGTCACCCGCGAGGCCGCCATGGCAAAACTGTTCGCCACCGAGCGCGCCCAGAATGTGATCGACAAGGCAGTGCAGTTGCACGGCGGCGACGGCGTGCGCCGCGGCCACATCGTCGAACGGCTTTATCGCGAAATCCGGGCGCTGCGCATCTACGAGGGCGCCTCCGAGGTGCAGAAAGTCGTCATCGCACGGCAAACTCTCGCGGGAGCATGATCAAAAATGGCAGCACATTCGCTCGGCCGCTCGGCGCATACCGACACGTTCACGCGCGACAACCTGCCGCCGTCGCAACTGTGGCCCGACATGCCGCTCGACGGCTTCGACTATCCCGAACAGCTCAACGCCGGCGTCGAGCTGACCGACACCATGGTCAAGCGCGGCTTCGGCGATCACGTGGCGCTGATCGGCAACGGCCGCCGCCGTACCTACAAGGAACTCTCGGACTGGACCAATCGCATTGCGCACGCGCTCACCGAGGATTTCGGCGTCAAACCGGGCAACCGCATCCTGGTCCGCTCCGCCAATAATCCGGCGATGGTGGCGTGCTGGCTCGCCGCCACCAAGGCCGGCGCCGTCGTCGTCAACACCATGCCGATGCTACGCGCTGGCGAGCTTGCCAAGATCGTCGACAAGGCGGAGATCGCGCTCGCTTTGTGCGACACGCGGCTGATGGACGAGATCGTCACCTGCGCCAAGACTTCGAAATTCCTCAAGCAGGTGGTCGGCTTCGACGGCACCGCCAACCACGACGCCGAGCTCGACCGCATCGCGCTGTCGAAAGCGGTGACGTTCGAGGCGGTCAAGACCGGGCGCGACGACGTGGCGCTGCTCGGCTTCACCTCGGGCACCACCGGCGAGCCCAAGGCGACCATGCATTTTCACCGCGATCTGTTGATCATCGCCGACGGCTACGCCAGGGAAATTCTCGGCGTCACGCCCGACGACGTATTCGTCGGCTCGCCGCCGCTCGCCTTCACGTTCGGGCTCGGCGGGCTGGCGATTTTTCCGCTGCGCTTCGGCGCCACCGCGACGCTTCTTGAAAACGCCTCGCCCGCCAACATGATCGAGATCATCGAGACCTATAAGGCGACGATCTCGTTCACCGCACCGACCGCGTACCGCGCCATGCTGGCAGCGATGCACCAGGGCGCAAATCTGTCCTCGCTGCGCGCGGCGGTGTCGGCCGGCGAAACCTTGCCGGCGCCGGTGTTCGACGAATGGGTCGCCAAGACCGGCAAGCCGATCCTCGACGGCATCGGCTCGACCGAAATGCTGCACATTTTCATCTCCAACCGCTTCGGCGACGCCGCGCCGGCCTCGACCGGCAAGCCGGTCGTCGGTTACGAGGCCAAGGTTGTCGACGACGACATGAAGGAAAAACCGCGCGGCGAAATCGGCAAGCTCGCGGTGCGCGGCCCGACCGGCTGCCGCTACCTCGCCGACAAACGGCAGAGCGCCTACGTGCGCGACGGCTGGAATCTCACCGGCGATTCGTTCGCACAAAGTCCCGACGGTTATTTCCATTTCGCCGCGCGCAACGACGACATGATCATCTCGGCCGGCTACAACATCGCCGGGCCGGAGGTCGAAGCGGCGCTGCTGGCGCATCCCGACGTCAAGGAATGCGCGGTGATCGGCGCGCCCGATGAGGGCCGCGGCCAGATCGTGGAGGCGCACGTGGTTTTGAAAGACGGCGTTATGTCCGGCATCGACACGATCAAGCGTCTGCAGGACCACGTCAAAGCGACCATCGCGCCCTATAAATATCCGCGCTCGGTGAAATTCACCGATGCACTGCCCAAGACCGCGACCGGAAAGATTCAGCGCTTCCGCCTACGGCCGGACGCGAAGTGACATAAGTGCGTTTCCCGGATGCGGTGCAGCGCGAAGCGGTGCACCGCTGATCCGGGATCGCAACAAGCTCGGAGTTCGTAAAGGTTCCGGGTCTGCAGCGCATCACTTCGTGCTGCGCTGCGCCCGGAAACAACGGCGAAGATGTTACTATCCCGGAACCACCAAACAATGACCGACGCGCATCAACTCCTTCACCCGCGCCACTGGAAGCAGCCAAAAGGCTTTGCCAACGGCATTGCCGCCGAAGGCCGGCTGGTCTTTCTCGCCGGCCAGGTCGGCTGGAATGCCGAGCAAATATTCGAAAGCGACGATTTCGTCGCGCAAGTGCGCCAAGCGCTCGCCAACATCGTGGCGCTGGTGACGGAGGCCGGCGGCAAACCCGAGCACATCACGCGGCTCACTTGGTACGTGCTCGACAAGCGCGAGTATCTTTCGCGCCTGCGCGAGCTCGGCGATGCTTACCGCAGCGTCATGGGCCGGCACTTCCCGGCGATGACATTGGTGCAGGTCGGCGCCCTGGTCGAAGACCTTGCCAAGGTCGAGATCGAGGCGACAGCCGTGGTGCCGAGCAAGCGATAGCCCCGCTTGTCAACCGTCTTAATCGAGCGACCTGTAAAACCGCTCGTCATAAAGCGCTCCGGCCATCGGTGACAGCTTTTCACGGAAGGCGCGGGTGTGCGCCGCCTCGGCGTGGCCGTCGAGAGCTTTGCGGTTCGCCCAGATTTCGAAAACCGCGAAGTGATTGGCGCGGTTGGCCTGCTGCAAAACCATATAGCCGATGTTGCCGGAATCCGTGGGCGCATCCACGCTCATCGCCTTGAGCAGCGCCATGCAGCCGTCTTTGCTCGCGGGCCCGACGTCGACATGGGTCAGCACGTAAATGGCATTTGGCCGCCTGACGCTGCCCGACGAGGCGACGTACAGACCGTTATTGATGCGCCGATCGAATGGCGCATTGCCGACCGTTTTCAGCCTCTCGACGAGGTCAGCGCTGGTCGACGCCTTGTCGTGGGCTTCGCTTGCGACTTTGTCTTTCCAGATTTCCACAATCGCAAAGCGGTTCGGCCGCGCTATTTCCTGCAGCACGTCGATACGCAGATTGCCGCTCTCCTTGCGGCTCGCATCGCGGTAGTGTCGCAGCGCGGCCGCCCCGGGATTTGTCGCGTTCGGCATGACGTCCACGTAGGTGACGACATAAACGGCGTCGTTCTGGGCATGTGCCGCCCCGGCGACCAAAGCGATCAGAACGGCCGCGCCGGCGATGAACAATCTGATAGGTGCGCTCATTGCTTCCCCCAACCTGCGTGAGAAACATCATAGCAAGCATTGTGTCTTGCCAATACGCTGACGCTGGCGCATCAGCCCTGGTTGGCGTAGCGTGACGGGATCTTCACCCTGGCGCCGCAAGCGGGAGGGGCCATGCCTGAGACAGCGCGCTGTGCGATAGCGATCGCCGCATGGACCATGCCGTTTGTCGTGGCGGCGGCGCGCGCCGAAACCATGGATGAGCTGTACGCCAAGGCGAAAGCCGAAGGCACGGTCGTGTTCTATTCCGGCGGACCGGTCGCGCCATACGAGCGCTTCGCCAAGGATTTCGAGCAGCGCTTTCCCGGTTTGCAGGTGTCGATCACCGGCGGCTTTTCCAACGTGCTCAACGAGAAGATCAATACGCAGCTGCGCGACAACAAGCTCGAAGTCGACATGGCCTTCTTCCAGACCGCGCAGGATTTCGTCGCCTGGAAGAAACAGGGCGTGCTGCTCGCGTTCAAGCCCGAAGGTTACGAGGCGATCGCGCCGGAATTCCGGGATCCTGACGGCGCCTTCACCGTCACCAAGGTGAACGCCATCTTCTATGCCTATAACACCAAGGCCGTGGCGGCGAATGACGTGCCGAAATCGGCGCTCGATTTCCTGAAACCGCAATTCACCGGCAAGCTGATCACCTGCTATCCGGCCGACGACGACGCCACGCTCTATCTGTTCTACACCATCGTGCAGAAATACGGCTGGAGCTATGTCGACCGTTACATGGCCAACAAGCCGAATTTCGTGCAGGGCCATCTCAACGTGGCGCGCAGCGTCGGCTCGGGTGAAAACATCGCCACCTTCGACGGCACCTCGTCGGTCGAGGAAGTGGCGAAGGGCGGCGCGCCGATCGCCTCTGTTTTCTCAACCGAAGACCCGACGCCGCTGTTCACGTTGACCGCCGGCATTTTCAAGGATGCGCCGCACCCGAATGCCGCAAAGCTCTTTCTCACCTGGTACATGGCCAAGGAGCAGCAGAGCCGCATCGGCGTGTTCTCGGCCCGCAGCGACGTGCCGCCGCCGCACGGCCTCAAACCGCTGTCGTCCTACAATGTCGCCAACGGCTACCGCGACTTTGTCAGCAATGCGCCGCAGCTCGCCGACTTACGCAAGCGCTTCGAAGGCTACACCGGCCCGGTCGTCAACAAAGGCGGCGTGCGGTAGGGGCCGTAGCCGGATTGCGCCGCGACCAGACCGGGATCGTCGCTGCGGGTCAAATCAAAGACAAATTCATGAAGAACCGACCGTTTCGGGAACGCCTGACGTTTGCACTCGACGGTCTCCGTGTCGCGTGGCGTCGAGAAAGCAGCTTTCGAACGCAACTCGTGCTCGCCAGCGGCGCGGCCGCAGCCCTCCTTCTGTTTCGGCCGCCGATCATTTGGTGGGCAGTTGTTGCGCTCACGATAGGCGCCGTCCTTGCCGTCGAGTTGATGAACTCCGCCTTTGAAGCGCTGGTGGACCACCTGCATCCCGATCGACACCCAGAGATCCGTATTATCAAAGATATGGCCGCTGGCGGCGTTTTGCTGGTCAGTTTGGGGGCGCTGGTCGTCGGTGGCTTGCTGATTTTATTTGAGTTGTGGCGCTGATTCAGCGGCCTCGGCGTTGCACAAACCTCGGGCGCAAAAAAGCGCCGCGGGAACGGTTGTGCATTGCCCGTCCCTCGCGGCCGCGGCACCGCCGATTGCGGTCGCCACGGATTGCGGGCTAGGCTTCCTCGAGCCACGGGGAACATCGCTATGCGCACGCTGAACCTACTCTTCGGCATCGTCGCGGGCTGCGGCCTGGCCATCTCGGCGGCGGCGAATGTCGCTGCGGCGGAGCCGCTGAAAATCCGGCTGGGCTACGGCGTCGCCGCCGAGGAGCAGCTCTGGCTGCTGCTCGCCAAGCCCGACATCGGCACGCATTACGGCAAGGACTACACGGTAGACGGCACGCGGTTTTCCGGCTCGGACAAGCGCGCCCAGGCATTCGAGGCCGGCGCCATCGACATCGCCTCGTCGAGCGCCAACGGCGTCATCTTCGCCGCCGCCGAAGGCGTCAAGGGCAAGATCATCGCCTCGATCTCGCGCGAGAGCAAACGCGGCTACAGCACTTCGTACTACGCACTGGCCTCGTCGCCGATCAAAACCGTGCGCGATCTCAAGGGCAAAACCATCGCCATCAACGGCTTCGAAACGTCGGGCCATCTGTGGCTCAAGACCGCGCTCGAACAGGCCGGCCTTGCCGAAAGCGACGTCACCATCGTGCCGATCTCGTTTCCCGCCATGGCGGAATCGCTGCGTTCAGGCAAGATCGACGTCGGCGAATTTCCGCAGCCGTTCGACGCCTTGCTCCACAAGGAAGCGCCGGTAACAAAAATCTTCTCCGCCAAGGATGCGATCCCGACCGACGAAGAGCTGATTGTGCTGGTCGCCAAGGACGAGTTCCTCAAGGCCCACGCCGCGGAGATCAAGGCGTTCCTCGCCGACCTGCAAGCAGCCACGGCGTTCTATCTGCAGCATTCCAAGGAGGCGCGGCAAATCCTGCTCGACCAGAAAATGGTGCGCGTACCGGCGGACGTCTTTCTCGGCATGGACGACTACTACCGCGATCCCGGCTTGCGCGCCGAGGTGGCGACGTTGGAGCGGATGCAGGACTCGCAATTCAAGGCCGGCTTTCAGAAGAAGAAGGCCGACATCAATCAGCTGGTCGACCTGAGCTATCTGCCGCGATAGCCGGCGCCGGGATTGTCGCCGCCATGGCGCTGCTGGAGGTCAAAGACCTCGACAAGAGCTTCGCCACGGCGGACCGGCAGGTAACGGCGATCGACAAGCTCAGCCTCGCGATCGAAGACCACGAATTCGTCGCGATCGTCGGGCCGTCCGGCTGCGGCAAGAGCACGCTCCTGCACATCGTCGGCGGCTTCGAGCGTCCCGATAACGGCGTCGTTCTGCTCAACGGCCGCGCGGTCGGCCGGCCCGGCCCCGACCGCGGCATGATGTTTCAGGAACATACGCTGTTTCCCTGGCTCACCGCGCTCGGCAACGTGGCGTGGCCTTTGGAAATGAAAGGCATGGCCAAGGCCGAGCGCCTGGCCAAAGCGCGCGCCTATCTCGATCTGGTGCACCTGTCGCGCTATGCCGCGCTTTACCCGGCGGAACTCTCTGGCGGCATGCGGCAACGCGTGTCACTGGCGCGGCTGTTCGCCCTCGATTCACAGATCCTGCTGATGGACGAGCCGTTCGGCTCGCTCGATGCGCAGACCCGCGAGCTGTTGCAGGAGGAGCTGCAGGCCATCTGGCGGCGCGACCGCAAGACTGCGCTGTTCGTCACCCACGACATCGACGAGGCGATCTTTCTCGGCACCCGCGTGCTGGTGCTCACCGCGCGGCCGGCCCGGCTCAAAGCCGACATCGCGCTGCCGACCGTCGAGCGTGGCGGCGACTACCGCAAATCCGCCGAGTATTTGCGTATGCGCGCGCAGATCTGGGATTTGCTGCGCGAAGAGGTGTTGCGCGGGCGCGCCCTGGAGGAGGCATGAGAATTCCAGCCGCGGCGCAGCACTGGATCGTTCCGATCGTCGTGGTCGCGGCGTGGGAAGGTTTTGGCCGGGTCGGAATCATGCCGCGCTATCTGCCGCCGCCGACATTGATTCTCGGCGCGCTTTACGAGGTGGCGGCCGACGGTGAGCTCGCGCGCGCCGTGGCCACGAGTCTCTACCGGGTCGCGCTCGGCTTCGTGCTGGGCACCGGCGCCGGCACGCTGGTCGGGCTCGGCGCCGGAACCGTCCCCGGCATCCGCCATTTCTTCGATCCGCTGGTGTCATTTCTCTACGCCGTGCCGAAGATCGCGTTCCTGCCGGTGTTTTTGCTGCTGTTCGGGCTCGGCCACGAGTCGAAGATCGCGCTCATCGCCTTCTCCTGCTTCTTTCCTGTCTTCATCGCCTCGCGTCACGCCGTTCTCGCCGTCGACAAGCATCTGATCTGGACGGCGCACAACATGGGCGCGGCGCGCGCGGCCACCTTCTTTCGCGTGATCGTGCCGGCGGCCGCGCCGCAATTGTTCGTTGGCGCGCGCATCGGACTGGCGCACGCGTTCATCCTGCTGTTCGCCGCCGAGCTGATGGGTGCCCGCGGCGGCATCGGGCCGCTGATCTCAGAAGGCGAGGACGCCGGACGCTTCGATCTGATGTTCGCCGGCATCGTCACCTTTGCGGTGCTCGGCTTTCTCGGCGATCGCATCCTGATGGCGGTCCGCGGCCTCGTTCTGCGCGGGCAGATGATCGGCACGCTCGAGCAGGCGGTGCGGTGATGGCCGGGCTCCTTCGCCACGTCGAGCGCTGGTATTCCATCCCTTTGCTGCTGCTGGTCTGGCAAGCGGCGGTGTCGAGCGGGCTTGTCGAATCCCGGCTGCTGCCCGGTCTCGGCCGCGTTGCCGCCGCGCTGATCGACGATACCCGGAACGGCATCTTGCCCTATCACACCGCGGTCACCCTCGCCCGCGCCGCAGCGGGATTTGCGCTCGCCGCGCTCGTCGGCGTGCCGTTCGCCGCCGCCATGGCGCGCTCGGCGCTGTTCCGCAACCTGTTCGAGCCGATCTTTTTCTTCGGCTATCCGGTGCCGAAAATCGCGCTGTTTCCGGTGTTCACCTATGTGTTCGGCATCGGCTCGCCGTCCAAGATCGCGTTCGCCTTTCTCGAATGCCTGTATCCGATCGTGGTGACGGCCTATCTCGGCTTTCGCGCCGTTCCGATCCGGCTCCTCTGGAGCGCCGAGAACATGGGCGCGCCGCGCCTGACCATCGTCGGCCGCGTCATCGTGCCGGCGGCGATGCCGGGAATCTTCAATGGGCTGCGCATCGCGCTGCCGATCGCGATCGTCGTCATTGTCCTGACCGAGATGATCGGCGATTCCCGGGGGCTCGGATATTACATCGCCATCTCTGGCACGCGCTTCGAATTCGCCAATGTCTATGCCGCCATCCTGGTCATCGGCGCCTGCGGCTTCGTGCTGGATCGCGGGCTGTTGCGGCTGCGCCGCGCCGTCGTACACTGGGAGCGCGATGCCGGAGCGCGATAGCGGCTTACTCTGCCGCGAGCTTGGCGAGCGCGCCTTCGTCGTAGCCGGCCATCAGGTCGTCGACGATGGCGTTGAACGCCGCCCAGTCGGTCTCGCGGAAGGCATGGTTGCGCACGATGAACGAGGCGCCGGCGTAGAATTTTTCGTATTGCAGATGCCGGCCGGCGAATTCCGAGCCGACCATGTCCCAGGCGAGCTTGAACAATTTCATCCGTGTCACCGCGTCGTTCTGCGGCGTCTGCCAGAACGTCTGGAAATCGCGGGCGAGCTCCGGATCGCGCAGCACCGAGATGTTGGCCGGCATCTGAAACACGCCGCCGCCGCACAGTTCGCGCAGTTCGTCGACGAACTTGGTGTAGTTCTGCGTGCACCATTCCAGCGCGCCGTACATCATGCGCCGGTTGAAGCAGACGTAACCGTTGCCCGGCCAATCCGCCTCGTAGGCATTGATCTGGCCGTTGACCATGCCGGCGATCTGCGCCTCGTAGGACGCCACCCGGCCGAGCGCCTCGCGCACCGCCGGCACCTGATCGGCGCCGGTCGCGTGCGCGATCTTGCTGCACAGCCCGACCAGAAGCCGCATCTTCGACCAGTACCGCACGTTGGACTGATGATTGCCGAAGCAATGGCTCGGCGTCTTGACGTAGATGTCGCGCGAGAGCAGCGCGTCGCCGTGCACGAACACGCGCTCCCACGGCACCTTGACGTCGTGGCAGATCAGCATGCAGTCGCTTTCGTCGTAACGCCAGGCGAGCGGCGAATCGAACTCCGAGGTGGCGCCGGGCGCGAACGGCTGCCGCGACCACAATTGCAGGCCAGGCGCGTTACACGAGATGGCGCAGGTGATGGCCTCGTTCTTCTGGTCCGGCGCCAGCGGAATCACGTTGCCGATCCAGATGTCGTTGGCAAACGCCGCGCCCGTCGCCAGCATCTTCATGCCGGCAATCGTCACGCCGGAATCGTCCTCGCGCGCCACCCGCAAGGTCGGCAGCGGGATGTTCTGGCGCTGATAGAATTCCGGATTGCGCGCCGCCTGCGGCGGTACCACGGCGTAGACCACGTAGAGGTCGTTGTCGCGTGCGGTGCGGTAATAGGCGAGCAAATTGTCGGCGTTGGCGCACGGCGCCTTCAGCTCGTCGGGCTTCATCGCCATGCCGGCGATGAACGAGGCGACGTGGTCGGGCGAGCGGCCGAACAGGCCGTGGGTGAAATCGGCGATGCGGCGATGGCCGAGCATGCGCCGCTGCAAGTCCTCGCGCGAGCGCGCACGCAGAAAATAGATCGAATGGCGGCCGCCGTCCTCCTCGTAGCTCATGACCTCGCGGTTCGCCGGATCGGCCTTCAGGTCGTACAGCGCCGCCACCGTCTCCGCCGCGCCGCGGAACGCCGGATGGCGCGTCACGTCGTCGACCCGCTCGCCGCCGATATAAACGGCGCGGCCGTCGCGCAACGATTCCAGGTGCTCTTTTCCGGTGCGCAGCATGGTCTAGACCCTTAACACGCGCTTCAGTTTGCTATCATCTGACGGATAGACACAAGCGAAATCCAGGCTACAGACTGAGCATGACCCGCGCGCGCGCCGCCTATGATGACGTGGTCGTTGCCGCTCCGGTGACGGTGCCATATGTGCGCTATTCGATCCGCGGCGCGCACTGGTTTTTGGCCGCGGCGCTCGCCGATCTGCTCAAGCGCGCGGGCCTGCGCAAAGACACGCTCGACGGACTGTGCGTGTCGAGCTTCACGCTGGCGCCCGACAGCGCGGTCGGCCTCACCCAACATCTCGGCCTCACCTTGCGCTGGCTCGATCACATTCCGATGGGCGGCGCCTGCGGCGTGGTCGCGCTGCGGCGCGCCGCGCGCGCCGTGCAGTGCGGCGATGCCGATATCGTCGCCTGCATCGCCGGCGACACCAACCACACCCATTCGTTCCGGCTCAATCTCGCGACCTTCAGCCAGTTCGCGCGCGATGCCGTCTATCCCTACGGCTCGGGCGGCGCCAATGCGAGCTTTGCGTTTTTGACCGCGTACTACATGCGCAGCTACGGCGCGACGCGCGAGGATTTCGGTAAACTCTGCGTCGCCCAGCGCGCCAACGCACTGCAATTTCCTCACGCGCTGATGAAGAAGCCGCTGACGCTGGATGAATATCTCAACGCCCGGCTGATCGCCGATCCGCTGCGGCTCTACGATTGCGTCATGCCCTGCGCCGGCGCCGAGGCCTTTTTGGTACTGCACCGGAACGCAGCCGAACAACTCGGCCTGCCCTATGCACGCATCCTCGGCACCATCGAACGGCACAACGCCTTTCCCGACGATCCGGTGCAATATCGCGGCGGCTGGGCGCTCGACCGCGACGAGCTTTACGCCCAGGCCGGCGTCGGGCCGAAGGACATCGATGTGCTCGCGGCCTATGACGACTACCCGGTGATCACGCTGATGCAGATCGAGGACCTCGGCTTCTGTAACAAAGGCGAAGGGCCGGGTTTCGTGCGGCGCGAGAGCTTCACGGCGGAAGGCTCGTTTCCGCTCAACACCTCGGGCGGCCAGTTGTCGGTCGGCCAGGCCGGCGCCGCCGGCGGCTTTTTGGGCCTGGTCGAGATCATTCGCCAAATCACCGGAAAACCGTTGGGCGCCGCGGTGGATGACGCGCGGCTTGGTCTCGCGAGCGGCTTCGGTATGATCAACTACGATCGTGGCCTGTGCAGCGGCGCCGCGATCCTGGCGGGGCAACACACATGACGCGTCCACTGCTGCGGCCGCCGCGTAAAAATCCGATCCTGCGCACGCGCCTGCCGACGCTGCCGCCGAGCGCGAGGAGCCGCGTCGCGCTCGGGCTGACTGCCGCTGCGGCGCGCGGCCGCTTCGAGCTGCAGGTCTGCCGCGATTGCGGCACCGTGCAATATCCGCCGCGTGAAGCCTGCCGCGCCTGCCTGTCGCCGCGGCTCGATTGGCGCGCCCAGGACGGCAAGGGTGAGCTCGTTTCCGAGACCACGCTGCGCCACAGCCACGAACTGTTCTTCCGCGAGCGCATGCCGTGGCGGCTCGGCCTGGTGAAGCTCGACAGCGGTCCGCTCATTGTCGCCCACCTGCACGGCGACTGCGCGGCGCCGCCGTCGCGCGTGCGCGTGCGCGCCCATCTCGACCGCGCCGGACAGGCGGCGCTGGTGGCGCTTCCCGACAAGGACACCCCGCACATGGCCGACGATCGCGAGCTGCGCGAACTGACCTGCGATCCCAAATTCCGCAAAATTCTGGTCACCGACGCCAAGACGCCGCTCGGCCAGGCGCTGGTCGAAGCTTTGGTCGCCGCCGGCGCCGATCTGGTCTGGGCCGGCGAAGCCGAG
>Ga0209166_10003337_pt1 | contig 11632 bp, 13 predicted proteins | sample Coa_R1_3_FD_187151 | JGI IMG/M metagenome (GOLD analysis project Ga0209166, IMG submission 187151) | Surface soil microbial communities from Centralia Pennsylvania, which are recovering from an underground coalmine fire - Coalmine... | ecosystem: Environmental > Terrestrial > Soil >... | reverse complement strand
CAGATCCCCGATATTTGTTACAGCAAGTTCGCGCAATCTCCTGGCAACTCAAGGGATGTCCCACATCTCGATTAAGTGTTTTCCGTCCAATAAGTTAGGGCTAGAGACCCTGTGCGGGGGAAGTCCTTGTGCTATGGTTGGTAGACATGCGAAAAGAGATCGAACAAGCCGTCGCACTTCTGGAAAAGAACGAACCCCAGGCCATCGAACATGCCCTGGAACTGCTGCAGAGCACCGTCTTCTCATTCAGCATGAAAGTTTGTGGCCAGCGCGAAGACGCCGAGGACACCATGCAGGAAGTCCTGGTGAAGGCGATTCCGTATCTCCCCAAATTTGATAGCCCGCGCGCGCTCCTCGTCTGGCTCTACAAAGTCGCCAAGAATCGCTGTTTGATGAGTCGCCGCAGGAGCAAATTCGCACCCAAGCAAGAACTTTCCCTGGACGAGCTCATGCCAGATCGCCGCGAACTTGCGATGCTTGCCAAGGAGGGTCCTGTCAATCCGGAGTCACTCGCCATCCGCGGCCAGCAGGCACGCCGCTTGCGCGAAGTGATTCAACAATTGCCTCCGCAATACCGCATCATTTTGGTCTTGCGCGATATGGAAGGACTGACCGACGAAGAAGTCGGCGACATCACCGGCCTTCGGCCTGGGAACGTTCGAGTACGTCTCCATCGGGCACGGCTTTTTGTCCGCAAAAAGCTGGCGCGCCCATCTTCCCATCGCAGCGCCGCCCGGAAATCTCTTCTTCGCGCGCGTCCGGAAACCTCCGCACCCCCACCCCACCGGGCTACTTCCTGCAAAGCTCTGTTCGCCCAACTCTCCGACTACCTTGATGAACAACTGGACGATTCGCCGTGCAAGCAACTCGAAGCACATTTCGAGGGATGCGTGCCCTGCCAAGCCTTCCTCGCCAGCCTAGAGTCCACTATCAAACAACTCCGCACCTTGCCGCCCGACTCGCTCAATCACGCCCTCGCTGCCAAAATCCGCGAAGATCTTTGGGCCCTTTATCCCTATCCGATCCCTGCCGGTGCCAGGAAGTAGGGGTCGCGGCCTACCACAGCCTCGAAAGGTTGAACTTCGCAGCGGCAAATCCCTTCATTCGCCGGACCATCAGTCCGCTGCGCCCGCTCCCTTCCCCCGGATCCTTTCTGAACGCAGCAAGATTGCCTCTAGTGGTGGCCGCCGCCCCCGCCCCCAAAACCACCGCCGCCGTGAAACCCTCCGCCGCCAAATCCTCCGCCGCCATGAAAGCCCCCGCCTCCGAAGCCACCGCCGTGGTTTCCACCACCATGAAAGCCCCCGCCCCCGTATCCACCTGCGTGGGCGAAACCTCGCCCCGAATGCCCCGAGAATGTCCCTCCTCCATAACGCGCTCCATACCGCACGCCGCGGCCATAATTGGCAGGAAATCCGTAGTGCGCCGCCTCGCCCCAGCCTCGAGCCGTTGGATTGAAGTGATGATAGAAGCGGCCGCCGTTGTAAAAGGGCGCGTAATAAGCACACCACGGCGAATAAAATCCCCAGCCGAAAGGGCTATAGAAAATTCCATCCCCCGGAAGAAATGTGTACGCATCAAACCACGGATCCCAATACCAGCCGTCTCCGTACCAGCCGGATCCTCCAAATGAATAGGTGCGGGCGGAATCCGCATTCGCTTCGGCAAGATAGGACGAGCGCAGGCTCGTCCAGCGATAGAGGTCCCCGGCTTCCAGTTCTTTCTTGTCGAATTTCACCGCTTTATACGGTTCACTCGACCCTAGGTCTACCATGTGGCCACCTTTGACCTTGATCTGCTTCTTGGTTCCCTCCAACATTGCCTCGCCATCCAGAACTCGCACCGCGTGCAACCCCGCATTGAAGTCGTAAAGGCCGGTTTTCATCAATTCCGTCGTTTTTCCGTCCACCAGGATACGCAACTCGTTTTCCGGGTGGATTTCCGCAACCTCCACAAGCGCTTCTCCCTGGTCAACCGACATACGAGTGTCGATCAGGCCCGACGAAAGCATGGTCGCGGAACTCTGCTCACCCAGTCGGACGAATACGCCCGGCGTCAGCAGCATCTCCACCTTGCCGTCAGCCGTCGAGAGGGTTTCGCCGGGATCGACTTCGACCTTTCCAACGGAAGATTGGTCTAGCGTTTGCCCGCCCAGATAAACCTGCCCCTCCACATAGTTCATTGTGCCGGGCCTTCCGGGTTGCCGATCATCCGCCCGTAGAGGTGAGCTCCAAATCGCAAATCCAAAAAGTAGAACAGTTAAGACTGCCAGTAATGTTTTCATTGCGCGCTCCCGCCAGGATGGCGCGACTAACTCCTGGAACACACATCCTAGGAGGCAATTCCCATGCCGTTCCGAACCGGATAGTCATCGGTGTTAACTGCTTTTATTTCTGAAGGTTCCTTGGGATTCAGGTTCGAACACACCAACCCCCGAGGTTTTTGTGCAGAATTGAGAGTCAGTGTGTAAAGAAAGCGAACAGCTTGCAACGCAACGGATGGTTATCTCCCGAATCGGAAGATCACCCCGGCGTTTACCTGGCCTTGTTCCACTTTGTTGGCGGACGTTGACGGCGCGCATCCAAATTCGGGATCGCAAAACACTCCTTGGCTGGATGTGCTATGCGTTGGTGACCACCTCAACTCCGCTCGCAATCCCCAGTGGCGGTTGAAAAAATATTTCACCCCTCCGCCCAGGTTATAGGCGAACCGGTTGCTGAACCCTAGCGCCGACTGCCCATTCACCGGCTCCACGCCATAATGAGAAAAGCCCAGTCCAGCCACGACAAACGGTCTTAGTTTCCTCTCTGGCGAAAGGAAGCTGTACAACACGTCGAACTGATACATGTCAAAATTCATGTTGGACACAAACGTATAGGACCCATCAGTTGGGTTGTGCGCGCTCAATGAAGTGGGCTGGCGGTTCCACATGAATTCGCCTTCAAAGTTCTGCCAGAAGGTGACTCCGCCCATGACCCCGTAATTTATGCTGCTCTTCACCTTCAGAAAGTCGACATCCGGGTTCCCCTGCTGGCTGAGGTCAATATTTCCCCCGAACCTGCTGCCGACGAACGGAGTGATTTCATAGTCTCTCTGAGCCTTAATGGCAGTGGCCGAGCAAAGCAAAAAAAGGCCGAAGCACAACGTCTTCCACCAGGACATTTCGCCTCCAAATGAAGTCAGATTTGATCGGGCGGCAAGCGGCGCGGTCTCCCCCCTAAATCCCTAATTTCGCTCGCTCCACGGACCTTAATTCGTTAAGTTTAAGCAAGCCCGATGCCACGGTTGATGCTATAACAGGTCAAATAAACCCTTACAGATCAAGAGGAAGACTGACGTCACATACCAACGGCGAAAAATGCAGACGGGAGTGTGCTGAAGGAGAACGGTGGGTGTGAAAAAAGCGAACACCAATTGAGCAGCCAGCCGCTAGAAGTCTGATCGGTGCCGCGATCTATTTGTTCCGGGGGTTCTCGGATTCATCGAATCTTCTGCATATCGAACTCGGTCTCCGACCGCCGGCCATCCGGAGTATCAACCGCCAAAGTCAGCGTGGAAGAGTCAAATTTATCCGCTCTAAGTTCGAGGTCGATGTACTCTCCAATGCTCGGCAAGCTGGTATAAGCGTCCGTGGGCGGAAAATATGCCGATCGCTTCGTCGTATCGGGAATAATCTCTTTGTTGTTCTGAATGATTCTAATCTTGACGGCGTCCGGCGGAGCATTCGGCATATAGCAAATTTCCACGTGCATTCGAAACGCCAACGGTTTATCCCGAAAGTCTTTTTCCGCATCCTGCGCGCTGTAGGCAACGGTTCGACTGGCATAGTCCACCACCTGATAGAAAGGGGTCTCAAGTCTGACAAAAGAGACAAACTGCTCCACTTTCAACCCCGGAAAGCTCCGCGTGTATTGCTTCAAAAAATCTCCGCTCTGATTCCCCTGGCGACTGCCCAGAAAGTACGCATCGCGAAGCGCAGTTTCAGACAGGGGGAAATCATACGCGCATACTGCTGCGGAACTACTCTGTAATAAAACGAGGGTGAGAAGTCCACGAACTAGCGTCTTCAACCAATTCTGTGGCGCTTGAGGGCAACTGCCGGCTGAAATCTCGGACTTCATTCTAATCGTCCGTTGTGGAGGATGCCGCGGAACGGTTGGGGTGGCCGCCCGTGAAAAAATGATGACGCGCCATGCTCAAAACGAGAAGGTAAACCAACAGCGCGAAGACCAGCGCAAATAGAAAGCTTCCAACTCCGAAGGATGGCTGTTTTTTCCCCGAACAATCCGTCGCCGTCGAATGAGCCGACATCAGAGCTCCTTTTCTCAGGTCATTTGCTCGCTGTAGAATCACCCTCTCTCAGTTTCATGAATTCCGGGTTAGCGTTCACGACTGTACTTGGTCCACCGTTGCGAATTCGTGGCCCCGGTTTTTCTAAAGGACCTTCTTCGCTCCGAACTTCTCACCTCGAAGCACTTCCACGTCGTCCAGAAACGCAATCATCGCGTAGTTTTCAAAATAGTGGTCCGCGAGGTGTTGAAAAATCCGCTCGGCCACTTCCGGCGTCGCGATCACTTCAATCTTCGCGTTGGCCGGTTCGGCATGCCGAGGCCGAACTCCCCTCGCTCCTTTTCCATGGACCAGGCACTCGGTGTATCCTGTTGCGCCCATCTCTTGAACTTCTTTCAGTATCCGGTACCTCACGTTCTCATCCCCAATGATGGTAATCCGCTTCATACGGACTGTCTTCATCGCGGAACTCTCCCTTTACTCCTCGATTTTGTGTTCCTCCATCTTGTTGTACAGCAAGCGACGATTGATCTGCAGCCGGTCGGATGCTTCCGACTTATTACCTTCAGAATCCCTGAGTGCCTTCTGGATAAGCCGTTTTTCCAGTTCCGCGATGGATTTGTGAAAGGGAAGCGCCAGCAAATCCAATTCCAGTTGATGCGAATCTCCGTTCCCATTCGAGCTGGGTTTCGCCGGAAAGTGTTCCGGCATCACCACTCGTCCACGAGCCATGAGCACCGCGCGTTCCACCATGTTTTCCAATTCCCGAACATTGCCCGGATAAAAATAGTTTTGCAGCATCAAAACGGCTTCGTCGGAAAACCCCACTACCTCAAATCCATTCTTCTCGCTGTACTGCCGAAGAAAGTGCTCCGCCAGGGGCACGATGTCGGAGCGCCTCTCGCGCAGGGCCGGAATTTGAATCCGCACCACATTCAGCCGGTAGTACAAATCCTCGCGAAATACTTTCTCGCGCACCGAGGCTTCGAGGTCTCGATTCGTCGCCGCCAGTACCCGGAAATTCCCCGCAATCGTCTCCGTCCCGCCCACTCGCTCAAACGACCGTTCTTGCAAGACACGCAGCAGCTTCGCTTGCAAACCCGGTGATATCTCACCTATCTCATCCAGAAAAATCGTGCCGCCCTCGGCCATCTCAAAACGACCCACTTTGCGCCCAACCGCCCCGGTAAACGCTCCCCGTTCGTGCCCGAACAACTCCGTCTCCAGCAGATTTTCCGGCAGCGCCGCGCAGTTGACCACCACAAACGGCTTGTTCTTGCGTTGGCTGTAATTGTGGATCGCTTCCGCGACCAGCTCTTTCCCGGTCCCGGACTCCCCGCAAATCAGCACAGTCGAATCCGTCTCCGCCACCTTCCCAATCATGATGAAGACATCCAGCATCGGCCCGCTCGCCCCGACCAGACGTCCCGCTCCACTGACGTAACCTTGACCGCTTTGCGAGTGCAACCGGATCACCTCGCGATTCAAAGCCGAATGATCCAGCGCCCTTTCCGCGGTAACCACAATCTCATCCAGGTCGAACGGCTTAGTTACGAAATCGTAAGCGCCCAGTCGGACCGCTTCGATGGCGCTGTGGCTCGAGCCGTAAGCCGTAATCACGATCACCGGCACGGTTGCCAGTTGAGGGTGGCTGTGCAGGTGCTGCAGAAGCTCCTCGCCTCCCATCTTCGGCATCTTCCAGTCGCTAAAAATCAGATCAGGCCGCGCCTTGCGCAATAGCTCAACGGCGGTTGTTCCGTCATCGGCCTCCAGGATTTCGTAGCCGCGCGCCCGCAAAATCTCCGCCAATGTTTTGCGCAGATTTGCTTCGTCGTCAACGATAAGAATCTTGCTCGTCATTTTTATAATTCAACCGCATCCGATCTTCCGTCACGTACGGGCATTCGGAATCGTAATCCTGACGTTTGTGCCCCGGCCTTCGGCGCTGTCAATCCGAATATCCCCACCATGCGCGCGAACGAGCTCATGCGATATGGATAATCCCAGTCCGGTTCCCGAGGGTTTGGTCGTGAAGAACGGATCAAATACGTGTCCCGCCACGCTTTCATCCATCCCCTTGCCCGTGTCTTGAAATTCCACCCGGACTCCCTCACCAGATTCGTCCTTCTTTGCATCCGACGCCAAGGTCACCGAAAGCGTTCCGCCACCCTCCGCCATGGCCTCCAGGGCGTTCTGGATGATGTTATCAAACACCTGGGCCATGCGGTCTTTGTCGACAACTGCCAGAAAACTCCTACTCGGAAGATTGGTCATCAACTGTACTTGCCTGTGCAGCGCCACCTCTTCGAACGACCGTATGCGTTCCTGCACCAAGCCCTTCAGATCAACCGGCTCTAACTGCAGATTGATGGGCCTCGCAAAACTCAGCAGCCGGTTGACAATGCCATTCAGCCGCTCAATCTCCTCCAAAGCCACGAAACACGACTCCCTCACCTTCGGATCGCCGGCATCCCGCCTGCACATTTGCACGCGCAATCGAATCGTGGCCAGTGGGTTTCGCACTTCATGCGCCACCCCGGCCACCAGGCGTCCGAGGCTGGCCAGCCGCTCCGCGTGCCGGAGTTGCGATTCAATTGTCTTCTCATATTCCATCTTTTCTTTAAGTGTCTTGCCCAGCCGGTTGATCGCTTGGACAATATGTTGAATCTCCTCGGGCTCATTTCTAGTGTCGATTCGCGACGCCAGGTTGCTTTCCAGCGCCTGCAGTCCATTCTCGATCTTACGCACCCCTCCCTGAAGGTTCCGGATAACAAGCAGCGTCAACAGCACGCTCGCAAGGGCTGCGAAAGCCAAGCCCACGGTAATTAAGTAGGCCCGAAACCGGTTGGCTCCGGGAAGGTCCGCGATCCGTTTGACAGCCCACGCGCTTCCAACCGTGGAATATCCTTCTCGGATCGGAATGGCGCTAATTAGGAAGAGACCCGTTGGATTGGCGATAACCCGTTCGGAACTTTGCCGGGTGGTCGCGGCGCCTCGGGCAATCTCCAACACCGCCTGACGTTCTGCGTTGGGAATGTCCCGGTTTTCCGCAGTGTCCGGAGAAGCTTCCGCGATCGGGTAAAAGTTTCCGATGAGTTTGTCTGCCGTTGAGGAATAATAGCCGCCGCCCACACCTTCCTGGTTCTGCGTGACCAGTCGGCTCATCAGCGCCAGCACTTCTTGAGAAGTGCCTGCGTTTGGAATGTCCAGGGGAGACGGATGACCGCTGCGTCGTGCTGTATCCGCACGGTTCTCATATTCTTGCGCGAGGCTGCGCGCCGTTTCTGCCAGACGTTTCTTCTCGCTGCTTAGGACCGCGGATTTGGTATACCGCAAGGTTGCAACAATCGCCAAAAACACCGCCAGAGACAGAATCACGACCAGCGTGCCAAGTAAGCTCACTTGCCAGCGAAAACTCAATCGTGAAAGTGAAAACGGCGAAGGCAGTGATCTACCTCTCTCCCCGTCCCCTAATACCGCATAGTAGCAATTTTCAAGGAGCACCGGAGCTTCGTCGGTTCCGGTGTCCATCGGCCCATCGATTTGACTCGGCTCCCGCGTCGGCATCGCTGTCGTTGCTAAGGATGGCTCACATACCACTTTCGGCAAACGTGTTCTGCGGAGGAAGCGCCTGCAAGCGCCGCTTGCGCAAACTCCGCCGCATCTTCCAAACCCGCGTCTCTATAAGTCCGCTGCGCCTGTTTGTAAAAGGCATCTCCCCAAGCTGCAAGTTTGCGAACTTGCGCCCGATCCTCAGAGGGAAGTGTCCCATTCTCGAGTAGCCAATGGATTCGGGAAAGCACCGTCTCCGCCTGCGCGAGATCTTTCTTAACATATTCCGGTTCCGGGGATGCGGTTGGATGTTCGGGAGGTGGCGGCACGAGTGAGGGCAAACTGTCGTCCGACCGGAGCGTTCGCGCCATCACAATCTCCACTACTCGGGAAAGACTTGCCGATGCCTCTGCAAACTCTTTTGCACCCGTAAAATCGCCTTCTGCGAAGCGCGCCAACGCCTGTTCGTACGTGTGCTTGGCCTCATCCAGAAACTGGCCAATTCCAGGAACCCGGTGCTTCATGATGTGGAGATAGGCCAGGATCGCTTGAATCCGGTGCAGGTTGTCATAGGCAAGTCCAATGCTTCGAGCCGATTCGTTTCGCGCGAGTGCTGGTCCTTGGCCATCAGTGTCTTGGTCTTGAAGTAGACGGTGGAAGAAGGAGCCTGGTGCCAGAGTTCTGGAATCCTCTTCTCTCGGGGCCTGCTTCGCGGTGCCGCAAACGAAGGCCTCGTCTCGGGAAAGGTTAGCTTCCTTCTCCCAATTCCCTGAATCAGCGGGAGCCAAGGATGCAGTCGCAATGGGGGTAGTCAACTGCATCCCTGGTTTGCCTTCCTCTTTGGGGGCTGGCAAAGTCGCACTCTCTTTCGAATCCAGATTCTTAATAACCGTCGCTTGCAGCACGTAACCTAACGAAAACTCTTCACGCTCTAGCCTTCCCTCGACTTCCACGAGGCAGCCTTCCTTGATCACCTTTGCGGCGCGGTGTCCAAGAGCCGCCGGAAACTGAATTTCCAGACCGTTGTCTAACAGAATTCCGCTGAGTTCGCCTTCGCGATCTCGCAGTAATTCCCGTGTCCAGCCTGAAACAAAGACCATGTCCTCACCCTATGTATCGCGAGACTGCAGCCAGAATTTGGGTTCACCATGCGAACACAGCCGTGCAGCAAACCACGGCCAGGAAAAAAAACAAGCAGAAGCGAATAATTCGGATCGTAACTGCAGGAACATCTAAGGCGCTCCCTAGGCAACGCATCGCCAATTGCCGCCGCCAGTCGTGCCACAAAATACAAACCAAGCAAGTGCTCTACCAAAAGCCAGCGACCCACCCGAGCCAATAAACCCTTATAGTTCTTTAGATGAATCTGTTGGGTGTTCGTTCTCCAGTGCCCTGAACAGATTGAATTGTAAAGAAAGCGAACGCTCCACGTGCATAAAGCGAACGAAAATTCGCCTCCTCGAGGCGCTCTCATTCAAATGTGACGGCTGAATACTGCCCGTAAGCCACCTATACCTCCCTTCGGATCTATTAAAACTACCTGTTATTCACTGAAGACAGTAGAGTTCCGGGGCTCGTGGACGCGTCCCTCCTCGCGCAATCTTTGTGGTCTCGTAATGCCAATTTCCCATTGGAACGCGTTTTGCTCATCTTTTCGTCTGACCGGATTGGTCTATCGCCAACAACTACGGAGGGCATCTTGGGTCACATTAGCGAGGACACGCTTTTTCACCACGAAATGCCCGACAGGCTTCTCCCCTCGCGACTATCCGAGACAGAATTGAACGATCTCTTCGCCGATTGCCTTCCTAAGCTCAAAAAGGCCGCTCAAAAATTGCTGCGAAACCAGCAGGATTCGGAGGATGCCTTGCAGGATGGCCTCCTCCTTGCCGTTCGCAATCTTGACCAATTCCACGGGAGGTCTGCCTTCTCAACCTGGTTGCACAGCATCGTCAGAAACAGCTCTCGAATGCATTACCGCAGGGCAAAACACCATATTGCCTTCGTTGAGCTTGCGCCAAACCAAGATGCACTTTTGACGGAACGCGGTTGCGTCGAACCGCGACCCTCCCCGGAAGAAGTCTGTATTCAGAACGAACGCTCCGAAATTCTGCGAAAGGCAGCAGAAGAATTGCCGGCCAAATATCACGAGGCAATCAAATGCTTCCATCTGGAAGGTCTGAGCGAGGAGGAAACCGCACGAAAATTACGTATCTCGCCCGGCGCGCTAAAGTCCCAACTACATCGTTCACGTGGAATTCTGACCTGCAGGATACGAGCAGTCTATATGCTTGAATCGAGGGGATTTCGCTTCAAGACAAACGCGTTATGTCGCCCAAATGCTCCTCGGGCAGGCTGGCGCAAGAATCAGAGCATCGCGACTAGTTCGACGGCGGAGGCAAGCATGCTTTGACTCGTAGGAGGAGAAACCATTCATATCTGGACTTGGCCATGTGAAATGCTACCAGACTTCGTGCTCCTGGGGCACCCGCGCACCCGGCGACGTCGCAAACCCCACGGAAAGGAATGGACACCCCATCTCTAACAATGTCGGCTCTGTCAAATGTTTTTTGAGCGTGCTACTCCTTCCGCTCCGAAGGCGGAGGCGCCTGCCTCATGCCATCACCCTTAAACCTCAAGGGTGCGGCGCCCAGCAAAGATGAAGAGCGGACCCACCCTTTGTATAACGCGCAAAGTGTTGATTGCATAAGAGCGAAGGCCACCCACTTTTTTACCCTAATTTATTGGGCTACTGCTGTGGCTGGTTGGTAGTTGGTTGAGTCTGGCTGTCGTTGGTTTGCACGCGCGCTGCCACGGGGGTGAGAGTGCCGGCCGCACCGGAGGTTGCGAGTTCCGAAGGCTTGTACTTCGGCGCGCTAACGTAGCCGTGAATCAGGTTCTTCTCGATGCGATTCACGACTATCTGCACCGGTTGCGATTCGTTCTCGGTGTGGATCCAGATCGGCTCGTATAGGTTTACCTTCTTTTTGCCCATCTGGTTGTCGTCCACGATCATCTCGATGTCGTAGTTTTTGTGCTTGGTGTCAGCTTTGCGCAGCGAGAGAGTGATCGGCCCGATTCGCTGGAACTGCTTGGCCTTCATCAAGTCAAACTCGGTATAGCTGCGCTCCCCGCGCTTTTCGAGCGCCACCAGCTCCTCATGAGTTTTCGCGATCGAGCCATTCAGCTCATCGCGAGTCGAACTGATATTTCCTTCCAGGTCCGCACGGTTCTTCGCCACCTGGTCCTGCGTATCTTTTAGTGCCTTTTGCTGGTCGGCGAGTTGCGATTGCAGTTGCTTGTAGCGCTTGTCAGTCGCGGTCGACCGGCGGGCCCCGGTCCGCGCCGCGCCTGCGGTGGTCTTCTTGTCAGCTTGTTTCGCGGCTTCGGCTTGCGCCTGAGCTTGAGCCTGGGCCTGGGCCGCGGTCACATCATTTAGCTTGGAGGTGACAGCGCTCAGTTGCCCCTGCATCTGGCTGATGGTCCCATCCGCCACGGTCTGTTGAGCCGTCAAATGCCCAACCAGCATCTGTTGCCGGTAGCCGTAGCCCAAGGCCACGCCGGCGACGCCGAGCAGCAACACACAGGCAATCACCAACCACCGGTTTGTGTTCGTACCGGCCGCTCCCATCCTGTTTTCGTGTTCATTCATCTCGTCGTGCTCTTGCATTTCCTGCCTCCTCAAACTTTTTACTGTTCCCCGGTCGGCCAATGTCGTGACTCCGGCGTCTCTCCGTGCCACAAACAACTCTCATACACCCCTCGGCCGACAAAAATTTACGTAATTCGA
>Ga0209166_10003336_pt1 | contig 11634 bp, 10 predicted proteins | sample Coa_R1_3_FD_187151 | JGI IMG/M metagenome (GOLD analysis project Ga0209166, IMG submission 187151) | Surface soil microbial communities from Centralia Pennsylvania, which are recovering from an underground coalmine fire - Coalmine... | ecosystem: Environmental > Terrestrial > Soil >... | reverse complement strand
CTGGCGCCACCCTCTGTTCAATAATTCTCAGGAGAACCCTTATTATGCGCATGGAACTGATTCAGCCTTTCATCAATGCCGCCGACGCCGTCTTGTGCGAGACCCTTCAGGCCCCCACAAAAATCGTCGACGTCAGCATGGATGAGGAAACTTACCGGCGCAAGGGCGTCGCCGCCATGATCAATATCGTTGGGGACATCGAGGGCCGCGTGATCTTCGATCTGGATACACCCACCGCGGTCCGAATTGCCAGTTGCTTCGCCGGCGAACCCGTGGCCGCTTCCGATTCCATGGTGCGCGATACCGTGTGCGAACTGGCCAACCAGGTGATCGGCAATGCCATCAGCACTCTCAATGACCAGGGCATGCACTTCCGGGTTTCCCCCCCCGAACTGCATACCGCGGAAGTTGGCGTTCAAGGCACGGAAGACACTGAAGCCCTGGTCATGTGCTTCGATACCCCCAACGGCCGCGTGTACATGAATATCTCCATGCGCTACCACCGCCGCCGCCGCGCTGAGAGAAGCGTGGTGATATAAATACTCCAGCCTATTCATTCTCAGGATACAAATTTCTTCCGCGTTAGTTCACTACGGATTCATCAGCACGAATTGGGGAGAGGAGCCCGCCGGAATCGCCGCCGGTGTGGCGATTACTGTGTCGTCACTGGTGCGAATGATCGAAATATTTGCTGAACCCCTGTTTGCCACGACAACTTTAGTGCCGTCTGCGGAAGATCCTATCGAAACCGGATTCGTTCCCAATTTCAATTATCAATCACGCTGCTGATTGCAGTGCAAGTACAGCAACTACGGTCGGAGTTGGTGCTGCCCCCACATCCATCGCCGCTCTCTCCGATGGGACACGCGCATACATCGCCAATTCGGGCGACAACACCGTCTCTAATCCAACCGTGGTGAACTGAGCAGTGCGGACCAAAATCTAATATCTCAATTCATGCTCAAAGGCCGACTAAGGGTTCATCAAAACATACTGGGGAGTAGTTCCGCCGGGTAATGTTGTTTTAGCTGTGGGATTAGGCAATTGCAAAACAACGGTATCATCACTGGTACGAATTACCGAAACGCTTCCAGGGAAAAAAGTACTTGGATTGGTTGGAGTTGCTATAAAGTTTGTCAGATTTGGATCACCATTGTTGGTCACAACTACCTTGGTGCCGTCGGCAGAGGAGCCTATAGACACAATTTTGGGCATCGTCCCTACACCTGTTCCCGGTAGTGTGCTTGCCGGAATCGTCTTACGCACGGTATTACTGCTGGTATTAATCACGGTGACGGAACCATCCGAATTAGCCACATAGGCACGCGTCCCGTCAGAAAGTGCAGCTAGGGATTGGGGGGCAGGGCCAACCGAAATTGGTGTCGTAGTCAGCAGTGTTGAGTTGCAATCGGCCGAGTGCGCAATAACGGAAACAGAGTTGCCAGTATTATTCACCACGTAAACGCGTTGCAGCTTGGGATCAAAGCGCAAGAAGCTAGGTCCGCCGCCAACTCCGATTATTTTAGGAACCGGCTTAGTCGTGGCGCCACCCGCACTACTGATCACCGCGACATCATTGCTACCATTGTCGGCTACGTACACACAGTTACCATCTGCGCTAGCCACGAGCCACGTGGGAGAAGTTCCTACTGAAATCGGCGTGCCCTTGACTTGGAAGGTTGCAGGATCAATTACGGTAACAGTGTTATTACCCTGATTGGCCACATATATCTCGCCGTTGGGCAACTGCGTAATAGCTACCGGCTTGGAGATTGAAGCCGTAATCTCAGTTGTTTCTGCTAATGGATTTGAAGACAAGGGAACAACTCCCACTGAATTTCGTCCGAACTGCGCAACGTAAATGTTGGTATTGTCCGTGCTGGCAACAAACACTGGTACAGCCGGAAGTGGCAAGGTGAGGGTTTGAACTGAGGCGTTCGGGCCTGCAGTTACAGGATAAACTGACACGCTATTACTATCTTTGTTGGCTACCACAACACTCCCGCCGATAATGGCAGCATGCACTGGATTGACAAATACGTTCTCGACCGCCACAACTGTATCTCCGGAAACATCAATATGCATCGTCGTGCCCGGCGCTGGTACCCCAGTATTGCCACTGGGGGGGGCAACAAAATTCGCGCTCAGGACGATTGCGTGTTCAACGGTCCCTGATGGGTCTCCGCCGGGTTGTGCAATAGGATTGGATACCGGGCGAAAGGTATCGCCGCAACCACCCAGAAAGGCGAGCATGATTATTACCGCCGTTGCTTTGCTCAAGACTACTGCAGGGCGCACGATAAACCGCCCGGCAAGAAATAAACGCATGTGATAACCCATTCTTCGGTCTAATCTCCGCTGTTTGGAAGTGCAGGATTGAGGAAACTAATATTGTAGCAGTTCTCAGGAGGTTTTTATGAGGGCTCAGGCAGCGCGTTTCTTCTTTGTCTTCGGAGTCTGCGGCTTTGTGCCTACGACGTGAATCCTGGATTCTTCTTCCGCCTTCTCTACCCGCCGGGCAGGTTTCTTTTCCATCTTTGAGAGGCTCTGCTTCAGCGCTGCCATCAGGTCGGCGACCGGAGCGGGTCTGGCCGGCTTCTCCACCTCAGTCACTTCCATGCCTTCCAGCCTGGCTTTGATGAGTTCTTTCAGGTTTTCTTCGAAAGTGTCGTGATATTTTTCGGGTTCGAACTTCGCCTCCAGCGCCGCGATGAGCTGTTGCGCGACCTTCAGTTCCGCCTCTTTCACTTCGAGATTGGGCGGCGCGAGCTGCTCAATGCGGCTCAGTTCTTCTTTGTAATACATGGTGTGCAGCATGATTCCCTTTTCGTAGGGCCGCAGGAAGACCGTGTATTCCCGGTTGTGCATGGCCAGCTTGGCGATGGCAACGTATTCGGAGTCGCGCAGTGCCTTTGCCAGCAAGGCATAGGGACGCCGCCCTGCTTCTTCAGGCAGCAGGTAATAGGATGACTCGAAATAAACCGGATCAATCTCGCCGGCTTTGACGAATTCCAGTATCTCGATGGCCTTGGCCGTCTTGGGTTCGATCTTCTTGATCTCCTCCGGTTCTATGACGACGTAAACTCCTTTGCTGTATTCGTATCCTTTGACGATCTCGCTGCGCTCGACCACGCGGTTGTCGGCGGGGCAGTAGAGCTGCTGTTTGACGCGGATATTATCGTCGCGGTGCAGCATGTGAAAGCTGACGCGGGTGCTGCGCGCTCCGGAAAACAGGCGCACCGGCATCGAGATCAGGCCAAAGGTAAGATAGCCGGTCCAGACAGAGGCAGGCATGTGGTTTCTCCCACAGGGGAATACTGTTTAGGATGCGCCCCACAGGCAGGGATGCCGCCACATGAAAAATTGATCTCCACAGGCCTAAAGGCGATTTCATTTTGGCTGATCTATCGCCACGGATCAAAGAGGCTGCAGAAAACGTTTATTCTGTGCGCTCCGCTTCGCTGCGCGCAGGCCTGCGGCACGGTCGAAAACGCATTCGAGGCTCCCAGCAGGCGTCGTCCCTTGCGGGACTATGATCATTTTTGGCAGCGACCCAGCGCTGAAAGCGCTGGGCTATAATACGCCGCCCCTGCCGGGGCTGAGTCGAAACCTGGTCAACTGTTTTCATCACCTTGGGTGAGCTACAAAGCTCATCCCCGACAGCAAGGAAGTGTTATCTTCCAACCACTTACGGCACAGCTAAAGCTGTGCCCTTCCGAAAAATTTCACGAAAAATCGAGTTTTTCCGCAAGCTCTAAATCCGTGCCCTGACAATTATCCAAACCTATTGACTAAGTGCTAACCCTGCGCTAATCTATCAAAACACTGGGAAAGGAGGGGATCCGATGGATAAAAGTTCTGATTGTAATAGTAGTAGATACAGTGAGGTGGCTGAGGCTTAAGGCGCGCCCGCTTTAAGCGTAAGACATAATCTGTAGTTAGGATCTTGGAGCGCGGTAAGCGTCTTCAGCCAATCCCAACAGTCTACCGACGGCCTGCTATCCGGATGCGGATAGCAGGCCGTTCTGCTTTAAAGCTGTAAACTGCTATTCTTGCAAAACTTGATGTATTTCATTACCGGAATTCCGTTTCTCGGAATGTGGGACGCCAAATTTACGAATTCCGGAATTAAGAATCTCCAAACTTTACATTCTTTTCTGGCGTCTTGGGCGCAAGCTTGTTACGATTTCCGTAATTAGGGCCGAGATTTGGAAAAGTTAGTTCCGTGGCGCGCGCCCATGATACCCGGTCAACAACTACGAGCAATACGAGAAGCTCTGGGCCTGACGCTCAAAGATGTTGAATCAGCCAGCGCCGTGATTGCAGAAAAATATAACAACCAGGAATATGCCATCCCTGCCAGCCGTCTTTCTGAAATAGAAACCAAAGGCATGCTGCCCAGCATTTATCGGGTTTATTCCCTGGCGCTGCTCTACCGCAAAACCGTGGAAGAGATCTTATCGGTCTTTGGCATACCGTTGAGCAATCTGGCGGAAGATATTTCTGTTACCCATCCTCCCAAGAGCCACATTCTTTCGGTCTCCGATGAAAAGCGGATGGTTGAGATGCCGTTGCGCTTTGATCCTGGCTTCGACATGCGTAAAACCACCAACATGGGGCGCATGGTGGAAAAGTGGGGTACCGTGCCGCTGCATTTTCTCTCGAAATTTGCCCGTACGCACTACACCTATGGCTACGTAGGGACTGACGATCTGACCCTGTATCCCCTGATTTTGCCCGGCTCTTTCCTGCAGATCGATGAGAGCAGAAACAAAATTCAGGAAGGCGGCTGGCGCAGTGAATATGAACGTCCCATCTATTTTGTAGAAACAAGAGAGGGCTTTGTTTGCACCTGGTGCTCCCTGGTTGGCAGCCAACTGGTTTTGCAACCGCATCCTCTGTCCCCGGTGCCGGTGCGTCTTTTGAAGCATCCGCAGGAGGGCGAAGTGCTGGGCCAAGTGGTGGGCGTAGCTATGAGCCTGGGGGATTCGGGGAGTGTTGAGCTCGAGCAATTTCTCGCAAAGCAGCAAATACTGAATCCAGGTGTTTAGCCGATCCGCCTTGCAGGTTCTTGGGGAGGAGCGATCCATCTTTTTCAAGCAAATCCAAGTATTGCATGGGATCCATGTTCTGTTCCCGGGCCGACTCCTGGACCTCTTCCCATAAGACCAGCAACGAAGTCCGCAGGGCCTCCAGAAAATTGTAGGAGTGCACCTCGGCAATCATCTTCTGCACCACATCCGGGCCATAGGTCCGGCTCAGGCCCCAGTGCTCATACTTGCCTTCCTTGCTGCCGCGCAGGGAGCGCAGGTACTGGAGCCGCTCCAGTATCGTCTGGAACACCGAAAGGGTGTTTTTAAGAAAGTCTTCTGTCGGGCTCAGCATTTTTTACGAATTCCGGAATCGTCAGTATTTTCAGGTTTTTTCCGAGATTGCCGCTTTCAGGGTGAAATTAGTTTCAACCAAGGAGAAACTCACCATGAAAAAGATTTTATTCGCCATCGCCCTTACTTTAGCCTTAACCACCGGAATTGCAAGTCCTATTTCAGCAGCTGCGCAAGTGCAGACTAAGTCAAGTCCAATTACGTCGGTCGATAAAGACGGTCCAAATTGTGATCCTTGGAATCCCTGCAATAACCAAAACTAATGCCTAAATGGAATTCCCAGGAAATGGGCACCTGGACATAATCCTCTTGTGGGCTGCCGATTAATGCTTTACTTTTGTCGGTAGCCCATTATGGTGCAACACATACTTCATAGAGTTTTGTGGTTGACGCCCCTCGTGCTTCAATCAGTCATTGCTGTTGTTATGTTTGTACGGGGGTTACACAAACAACTGTATTATTTTTTCAGCTATACAGTCTATGTTGTGCTAAGCAACCTGGTTATGTTGGCAATACTTCCGTATCGGCAAGTTTATTTGTGGAGTTATTGGATTCAGAATCTAATAAGCTGGGCGATCGGGTTTGCTGTAATTTACGAAATTTACGCAACACTGCTCAAAGAATATACGGTTTTGCAAAAAATCGGCGCTTATCTGTTCTGGCTTATGGGTGTTCTTCTGGTTTCGACCGCGCTTTGGACAGCTTTTGAGGTACCGGGTTCTGATGTATCTCGTCTTGTCCAAACACTATTCACACTCGAGCGTAGCGTACGAATTGTTGAGTGCGGTCTGCTTGCTACTCTCTTCATATTTGCATCTTTTTTTGGACTTAGTTGGAAAACCTACCTTTTTGGCATCGCCTTGGGATTTGCTCTTTTCCTCTCTATGCAGCTTGCGGTCGTGGCGATGCGCGCTTACTTTGGATCTGGCCTTGGCCAGCTATTTAACTGGCTGCAACAGATCACTTATAATTTAGGGGTTCTAGTCTGGATGTTTTATACGATTAAATCTTGGCGCCCAGCTGACCTGCGCGTCCTGCCAAAAACCGAACTGGCCGCCTGGAATGAGACGCTACAGGAGCTGTTACATCGGTAACCTATTTGCTTAGCGACATGTCAGACTTTTCCTGGCTCGGCATGGTGGAGTAGTATCTCTAACTCATTGATTTTGCTAGATTTAATTCCAGAATGAAACTTGTCCCAAAATAGAAATCCTCACAGGCTGATTATCAACATTTTGCTTTATTTTTAAGGCCGCTATGGTGCAACATATCTTTGTAGCTTGTGTATCCCCCTGACAAGTTATAGTTCGTAGAATTAAGTTCTGGGAGTTATTACAGCGATGAACTTACTATTTCTGTTAGTTACATTTTCTGCCTTGAGCACTGTGTTGCTCTACAAAGCGGCGCGCGGGCACAATGTCCGCATCGCCAGTTCGCAAGATCTCGAGCGGCTGACCAAGCCGGTTGATCTTGTCGCCTTCCGGAACCTCACCGATCCTGCGGAGGAGACATTCTTGCGCAGCCACCTTCCCGCCGGGGCCTTTGCCCGCGTGCAACGCAAGCGCATGCTGGCGGCGGTGGAGTATGTGCAGCGTGTCGCCTGGAATACCGCTGTGCTGATGCGCCTGGGCGAGTTGGCCAGCGCCGCCACCCAGCCCGAAGTGGTTCAGGCCGGCATGCAGCTCAAGACCGCCGCTCTCGGTTTAAGAATTTTGGCCCTGCAGGCCGAAGGAACCCTGTATATGCGCGCCATGTTCCCCAACTTGCAGCTCAGCCCACGCGACCTGGTTGGCCAGTACGAGCAACTGCGCGAGCAGGTTGCCGCTGTCTGCCAGCTTCAGCAGCCCGCCAGCCTGGCTGGCGCTATGGCTGCGCTCTGACGTTTACGCCGGATGAGAATGCAACGGGAAGTTGCATTCTCATCCGGCCGTGATCTTGATTACTACCTTCCCAAAACTTTCATTGGACTCCAGGCGGCGATAAGCCGCCTGGACGTCTTTTAGGGTAAAGCCGAATTCGCTATCCACCACCGGACGCACTTGGCCCTGCGCCAGCGATGGAACTACTTCCGCGGCAAATGCCTCTGTAGCGGCAATCTTCTCTTCCAGGGGCCGGGCGCGCAGCGTTGAGCCAATAAGCCGCAGCCGCTTGTGCAGGAACTGCCCCAGGTTGATCTCTGTTTTCCTTCCGCCCATGGTGGCCAGCAGTACCAGCCGGCCTTTTGTCGCCAGTGCGTCGATGCCGGCCGGTACATAATTTCCTCCTACCAGATCGAGCACGACATCGAAGCCGCGCCCGGCAGTCCACTGCCGTGACTGTTCCTGCAGCGGTCCTAAGTCCTCGGCCAGCCGAATTCCATCCTGAAGTCCGAAGGCTCGCGCACGCTCAATTTTTTCCTGCGTGCGCGAGGTGCCGTAAGGGACAGCCGCCCTGGTTCGGGCCAGTTGCACTGCCGCCAATCCAACTCCGCTGCCCACGGCGTGAATGAGCACGTTTTCGCCGCTAGCCAGGCTCGCCTGCTTCCACAAAGCATCGTGCGCGGTGATAAAGACCTCCGGAACCGCTGCGGCCTCGCTCCAGTTTAGATTGGCTGGAATTTCGGCCAGCATGCGCTCGTGGGTGACGATATATTCCGCCTGGCCGCCGCCACCAGCAATGCCGAAGACACGCTGTCCGGCCTTCCACGCTGTTGCTTCCGGACCTAACGCCGCAACCTCGCCGGCAAATTCCAGGCCGGGGATATCCTGCGGCGCATCCGCGGGCGCCGGATAATACCCCTGGCGCTGCAGGATGTCGGCACGGTTGAGTCCGGCGGCATGCACGCGCACTAAGACCTCGTGCAAAGAGGGCTGCGGAGTCGGGACCTCGCGGATCTCCAGCACCTCCGGCCCGCCCGGCTTGGTGATTATGAGTGCCTGCATAGCTTTTAGCTCTTGGCCTTTAGCTAAAAGCTTCTAGCTGCTAGCTTCTAGCTGTATTTAATTTTCGTGAGATTTAGATGATAAATTCCCGACACACAACAAAGGGTTGTATTTGAAATTGTCGCTTAGAGGGGACCCAATCGTAATTCGCAAATCGAACTTCTGACTTCCCAAATCGCACTTCGTAAATCGAAATTACAAAGCGGCATACGCCCCCGCCAGCAGCGAATCCGAGAGCTGGGGAGTGGCTCCGGGAGTTTGGCTGGAATCGGAATCTTTGCTGGAATCGGTCGCGTCCGGAGCGGGTTGATATTCATGCACCTGGACTCCGTCTTCACCCACGGTGAGATACGTGGCTTGAGAGTTGGTCCAGCAGCCGCTGTTGTAATAGTGAATGCCCTGGTGCTGGCGCGCCGTGGCTTCGTGAGTGTGTCCGCAAAAGACCACGTCGGCGCCGCGATGGCGGGCCAGGTTCAAGGCCCCGGCGGATACCACGTCAGAGAGGCGCAGCCATGAGGTGCTCATGCGGTCGAGGAAGCGGGCCAGCTTCTGCTCGAAAAAATGCAGGCGCTGCGCTTGCGTATAGATGAAGACCCCGATTCCGCTCAGCAGCAGGTTGTTGATCAGGAAGCGGTCGAACTGATGTCCGTGGATGGCGAGGTAGCGCTTGCCGCGGTAGTCCCAGGTATATTCCTGGTAAACTTCAACCCCCACCAGGTGCGACATGACGTCGGTCAATCCCTGGTCGTGATTGCCCTCCACCCACACCACCTCGACGTTGCGCTTGGGATTGGAAAGCTTGCGGATATAAGAAAGCAGGTGCCAGTGCTCTTTTTTCAGCCGGCTGAAATTCAGGTCGTTAAAGATATCGCCCAGCAGCACCAGCCTTTTAAAAGCGATGCTCTTCAGCATGGCCAGCACGTCGCTGGCGCGGCTGGTCTCAGAGCCCAGGTGAATGTCAGACAGAATGACGGTGTCGAAACACGCTTCCTGCATACTCTTATTCGTATCGCAGGCGTGTTATGGGAATATGAATTTTTAGAGAAAAATTTCAGATGAGAACCATTTGTGTTACGTTTTCTGCAGTAGCGCCAGTGCAGAAAATTTCGATTTACGAAGTACGATTTACGATTTTCTTTGGGCAGGCGGTGCTGAGCTTCGCCGGTACGATTGAATACTTCCGCGACACGGTTTTCAACTATCCAACCCTGGCCGAGGCCTACAAGGTCGCGGCGCTGGACGGATTAAACAAGCTATGATGCTGTAATCTTGTATCAGTAATTATTGGCATGGATGAATTCGGTGTCCATTCCAGTTCTTCGGAAATCCAATTTTCAATTCGCTCCGCTCGCTGTTCGCGTAGCAAACACCATTTTGCAGTCCAGCTAAGGTATCCTGACATTCAATGCCAAATTGCGTGAACTGCAACCGCCCTCTACCTTCCTTCGGCTCAGGAGAAGCACACCCTCTTTGCCCTCAATGCCGCCAGCAGATTTTGGGGCAGAACGTACCGGCGCAACCCGCGCGTGCCGCCTCTGTAAAGTTTCCCGTCACGACGGCGCTTTTGACCGCCAATGTGCTGGTGTACGCTGCCATGGCACTCTCCGGTGTTTCTCCCATGGATCCCACCGATGCACAACTTGTGCGCTGGGGAGCTAACAATGGGCTGGCTAGCCTGGGGCCGGAACCCTGGAGGCTGCTCACCTCTACGTTCGTTCATGCCGGGCTGTTTCACATTGCGACCAATATGTGGTGCCTCTGGGCCCTGGGCAGAATGGCGGAAAACATCTTCGGGCGCGTCACGTTTCTGCTGATCTATTTCTTCACTGGGATCTCGGCTAGCTTGCTCAGTGTGTTCCTGCACCCTACGGGCACTAGCGTAGGGGCTTCAGGAGCAATCTTCGGCGTCGCCGGTGCTCTCATTACCGCCCTGTATTTCGGCAAGCTCCCGGTGCCCAAAGAGCGGCTGAACGCAGCTTTGAAAAGCCTGGTGATTTTTGCTCTCATTAATTTGAGCATCGGTGCGGTTGTCCCTTTTATTGACAATGCCGGCCATGTTGGCGGGCTAGTGCTGGGACTGATCATCGGCGCCCTGCTCGCCTCGCACCTCACCAGCGACCCCGAGTCCAAAGCCCGCAACCGGCGGCTTGTCTTTTCCGCGCTCGCCTTTGTGCTGGTTGCTGCCATCTGGTACGTCAGAAACGCAAGTCGCGTTTGAGCCGCCCCCATCCAGCCTGCAAGAAATCGTTGTTCCTTCGTTCTACAGTATGAGCTAGTAGCCAAGGGCTTTATTTGCTATAACATCTCCACTCTCTTCCAAATCTATGGAACAAACACATTCGGCAACTTTCCCGGCTGCACCTGAAAATTGGAGACGGGGCTTCTGGAGCCTGATCGTCACCCAGTTCCAGGGCGCTTTCAGCGATAACGCCCTGAAAAATCTGGTGACCGTGCTGGTGTTGAGCATGGGGCTGCCTCCGGCGATGCGCGACAGACTGGTGCCGGAAGTAGGCGCGATTTTTTCCGTGCCCTTCATCCTGTTCTCGATGTATGGCGGCTTTTTTGCCGACCGCTTCAGCAAGCGCACCATCAGCATCAGCATCAAGGTCTTTGAGATTGCAATCATGCTGGCAGCCACGGCTGGTTTGTTTTTTTCTGCTCCGGCGCTGCTGCTGACCGCGGTCTTCCTGATGGGAGTGCACAGCGCCATTTTTGGTCCGTCTAAATACGGCTTGCTGCCCGAGTTGCTGCCGCGCGAACGGCTCTCCTGGGGCAATGGCGTGATCGAGCTGGGGACGTTTCTTGCCATCATCCTGGGCACCGCCACCGGCCCGCTTTTGGCGCAGTACTTTCATGGGCGGCAGTATTGGTCGGGGGCATTACTGGTAACTTTGGCGCTTGCCGGCCTGGGAACAAGCTTTGGCATCACGCGCGTGCCTGCGGCCAATCCTGCGCGCAAATTCCGCTTCAATTTTGTTGCCGATTTGTGGCGTGAAATCCAGTACGCCCGCCAGGACCGCCTGCTCTGGCTGGCGATCATGAGCAACACCTATTTCTTTTTCCTGGGCACTCTGCTCCAGCTCAACATTTTCATTTTGGGAACCGATGTCCTGCACCTCGACGAAAGCCACATCGGATACATGCTGGTGGCGTTGGCGCTGGGCATGGGCCTGGGCAGCATCGCCGCAGGATATCTTTCCGGAAACAAGATCGAATACGGTCTGGTGCCGCTGGGCGCCATTGGCATGACCGTTTTTTCCGCGGTGCTGTTTCTTCCCGGACTCGCCTTCGTCAAAGTGGTTGCCCTGCTCTTTGCCCTGGGATTCTTC
>Ga0209166_10003335_pt1 | contig 11637 bp, 8 predicted proteins | sample Coa_R1_3_FD_187151 | JGI IMG/M metagenome (GOLD analysis project Ga0209166, IMG submission 187151) | Surface soil microbial communities from Centralia Pennsylvania, which are recovering from an underground coalmine fire - Coalmine... | ecosystem: Environmental > Terrestrial > Soil > Unclassified... | reverse complement strand
GGTTTCCCTGCCCATTGACGGAAGGCTTGTAGAACGCGGTATTGGGAATCGCGGTAATGCCGGCATCCTGAGAGCCGACAGCATTCGAGCCCTGCGCTGTAGACACAGGCGTGATGCCCGGCGTGAGAATCAGTAATTGTGTAAAGTTGCGACCGTTCAGCGGCAACTCTTGGACGGGTCTTTCCTCGATCACCGTTCCCAGTTCGGTGGTTGTAGGCTGGAGTAACGTGCCTTCGGCAGTAACCTCCACTGTTTGGTCTACGGCGCCTACCTGCATCTTGATAGTCTGGGTAATGGTTTGGTTAACGCTTACATCGAAAGCGGCAATCTGGGTTTTCTTGAATCCCTGTTTCTCGACCTGAAGGACATAAGTGCCCGGCTGGACGTTGACGAATGTAAACCCTCCTATGCCGTTGGTACTGGCTGGTGTTTCAATCCTGGTTGCCTGGTTGATAAGTTTTACGCTGGCGTCTGAGATTACCGAACCTTGCGTATCGGTCACTACTCCGTTAACTTCACCCGTAGATGTCTGGGCAAAGATTACTGATATAGGCGTCAAAAGTACGAACAGCAGCAGTGCTGCGGCTTTTTTCCCCCACCACATATATTTTCCCTCCTCTTGGATTTTGGACGATCTTTAAGAGTTTAACTCTTGAAAGTTTAAAAGATGAGCTTTGCCGTCTATTTCGCCTCAGGCGAGACATGGCGGCCCCCATGAAGTGCTTTTGCAGCTTCATTTCAAATCTAGCGACTTATAGCAGAATCTAGGGTAAAATTCAACTATGAAAACGTTTACTTTACGTGATAAAACGTTTACTTTTACTTTACATTTCTGGCGGGCGAATTTTTTGGGAGAGACGCCAGGAAGGTTTAGGGGTAAAATTCGAACTTGAAAACCGTAATTTTATATTTTAAAACGTTTCATATGGTAAATTCAGGGCTGCGTTCGGCTGTGGCCGGCGCCGCACGGGAGGAAACGAAACTGTGAATGGAATTCCACAATCCCGTAGCCTAGGAGGTCATCAGATGCTTCGACAGCGAGAATCGAAATCCGCGCCCGTAGGGGTCGTGGTCAAGGTGCTGCGGATACTGGATACCTTGCACGCTGCTCCCTCCGGGTTGCAGTTGAAGGAAATTGCCCGCATCACAACCATCAACAAAAGCACGGCCTATCGTTTTCTTGCGCATTTGGAGAGCGAAGGTTATCTGTTTCGCGATGACGCCGGCGCCTATGTGATTGGCCCCAAGCTGGCCCGTTTGGGATCGGGGATCAATTACGAGGAGACGTTGCGTAAGATCAGCCGTCCGGTGCTGCAGAAACTCTGGCAAATCACAGGAGAGACCATCAATCTGGCGATTCTCGACGGTCATGAGGTGCTTTACCTGGACGTGATCGAGAGCTCGCACACATTCCGGCTGGCTTCGCAAGTAGGCGCCCGGCGTCCTCTCTATTGCACTTCTTTGGGGAAGGCCATTGCCGCCTATTTGCCTGCGGAAGAGGTCGAAGACGTTCTCGCCTCCCGCAGCATGGAGCGTTTCACGCCGCATACCATTACGCAAGCCGTGCGCCTGAAAAAGGAATTCGCCAAGATTCGTCAATGCGGCTATGCCGTGGATGATGAAGAGGCGGTCATGGGCGCGCGTTGTGTGGCGGCTCCAATTTTCGACGAAAGTGGCAAGGTTACTGCGGCCATCAGCACCAGCGGCCCCATCACCAGAGTTACGGCGGAAAAGGCGCGGATCTTTGCCGCCGCGGTCAAGAAGGGGGCTCATGTAATTTCTACCCGGCTGGGATATTCCGGGTTATAGAACGGCGGGCGGAATTATGACCGGCGACATTTGTTTGTAAAGACAGTAAAGACATTAAAAAGAGAAGAATTGAATCTGGTCAACGGGACCTCATACATGCAACTGACCGCTATCGACTGGCTGATCATGGCCGTATATTTCGTATTTGTGCTCGGCATCGGCGTGGTGCTGAAGCGCTACACCCGCACCAGCACCGATTTTTTCCTGGCTGGCCGGGCGATACCCGCATGGGTGTGCGGTCTGGCTTTTCTGTCGGCCAATCTGGGAGCGCAGGAAGTCATTGGCATGGCGGCTTCTGGAGCCAAGTACGGCATTGCTACCAGCCATTTCTACTGGATTGGCGCTGTGCCTGCCATGGTCTTCATCGGCATCTTTATGATGCCTTTCTACTACGGCTCGCGCGCCCGTTCCGTGCCGGAATATCTGCGGCTGCGGTTTGACGAAAAGACGCGCGCCCTCAATGCCATCTCTTTTGCGGTCATGACCACTTTCTCATCGGGGATTTCGATGTATGCCATGGCCAAACTCATCCAGACGCTGCATATTCTGGACGCGCCCTTTCAACGCATGGGGCTCGATCCTTCCTGGATTTTCCATGTAGGCATTGTGGTCTCGGCCGCGGTCGTGCTGGCTTACATCCTGCTCGGCGGATTGACCAGCGCCATCTACAACGAGGTGCTGCAATTTTTTCTGATCATCGCCGGGCTTTTTCCGCTCGTGTTGCTCGGGCTGAAAAATGTTGGAGGCTGGCAAGGTCTCAAGAGAACTTTGTCCCCCGAACTCACGCATTCATGGGCAGGCATGGGAAGCGCTCACACTAACCGCCTTGGGGTAGAGTGGTTCGGTCTGGTGATGGGCCTGGGATTTGTGCTCTCCTTCGGTTACTGGTGCACTGATTTTCTGGTAGTGCAGCGCGCCATGGCGGCTGACTCCATGAACTCCGCCCGCCGTACACCGTTGATTGCTGCCGTTCCGAAAATGCTTTTCCCCTTCATCGTAATCTTTCCCGGTTTGATTGCCATCGCCTTACCTAAACCGGCGGCGCAGAGCACGATACAGGTTGCAAGTACGCAGGGTATGGTTCCTGCGGCCAGTGCTGGCGTGGGCCTGATTCCTCCCAAAGTGGATCCGGCAACCAACCGTCCGCTGCTCGATAAGAACGGCAATCCCGAACTGGATTACGACTTGGCCTTTCCCAACATCCTGCTCCACTATTTTCCCACCGGCATGCTGGGTTTGGGCCTCACCGCATTGCTGGCCAGCTTCATGTCAGGGATGGCAGGCAACGTGACCGCCTTCAATACTGTCTGGACCTATGACATTTATCAGTCCTACCTGCGCAAGGGCGCCAGCGACCAGCATTACCTGTGGATGGGGCGCATGGCCACAGTGTTTGGTATAGGTTTATCCATCGCAACAGCGTACATGGCAACCCGCTTTAACAACATCATGGATATGTTGCAGTTGGTGTTTGCGTTTGTAAATGCGCCGCTGTTCGCGACCTTCCTGCTAGGCATGTTCTGGAAGAGAACCACCGGGCACGGAGCCTTCTTCGGCCTGCTGGCCGGGACCGGGGCTGCCGCCCTGCACCACGGCTTGACTTTGCCGGCAGGTGCGGCAGTTGGAGTCAAAGGAGGCTGGCTGGGGCTGGTCCATACATATCCCAGCGAGATGGCGCAGAATTTCTGGGCGGCGATTTTTGCCTGGACGGCCTGTTTTGTCGTCACCATTCTTGTCAGCTTGATGACCAAGCCACGCCAGCAGGAAGAGCTGAAAGGGTTGGTGTATTCGCTGACCCCGCGTCCGTCGCAGGAAGACCTGAAGTGGTATCAAAGACCCGCGGTGCTGGCGGTTTGCGTGCTGGTGGGAGCGGCGATACTTAATTTCATTTTCTGGTAAGAGTTTTTGGCAAGAGTTTTAAAGCAAGATTAGCTAGAGCTTGTTTCAAGAATAAGTTTTGTATCAGGGCACGACTTCAGAGGCTACGGAAAAACGCAATTTCCGGGAAATCTTTCGGAGGGGCACAGCTTTAGCTGTGCCGTAAGTCGTTGGAAAATAACACTTCCTTACTGCCGCAGGCCTGCGCGCAGCGAAGCGGAGCGCCATAAAAACGACTTTTTCCGCAGCCTCTTCAGTCGTCTGAAGTCGAAACGTTCGAACCGAAAGGATATTTTTGAAATAAGCTCTAAGCAAGCCAACGAAAGGGTTCCGCACATATGGGATTGGATATTCGATTGCCGATTGGGGTGTTATTTTCCGTTTTTGGGATTCTGTTGACTTTGTTTGGGGCCTTGAGCGACCGCACGCTCTATCAACGTTCTTTAGGCATCAATATCAACCTGATTTGGGGGCTGGTACTGCTGGTCTTTGGGTTGGGGATGCTGTTGCTGGGAAGACGGCGCTCGCAGCCGCAAAAATTGGACGAAACCGCAGATTTGCCTTCCTCCTTGCACAAGAAACAAGATACGGTGGCCCGTAACTGACTGCATGGTAATGCCAATGTCATCTCTCGCGCAGCACCTGGACTCGTTGACTGAGCTCAAAATTCAGTTCAGCAGCATCTTTAAGGCCGCTCCCACGCTCTATCGCGCTCCTGGCCGTGTGAACCTTATCGGTGAACATACCGATTACAATGACGGATTTGTCATGCCCGCCGCCATCGATCTCTCTTGCTGCGTCGCCATCGTCCCGCGTAACGACCGGCGATTGGTGGTGCATTCCTCGAACTTTAATGAGACCGCCGAATTCTCGCTCGACGAGCGTCATGCCAGCGCCGCACAGCACTGGAGCGATTATGTGCGCGGCGTAGCCTGGGTGCTTGAGAATGCCGCCTACAAACTGCGCGGCGCCGACGTGGCCGTGATGAGCAACATTCCCATCGGGGCCGGTCTGAGTTCCTCCGCCGCCATTGAGGTGGCTACCGCCTATGCGCTGCTCGATATATCGGGCTTGCAGATTGACCGCAAACAACTGGCCAAGCTCTGCCAGAAAGCGGAGAATGAGTTTGTGGGCGCGCGCTGCGGAATCATGGACCAGTTCATTGCCTGCCACGGCCAGGCGGGATGCGCTCTTGTGCTCGATTGCCGTTCGCTGAGTTACCGCCCGCTGCCGCTGAAGAGCGATGTCCGCATGTTAATTTGTAATACCATGGTCGATCACCACATCGCCAGCGGAGAATATAACGTGCGCCGCTCCGAGTGCGAGCAAGGCGTCTGCCGGCTCGCCACCGCGATTCCCGGACTGCAATCTTTGCGCGATCTTACCCTGGCTGAGCTCGATCGCCATCGGGATAAACTCACTGATGTCCTCTACCGGCGCTGCCGCCATGTGGTTACAGAAAACCAGCGCGTTACCGAGGCGGCCACCGCCCTGCAGCGCGACGATCTGGAATATTTTGGCCGCCTTATGGCCGATTCCCATCGCAGCCTGCGCGATGACTATGAAGTGAGTTGTCCTGAGCTTGATCTGATGGTCGAAATTGCCACCCGTCAGGAAGGCGTTTACGGCTCGCGCATGACCGGTGGCGGGTTTGGCGGTTGTACCATCAGCCTGGTCAAAGAAGAGGCCATCTCACGTCTGCAGCAAACCATCGCAGCCGCTTACGAAGAAAAAATGGGACGCCGGCCTGAGATTTACGTATGCTCTCCCGCCGAAGGCGTCGGCGCGGCAAAGTGAGATAGCATTCAACGATGGACCTGCGAGATACGCCTCATCGCCGCTACAACCCGCTTACGCGCGAGTGGGTGCTGGTTTCCCCGCATCGGACCCAGCGGCCCTGGCAGGGAAAAGTTCACGAAACCCAGCGTGAGCCGCAGCCGGCATACGATCCCAATTGTTATTTGTGTCCGGGAAATGCGCGGGCCGCCGGCGTGCGCAACCCGGCGTATGAGACCACGTTGGTGTTTGATAATGACTTTCCCGCCCTGCTCGCTTCTGTTCCCGACAGCCACGTGGACCTCAATGGATTAATCGTGGCCCATGCGGAACGCGGCATCTGCCGTGTGGTTTGTTTCGATCCCCGGCACGATCTCACCATTGCCAGCATGAGCCGGCAACAAATCCGGCGGGTGGTTGATGTCTGGGTGCAGCAGTATACCGAATTGGGCGGCATCTCCTGGATCAACCACGTACAAATATTTGAAAATCGCGGCGCCATGATGGGGGCCAGCAACCCGCATCCGCATTGCCAGATCTGGGCCAATGCCACCTTGCCCAACCTGCCCGCGCGCGAACAGGAATCCATGGAGCAGTATGCAAAATCGCAGAGCGCCTGCATGCTGTGCGAATATCTTGCTCTTGAGCAGAAGGCCAGGGAGCGGATTGTGTGTGAAAACGAGGCCTTCGTTGCGCTCGTGCCCTTCTGGGCGGTGTGGCCGTTCGAAATTCTGATTTTGAGCACACGCCATCTGGGAGCCATGGATGAGCTAACCGAAAAAGAACGCGACTTGCTCGGCGAGGTTCTGAAGCAGGTGACCGCGGGGTATGACAAGCTCTTCGAGGTTTCGTTCCCTTATTCAATGGGGTTCCATCAGCATCCCACCGATGGCAAGAACCACCCGGAGTGGCACCTGCATGCCCATTACTATCCGCCTCTGCTGCGCTCTGCGACGGTGCAAAAATTCATGGTGGGATATGAGATGCTGGGCAGCCCGCAGCGCGACATCACCCCTGAAATCGCCGCCGGCAGGCTGCGCGAGATGGCACAAGCCGCCGCCGCACCGCGCCAGGCAAGAAGCGAGCCCGTGTTACGTTAAAATGTTGGTTCTTTCGAAAGCGTCAATTGGATGAGGAGCAAATACTCAAGCTCTGTCATCCTGAGCATCGGACCTGCCTGGGGCAGGCTAAAACGGGAATGAACAAAATTGCGTGTTGATTCTACAACTTTGTCGTCCCGACCGGAGCCGCGCACTTTGCGGCGGAGCGGAGGGATCCAGGTTTTCCCGGGTTCCACCAGATTCGTCTTGTTCATTAGGAGCGAGGGCGGAGTCGAAGAGCCTGTCCTGGGCGAAGCCGAAGGAATCCCGAGGATCTATCGCTCGCCATGCGGTGTCAAGGCATTCTCACGAGTATGTATATGATCTTCTTATGCTGACGAAGAACGGTTTATTAAAAAATAATCATAAAAAAGGAATTAAATAGATGAGAGCAGGCAGGTACGCTTTAAATGGAAAAACAGGATTGTTCCTGGTGAGCAACGATCAGCGGCTGTTGGATTGGAGTGTTCTCGAAAGTCCTGCGGTGCCCACCCCCGTGCGCGAGGCCGCGGCGAAGGCCATGCAGGACGCGGGCGATGCCGGTTTTTGCGCCGCACTCCCGGTGGTAGAGGAATTTTTATCTCACGACGGAAAAGCTCTGCAGGGAGCGGCGGCGCTCGATTCTTCCATCCAGTTCAATGCGCCGGTGCGCCCGCAGAATTTTATCTGTGTCGGTTTGAACTATCGCGACCATGCGAAAGAATCGGACATGAAGCTGCCCCAGGTCCCTCTTTTGTTTGCCAAGACGGCCAACGCAATTCATGCGCACAACCGTCCCGTTCCACTGCCGCCAGAGAGCTCGCAGGTGGATTATGAAGCTGAGCTTGCCGTCGTGATCGGCAAGACCTGCCGCCGGGTCGCGGCAGCCGATGCGCTCAAGTACGTTGCCGGCTACACTTGCGGCAACGACATCAGCGCCCGCGACTTCCAGTTTGCCGATAATCAGTGGTATCGCGGAAAAAGCGCGGACAGTTTTGGCCCCATCGGACCGTGGATCGTCTCCCAGCGCGAAATCGGCGATGGCAGCGGATTGCGTATTCAACTGCGTTTGAACGGCAATGTAATGCAGGATTCCACGACGTCAAATCTGGTCTTTGACATACCCGCTCTGATCGAATACATCTCCCGCAGCATTACCCTGAACCCCGGAGACGTGATCCTGTCCGGCACTCCTCCAGGCGTGGGTTTTGCGCGCAAGCCGCCGGTTTTTTTGAAGCCGGGCGACAAAATGGAAGTGGAGATCGAGCGCGTGGGCACTTTGGTTAATCAGATCGCATAGAGCCCGTTTGCATTTGTCATCCTGAGCGCCGCTTTTGGCGCGAAGGATCTTGCGTTCTTGTCCGGCGTACTGGTTTTTTGGGTACAGAAAAAACTAAATAGCCATAGCCTGAAAAATTTTACCGCAAGCGAGTATTCACGAACCAAATCCAATCTTTGGAGGGCACCTTTGTTATCCGCACGCAAAATCATTTTCTATCTTCTAATAGCCGTTCTGATCGTGAGTAACGCTCAAGCCCAATCTCAAACGCCGGATGCGCGTGCGCGGGAACTGGTCAACAAGATGACGCTGGATGAAAAAATCCAGGAGCTGCATGGAATTAAAAACGCCGATCATTATCGTTTTGTGCCCGGGGTTTCCCGCCTGGGCATTCCAGGCTTCCAGATCACCAATGGGCCGGCCGGCGCCGGTCCCGGCAGTAACCAGTCCCCCGCGACTCAGGCCAAGGCCACAGCACTACCTGCACCCATCTCGCTGGCCGCTACGTGGGATATCAAGCTGGCGAATCTTCACGGCGCGGTGGCCGCCGGCGAGGCGAAAGAGCTTGGCAGCGGCTTGCTGGAAGCGCCCACCATCAACATCGCGCGCGTGCCGCAGAACGGGCGTACCTTCGAAGGCTATGGAGAAGACCCTTATCTGGCCGGCCAGATTTCAGTGAACAATATTATCGGCATCCAGAGCCAGGGCGAAATTGCCAACGTGAAGCATTATGCCGCCAACAACCAGGAGACCGACCGCTTCACCATCAATGAAGAGGTTGACGAGCGGGCGCTGCGCGAAATTTATCTGCCCGCCTTTGAAATTTCCATCAAGCAGGGGCATTCGGCTTCGGTGATGTGCGCCTATCCCAGGGTCAACGGAACTTTTTGCTGTGAAAACGATCCGCTGATGAACCAGATTCTCAAGAAAGAATGGGGATTCGATGGTTTTGTCATCTCCGACTTCGGCGCTGTCCACAGCACAATTCCTTCGGCCATGGCCGGGCTCGATCTGGAGATGCCGACCGGGAAATATTTCGGGGATGACTTGAAAGCCGCGGTCGAGTCGGGAAAAGTGCCGATGCCGGTGATTGACGACAAATTGGTTCGCCGCTTTCGCGCCATGATGGCCTTTGGCATCTTCGATCACCCGCCGGCAGCCAAGCCGCTTCCCCCGCAGCCTAACGGCGCAACGGCGCGGCGCCTGGCGGAAGAGGGGATGGTGCTGCTCAAAAATGATGGCGCTGTGCTTCCGCTCAGTGCAACCAAGCTTAAGTCAATTGCGCTGATAGGGCCTTTTGCGGTCAAAGCCATGACCGGCGGCGGAGGCAGCTCACATGTTGTTCCGCTCTACGCCGTTGATCCACTCAATGGTCTGCGCAGCCGTGTGGGCGAAAAGGTAACGGTCAACTTGAATGATGGCAGCGATATTCCGCAGGCAGTTTCCGCGGCTCGAGCCGCCGATGTAGCCATCGTTATGGTTGGCGACAATGAGAGAGAAGGAAGAGACCACTTAATTTCCCTGGATGGGAAACAGGATCAGTTGGTGCCGGCGGTAGCGGCGGCCAATCCTCACACGGTTGTCGTGGTGAAGAGCGGTTCGGCAGTTCTTATGCCCTGGGCAGACAAAGTGCCTGCGATCCTCGAAGCCTGGTACCCCGGCGAAGAAGATGGCAACGCCGTGGCGGATGTGCTCTTCGGAGATTACAACCCCTCGGGAAAACTTCCGATTACATTCCCCAAAAATCTCAGCGATGTTCCCGCCAGCACACCGGAGCAATATCCCGGCGTAGATAAGGTTGCGCACTACTCGGAAGGAGTCTTCGTCGGCTATCGTCACTACGATGCCAGGGGGATCGCTCCGCTTTTTCCTTTCGGCCATGGCCTTTCCTATACCAGTTTTGCCTATAAAGATCTGAAAATCTCGCCCAGCGATATTACTCTGAACGGCAACAATGACCCCACAGTGAGTGTAGACATGAACGTAAGCAACACGGGCAGTGTCGCGGGTGCTGAGGTAGTGCAACTCTACCTTGGCATGCCCTCGGCCAGCGACGTTCCCCAGCCGCCCAAACAGTTGAAAGGATTTCAGAAGATAACTCTCAAGCCGCGCGAGAAGGCCCACGTACATTTGGTGCTCGACGCGCGCTCGTTTTCATACTGGGATGTGAAGCGCCACGACTGGGCGGTGTTGCCGGGCGCCTATAAGATCATGGTGGGCTCATCCTCGCGCGACATCCGGCTGCAGGGCGAGGCGAAGATCAAGATCAAAGAAAAATAGAGATTTCACAATTGCTGTATTCGCTACCGTGGAAGAGCAGGCCTTCAGGCCTGCGTTGAGATGCAAAACAAATGGGCTTCAGCCCCGGTGCGGTGTGGATAGACCAATTTTAGAATCGCTCTAAAAATTCAGGGAGGGTTGATGCGCGTTCTTGTAGTTGGCGGAGCAGGGTACATTGGCAGCCATACCGCCCGGATACTTCGCAGCCGCGGCCACGAAGTGCTGGTCTACGACAATTTGTCCACCGGCCACGCTTTTCTGGCCGATGGCTTTGAGCTCATCCAGGCAGATTTCGCCGACTTAACTCGCCTCACACCTGCTCTGGCGCGGGTCGATGCCGTGATGCATTTTGCCGCCAACGCCGATGCCGGAGAATCGGTGCGCAACCCGCGCAAATACTTCGAGAGCAACGTCAGGGCGGCGCTTACATTTCTCAACGCCCTGATCGATTCCAAAATCAAGCATTTTGTTTTTTCCTCGACCTGCGCGGTGTATGGAACCCCTTCCAAGGTGCCAATCACCGAAGACCTGCCGCGCGAGCCCATCAATCCGTACGGCTCCTCCAAAGCGTGTTTTGAATATGCATTGCAGGCCTACGACCAGGCGTATGGGCTGCGCTTTGCTTCGCTGCGTTACTTCAATGCCGCTGGAGCCGATGAGAGCGGTGAGATTGGCGAGTTGCACATCCCGGAAAACCACCTGATTCCCGCTGCCCTGGAAGCGGTGGCCGGCCTGCGGCCGGAGTTGCAAGTCTTCGGCGATGATTATCCCACCCCGGATGGAACCTGCATTCGCGACTATATTCACGTCAACGATCTAGGTGAGGCCCATGCATTGGCGCTCGAGTACCTCGCCAACCAGGGGAGCTCGATCTTCCTCAATTTGGGAACAGGGCGCGGCTCCTCCGTCAAAGAAATCTTAGATACGGTTGAGAAGGTAAGCGGGCCAGTGCCGAAGCGCATCGTAGCCCGCCGCCCGGGAGACCCTCCCATGCTGGTTGCCGACCCGGCAAAGGCCGAGAAGGTCCTGAAGTGGAAGGCTAAGCGGTCACTCGAAGAATGCGTGGCAACTGCCTGGAAGTGGATGCAGCGGGCGCAATCGTTGCGCGGCGCCCAAAAACAGTCATGATGACGACTGTTTAGGCGGGACCACCCGGCCTCTATATGTCTTAGACGAAACCACATGCACGTGAACACGTCCCGGCAAGATTACGAGGGTTTTTTACCATGATCAAAATTCTTATTCACGCGCCAAAGCGCGTGTGTCAATTCATCCGTGCCGCAAGAGGATCATGAGTTCATGGCTTTAGCCACTGAGGTACAGGATCGAGTTCGAATTTGCCGCTTGCGGAGGAATATGGGAACGACTCGGGAGCCTGGCAAAGCCCGCGTTTTACCGGATTGTTTTCCAGATACGTGAGGTGAATTCGGTAATCGGAAAGGTCCCTGATGCGATGATCGGAATATCCCCGTTGCCATGCTTCTCTTTGCATGTCCGGGTTCCCTGGATAGCCGGTAAGAATAACCCCCTTTGATT
>Ga0209166_10003334_pt1 | contig 11638 bp, 11 predicted proteins | sample Coa_R1_3_FD_187151 | JGI IMG/M metagenome (GOLD analysis project Ga0209166, IMG submission 187151) | Surface soil microbial communities from Centralia Pennsylvania, which are recovering from an underground coalmine fire - Coalmine... | ecosystem: Environmental > Terrestrial > Soil >... | reverse complement strand
GGCAAGCCGAACTTGCTCCAGACGGCGGTCGTCGTGTTACCGCATCTGCACGAGTGCGCGCTGGCCGGGCCACCGCTCTTTGCGCAACGACTGCTCTTCACCATGCTCGCGCCCATCGCGCGTTTGATCGGCTACCGCTCCCGCTGGTCCGACCCGATCGACAATCAGCTCTACAACGCGCCCGGCGACCTCTGGTGGGATGAGCACCAACCACTGAGCGCGATCCGAACCGCGCTCAATCCGGGCCGCATGACCTACTTCCGCCAGGTGCTCCACACCGAGCTGCAACTGGATCCAGCGGGCAAACGCGTGCTGGACGTGGGCTGCGGCGGCGTCTACCTGTACGACACGATCAACCGGACCTTGCTGTCGCGACTGGTGTACATCGGTCTGTTCCAGGACTGGGGCTGGACCAGCTGGATGCCCCCCAACCTGCACGCGTGGGACAGATTCGTCAAACCCGCCGAGCTCGAGGCCGCCCTGCGCAGGTTCCAGCTGGAGCCGCGGGGTCGGACGGGACTCGCGCCCGCCGCCTCGCCACCAGCGCTGGTGGGATTGCTGCGCCAGCGCAAGCAGGGCAAGCTCTCATACGCGGAGTTCGGGCGGCTGGCGGTGCACCAGCCGACGCGCGACACGTCCATGCTGTACGCCGGCTTCGCGGTAAAGCGCGCGTAGCGAGGTGATCTTATAGACGGCCGTCGCGCATGAACTGGGCGTTCGGACCGTTGACTCGGAGAAAATCGGACTCGGCGGCGGGGCCGATGGCGGCGGCCAGGCGCTGGGCGGTGGAGATGATGGCGGGCTCATCGAGGGTGAGCAGGCGACCGTTTTCGAGGACGACCTGGCCGTCGATGATGACGGTGTCGACTTCGTCGCCGCGAGCGGCGTAGACCAGGTTCGGGACCAGGTTGCGCATGGGGCTGGCGTGGACCAGGGTGAGGGTGACGCGGTCACAGTCCACGAGGATCAGATCGGCGCGCTTGCCAACCTCCAGGGAGCCGATTTCGTCCGACCACCCGAAGTCGGCGAAGGTGGTGGTGCCGGACTTGTGGCCCTCGAGGATGGCCAGCTGCGAACCGGCCTCCATCGCTTCGGGTGCCAGGTGCGCGCTGAACGGACTCAGGCCGTACATCATCCAGTGGCGCGTGTCCTGGGCCAGTCCACGCAGCAGACACCACGCGGTGTGCATGTGGGCGTCGACAAAGCCGGGCAGGGCGACGTGGTGGTCGGCGTTGATGGTGCGCTCGGCGTTGAACTCCGCGCAGACGTCGGCCGCGGGACCCAGCGCGACGATGCGGCCACGGTCGATGGCAACGGCCACGTTGGCGCGGTAGCCGACTCCGTCGCCGGCCATGCACCTCGAAGGACAGGCCACCCGGTGGCGTCCGCGCGGCAAATGCGGCCAGATCGTGTGGCGAGCGCAAGATCCGGCCGACTTTCGTCGAAAGCACGAACTCGTTTTTTGGCACCTGGCGGAGCATGCGCCCGGCGCGCAGCTCGCTCTGGCCGCGACCGTACCAGGGCGCGGTGTCGAAGTAGCGGACTCCGATGTCCCAGCTCGCCTGCAGGGCGGCGTGCGCGTCGTCCTCGGCGCTCGGTCCAGCCGACATGCCCCCGATCGGCGCGCCGCCGAAGCCAAGCTCCGTCAATTCGACGCCAGTCCGCCCGAGCCGCCGGCGCGCAATAGGACCCGCTGGCCCCTCGAGACGCTCATTCATCGCCGTCACACCGAACACCGTACGCCTCGCCGACCACGGCTGTCTTGCACCGAGCCACGGCCCGTGAAACGTGAACGCGCCCGCCCGGCCGAGTTAGACTCCGGCTGGCTTGGAGCAACTGGCCGGCTCAGCAGTCCCGGAGGCCTATGCGCGCACGCTCCGCGAGGCGTTCGGGGAGGCAGGTGTGGCGTGGCTGGCGCGCTTGCCGTCGCTGCTGGCCGACCTCGCCGCCCGGTGGGAGCTGACACTCGGTGCGCCGTTCGAGCTCTCGTACAACTACGTCGCGCCAGCCGTTCGCGCCGACGGTACCCGGGCGGTGCTCAAGATCGGCGTGACGCCGAGCGAGAACTTCCGCGAACTGGCGGCGCTCCTGGTGTATGACGGCGACGGGGCCTGCCGCGTGCTGGAGTCCGACGCCCGGCGCTGCGCGATGCTGCTCGAGCGGGCGGTGCCAGGCGACATGCTGGTCGGGCTGGTGTCGGCCGACGACGATCGGGCGACGCGGATTGGCGCCCGCGTCTTGCGACGGCTGTGGCGGCCGGTGCCGGCTGAGTCCGCGAGCACCTTCAAGCCGCTGGCCGAGTGGTTCACGCGGGCGTTCGAACGTCACCGGTTGGCATTTGGCGGTGCGGGACCACTGCCCGAGCGGGTGTTCGCGGCCGCCGTCGACGTCGCCCGGGCACTGCTGGAGTCCTGGCCGGCGCCGGTGCTGCTGCATGGCGACTTCCATCACTACAACGTCCTGTCCGCAACGCGCACCGCGTGGCTCGCGATCGATCCCAAGGGCATGACCGGCGACCCCGGCTACGACGTGGGCCCGTTCGTTTGCAATCCCCGCCCGGCTGACGGCTGGTCACCCGAACTCCTCTGCCGCCGCCTGGACATCCTGGCGGAGGAGCTCGACTACGATCGTGCCCGGCTGCGCGACTGGTCCGTCGCGCACGCGGTCCTGTCGGCGTGCTGGAGTGTGGAAGAACACGATGGCACCCAGGCAGGCCACGCCATCATCGCCGCCGAGATGCTCCTGAGCTAAGCATTGATCGACGAGGACGCCGGTGGACCGATGGTCGCGGCCTCAGGGCCGAAGCGAGCGACGTACACGCTGTGCACCGCGTGCCAACGCTCAGCTGGAGTTCCGGACGGCTCGCGCCCGTCGAGGTGGGCGACGAGGTTGTCGAGGCAGACGTGCCAGCCCGCGGCGTCTCGGGCGCCTTTGCCAAGCTCGTTGAATGTGTTCACGAATCTCAACCGGCTGCCGTCGCCGTCCGGCTGTAGCTCGAACCGCAGCGTGTCGTCATCGCCCCAGCGGAACTCCAGCACCGACGGCGGCTCATATCTGAGCATCTGGCCGTCGAGCGTCGGGCCCTCGCCGTGGCGGAACGTGAAGCGCAACGCCGCGCCCGTCGCCCGCTCGCCGGCGATCTCGGTCGGGAACCACGCCGCGAGGTGCTCGGCCTCCGTAAGCGCCCGCCAGACCTTTTCCGGCGGGTGGTGAAGCTTCCGCGTGAAGCGCAGCTGGAGTTGGTCACCGGTGTGCTCGAGTTGCCCGAGGTCGTGTCGTTCATCCATGTTCGTGTTGGCCTCCTGCTGATGGGTGTGTTTCGGCGTCAGGCATGGCGTCCAGGTGGTGTGCAAGCAGATCCAGACGCGTCGCCCACAATTGGCGGTACGGCGCCAGCCAGGCGTCGAGGTCCTGGAGCGGCGCCGTACGCAGTCGATAGATGCGCCGCTGCGCGTCGGCGCGGACTTCGACGAGGCCCGCGTCGCGGAGGATGCGCAGGTGCTTGGACACGGCCGGCTGGCTGACGGTCAGCGAGTCGACGAGATCGCCAACAGGCAGTTCGGCGCGCCTGAGCAGATCGAGGATGCGGCGCCGGTTGGGCTCGGCGAGGACTTCGAACGGCACGTTCATGCTGCGCCAAGCCGAATATAACTGTTCGAGTATATAGCTGTCAAGGCATAGAATGGCCAGCGGGTCAGCCTCGCACCTGCCACGCGTGATCATGGCGCGGCTCGCGCGCGTCGTCGGGCTTGGTCAGTGCTCCCGCAGGGCGAAGAACACGCATTCGCGGCCGGGCCGGTCGGGCGCCTCTCTGACCTCCGTGACGAGGTAGCCCTGCGCCGTCAGCGCCACCTCCACTTCGTCGCGCTCGCGGAACCGCAGGGTCGAGTCCGAGGTCAGCACCTGTCCGTCCGCAAACACATACGTCCCACGGAACGTCACCAGCGGTTCGCTGACGTCGATGACGTCAACCCAGCTCTCGACGGCGCCGATGCCCTGAATCTCGGTGATGCAATACGAGGCCGCGCGGTTCCACTCCAGCCAGGCGCGATACGCCGGATCGCGGGTCTCGAACACGAGGTGTCCCCCGGGCCGCAGGGCGTCGTAGATCCCGTGTAGCGCACCGTCCCAGGCCCTCGGCTCGACGATCGCCTGGGCGACGTTCCCGGTCATTGTGGCCAGGTCGACCTGCATCCGGGGGAGCGTCGTCGCGTCGCCGTGCACCCAGTTCACGCGCTCGCTGCCCGGCTTGGCCCGCGCGACGTCGAGCACGGCGTTGGCGGGGTCAACACCGGTGACTTCCAGGCCGCGATTCGCCAGCAGCACACCGAAGGTACCGGTGCCGCACCCCACATCCAGCACCCGGCGCGCGCCCAGTTCCTGCGCGATGGCGACATACACCTCCAGGTCGCTTCGGTCGGGATCGAGCGCGTCGTAGATCGCGGCCAGTCGCGGGTGCTCGAACAGCGCGTCTCTCATACGGACCAAGCCTCTTTGTCCGACCGCGACGGGTGCCGAGCGAAGCGCGCGCGGCTGACGTCGTCGCGGGATCAGCGTGTGACGTGCGCGCTGACCGCGAGCCAGCGGCCGTCGCGGCGCGCCCAGACGTCCGTGTAGCGGCCCTGCCGCTGCTCGCCACTGGCCGTCGTGTAACTGGTGCGGGCGTGGACGATCGCGAAATCGTCGCCCAAGAGCCGTATCCGGACGTCGTGCGCCGCCAGTCCGCGGATGGTCACCGGACGCGCGGTCTGCTCGAGGAACTGCTGCTTATTGACCAGCGACCCGTCGGGATTCGATGCCAGGAAATCGTCGGCCAGGAGCTCGTCGAACCGCCGGACGTCGCCATGCTGCACAGACTGGACGTAATCGCGGTTGAGCGCCGCGAGCGCTTCGAGATCGGTGCGGGTGGCTGCTTCAGACTGCATGCGTACTCCCGTGGCGAACCGCGGGTCGCCGCTCCCGACCCGCGCGCGCGGCGTTATCGTCTCATTCAACCGTACCGCCGCTACACTGGGAAGGCCGCGCTGGTTGACCCGCGCCAGAGTCCAGGCGCGGACAGCGATGATGCGCGCTTCAGCATGGTCCCCCTGATTGTCCGCGAGCAGCGTCTGGCCGACCGGTACGCGCTCGAGCGGGAGCTGACCATCGACGACGAGGCGACGGACTGGCTGGCGCACGATACGGCGCTCGACCGCCGCGTCGTCCTCAGGCTGCTGCACGCCGAGCTCGCTGCTGACGCAGGTGCAACCGAACACTTCTGGCAGACGGCCCGCGCCGCGGCCCGAGCCGGCGCCGCGGATCAGCCGCGCATCCTGGATGGCGGCACCGACGCCGCGACCGGGCAGGTCTTCATCGTCCGCGAGTGGCGCGACGAGTCCGTCCCCGCCGACGCGCCTTCCGCCCACAGACCGGCGCCGCGTGTGACGCCCGGCGTGACGCCTCACGTGACGCCTGGTGTGGTAGCTGATGCCGGCGTGACGCCTCGCGTGACGCGCGCCGTGACGCCCGGCGGTGGTGAGGTGGCCAGCGGGGGCGTCACGTGGCGGCGCGCCGGCGGGCGCGCGTTGCCGGGCTGGCCGCTCAGCCTGGGCCACCTGGCGGTGCTCGGGCTCGTCGTTGCGCTGGCGGTCGGTGGCTGGCTGGTCGGCGCGGGCGCGCAGGCCTGGCTGGCCTGGGTCAACGAGCCACTCGGTCGACCCGCGCAGAACGTGACGCTGGCGCCGGCCGTCGGCGCGCCAGCCGGCCAGGCCACCCACGCGGCGGGGACGCTCGCCGCCGCACCGCGGACACTGCCGCCGACGCTCGCCGCCGCGCCCCGCCAGAACTCAGTCGACACGACGCCAGTGCCCACCGCGACGGACACTCGCGAAGCAGGCGAACCGCGGCGGGTGGTGAACACGGACGGTCAAGGCGTGGCCCTGCGCGTTTCGCCTGGCGGCGATCGCCAGCCCGGTCAGGGGTACCCCGAGGGTGCGCTGGTCACGGTCTTCGAGCAGCAGGGGGCCTGGGCCAGGATCCGCGGTGCGGACGGGCGCGAGGGCTGGGTGCTGGCCGTGACCCTCGCGCCGACGGCTGGCGCTGGACCAGCGAGTGCGCCAGCGCCACCGAGCGGCACCCCCGCGCCGCTGCCAGCTGGCCCGGCGGTGCCGGCTCTCGGAAGTACGCCCGTGCCAGCCGGGGTCCCTGCGGCGCCAACTCCCGCGGCCGCGGCGAGCGGGCGCCAGCGCGTGGCCCGCACCGACGGCCTGGGTGTGGCCCTGCGCAGCGCGCCGAACGGCGACCGCCTGCCGGGCAGAGGCTATGCGGAAGGCACCACGGTGACGGTCCTCGAGCGCAGCGGCGCGTGGACGCATATCCGCGGCGACGACGGCCGCGATGGCTGGGTGCCGACCGTGACGCTGGCGCCCTGATTGATCGTGCACTGCTGAGCCAGCCGCCGACACAGTCGCGACCGATTGCGCCGAACACCGCCTGCTCGACGTCGCTGGCCGACGCCAGTGCTGACGAACGCGCTGGCCTACGGCCCGGCGAGTGCCTGGACCTGGAGGCTCATCCAGCGCTGCGGCTCCGCGAGCGGCTCGAAGCCGTAGCGGGCGTACAGCGCGTGTGCGTCGCGGGTGGCGAGCAGGACGCGCCGAATGCCGTTGGCGCGAACCGTCTCGGCGGCCAGGCTGACCAGCCAGGCGCCGAGGCCCTGGCCGCGGGCCTCCGGGAGCACGAAGACATCGCACAGCCAGGCGAAGGTCGTCATGTCCGAGACGAGTCGGGCGAAGCCAACCTGGTGCGGCGTGGCCTCACTCAACGCGCCGGTATAGATGCCGAAGCACATGGCCGAGTTGTCGATCGAACGCCGCACCTGCTCGGCGGTGCGCCCGCGCGACCAGTACGCCTCCTCGCCGAGGAAGCGCGAAATCATCGCCAGATCCAGGTACCGCGGGTCCGTCGAGATCGTGAAGTCACCGCGCTTCCAATCGCTCTCAAGCGTCATCTGGCGGCGGCAACCGGGGATCTCGCCAACTCGAGCAGGATCCCGACCGTCTCGTTCGGCGCGGTGTAGTGCAGGTTGTGGCCGGTGTGGAGCTCGAAGAAGCGCCAGCGCGGATCACTTCTGATCCGTTCGGCGCGAGCCGCCTGTGGGCTGCCGGGCTCCTTGCCGAGCGTGCAGTACACGAATGCGCGCGGCAGCGTCGTCTCACCGTGGCTCAGCTTCAGCGCGGTAGTCATCGTGCGTATCGGCATCGGACTCCGCCGCGGGGTTGCCCACGCGGTGACTTCGGCCGGTTGGTCCGTTGGGACGGGCCCCGGCGGGACCTTCCAGCCATCCCCGCTCTGCCGGGCCTGTACTTCAAGCTCCCGGCGGCGGCCGGGGGGCGTGTCGGCGCTCGACTGGCCGTCGCCGGGTGTGGCCGCGTCCAGATAGACGAGTTGCTGGAGTCGCTCGGGAACCCGGTCGGCGACCCCGGTGATCACGTTGCCGCCGTACGAGTGCCCGACCAGGATGACGTCGGTCAGGTCCTCGTAGAACAGCACGTTCACAACGTCCTCAATATGCGTGTCCAGACTGATCTCGGGCGACGCGAGGTGGGTGCGTTCGCCCAGACCGGTCAGCGTCACGGCATGGACGGTTTGCCCCGCCTCGCGGAGCGCTGGCACCACGAATTTGTTCCAGGACCAGGCCCCACCCCACGCGCCGTGGACGATCACGAACGTAGCCATAGCCACACTCCTGACATGAGCTTCCGCTACCGTAGCAGGCGGCCGCGCACCGCCGTGGGGCAGACGCGACTCCAGTCGGAACACGCCGGCGCTGGCGCCTGGAAGTGCATCGTCGCATAGCGTACGGTTGCGCCTGATGGTGGAGGATGCGGGCAAACCCCAGAACATTTATGACGACGCGGGCTTCTTCGCCGGCTACTCGACCCTCGAACGCTTTGGCACGGGGTGGGAGCGGGCAATGGAGAACCCGACCTGCTCGCGCTGCTGCCCGCGGCGGCCGGTCGGCGCGCGCTCGACCTCGGCTGTGGGGCCGGCCAGCTCGCCCACTATCTCGCCACCTCAGGTGCGTCTGAGGTGATCGGCGTCGACGTGTCCGATCGGATGCTCGCGCTGGCCCGCGCCGGTTGGGCGCATCCGAACCTCAACTACCAGCGCGCGAGCCTGGAGGAGCTGGCATTTCCAGCGGCCCGGTTCGACCTGGTCGTCAGCTCCCTGGCCTTTCACTATGTGGACGACTACACCGGCCTGGTCAGGCGCATCGCGGGTTGGCTCGTGCCCGACGGCGTCCTGGTGTTTTCGACCGAACACCCGATCTTCACCGCGCGCCTGCCGGGCGACGGCTGGGTGCTCGACGCGCAGGGCCACCGCGCACGATATGCGCTCGACGACTATGCGGAGGAGGGCGCTCGCCAGGAGCACTGGTTCATTCCCGGCGTCCGCAAGGTTCACCGCACGCTGGCAACGCTGATCAATGGGCTGATCGACGCCGGGCTGACACTCGAGCGCGTCGTGGAACCGGTTCCGAGCGCGGACCGTGTGCAGACCGACCCCGCGGCGCGCGACGAGCGGCGCCGGCCAATGTTCGTGCTGATCCGCGCCCGCAAGCCCACGCGCTGAGAACAGACATCATGGCCACAGGGCAGTCAAACACGGTATCTTAGGGCTGTTATAGACGACAGCAACTCAGCTATAGATTTTGCTTATCGAAATGGAGCCAGATGAATGGACTTGGCAATTGGCATTGGAGGCGCGGCAGGCCAGGGCATTGCCACGCCGGGCGACATCCTGGCTCGCATTTTCGTGCGCCGCGGGCTGCACCTCAATACCTACAACGCGTACCAGTCGATCGTTCGCGGCGGACATATTTTCCTCACCCTGAGAACCAGCGACCGACCCGTCCAGTCGACCGGCGACAAGCTCGACCTGCTCATCACCCTCAACCAGGACACGATGGACCGCCATCTCAAGCTGATGCAGCGCGGGTCGATCGTCCTCTACAACGCCGACAAGATCCAGCCCGGCGCCGTCGCTGACGGCGTTCAGCTGTGTCCCTTCTCGGTCAAGGCCCTCGCGCCGAAAGCCAAGGGTGACCTGGTCCAGAACACCATCGCCCTGGCGGCCGCGCTGAAGCTGCTCGGCCTGGACTTCAAGACCCTCGAAGACATCATCACCCTGCAGTTCCAGCGCAAAGGCCAGGCCGCGGTCGACGAGAACGTCGGCGTCGCCCGCGCCGGGTACGACTACGCCGCGGCGGAGTTCAATAGTGGCTTCAGCCTGCCAGAGACCACCGGCAAACCGCTGGCTTTCGTGGACGGCAACTCGGCCCTGGCGATGGGCGGCGCCGCCGCCGGAGTGCGCTTCTACGCGGCCTATCCGATGAGCCCGTCGACCGGCGTGCTGCACTGGATGGCGCGCCACGCGCGCGAGCTCGGGATCATGGTCCGCCAGGTCGAGGACGAGCTAGGCGTGATCAACATGACCATCGGCGCCGCGCACGCCGGCTGTCGCGCGATGTGCGCCACGTCGGGTGGCGGCTTTGCGCTGATGACGGAGGCGCTCGGCGCCGCCGCGATGTTCGAGCTGCCGCTGGTGTGCATCGACGTCCAGCGGGCCGGGCCCGCCACCGGGGTGCCGACCAAGACCGAGCAGGGCGACCTCTGGCAGGCGCTGGGTGCGGGTCAGGGTGACTACCCCCGGATCATCGTCGCGCCGACGAGCATTCCGGACTGCTTCAAGACCGTACCGGAGCTTTTCAATCTGGTCGACCGGTTCCAGTGCCCGGGCATCGTGTTGTCGGACCTGCTGATCTCCGAAGGCCGCTCCAGCATCGATCCGGCTGAGCTGGACTTCAACGTGCCGATCGAGCGCGGCGAAATGATTGGCCTGAACGGCCATACGCCGGAGCTCAACGGCACCCCGTACAAACGCTACGAGTTCACCGACAGCGGCATCTCGCCACGCGCCATTCCAGGCACGCTCGGCTACGTACACGTGGTCGCCACTGACGAGCACGACGAAGAGGGCGGGCTGATCAGTGACGAGTTCACCAACCCGCACAAGCGCCAGGCGATGCACGAAAAGCGCATGCGCAAGATGGAGGGAGTCCTGTCGCTGATCGATCCGCCGGCGCTGTTCGGGGCGCCGGACGCCGACGTCACGCTGGTGGGCTGGGGATCAACCGAGGGCGTGATCCGCGAGGCTATCGAAAAACTTGCCGCCGAGGAAAACGTTGTCGCGAATAATTTGCAGATCAAGTGGCTCGTGCCGCTGCACGCGGAGCACATCCTGGCCACGCTCGCTGGCTCCAAGAAAGTGATCATTGTCGAGAACAACTACAGCGGTCAATTTGCCCGCTACCTGCGCTCCGAAACGAGCTTCGTACCGGACGGTTACATTCGGAAGTACGATGGCGAACCGTTCATGCCTCACCACATTGTCGAAGGCGTGAAGCAGGTTCTGGCGCAGGTCACCCGTCAATACGTGCCAGTCCACGAGATGCTGGTCTAAGAGGACTTTACATGCTTGCAGACACTGATTCTGGCTTCGAGGAACACGACGATGATTGCTGATATCCCAACCACCGAGAGCCGGCCCGTGCTGACGGTCAAGGACATGAAGGGTCACACCGACCCTGACTGGTGCCCTGGCTGCGGCGACTTCGGGGTCCTGCACGCGTTGAAAACCGCCATCGTGGAGCTCGGGCTGGCCCCCAACGAGGTGCTGACGATCAGTGGGATCGGCTGTTCTTCCAATCTGCCGGGCTACATCAACACGTATGGCATGCACACGCTGCACGGCCGCGCGCTCGCCGTGGCAACCGGGGCCCAGCTCGCGAACCACAAGCTGAAGATCATCGTGACGGGTGGCGATGGGGATGGCTACGGCATCGGCGGCAACCACTTCCTGCACACCATGCGGCGCAACGTGGACCTGACGTACATCGTCATGGACAATCAGGTGTACGGGTTGACGACCGGCCAGGTTTCGCCGACCAGCATCAAGGGCATGAAGACCAAGAGCACGCCTTTCGGCAGTGTGGAAAACGAGATCAACCCGATCCCGCTGGCGATTGTCGGCGGCGCGACGTATGTGGCGCGCGGATTCACCGGGCAGGTCCGCCATTTGACCGACCTCATCAAAGGCGGCATCCAGCACCGCGGCTTTTCGCTGATCGACACGTTCAGCCCGTGTGTCACGTTCAACCGCGACAACACGCACGAGTTCTTCCGGCAGCGGACCCAGAAGCTGGAGGATCAGGCGCACGATCCAACGGACTTCTCGAGTGCCATGGCGCGGGCCTACGAATGGGGCGACCGGATTCCGATCGGCCTGTTCTGGAAGCGCGATGACCTCCTCTCGCTGGACCAGCTCGAGCCCGTCCTCGACGACGACGTGCCGCTAGCGCGCCGCCCACTCGGCATCAACGCCGAGCTAAGTCGATCACTCATACGGGAGCTCATGTAACTAACCAATACGGGTCGGGAGCCCTGCGAAGTCGCCGGTCGCGTACTTGTCCGGGTCGGGGGAGCCCGCGATGTTCCGCGCAATTGACTCATCCGGGTCGGGGGAGCGCTGCGCGCCCCCCGCCGCCAGTCGCTGCTCCGCTCGCAAGCTCGCTGCGCGCTCCTTCCCGCGGCGACCC
>Ga0209166_10003333_pt1 | contig 11643 bp, 14 predicted proteins | sample Coa_R1_3_FD_187151 | JGI IMG/M metagenome (GOLD analysis project Ga0209166, IMG submission 187151) | Surface soil microbial communities from Centralia Pennsylvania, which are recovering from an underground coalmine fire - Coalmine... | ecosystem: Environmental > Terrestrial > Soil >... | reverse complement strand
AGCCTGTCGTACAAGAAGGCTATACGACTCTTGACTTTCCCCGAACCTAGGGAGTTCTGCCTTGGGTACACTGAATCTGGAACCAAGGGAGCGGGCGGCGGTGAAGGATACGCGCGAACCATCGCCGAAGCGATGGTAGCCGCTATAGAACGTGGCCTAACTAGCCTCAAACACTTCGAGGAGTTGGGTGTTCTAAATGAAGGTATTGGGCCCGACCGTGTTTCAGATGTCACATGCAACGTTCTCCGCAGTCGTTTTATAGTCTATACCAAGGAAGTCGCCGCTCGGCACGGCATACCCACCGTAGAGACCAACGTAGGCTACGCTTCCTACAATTCGGAGCGTCGAGCATGGGCCTCCGAACGGCATGACCTGCCGCGGAATCCGTACAGCGACAAGCCAATTCTACTTGTCCCTCAGCGGTTTCTTCGCCGGTTGCAAGTACTGAACCCTGCCGATTGGTGGGATTATTACGAAACTGAGCGCGTTAAGGATGATCTCAACTATGAGGTCATGCATAACGTAAACAAGCGAAGCATTGTCGCAGCAGCTCGAAGTAACCCGGAAATGGTACGAAAATGGACGACGCTGCTGGAGCAACAAGCAACCCCGGACGCGTACGACCTGGAGAGCGATCCCAGTGGAGTGTACAAGTGGGACGCCGTCACTCGACGCTACGTTGAAACTCATCCACTTACCATTCCGCCTCCCGAGGATGACGCGACGTTCTTCGATGTTATTGAGCAGGTTATAGCCGAGTTCAAGCATTTCATAGAAGAACAAGGCGGCTGGAAGCTGCTGTGGAATGACGGGAACTACAAAGACAAGCATGAGGAGGCTATCCAACTCGCCTTCCTTGGAATTGCGCGGAGCTACTGCCGTGCTAACAACGTCATAGTCGACCGTGAGGTAGAACTAGGCCGTGGACCTGTGGACTTCAAGTTCTCAAATGGATACACGCAGCGCGCACTGCTTGAAGTGAAGAAACTACATAACGGCAAGTTCTGGAACGGACTGGAAAAGCAGCTCCCTTCATATCTCCATAGCGACGACTGCCATGATGGCTGGTTCCTATCCGTCCAATACAAGGGAAATAGAACATCTGTGGAGAGGTCGCGGCGCCTGCCGGATGTCGTAAGTACTGTTGCGGTAAATGTCGGTAAGAATCTGCGACTACGTACCGTGGATGCGACTCCCAAAGCGTCAGCCTCCACTCTCTGATTGGACGAAGGTGATCGGTAATGCGTGCAACCAAACGCCAGACAGAAGCCGTACGTTCCTACGTGGAAGACCAGGCTCACGAGGAGGTAGTCCATCTGGAGAAGGCAGCCTCTGAACTGGTCGGCCCGGTACGACATGACATCTGGGACGTGCACTGCGCGGACAGTCGTTGGTGGGTCATCACTGAACCCACCAACCTCTACAGTCAGGACGATTTCAAGAGTCGTGACGTCGCCCTGACCTTCCACATCGGCCTGTCTATCCGCATCTCCTACCTGTATGACCGCCGCATACCCGTAGAGCTACCGGCCGCCGACATGCTCCCAGGCACCTGGCGGCGCTGGGAGCAAGCCTTCGAGTCGTACGACGGTGGCGATGAGGCCGAGGACTTCCAGGCCGTCGGTGTCCGACTCCGGGAGTGCCTGGTGTCGTTCATTGGGGAGACGGCCAACGACGAACTGGTACCAGTCGGACAAGAATCACCGCAGGGGGCGAACTTCAAGGCGTGGAGTGAGCTGCTTGCCAATGCTCTCGCGAGCGGAGAATCCAACGCGCACCTGCGCTCTTACCTGAAGAAGAACGCGGTAGAGACCTGGGAGTACGTCAACTGGCTGACCCATGCCAAGAACGCTATGCGCCTGGATGCTGAGATCGGACTTAAGACTGTCGAACATCTGCTCGGTGTCTTTACCGCTGCCAGGATGCGCGTGCGTTACCCAGGGACGCGCTGTGCGGAGTGCGGTTCCTATCGCTTGGTCGGTGGTAGCTGTGAACGCTGCGGCTGGGAAGACCCAGACTACGAGCCACCCGACATGTCCCCAAGGAAAAAGCGCACGCGACGTCCAAAGGGGGATTGTGTACCATCATCGAATATCTCGACGTTCATGCGGCCGGACGACCTCGTGACATGAACGCTGATTTATCTAGCCTACAATTTTTCAACCAACAACCGATAGGCGTTCGCTCCCACCATCCAGGCACCAGCATTGAAAAACAAGGGTGAGACATCCGCCGCAAGACACGCCTTTATAATTTTGTCCTTGACAGTCCAGCGCTTGTGACGGTCCCGCTTCTCCACTATCCCAAGGCTCTCGGCAACGCGCTCGACCCACGTATCAACGGGCTGGAAGTATCTGTAGTCGTCGCTCTCAATAGCTTCTTCCGTACCTTCCAGGAGTGCCACATCACGCAGATAGAACGTCGCCAGCTTGTCGCCAACTGCAAAGATGTTGTCTAGCGCACTGTAGGCTTCTGCGGCTCGTTGTTCTCGGATCGCAGCAGCAGCCCAGTTAAAGACGTTGCAATCGTTAGCTTGTAGCGTGCGTGCGAACCTAATCGATGCCACGACCATGCGTCGGTCGTAACGGTTATTGACACCTCGTTCGTGCAGGCGTACATCAAGGTCTCCGAGGTCTATATTTTCCAGGCTCTTGTACGTGTCAAGCAATTCAAGAGCCTTGTCTCGAAAGACAGTGGAGACGGAATCTCTCCTGCCGCGTGCGAAGAACTTACCACACATGAAGGCAAGCGCTGCCAGTGGGTCTGTTGTGATGGTATCGCAGGTCTCTCTGGCTTTCGCCAAGTACTCTTGGACGTACTGCCTGCCGTACTGTTCCACAGACTTGAGTTTGCGTTGTTCAATCATCACTAACCTTTATATGAATTCAAGACGCTTTTCAACGCCTCGGGCCCGCTCACCATCAGCGCCCAGAGTGCGCTCAACCGTGTCGCGCTTTGACATGGGCCATCGTTTGAAGCTGGTACGCAGAATGGTATTACCCGCAACCCTCGTTCGGTGAAGGGATCATGCTCGATGTAGCGCATACCGCCGGTGCCGCAGAGGTACTCGCTGGCCCCTACGGCCTGGGTCAGGTCAGCCAACCGTGCTGAGCGCTCGCTGCGGGCGGACAGGTCACTGCTGCTTATGAGCCTGCCCGGCCATCTCATCAGCTCAAGTAGCCACTTCGTCGATGCGGTGGTGACATCGGCCAAATGATCGGTCTTGTCGAGTAGGTCAAGCACGCCGTCGAGTGCGCCACTCACCTGCGGCCAGTAGGCACTCTTGCCGTAGTAGTGCAAGAGTGTGCCCTCGACCTTGCGGCGGCAGCGAGCGGTATCCACGAGCCGGGCCTGCTTGATGAGTGTTGCTCGTCCCTTGGGCAGGTGCGTGGATAGCGAGAGCCAGTGACAGTCGGTGGGATCGGTGAGAGGCGCCAAGCGGCAGCGGTGCTGGTAGTCGCGCCGGGTGAATTGCACGTCATCGAGTATCACCACGCAGTCAGCCGCGTACAGCTTGGCTAGCGTGCTCAAGCGGGGAAAGAAGTTCGGCTGATGGATGGCACAGCGCATTTTACTTCAAAAGCCTGCTGTCATACCCAGCGCGCAAGAGCCGGTCATAGGCTTTGTGGACGTTGTCCGGTACGACCTGCTCAATTGCATAGCCAAGCTTGGGGTATTCGATGACGCGCTGCAGGTCACCGACAAGCATGTCAATGACCAGCCGGATGTCACCGATGCTGTTCACGTAGTCCTCGAAGCTGAGTGGCTCGGAGGCGCACACCACTTCGGCTTCCGGCCAGCCCTGGCGGCACGTGGCATAGGCGCGGCGCTCCATGTAGGGCTTGGAGATGAGTATGAGCGAGTCGGGCTTGACATCGGCTTGTGCAAGGACCGACCGCGACAGGGTGACGTTCTCGCCGGTATTTCTGGCGTGCGGCTCAACCAGGATGACCGATTCGGGCACGCCCAGATCGATGGCGTGCTCGCGGTAGTGGTACGCCTCGCCGTGCGGGAACCTGGCCGCGGTGGTCGGGCTGTTCGCACCGCTGAAGACCAAGATGCCGAACAGTCCACGCTTATACAACTCGGCCGCGAACGTCGCCACGCCCAAGTCGTGACTGCCCAGCCCAATCGCCGCATCACACGGTTTTAGCTCGTGGTGCATGTGGTGGTAGTCCCAAATAGTTTGGGCGTCTTTGTAATCCGACTCTGGGACTTGCTGATCGCCGTTCGGCACGAAAGCTCCTCATCTTTTCCTTGGAAGTTCTACGCTTTCGCGGGTGCATGGTCAAGGGCAAGTTGCCCGATACGCTCAATACTTGCGAGCTGATGAGACAGGCCGTAACGCACCGCCGTTTGCTCGGCACGGGCCAGCACCGCATTACCTTCCTCGCGGGTGCCACGGTCGGACAGCAAGATATGGGCGTGGGCTGTATCGAGACGAACTTGCTGCAACGGTGACTCCCGCAGCCGGTTAGCCAAGGCTATGTCGATGTATTGCGCCGCCCGGTTCAGATCACCGGCTGCCAGGTAAGCGAGCGCCAGTTTCTGATGCGCTACCGACCAGTCCTCGGGTTCTTCCAATGTCTCGAAGTCCTGGGTCGCTCCAGCGATGGCCCCGATAGCCGGTTCGTACTGCCGGGCTTTGGTCAAGGCCGTACCGACCCACAGCCGGGCACGAGCCCGGTCACGTCCATCCAGCCGTTCGTCATCGGATAGCTCCTGGTACTGCTCGGCGGAGAGCTCCAGCTTGCCGGACATCTCGGCCACGATCGTGAGTGACAGCTCCACCTGGGCAGCACGCCGGGGCAAGTCGAGCTGGGTATAACGCTGGTGCGCCTGGCGGTAGGCGCTGCTGGCGGACAGCGGGCCGACGATCACGCCTTGGTCGCGCTGGGCGTCGCCGAGCAGGGTCAGCGAACGGGCGTGCAGGTACAGGCCATGTTCGTCAAGCCGCTGCTGTGCAGCCCGCTTAAGCCAGCGGTCAATGAGGATGATGGCGAAGCGGAAATCCTGACGGCTCAGGCAGACGACTGCCCGCTCCAGGTCGTCAGTCCACGAGTCGTAGACCGCGCTCGTCGGCGAGTGGTAGCCGTTACGCGGTTCCGGCTCGGTGGGAGCCAAAGCCGTGATCCCAGCCAGGAGGGCGAAGCGGGCCTTGACCTCGTCATCGGCCCGCTCCAGCGCCGTATCCAAGGCCGCCTGACTATCCGGCCGCGGGCAGATGGCGGCCCCGCCTGCTTCCCACTTGGCCACGGTGCGGGGAGCAAAGCCCAGATGGTCAGCAAACCCGCGGACACTCAGCCGCAAGGCTCGACGCAGCGCGCGGGCCTCCTGCCCCGTCCACTGGACAACCGGCATCACGGTCTGTGTTCCCTCCCTTACATGGCATTGAACCAGGTCGGGCGGGAGCGGTGCACCGTAAGTGCATCGGAAGTGCAACACCCGATCATTTCCAGCGGTGACGATCACGCACCAGGCTTGAAGCCGTTATCCACGTACCCGAAACGTGAAACGGACTCGACACGGCATGGCGGTGCAGCATCTTGACAGCGACTATCTCTCACCCGAGCTGGCGCAGCTCCTGTCCCTGGCACGCAGTGAGCTTGATCGGCACGTCAATCGGGACTGTCCGATCTGTCTGCTCGTCTGGCCATGTGAACCGGCCTGTTTGGCGGCGTTCACGCTAGGTGGGCTGTAGGTGAGCTGTCCATGAACCGCAGAGCAGACGTCGTTAGCGGATCACTGTGCCACGCCATCATTACTGGTCCCGAGCTTGACTCCGACGTCTGCCCTGCGTCCAATCACGGGAAGCAGTACATCGCCACCATGAATGACTGGCCACTCAGAAGCTACCTGGAGCTGGGAGCTTTGCCGAGTGCGGTGCCATGCTTTCGGCTCCATACAAAGCATGTGTTGTGGGAGTGGGGGTTGGAAGCTTTTAGTGACTCAGTGGAGCTGATTGTCAGCGAGCTGACGACTAACGCCGTCGCGGCCTCAGAAAGGCTTACCGGAAGTCGGTTCAATGGACGATGGCGAGCTGGCAAGCCTCCAGTACGGTTGTGGCTTTACTCGGACAAAGAGCGGGTGGTAGTTGAGGTCTGGGATGGTGACGACCAGATGCCGGAAGCGCAAGGCGTTGACTTGGAGGCTGAGAGTGGCCGAGGATTGCTACTCGTCGCAACCTTGAGTGCGGAATGGGGAGCATATCGGCCAGAAGGAGCGAGCGGAAAGTGTGTGTGGGCGATCCTCTGAAACAACAGATGCCTTCATGCCGTCGAGGCGGTTCACAATTTCCGATGTTTACTTTTCGTGAAAGGTATTGTATATGTAAATAAATATGAGTGTCGATAAAGGCTCATCCAGAGAAGAGCTTGAACTGCCAATTACGCGGCCTGAGGAAATCTATTCATTCGCTGGTCAATCCCTGTCACCCGAACAATTAGTGGTGGTAGAGCGCATGCTTGGTGGCCTGGGATTACACGGCGTGGAAATCAGCTACCAGGAGTCTGGTACACCTGTCGTAGCGGAAGCAGAGACCGAGCAGGAACCGGAGCCAGTAGAGGCACGAAAGAGTGACGCGCTTATCTTCGGTGAGCAGCATAATTATTCAGCGCAGGCTGCCCGGCTCGCGTGGTCGACTTTACTTAAAACGCTATGTCATCGTCTACATGAGAAGCCGGGCGTTCCGTAACTCCATCGTGTCAACGGCATCTGAATCCTGACCCGCTGGCGGCATCCGAATTTTGACCCTCTCCGGCTTGTTAGTCTTCGGTTGCCTGGGCTGGGATGCGGCCCAGGTCGCGGTTCTTGAGGCGGTAGCTGTCTCCCTTCAGGTTGATGACTTCGGCGTGGTGGACGAGGCGGTCGATCATCGCGGCGGCGACTATGTCGTCGCCGAACACCTCGCCCCAGCGGCCGAAGGCTTTGTTGCTGGTCACGATCAAACTGGCCCGCTCATACCGGGCCGATACCAGCTGGAAGAACAGGTTGGCGGCCTCGGGCTCGAACGGGATGTAGCCCACCTCGTCGATGACCAGCAGCGGGTAGCGGCCGAGCTGGGCCAGTTCACTTTGGAGACGCCCGGCGTGGTGGGCCTCAGCGAGCCGGGCGACCCATTCGGCGGCGGTGGCGAACAGCACCCGGTGCCCGACCTGGCAGGCGCGGATGCCCAGCCCGATGGCCAGCATCGTCTTGCCGGTGCCGGGTGGGCCGAGGAAGACCACGTTGTCGCGGGCCGCGACGAAGTCCAGGGTGCCCAGGTGGGCGATGGTCTCGCGTTTGAGGGACCGCTGGTGGTCATAGTCGAAGTCCTCCAGCGCCTTGCGCGCCGGGAACCGGGCGGCACGGATGCGTCCTTCCCCGCCGTGGGACTCCCGCGCGGCGACCTCGCGCTGCAGGCAGGCGGCGAGGAACTCCTCAGGTGTCCAGGACTCGGCGCGGGCGCGGTCGGCCAGCCGGGGCACCGCCTCACGCAGCGTGGGGGCCTTCAGCGCCCGGGTCAAGAACGCGATCTCAGCGGTCACGTCTCGCCCGGCGGTTTTGGTGGCCATCACACGACCTCCTCACCGCCGGGCTCGCCGTCAAGTTCGGTGACCCAACGCCAGCCTGGTGATGGCTGCTGCCCGCTGGCGATGATGGCGTGCTGGCCATCTGGCCCGGCCGCCAGCGTTCCGCCAGGGACCACCTGGACCGCCAGCGGGGTCCGCACCTCGATCACGGTACCGCCGACCTGCCCGGTGGCCTCCAGCCAGGCGGCGGGCCGCTCGCCGGTGACGTCAGATTGCCGGGCGCGTGCCGCGCCAGCCAGCTCACCGAGCCTGGCGACCAGGGCGGCCCGGTCCCGTGCACTGCCCGCGCAGGTGGTGACCAGGATGGCGGTGCGGTCGGTATAGCAGGTGACCGCCAGCCCGGCGGCGCCGGTTTCCTCGATCAGCACAGCGGCCTCCAGCAGCGCGGCGGCCATGGCCGCCGCCTCACTCAGCACCGGGATGCTCATCAGGCCACCCCCTGCCCGCCGAACGCGGCATCGTAGACGGCCAGGTCCCGCTGCTCCACCTCGGCGCCGGGCGGGACGGGCACCGTGGCCAGTCGCCGGACCGTGCGCAGCGCCTTCGCCGCGGCCAGGTGGGCGGGGTCGCTGATCGTCTGGTGCCGCGCCCAGCACCGCTCGTGATCGGCCGCAACCCGGCCCTCACAGGTAACCCGGACCCGGACCAGGTCCGCGCTGACCTCCACCCGCCGTCCGATCACCGCCGGATCGACGGAGTAGTCGTTGCCGTCCAGCCGCACGTAATGATCACGCGGCAGCCGCGCCATGCGATGCCACCCAGTGGCCGGCGGCACCGGCGGCAGCGGCACCATCGCCGCACGGTCTGCGGCGACCCGGTCGGCCGGCGCGCACTGCAGATGCCGCCGCCACCGGGTGTTCACCATCGCCACCCACCCCGCCAGCTGGGCGTTGAAGTCCGCCGGGGAAGCGAATGACCGGCCCGGCAGAAACGACCGCTCCAGGAAGTCGTGGAAGCGCTCGACCAGGCCTTTGGCCTCTGGATCGGCGGGCCGGCACACATACACCCGGGCCGCCAGCGTGCCGCGGAACGCCTGGCACTCGGCCGTCAGCTTGTCCGGATGCCGGCCGATCGCGCCCTCCCCATCCCACACCAGCAGCCGCGGCACCGCCCCCAGCCCGGCGATCAGCTGCCACCAGCCCGCAAACAGGTCCTCAGCGCCACGGGTCGGGATCAGCACCGCCGAGGCCCACCGCGAGTAGCCGCACACCATCGTCAGCACCGGCAACTGCTTCGCCGACCTGACCTGCCCGAACCCGACCGGCAGCGTGATGTCGGGGAACCAGAAGTCGTCTTGCGCCAGCTCCCCGGCCGCATAGCTCGTCCGTGACGCCGGATCCGGCGGCAGGTACACCAGCCGCAACCCGGCGACTCTCGTGCGCAGCGTCCGGTCCGAATACGGCCACCCGATCCGCTCACCGATCACACTGGCCGGCATCGTCGGCACCGCCTGCAAAAGCTCCCGGATCCGCGGCTCATACTCATCGGCCACCGACCCCCTCGGCGCCCGCTCATACCGCGGCGGCCCATCAGACCGCAGCGCCGCCCGCACCGTGTTCCTCGAGACGTTCATGACCCGCGCGATCTGCCTGATCGGCAGCCCTTCGGCCTTGTGGAGCCGCCGGATCTCTGCCCAATCTTCCACCTTGATCACCAGCTTCCTCCCTAGCTCGGCTCGAGCCAGGTTTTCGGGAGGAAGGGTCAAAATTCGGTTGCCACGCCTGGGTCAGTATTCAAGATCCGTCGACACATCGACGCGGCCATCACCAAGCGGGCGTTGTCCATGCTCGGGGTACGGATCATCTCTTGTAAAGAAGACTTCGGCACTGGGCCCGTGGCCGACGCCATGGAGACAGTCTCCGACGCCTTCAACGAGCTGCAAGTCCGTCAGAATGGTGAGGACATTCGTCAGAAGCTCAGGCACAAGGCCTTGAACGGCGGCACCATCTCGAGGGCAAAGCTGGGATACCTCAACATCCGCGCCGAACACGAGGGACGCCTGTTCAACACCATCGGCGTGGACGAGAAACGGGCGCCACTCGTAGGCAAGGCCTTCGAGCTGTACTCAAGCGGTGAGTACACCATCGACCGGCTAGAAGCCACTATGGCCGACCTTGGACTCACTACCCGGCCCTCGCCACGCTGGCCCCAGGAACAGCCCGTATCCGACTCCAAACTGCACCGCATGCTGAGCGATCCCTACTACGCGGGTTGGGTCGTGGTGGACGGGGAGCTTGTGAAAGGCAGGCACGAGCCGATCGTCGGCCAAGCCTTGTTTGACCAGGTGCAAGAGGTGCTCGCGGCTCGATCCCGAGGCGGCAGCCGTGACCGCGTGCTGTATCACTACCTGAAGGGCATGCTGTTCTGCGGGCGCTGCGACACCCAAGGCCGCACGACCCGGCTGGTCTACACCGAAGCCAAAGGCCGTAGCCAGTACTACGGCTACTTCTTCTGCCGGGGTCGCCAAGAGGGGTTTCTGCGATCTTCCGCATCTGCCGTCCTGGCAGGTCGAGGAAGTCATCGAGCAGCATTACAACACCTTGCCCATCCCGGACGACTTTGCGGCTGCCGTACGTGAGCAGATCGAGGCAGCCCTGAGCGACGAAGCCCGCCTTACCCAAGAGCTCCGTGATCAGCTTGGAGGCAACTCGCCAAGCTCGACGCCCGAGAGCAACGGCTCATCGACCTGGCCGCCGATGGACTGCTGGACCGGAGCAAGATTCTGGCCCGCAGCAACGTGATCAAGATGGAGCGAGTGCGTATTGAAGCCAGGATGGCCGACACCAATGCCGAACTGGCAGTCGGGGCCGAACCGTCTGCACACCTGCCTGGAGCTTGTCACCGATCCCGTCAGGCTCTACACCGACGCACCCGAAGAAGTCAGACGGCAGCTCAACGAGACCTTCTTCATGTGCTTCTACCTGAATGACGATCCCGTAGGTGTCGTGCGCAGTGAACTAAAGCCACCGTTCGATGAGATACGGGACGCTGCCGCCGCCTACCAGCGCTACAAGCAACTCACCCTCGGCAAGCGGCCACGGAGCAGCAAGACCGGGCAGGTTAGAACGACCAGCACACAAGCAAACAGGCGTCCCGACCTGACGGCCGGAACGCCTGATGATCACCCGACACCCGTACTCGCTGACCTTTTTTCGGTCAGTGGTTCGAGTAAGCGTGTCGTGGTGGGGCGGCTGGGACTCGAACCCAGGACCGGCGGATTATGAGTCCGCTGCTCTAACCGGCTGAGCTACCGCCCCGCAAGGTGCCTGCTGAGCTGGACTCTCTCTCGCTCTTGGCTGCTTGCCGTAGCAGAAGCATACAGGTGTTGAGGTGGCCGTACGGGGCGCTTGCTGCCCTGGCAGAGCGCTTGGCAGAGCGCCTCAAGGCAGACGTCGGTCAACCTCTGCTGAGCATCGCCCAATCGCCGCCCGTCTGACACAAGGGAGCCACACCCCTTCAGGCGGTGAGCGCTTCGGTGGAGTCGATGAATGTGGTGCTGGCCTGGCCGAAGTCGGCCACTAGGCGCAGATGACCGCCAATGGCGGTGACATAAGCCGCGATTGATTCAACCTGCATCCGCTCGATATCGCCATGTTCCATCTGTGACACGCGTGCCTGACTGACGTCCATTGCCTGGGCTACCTCAGCCTGGGTCAGGCCGCGCTGTTTACGCATTTGGGCTAGGTGGTAGCCAATGTCCCGGGCGGTGCGGGCGGCAGCGCGCCGCTCTGGATGATCGATCCCAGGGTCATTGCGGCGTCGCTCGTCAAGAGTGCTCTCCCACCGGTAGTGCTTGGTCATTCGATCTCCTCGGGCGGGGTGGTAAGGAACCGGGTGTATCGGTCTTCGGCCAGCTTGATAGCGTCCCGGTACCAACGACTCCAGTTGCCGGCTTTGTCTCCCGCGACCAGCAAGACTGCCCGTCGCTCCGGGTCGAAGACATACAGAATGCGGATTTCGGTCCGCCCCACCGAGCCAGGCCGCAGTTCTTTCAGGTTGCGCAAGCTGGAATCTGTGATCCGGTCTGCCATTGGCCGGTCCGGTTCACAGACTGAATATAACTCAGAGGTTA
>Ga0209166_10003332_pt1 | contig 11645 bp, 12 predicted proteins | sample Coa_R1_3_FD_187151 | JGI IMG/M metagenome (GOLD analysis project Ga0209166, IMG submission 187151) | Surface soil microbial communities from Centralia Pennsylvania, which are recovering from an underground coalmine fire - Coalmine... | ecosystem: Environmental > Terrestrial > Soil >... | reverse complement strand
GCTGCAGACCTTCGACTTGCGCCTGGAGCCGGGCCGCCCCGGCCTGCGCATGCAGGCGACGCTCGAGCCTTCGGCCGAGCCTCGGATGACGCCGCAGCGAGGCTAAGCCGGGAGGCCGCGGGGGTGGCAGGCGCTCGAGTTGCCAAGCCGTCAACCGGCGACCAGGCTGCCAGCGCGCTGGTAAGCGGCCAGGGCGCGCTCGCGCGCCAAAGCGTGATTGACGATCGGGGCTGGATAGTCACGCCCGATGGTGCAGCGCGCGGCCTGCTGCACGGCAGCCGGCATGCGCCACGGTTCATGCACGAACTCGTCGGGGACATGGTGCAGCTCGGGCAGCCACGCCCGGACGAACGCGCCATACGGATCGAATTTCGCCGCCTGCAACACCGGGTTGAACACCCGAAAGTATGGCGCGGCATCGGTGCCCACGCCTGCCGCCCACTGCCAGCCGCCATTGTTGGCTGCCGGGTCGCCATCCACCAGGTGCTGCATGAACCAGGTTTCGCCCCAGCGCCAGTCAATCAGCAGGTCCTTCACCAAGAAAGAGGCCGCGATCATGCGCGCGCGGTTGTGCATCCAGCCAGTGGCAGCCAGCTGCCGCATGGCGGCATCCACCACCGGATAGCCGGTGCGCCCCTCGCACCACGCGGCGAAGGCGGTTTCGTCGTTGCTCCAGGCGATATCGCGCAGCCTGGCGCGGAAAGCCTGGCGCGCCACCTGCGGAAAGTGATACAGGATGCCAATATAAAACTCACGCCAGATCAGCTCGCTGAGCCAGGCCTCAGCGCTGGCGCGAGCCGTGGCGTGCGGCGCGGCTGCGATGGCCTGCTGGGCGGCGATGACTGGCTCACGCGGCGAAATCATGCCGAAACGCAGATAGGCCGACAGGGCCGACGTGCCATCCCAATCCAGCCGGTTCCGGCCCTGGCCGTAATCATAAATGGGGGCGTCGGCGCCCTGCGTGAAGGCCGCCAGCGCTTGCCGGGCCTGGCCCTCGCCCGGCAGGAAGTGAGCGGAGCTCGGCGCCGCCGGCAGCGCGCCCGAGGCCAAACCCGGCAGAGGCTGGAGGCCGTTCGGCGCAGGCCGCAGGTCACGGCCGGCCGGCGGCGGCATGGCCTTCCAGGCTCGACTGTAAGGCGTGAAAACGGTGTAGGGACGCCCGACGGCCGTAAGCACGCTGGCGGGATGGTGAACGGTGAGGTCGTGGACCAGCGTGAGCGGCAGATGCTGAGCGATGCGGCCATCGCGCTGGCGGCCGTAGGGACTAAAATCCTCGGCGGCAAAAATCGCCGTGGCCCCGGTTTCGGCGAGAAGCGCCCGTAAGACGTCGAGTGGCCGGCCTTGCCGCACAATCAGTCGGCTGCCCCGCTCATGCAGGTCGGCCTCAAGCTGTCGCAATCCGTTGAACAGAAAAGCCTTGCGCTTGACAGCCTTTTGGTGATAAGGCGACTCGAGCACGGCCGGATCGAGGATGAAGAGCGGCACCACCACCTGGCCGTGCGCCAGCGCTGAAGCCAGAGTTGAATTGTCGGCCAGGCGCACGTCTTGCCGAATCCACCATAGTGCGGTTGTAAGGGGGGACACTCTGCAACGATAACACGCGGCGCGTGTGCCGGGTTGAATCTGTATAGCCTTGGTGGTCATCCGCCCTGAAATAGCCGGCGCTCGCGACGACGACTCTGTGCTGGATGACTTCGCTCGCCAGGCTTGTCGGAACTTGCTTCCGGTTACGGCGGCCCGCTTCCAAAAGCGGATATTCCGTGCAGCCGCCTGGCTGACGGCGATTCAGGTCACAGTCATGCCGGCTGCCCGGGTGCGGCGAGCAGTTCCGGCGCCAGCAAAACGACGTTGCCCGTCACGGCTCCGCTTTCGAGCAGGCTATCGGCCCGGGCTGCTTCCAGGATAGGAAACCTCGCCGCGATGATCGGCTTGATCTGGCCTTCTTCGAGCAGCTTGAAGAGCGCCAGCCAGTCTTCTTTCAGCAGCTTAATATCCACTGTGTGCGTGCCGTAGCCTTTCAGGGTCTTCCCGGTCGGCCATAGGCTGAGAGCGATGAAGCGCACCAGGAACGAGGCAAAGTCCGCCAGGCTCTGCGGCGCGCCGTAGTGCACCAGCGTGCCGCCGCGCCGCAGTACGGCCAGGCCGCGGCCCAGGTAGTCCTGCCCCATGCCGTTGAACACGTAATCCAGCCCGGCGGGCTCGGCCTGGCGCAGCACCTGCACAAAATCCTGGGTGTGGTAGTCGAAGGGAACGGCGCCATAGTCGGCCAGCACGGCGTGTTTGCCGGGTGAGGCCAGGCCATATAGCTTCAGGCCCGCCAGCTTGCCCAGCTGCAGGAAGGCAGTGCCCACCCCGCCGCTGGCGCCGATGATCAGGGCCTTTTCGCCTGGCTTGACCTGGACCGTTCGATGCAGCACCTGGTAAGCGACCAGGTAGTTCAGGATCAGCGTCACCGCCTCGGCCGGGTCCAGGCCGGCGGGCACGCGCACCAGCTTGTCCTCTGGCAGGTAAATGAACTCGGCATAGCTGCCCGTGGTCGTCAGGGCCGCCACCCGGTCGCCCACGGTCACCTGTGTGACGCCGTCGCCGGCCGCCTCCACCACCCCTAGCATCGTGTAGCCCGGCACGAAGGGGGGCTTGGTCAGAAAGGGCCGGTTGCCCACCCGCGCCGCGACGTCATCCTGGCACACGCCGACGGCCAGGATCTTAATCCGCGCTTCGCCGGCCGCCGGCGGGCGCAGGTCATTCTCGACGATCTGGAGAACTTCTGGCCCGCCGCGTCGGGTGATTACCACACTTTTGTAATTCATAGGTATCTACCTGTGACCTGTTTCGCCGGACATGAGCGGCGCCACCTGAGTGCCGCGCCACTGGCCCTGCGCGTCCCGAGCATAGGCGGCGTAGATCGATAAGGGCAGCATGGCCACAAACAACGGCAGGCTGATCCCCATCGTGTTCTGCAGCAAATCGTTGAAGAAATACCCAACCACAAACTGGCCCAGGCCCCACGCGACCAACAACACCAACGGCCAGGGCCACAGCCTGGACGCGAGGCCGACCAAACTGCCGCGGGCGTCGGCGGGCAGCGGCTTGTTGATCTGGGTCGCGGCCGCGGCGCTGATCAAACCGAACAGCGGCGGGAAGAAGCCGCCGCCAAACAGCAGTAAGACCACCGAAAGCAAGATCAGCCCCAAGGCGCCGTGCTGGCGCTGCACGAAAGCCATGGACCAGGCAATCACCAACAGGCTCAAGAGCACCGCCAGGACGCCGGTCAGCAGCAAGTTCGGCACAAGGGTCATGGCGGGCTCGCAGGCATCCCAGGTCTGGGCGGGCACGCACGGCGGTCCCATGGAGGCGAACATCAGGCTGGCGGGCGGGGTGCTGCCCTGCAGCATTTCAAAGAAACCGTGTTCCAGCCCGGCAACCCCGGCGACGACGCCGATGGAGGCAGCTACGATAAGCGTGGCCCTTCTCATAGTCGTCTCACTCTCATTCTCGGGCTTGGACATCGCGCGCAAATCCGGCCACGATGGTCAGGAGAAACGCTCCCAGCGCGACGACGAGCAAAGACCAGCAGATGTATTGTTTCAGCGCCGGGTCGGCCACGCCCGGCACGAACCCGGCAATGGCGATTTCGAGCGCGCACAGGAACAGCAGCGTGCCAATTGTCAAAGCGCCAGCCCATAATGGGGCCAGCGCCCCGCGTGCCTTTTCAGGGAGCACCTGGCGCCACCAGGTGAGCGGCTGATTGATTTGAGTGGCCACGGCCCAGGCTAAGATGAAGAATGCGACCTGGGCGACGCCGCCGCCCACCAGGAACAACAGGACACACAGCACGAGCAGGACGAGCGATCCGTTCGGCTGGTGCACGAACCCAACCGACCAGACCACAATCAGCAGGCTGATCGTCATCGCCAGCAAGCCGGTGATTAGAAAGTTGGGGACGAGGGTAAAGGCATCTTCGGTGCCATAGAGCCACATCCGGTTGGCGGCGCCAATGGACTGGACAAACAGCCCAGAGGTCGCGGTGTTGCCTTGCAGGGCTTCGAAGAATCCGTGGTCCATTCCGCCTAATCCGAGCAGCACCCCAAACGTGGCGACAATCATCCTGGTCGCACGGTTCATAGCAACCCCTTTGCCTGCCTGACGTGCTCCTGGCCGGCCGAAAGCGGTCGCGGGTCAGTCAGGTGCAGGTGAACCGGCGCTGGCACCGTGGTCCGGCAAGGTGATTGGAGTACAGCCTGTCAGGCACTCAAGCCGACAGGCGGCGAGGGCGCTTTCAGCTTGCGCACCCTGGGCGGGCCGCATCAAGGCAGCAGATGACGATTCGGAAGCGAGGTGCGATTCGAGGGCGCGGCTGAGCCACAGCCTCACGCTTGGACTATAGGGCCATATTGGCAGGCGAACACTGGAGTAAAGTCACCAACCATGACGCCCAAAGTCATGTTAAGCAAAAATCGGCCACCAACTTTTGTTGGTGGCCGAGACTGGTGACGCGGAGGCGCTAATTGAAGGCGAAACGCACGCTCAGCGGCTGGTCGGAGGGAATGCCGTAAGCGGCTTCAAGGGTCTGCTGAATCTGGAGCGCCACTGATAGCTGATCGGCCTCTGACTGCGCCGGCCAGGATCGATACCAGTGCGAGTCACCCGGGAGGGGTGGGTTCCAACCCAGGTCGTCCAGGCCCTCAAAGGCGGCCTCTGCCTCGCGCGGGGTGTCGGCTTCGAGCGGATCTGCCAGCGCCTCAGCGTAGTAGTTTGGCTGGCTGCCGCGGCTCACATAGACATAGCGAGGACCGCTATCTTCATCGCCCAGCACGACTGAACGTCTGGAATCCGGAGCCGGCTGGAGTTGACGCAGGCAATCCACGATCTGATCCAGGTTGTTGGCCATCCCGACCTCCTCGTATCCTGCGCCGCGGATAGTGAACTCGAGTAATACTACCCCGGATAGTTTGTGAAATCAAGCACAATCAGATGAGTGAATTTTATGTAGCGACTATGGCCTGCCAATTGATCGCGCACCGGCCAATTCAACAAACAAGGCACCCGATAGGTGCCCTGTTGCTTTTGTCTGGCCCGGTTCTCGCCGAGCCCACTTCGTGGCGCTTGCGGCGTGCGCCGCGCAAGAATTCGGCGCCGAAGCCGGCGGCCTGCCCGGCGGTGATTTCGCTTTATGGCGTCTGGGTGAGGTCGAAGGCATTGCCCAGGTTGTTGGCGTTCGCGTCACGGGTGCCGAGCGGCGCCAGCCCCCAGGGCGTCTCGATGAACTTTAAGATCATGATTGCGTCAGACTATGGCCTTTCGCCGTGCGCCAGGCGCTGGGCGATGTCTTCAATCACCGGCGCGCAATCCCACACGCCGTCAACCACGCTGTGGGCGCCGGCAGCGGCCATGCGGCGGCGCACGCTCTCCAGCTTCGTGGCCAGCTCGCCGGCTGGCAGTTGGCCCACTTGCTCCTGTGTCAGGCCAATCTCGTTGCCGGTTTGGGCGACGCTAATGGTCCAGGCGCCGGCATTCAGCCCCTCGTCGATGTCAGGGAGCGTGTCGCCGATCTTGACGATGGACTCGGGCGGGTAGGCGCCCAGCTTCATCGCGTTGGCATACAGCATCCACGGAAACGGGCGCCCGGCCGGCACGTCGGTGGCGCACACCCAGGCGTCGGGCGCGTAGCCGCGGCGCGCGGCCTCCGGCACGAGCACTTCCATCATCTCGTGGTTGTAGCCGGTGGTCGAGCCGATCTTAATGCCACGCTGGTGCAGCTCCGCCACGAACGCCAACGTGCCCGGGATGGGGTCGGCATAGTCGGCCAGGATGGCTAGCTGCAGCGGAATGAAGTCGGTGTACATCTGCGCCACGTCCGCCTCATCCGCCGGGTGGCCGTGCACTGCCTGCCACTGCTGGGCTACCGGCCCCATCTGGGTGATCTGGCGGATGTGGTCGCGCTTCATCAGGCCCATTGGCCCGCGCGCCTGCTCCTCGGTGATCTCCACCCCATGATTGGCAAACACCTTACGGAACACCTGGGCCGGTGCGCAGCAGCCGTAGTCCACGGCCGTGCCGGCCCAATCGAGGATGACGGCCTTAATCGGCCCGCGGTACGAGCGGCGAAAGAAGAATTCCATGATGACCTCGAGTCAACAACCTGAATGGTATGGTGGCTGGCGTCAGGCTGGATGCGGCGCCAATGATATCTGCATCTCGTCTAGCGTCACCCCGATGGCGCGCAGCAGATCGCGCATGTCGTTGGTCCCCAGCCGGCCGATGTGACCGATGCGGAAGCAATCGGCGTTAGTCACCTTGCCGGGGTAAATCACGTAGCCTTTTTCGTTCAGACGCTCGTAGAATTCTGGAAACTTGAAATTGGGGTGGGTGGGGTAGCGGAATGAGGTGATGATGTAGCCCTGGTGCTCGGGGGCCAGGTATTCCACAAAACCCAGCGCGCGCATCCCGGCCACCACGGTCTCATAGTTGCGCTGGTAGCGCGCGGCGCGCCCGGCCACGCCGCCCTCGCCTTCCAGCTCGCGCAGGGCCTGCTGGAAGGCCAGCAGCACGTGCGTGGGCGGGGTGAAGCGGAACTGGCCGTCCTTTTCCAGCCCCTGCCATTGGGCGTGCAAGTCCAGGCTCAGGCTGCGGGCGTAGCCGGCGGTTGCCGCCAGCGCGGCCCGGCGCGCCAGCACGAAGCCAAAACCCGGCACGCCTTCGATGCACTTGTTGGCCGACGACACCAGGTAGTCGATGCCCCATTCTGCCAGGTCCAGCGGCACCGCGCCAAAGCTGCTCATGGCATCCACGCACAGCGTGCGCCCGCGCGCCTGGGCGATGAGGCCGATCTCGCGCACCGGGTTGAGCAGCCCGCTGGTGGTCTCGCAGTGGACCAGCGCCACGTGCGTCACGGCCGGGTCATCGGCCAGGGCCGCCTCCACATCCACCGCGCCGGCCGGGCAGTCCTCGGGATAGCTCAATACGTTGGCGGGGATGTGGTTGACTTTGGCGATCTGTTCCAGGCGGCGGCCATAGGCCCCGTTGGAGACGATCAGCACACGCCCATCGGGCGGCACGGTGGCCGAGAGCATGGCCTCCACGCTGAAGGTGCCGCTGCCCTGCAGCAGCACGGCGGTGTAGTCGCCGGTGCGCGCGGTGCCCAGCGCCACCAGCCGCTCCCGGATGTCCTTGATGACCGCGATGAACTCAAAATCGCGCGAGCCCAGGTCGCGCAGCATGGCCTGCTTCACCGTGCGGCTGGTGGTCAGCGGGCCGGGCGTAAACAGCGCTTTGTCTTTCCAGTCAGGCAGCATAGGCGGGTGGCTCTCTACTCGGCGTTGGCCGGCATCACCCAGCAGGCTTGCGCTGGGAACGAGATGGTCTGGGTCTGCCCGACCTCGGGCAGCTTGAGCGAGCGCTCGTTGAACAGGTCCAGGGTCAGCGCGGTGTGGCCGTTGGTGCTGGCGGTGGGCTTCAGCCGCACCCGCACCACCGAGCCCTGAAAGCTGACGCTCTGCACCTGGCTGGCGATCTGGTTCTCGCCACCGGCCCCCAGCCGCAGCTCCTCTGGCCGCAGCATCAGCACCACCGGGCTGCCGGCAGGCTGATCGATCGGGCCGGGCGTAACCATCACCTGGTCGTGGTAGGTCACCTTGCCAGCCTGCGGATCGGCCACCACGCAGTGGAGCTGGTTGAGCGTGCCGACAAACGAGGCCACAAAGGCGGTGCGCGGGTAGTTGTAGATGTCGAACGGCTTGCCCACCTGCTCGATCTGGCCGCGGCTCATCACTACCACCCGGTCCGACACCGACATGGCCTCTTCCTGGTCGTGCGTGACGAAGATGGTGGTAATGGCGAGCTGGGTCTGGATGCGCCGGATCTCTTCGCGCACCTCCGCCCGCACTTTGGCGTCCAGGGCCGAGAGCGGCTCGTCCAGCAAGAGCAGCTGGGGCTGAATGGCCAGCGCGCGGGCCAGGGCCACCCGCTGCTGCTGGCCGCCCGAAAGCTGGTAGGGGTAGCGCGAGCCGAACTGGCTTAGCTGCACCAGCTCCAGCATCTCCTTCACGCGCTTTTCGACCTCGGCCTTGGGCTTGCCCGCCACCCGCAGGCCGTAGCCCACATTGCCGGCGGCGGTCATGTGCGGGAACAGGGCGTAGCTCTGGAAGACCATGCCCATGCGGCGCCGGTTGGGCGGCGTGTTGGCCAGGTCGTGACCCTGCACGATGATCTTGCCGGCGCTGGGTTTTTCGAAACCGGCCACGATGCGCAGCATGGTGGTCTTGCCGCAGCCGCTGGGGCCGAGCAGCGAGATGAACTCGCCGTGCTCGACTTCCAGGTTGAACTCCTGCACCGCGACTGCCCCGCCGAACTCCTTGTGGACGTGAGAGAACTCCAGGAATGCCATACTGCCTCTAATTATCTGACCGTCAGGCGCCGCGCCGTGTCGCCGCGCGCAAAGATGGCGATGAGCCCCATGGCCGCCCAGGTGATAGCGAAGCTCATGATGCCCAGCGCCGCCGGCTGATAGACCGTGTCTTTGCCGACCTCGACCATATATGGGCCGAGCGCCGGCCGCACCAGGAAGTCCGCCAGCACCAGCTCGCCCATCACCGTGGCGAACGTGATCAGCGAACCGGCCAGGATGGCGACGCGCAGGTTGGGGACGATGACCCGCGCGATCACATCCAGCCAGCTGCTGCCCAGGCTGAGCGAGGCCTCCGTCAGGGAGTGAATGTCAATTGACCGCAGCCCCACGTCTACCGCCCGGTACATATACGGCATTGACAGGATGATATACCCGGCCACCAGCAGGATGTTGGTCGTGGCGCCGGTGTTCGTCAGCGAGAACGGCGGGCGCCCAAAGGTGCGGATCAGGCCAAACACCAGCACGATGGTCGGCACGATAAACGGCAGCAGCGTAATCAGCTCGACCACCGGCCGCAGCCGGGGCAGGCGCAGATGGATCCAATAGGCGGTGGGCACAAACAGCAGAATGCTGACGAGGATGGTGATGACGGCCATCTCGACGGAAAAGACCACCGCCTGCAGAAAGGCCGGATCGGCCAGCACCACCCGGTAGGCCTCCAGGGTGATCTGCCCCTTGATCATGCGCAGTGAGAAGTCGAGCGTGCCATACATCGGCACAAAGAAATACAGCGCCCCCAGAAGCGCCCATAGCAGCCCCCACCACGACCCGCGCCGGCTGTTCATCGCAGCCAGCGCGAGGCGCGCCGCTGGAGCAGCGCGTACAGGCCGATGGTCACGGCCATGATGACCACCATGCCGACGGCCAGGGCGTAGCCCAGGTTGGCGTTGCCCAGGGTGTCGCCCCGGATCTCGGTGCCGATCAGCAGCGACGCCAGGATGAGCGTGCCGCCGGTGAGGGCCTGGGCCGTGGCAAACGCGCCAAAAGCGCTGCCGAACAGCAGCAGCATCGTGCCCAGGATGGACGGCAGCAGGATGGGGAAGGCGATGTCGCGCCAGTATTGAAACGAGCTGGCGCCCAGGTTCTGTGACGCTTCCTGCCACTCGGCGCGCAGGCCCTCCAGCGCTGGGCTGATGGTGAGCACCATGAGCGGGAACTGGAAATAGTTATACGCCAGCAACAGCCCGAAGAAGCTGTACAGGCTGAAGCCGTTCTGATAAATATCGAAGCCCGCGCCGCGCAGCAGGGCGGTGAGGAAGCCGGTGCGCCCGACGGTGGCGATAAAGGCGAAGGCCAGCGGCACGCCGCCAAAGTTCGCGGCGATGCCGGAAAAGGTCATCAGCCCCGAGCGCACCCAGCCCGGCGCGCCGCCGAGGGTGATGGCGTAGGCCACCAGGAACCCGAAGACGCCGCCGATGAGCGAGGTGGCGACGCCGATCTCCAGGCTGTTGCGGTAGGCCTTAATAATCAGCGGGTCGCGAAAGAGCGCGGCGAAGTTGGCCAGGGTGAATGCGCCGGTGGGGTCTTGAAACGAGTCGGTGATGAGCCGGCTGGAGGGCAAAATCAAAAAGGCAATGATGAACAGGAAAAACGGGACGACCCCCAGCCAGTTCCAGGAAAACTGGCCGGCGGCCGCGCGGCGCGCGCCCAGGGCGGCGCCGGAGGCAGTGGGTGCGGGCGGCGCTTGCGTCAGTTGAGCCATGGTTTTGTCCAGGAAGACAATTCAGTGAGGCTGTTGCCAGGTAGCCGGGTGTGGCCGGGCCAGGCGGCCCGGCCACACCCGGAGAGCAAAGTTGAGAAGTTGGCTACTTGATGTCGACGCCGACCACGTTATCCCACTGGTTCTTGATGGTGGCGCGGGCCTTGGAGAGCTGGTCGGAGTTGGGCACGATGGCGCTGCCGAGCAGCTTCGGATCGGGCAGGTTGGCGGCCGCGTCGGCGGGCACCACGCTGCGCGAGACCATGTCGGCCAGCCGGGCGGGCGCGCAGTAACCCTTGATCCAGGTCAGCTGGCCCTCGTCCGAATACAGGTATTCTTCCCACAGCCGGGCGGCGGCCGGGTTGGGCGCGTAGGCGCTGACGGCCTGGTAGTAGTAGCCGCCGAAGTTCACGTCGCTGGGGAAGATGACGGCGATGTTGGGGTTGCCCTTAAAGTTGGCCTTGTTGGCGAAGGCGTTCCAGCTCCACTCAAAGGTGATAGGGGTCTCACCCTTGCCGATGGTGCCGGTCTTGGCGATCAGGGGCAGCAGGTTGCCTTGCGACGCCATTTTCTTCATGTAGTCGAGGCCGGGCTGGATGTTATCCAGCGAGCCGCCGCTGGCGATGGCCGCGGCATAGACTTCCTGGGCGGCCTGATTGGAGGCACGCGGATCGCCGGACAGCGCGACCTGGCCCTTGTACTTGGGATCCAGCAGGTCTTTGTAGCTGGTGGGCAGGGCCTTGACGACGTCGCTGTTCGCCTCGATGACCAGGATGCCGCTGTAGTCCACGTAGAACATGCCGCCCGGATCACTGGGGCCGGGCCCCTTGATGGTATCCCAGGTGGCCACCTTGTAGGGGGTGATCAGGCCCTGGCTGACAGCCAGCGGGCCGTAAGCGGGGCCGACGTCGATGACATCCGGCGCCTGCGGGCCCTTGTTGCCCTTGTTGTCGATGATGGCCTGCAGCTCGTCGGCCGAGCCGCCGTCCGGATTGAGCGAGTTCACCTTGATGTTGTACTTCTTGGAGAAGTTGTCCATCATGTCGCCGTAATCGCACCAGTCGCGCGGCAGCGTGATGACGTTGAGCGTGCCTTCCTTCTGCGCCTCGGCGACCAGCGCATCCATGCCGCCGACATCTTTCAGCGACGTGGCTTTGCTGAAGTCAACTGCGCCCGACGGCGCGCTGGTGGCAGCAGGCGCCGAGGTGGCAGCGGGCGCCGAGGTGGCGGCAGGCAGCGAGGTGGCGGCAGGCGGCTGGGTGGGCACGGCGGTCGGCGCCGGGGCCGCGGTAGTCGCGGCGCCACCGCACGCGGCGAGCAGGAAGCTCGCGCTGGCGGCCATGGCCACGATCTGGCTAAGACCCTTCTTCATGTGTGTGTCCTCCGGAATATGTTGACACGGCGTATGAGATACACGCAGGATAGCGGGGCAAGCTCATGCCAGTGCTAATGGGGCGTTATAAAGACTTAATTGATATTGAAATGGATTTAATCTAGCCGCTTGGCATGGACATCGGAGACCACAGCCATTTTCACACC
>Ga0209166_10003331_pt1 | contig 11650 bp, 15 predicted proteins | sample Coa_R1_3_FD_187151 | JGI IMG/M metagenome (GOLD analysis project Ga0209166, IMG submission 187151) | Surface soil microbial communities from Centralia Pennsylvania, which are recovering from an underground coalmine fire - Coalmine... | ecosystem: Environmental > Terrestrial > Soil >... | reverse complement strand
CATCCGCTGCCGTCACGCGGCGAGTTCGAGGCCGCGATGCGCGCGGCGGGTGTGAGCGCGCGCACGCGCGTCGTCACTTACGACGGCTCCGGCGGGTCGGTCGCCGCGCGGCTCTGGTATCTGCTGCGACTCTTCGGCCACCCGGCGCAGGCGGTGCTCGACGGCGGCATCCAGGCGTGGGGAGGGCCGCTCGAAGAGGGCGAGGTGGAGGTGTCGCGGGGGGACTTCGTGGCCCAGCCCCCGGACACCTCGAGGATCGTCGACTTCGAGGACGTCGTCGCGCTGGGCGGCGTGCCGGTGATCGATTCGCGCGCGGGCGAGCGCTACCGCGGCGAGACGGAGCCCATCGACCCCAAGAAGGGCCACATCCCCGGGGCCAGGAACGCGCCCTTCACGGGCAACCTCGACGGCCAGGGCCGGTTCAAGTCCAAAGAAGAGCTGCAAAGGCGCTTCTCCGAGCTCGGCATCGAGAAGGGCGAGGGCGTGGTCGTCTACTGCGGCTCGGGGGTCAACGCCTGCCACAACCTGCTCGCGCTCGAGCTCGCGGGCATCACGGACGGCCGCCTGTACGCCGGCTCGTGGAGCGACTGGTCGCACCGCGACGCCCCGGTCGCCACCGGCCCCAACCCGTAGGACTTAGGATTCGCCCGTGATCCTCCAGGGCAAGAAGATCGTCATCGCCGGCATGAGCGACCGGCGCAGCATCGGCTACGCCATCGCGGTCGAGGCGCAGAAGGAAGGCGCCGAGCTGCTCCTCACCAGCTTCGGCCGGATGATGAGCATCACCCGGATGACGGCCAAGCGCCTCAACCCGGTGCCCGAGGTGCTGGAGATGGACGTCCAGAAACCGTCGGACATCAAGGCGGCGGTCGAAGAGGTCGGCAAGCGGTGGGACCGCGTCGACGGCCTCGTCCACTCGGTGGCCTTCGCGCCGCAGGACGCCCTCGGCGGCAACTTCCTGAACACGCCGTGGGAAAGCGTTGCGACAGCCTTGCAGGTCAGCGCGTTCTCCTTCAAGGAGCTGGCTGCAGGATTCCTACCTCTGATGCGGGAGCACGGCGGGTCGCTGGTCACGCTCGACTTCGACAACTCGACCCAGGCCTGGCCCAAGTACGACTGGATGGGCGTTTCCAAGGCGGCGCTCGAGTCGGTCACGAGGTACCTCGCCCGCGACCTCGGCCGGTACAAGATCCGGGCCAACGCGATCTGCGCCGGCCCTCTGGCCACGCTGGCCGCGAGCGGCATCCCCGGCTTCAAGGATTTCGAGGAGGTCTGGGAGCAGCGGGCGCCGCTGGGCTGGAGCCTGCAGGACCGGACCCCGGTCGGCCGCGCGGCCTGCGCACTGCTCTCCGACTACCTGGACATGACCACGGGCGAGCTCGTCCATGTCGACGGCGGCTACCACGCCATGGGCGCGGAGATGCCTCCAGCGGGGTGATTTCGTGAGCGGCACAAGATATGGTGCCGCGCAGGCGACAAGGGCGCAACATCGTGTTAGGCTCTTGCAAATTCAATCCCTGGAGGTTCGGAATTTGCGAGAGTGCCTGGTGATCTATGTGGACGCCGCTCTCGACAGGAACGGCCGGGCCGGGTGTGGCCTGGCCGTTTTTGTTAGGGGCCGGGCCGTGTACACGGAGTCGTTCGGCTTTTCGCACCCTGGTGGTTCGGCGCAGCTCGAGGCGCACGTGTGCGCGGGCGCACTCGATCTCGCCGCCGCGCGCTGGCCGCACCACCGCGTGATCGTTCGCACCGACTGCGCGCCGGTCGTGCGCAGCCGGATGCCGTCCAGCGACAGCTTCCGGATCGCAGTCCACGAGGTCCGGGAGCGCTGCCGCCGCGGGTGGCGGGTGGTCCGCTACGTCAGCCGCAAGGCAAACCCGGCGCATGAGCTCGCGCGCGAGGGGCTCAAGAGCCTGTCGCGCCAGCCGGCCCTGGCCGCGGCTTGACCTTAAGGGTTAGCCGCTAGATCAGGTCGCGGTCACGTCGCGGCTATACTGCCGTTTGGAATGCCACGCGGGAAGCGCCTTGCCGGCCACGAGCTCGTGGAGCAGCTCAACGCCGTCGTCGCGCAGCTGATCAAGGAGAACCGCAAGCTCAAGCGTCAGGTCGAGAAGCTCAGCGCCAAGACCAACGGCGCCCCCAAGGGCACCGTCGACCGCAGCCTGCGCGCCATCCAGAAGCGCGCCCAGAAGGCGCTCGGCGCGCCCGTCCGGCGCCGCAAGCGCCGCGCGACCGCGGCCAAGACCACGCGCCGCGGCCGTCCGCCCAAAGCCGCCGCCTAGACCGACTCCGGTCGGGACCCAGCCGAGCTTCCTAGTCGAGCTTCTCCATCCGCTTGGCCGTGCGGTACGCGTCGACGATGCTGTAGACCCACAGCGTCCCGCCGCCCAGCTCCATCGGCACTCCGATCGCGGCCCCGATCACGCTGAGGTCGAGATCGAACCCGAAGAACTGGAGGCCCGCGATCCCGGCGAAGAATCCGAGCGCCTTCATGTTGTGGCCGAGGTAGAGGTGGCCCATGCCCGGGATGATCGCCAGCAAGGCCGCAATCCGCGGGTCCTTGCGCGAGGCGCGAGGTCCGGCGGCGTACTGCCAGGCGCCCGAGGCCGGAGCGCCGCAGCGCGGGCACGGAGCGGTGGGGTTGGTGAGCAGCGCGCCGCAGCGGCCGCAGAGGACGTCAGATGCCATCCCCCTCTAGTCTGCCCGTTTTGCTACTTTCGCAATCAATGGATCTGGGGTTCAGCCCGGCGGAGGAGGCCTTTCGCGAAGAGATCCGAACCTGGCTCGAAGCCAAACTTCCCGCCGGCTGGCGCCACCGTGGCATCGGTGGCTACCGCGAAGACGACGAGGAGCACATCCAGCGCGAGTGGCAGCGGCGCCTCTACGAGGACGGCTGGCTGAAGCTGGCCTGGCCCGCCGAGCACGGCGGCTGGAACGCCACGCCGGTGATGCAGGCGATCTACCAGGAGGAGATGGCGCGCGCGGGCGCGCCGATCATCCTCGGCCGGCTTGGCGTCACCCTGCTCGCGCCGACGCTGCTGGTCCACGGCTCGCAGTGGCAGAAGGAGCAGTACGTCGAGAAGATCCTGAGCGGCGAGCTGATCTTCTGCCAGGGCTTCAGCGAGCCCGACGCCGGCAGCGACCTCGCCGGTCTCCGGTGCCGGGCGGAGAGGAAGGACGGCAAATGGCTGCTCACCGGCCAGAAGACCTGGTCCAGCGGCGCGCACTACGCCGACCGCAGCTTCCTTTTGGCCCGCACCTCCACCGAGGGAAAGCCGCACGAGGGCATCGGCTTCTTCCTCGTCGACATGAAGCAGCCTGGCGTGGAGGTGCGGCGCATCCGCCAGATGACAGGCGGTGGCGAGTTCTGCGAGATCTTCCTGTCGGGCGCGGAAGTCGAGGAGCGCGACGTGGTCGGAGCGCCCGGAGACGGCTGGAAGATCGCGATGACGGTGTTCGGCTTCGAGCGCGGCGGGCTGGGGCAGGCCGCGCGGTTCGAACGGGTCGTCCGCGAGCTGGCTTCGCTGGCCCGGCACCAGGGCCGCGGCGCCGATCCGGACGTGCGCCAGCGCGTGGCGCAGGCGCAGATCGAGGCGCACGTCTTCCGGCTGAACGGCCTGCGCAACCTCACCCGCGCCGGGCACGGCCAGACGCCTGGACCCGAAGCCAGCGTGACCAAGCTGTACTGGAGCGAGATGGACAAGCGCATCCAGGAGACGGCCATCGGCGTGCAGGGTCCGTACGGCGCGCTCGCGCCCGACTCGCCGTGGGCGGTCGAGGAAGGCCGCTGGCAGTACGGCTGGATGTGGTCGCAGGCGGAGACCATCTACGCCGGCTCTTCCGAGATCCAGCGCAACATCATCGCCGAGCGCGTGCTCGGCCTCCCGCGAGGGCGCTAGTGGTCGCGGAGGCGGTCGATCGGATCAAGGCCAAGATCGGCGCGGCGGGCCCGCCGGTCACCGCGCAGGTCGAGGCCGGCCACCTCGAGCGCTTCTGCGCGGCCATCGGCGACCCCAACCCGCGCTGGCGCGAAGAAGCGCCGCCCACCTTCCTGGTGGCCCTCGCGCCGCCCTCGTACCACGTCCCAGAGGCGGAGGACTACGGCACGGGGTGGCTGAACGGCGGGAACCGATTCGAGTATCTGGAGCCCGTGCGCGTCGGCGATCGCATCACCGCGACCAGCAAGGTGGCGGACGTCTACGAGAAGAGCGGGGGGAGCGGCTCGCTGCTGTTCATCGTGTTCGAGACCGAGTACGTGAACCCGCACGGCCGCACCGTGGCGCGCCTGCGTGGGACCATGATCCGCCGGTGACACCGAAGGTCGGCGAGGAGATTCCGGAGCTGGTCAAGCATCCGACCACGCGCCAGCTCGTCCAGTACGCGGGCGCGCAGGGCGACTTCTACGAGATCCACTACGACCAGGAGTTCGCGCGCACCGTCGCGCTTCCGGGCGTGATCCTCCACGGCCTGCTCAAGGCCGCCTTCCTCGGCCAGCTGGTGACCGACTGGCTCGGCGATCGCGGCATCCTGAAGTCGTTCGAGGTGAGCTACCGAGGCATCGACCAGCCGGGCCGCCCGTACACCTGCCGCGGCCGCGTTGCCAGGGTCGACGGCGACACCGTCGAGCTCGAGGTGTGGGGCGAAGACTCCGACGGCAAGAGGACGACGGTCGGGTCGGCCACGGTGCAGATGAAGTGACCGATTCGATTCCTTACCTGATCCTGAAGTACATACACATCCTTGCGGCCATCGTGGCCGTCGGCGCCAACATCACCTACGGCGTCTGGAGCGTGCGCGCGCAGCGTGAGCGCTCCCACCTGGGCTTCACGATCAAGGGCATCCAGTTCCTCGACCGCCGGATCGCGAACCCCGCCTACGGCGTGCTGTTCCTGACCGGGGTCCTGATGGTCATCGTCGGCGGACTCGGCCTCCAGCTGTGGATCGTCGTGGCCGTGATCCTGTTCATCGCCATCGCGGTGATCGGCTTCGCCTACTTCACCCCGCTGGTGCGAGATCAGATCAGGTTGCTGGACGCCGGCGACACCAGCTCGCCCGAGTTCGAGCGACTGGCGCGCAGGAACGCGATCATCGGTCCGACCCTCGGGCTGCTGGTGCTCGTGATCCTGGCCATGATGGTGTTCCAGCCGAAACTGTAGCCCCGCATGACGAGCAGCACCGAGGCGTCGATCACGCAGTAGCCGCCGGCGATCACCGAAGGCGGGTTGCCCGACGGGATGTGCGTCCACGGCGCGACCGGCATCCAGAACCAGTTGCCGAAGCTCGTGCCGAAGATCTCCAGCTCGCCGGTGGCGATGAAGATGGCGGCGAACAGCGGCCACCGCGGTGAGCGAAGCACGAACCAGGCGAAGACCGGCAGGCACAGCGCGCCCTGAAGGTCGTAGCGGCCGGTCAGCGCCGGAAGGACCGTCAGGCCGGCGAGCGCCCACAGGCCGGCGCCCCCGAGGACCACGTGCGCCACGCGCTGGCCGTGCTTCTGCACGACCGGGAGCCCCGCGGCCAGCAGGCCGAAGAGGTAGACCAGGCCGTGTCCGGGCGGCACGAACAGGGGCACGTTGTGCAGCCGGTAGCGGTACACGCCCCAGATGAGCGAGCCGAAGATCTCAAAGCCCGTCGCCACGCCCACGCACACCCAGATCTGCAGGCGCTGCTCGCGCGGCGCCTTGAGCGTGCACAGATAGAGGACGGCGAACGTCATCACACCCAGCGCCCACTGCTCCCAGATCGCGGTGCTGCGGCTGTCGGCCAGCAGGAGCAGGGGCGTGTACGTCAGCAGGTAGGCGTGCAGCCAGTAGGGCTTCAGGGTCTTGAGCACCGAGTAAAGGGTAAGGCCGTGAGGGGCTCGGGGCCCCTCACAGCTGGTTCTTATGAGAGGGTGCCCCGCTCGTTGATCAGCGATCCCTGCAGGTGCCACGCGTCGTTGGACCAGGTCTCGACCTGCTCCTGCATGATCGGGAAGTGGTCGCTGGAAGTGGTCTGCACGGTCACGCCCGGGAGCAGGAAGGGGTTGGTCTCGTTGAGCTCACTTGACGCGATCTTCATGACGTTCGCGCGCGTGAGGTTCGAGCCGGCCTGCTTGAGCACGTCGACCATGGTGTAGGCGACGGCCACGCCGTAGATGTTGAAGCCGTCGTGCGCGTTGCACGTCGAGCAGTTGGCGATCACCTGCATGTACAGCTTCATGCCGTCGTCATTGGCCCACTGCGGGTCGGTGGGGTCCTTGATGTAGGCGACGCTGGTCACGTTCTGCAGCGCCGCCCCCAGCTTCTTGGCGATCTCCATGTAGACCTGCGGATTGGAGACAGAGTTGAGGTAGAGGGTGGGCGTCCAACCGAGCCTGGTCACGATCACGAGCGCGGGGATCGAGAAGCCCGGCGTCGCGAAGATGAACAGCGTGTCGGCGCCCGCGGCCTTCAGCTTCGAGAGCTGCGAACCGAGCGACGCCGCGGGAGCGGTGACGTCGTAGCTCTCCTTGTCGACGATCATCGACGCGTTCGAGCCGAGCCCGTCGGTCAACCCCTTGAGATAGTCCTGGCCGTAGTCGTCGTTCTGGTACAGCACGCCGATCTTGGCGTTGGGGTGGTTGGCGAGCACGTCCTTGGCGTAGATGCGAGCCTCGCCCTGGTAGGGCGGCTGCCAGCCCATCGTCCACTGGTGGGAGTTGAAGTCGGCGCCGAAGGTCGTCGCGCCCGTGGCGACGAACAGCTGTGGCACCTTCTGGGTGTTGAGGTAGTCGCGAACGGCGGTCTGGGTCTGCGTGCCGAGGCCGCTGAACATCGCGAAGACCTGGTTCTGCTCGACTAGCTGCTTGGTGAGCGGCACCGCCTGCGCGGGGTTGTAGGCGTCGTCGAGAATGGTGAACTTGATCTTCCTACCGTTCACGCCGCCCTGGTTGTTGATGTACGTGAAGTAGGCCTGCTCGGCGTTGGCGATGGTTCCGTACGCGGCGGCGGGACCCGACTGCGCGATGGTGTTTCCGAGCAGGATCGAGTCGCTGGTGATGCCCACGTCGGTCGCCACGGCGCCGGAGCTCGAGCTCCCGCAGGCGGCAACGAGCACGAGAAAGGCCGCCACGGCGGCCATCCGAGACGCGGATCTGGCCATACCACTCCTCCTTGCTAAGCGCGAATTTGCCTACACAGTCTGAGCGTCGGGCGGCATCTGTCCAGTACTCCGTTCGCCCGCCCCGCGAATTCTTGCCTGGACGGCGCCGTAAAGCGTCACCGCGAGGCCGACGAGCCCGCGCGGCGCGAAGATCATGAGCACGATCAGCAGCGCTCCATAGGACACGGCGGGGCCGGCCTTGATGAACACCGACGCGACCTGCGACGGGATCCAGTCCTGGCCGGCCACGAACTGGTTCGAGATGATCGGCAGCCAGAAGGTGACGATGCCGCCCAGCAGCGGACCGGGGATGGACGCGAGGCCGCCGATGACCGCGCCCACCAGCACCTCGAACGAGAGCGAGACCGGGAACGTGTCCGGGCTCACGAAGCCGATGGTGAGCCCGTAGAGCGATCCGGCGATCCCGGCGTAGAAGGCGGAGACGGCGAAGGCCAGCGTCTTGTAGCCGGCGATGTTGACGCCGAAGGCGGCCGCCGCGACCTCTCCGTCGCGGATCGCGCGCAGCGCCCGCCCGGGGCGGTGGCGCACGAGGTTCCAGGCCAGCCAGAAGAGGACGAGGGCGAGAGCGAGGGTCAGGTAGTAGAGCCACTGGTCGCTGGACATCGAGGGCGCGCCCGTGACCTGCGTGAAGAGGCCGCTGGCGAAGTTCGGCGGCTGCGGCGGGAGGAGCTCGATGCCCTGCACTCCGCCGGTGAACTCGGCCGGCCGCTTGATCAGGCTGGGCGTGACCACCGCCAGGGCAAACGTCGCGAGGGCGAGGTAGAGCGCCGACAGCCGGAGGGCGGGGATGCCGAGGAAGAAGCCGACGATGCCCGTCAGCAGGCCCGCGATCGGAATCGTGGCGAGGTAGTCGAGGTGGTAGCGGTGGACCAGGATCGCCGTCGTGTAGGCGCCGAGCGCCATGAGCGCGCCATGTCCCAGCGAGATCTGGCCGCTGTAGCCGACCAGGATGTTGAGGCCCATGATCACGATCGCGAAGATCAGGACCTGCGTCCACTCCGCGCTCTGGAATGACGTCACGACCGTGGGCAGGCCGATGAAGAAGATCACCACCACGAGCACGAGCGCGTAGATCGTCGGCGTCCGCCGCCTGGACCTCATACGCGCCTCACACTCGCGCGGCCGAGGAGTCCGTTCGGCCTCAGGACGAGGACCACGATGATGATCACGAACCCGACCGCCAGCTCGAGGTCGCCCCCGACAAACGGCAGGTATGCGCCCGCGAGGTTGATGAGGACGCCCACGATGAAGCCGCCGATCACCGCTCCGAGCGGGCTCTCGATGCCGCCGAGGACCGCCGCCGCGAAGGCGTAGATGATGACCGTCTGCATCATGTTCGGCTGCAGCAGCAGGATCGGTGCGGCCATCACACCCGACGCTGCGCCCACAGCCGACGCCAGGCCCCAGCCGAGCGCGAGCATCCAGCTGACGCGGATGCCGAGCAGCCGGCTCGCCTCGGGATGATGCGAGGCCGCGCGCAGCGCGAGGCCGAGGCTCGTGCGCTGCAGCAGCAGGTAGATCAGGACGAGGACGACGGCCGAGACGGCGATGACGCCCAGGTCCTGGTAGCTCGCGACCGCGCCCAGGATGTTCACGGTCTGGTTGGGGAACGGGCTCGGGAAGGAGCGCGGCACGTAGCCGAAGAGGAAGCCGGCCATCCCGTTGACCAGGGTCGCGAGCCCGAGCGTGACGATGACGAGCGCCAGGACCGGCGCGCGCTCCACCGGGCGGATGACGATGCGCTGGATGACGACTCCGCCGGCGAACGCGATCGCGAGCGTGAGCACGAACGCGATCCAGAAGTTGAGGCCGTGGTCGATCAGCGCCAGCGCGATGAACGTCGCGAACATTGCCATCTCGCCCTGCGCGAAGTTGACGAGCCCCATCGCGTTGTAGATGAGGACGAGCGCCAGCGCGAGGCTCGCGTAGATGCCGCCGGTGGCGATGCCGCTGAGGACCTGCTGGAGGAATTCCTGCATGGGCCCTCAGTAACCCAGGTAGGAGCGGCGCACCGACTCCTGGCCTTTCAGCTCCGCGCTCAGCCCGCTCACCGCGACGCGGCCGACCTCGAGGACGTAGGCGTGCTGCGAGAGCTCGAGCGCAATGCGCGCGTTCTGCTCCACGAGCAGGACCGCGACTCCTTCCGACTGGTTCACGCTGCGGATGACCTCGAAGATCGAGCGCACCACGAGGGGCGCGAGGCCGAGCGACGGCTCGTCGAGCAGCATGAGCTTCGGGCGCATGAGCAGAGCGCGGGCCAGCGCGAGCATCTGCTGCTCGCCGCCCGACAGGGTGCTGGCGGACAGCTTGCGGCGTTCGCGCAGGATGGGGAAGAGGCTGAAGACGCGGTCGTAGTCCTTGGCGGCATTGCCGTCGCGGCGCAGGTACGCGCCCAGGCGCAGGTTCTCGTCAACGGTCAGCTGGGTGAGCACCCCGCGGCCCTCGGGCACGTGCGCGACCCCCAGGCGCACGACGTCCTCCGTGCTCAGGTGGCGCAGCGAGCGGCCGGCGAAGGTGATGGCCCCGTCCCAGCGGACTCCCCCGGTGATGGCGCGCAGCGTCGTCGTCTTGCCGGCGCCGTTGGCCCCGAGCAGGGAGACGACCTCGCCCTCGGCGACCCTGAGCGAGATGCCGTGCAGCACGCGCCTCGGCCCGTAAGCCGCGCGCACGTTTTCGAGCTCCAGCACCACTCTCACGCAGCGCCCAGGTACGCCTCGATGACGCGCGCGTCGCGCTGCACGTCGGCCGGAGCGCCTTCGGCGATCTTGCGGCCGAAGTCGAGCACGACGACGTGGTCGGAGATGCCCATGACGAAGCCCATGTTGTGCTCGACCAGCAGAACGGTGACGCCGAGCTCCTCGTGGATTCGCTGCACCAGCGCCTTCACGCCGTCGACCTCCTCGTGGCTGATGCCGCCCGCCGGCTCGTCGAGCAGTAGAAGCCGGGGCTTGGCCACGAGCGCCCGCGCCAGCTCCACCCGCTTCTGCGTGCCGAAGGGCAGGCCGGTCACCGGTGTGCTCGCCAGCTGCGCGAGGCCGACGAAATCCAGCATGTCGAGGGCGCGCGCGCGCGCGGCGGTCTCGGCGCGCAGCGCGGTCGGCATCGGCACCGCCGCGCCGAGAAACGTGGTGCCGATGCGCGAGTGATAGCCCACGAGAACGTTGTCGAGGACGGTCATCGAGCCGAACAGCGCGAGGTTCTGGAAGGTGCGCGCGAGGCCGTGGCTGATCACCTGGTGTGGCGCGAGGCTGAGGAGGGGCTTGCCGTCGAAGAGCAGCGCGCCGGAGGTCGGGCGGTACACGCGAGTGACGACGTTGAAGAGCGTGGTCTTGCCCGCGCCGTTGGGGCCGATGACGGCGACGATCTTTCCCGGCTCGACCGAGAAGGACACGCGGTCGAGGGCGACGACGCCGCCGAACCGGACACTGAGGTCTCGGATCTCGAGCAGCGGCATCCGCTGAAGTCTATTCAGCGGCTGTCGCGCTGGCCATTAGTCCCTCGGCGGGTCGGGTTCGTCGCTGGGCGGCCGATCGAGGGACGGCCACGGCGGCTGCAGCTCCTCGGGCGTGAACTCCTGCGGCCCGGCCGGCGGTACGGGTCCTGGCGACGCAGCCGCCGGAGGAGGCGTGTACGGGATGCCAGGCAGCCCGGGCTGGGGCCGCGCGCTGTAGTGGATGACCGAGGCCGCGGGCAGAGGCTGCACCCGGCGGCGAGCCGCGGCCGCGCCGAAAGCCCAGTAGGCGATCGCGCCGAGCAGGCCGAGCACGGCGATGAACGGCAGAAAGACGAACGGCGGCTTGAACAGCACGTCGAGGTTGTTCGGGCTGTCGTTCGACACGGGGACGGGCGCGACCGGCGGGGTCGGGGAACCACTGGGTGAGGGTGACGGCGACTCGGCAGGCGTGGGCGATTCGGAAGGGCTCGCCTCGGGCGATGGCGACGGAGTCGGAGCCTGGAGCTCGAACTGCGCACACGGGTTGGGCGCGACGCTCGCGCAGATCTTGTGCAGCCCGGGTGGATCGCCGGCAAACGGCTTGACGGCGACATTCGAGAAATTCCCGTTGCCGTCTGCCGTCGCGGAGCCGATCACCTTGTTCGGCGAATCCCAGTACAGCGACATCTTCTCGTTGGCCAGGAAAGAGCTGCCGCTGACGTGGATCTGCGTGTTGGGGTCGCCGGCGCTCACGTCGAGTGAGAGATAGGCGTTGGATGGAATTGGGCTCGGGCTCGGAATGGTAGGCGGAGGGCTGGGACTGGGCGACGCCGGTGGGCTCGGTGAAGGCGATTCCGCCGTGACCAGCAGAAAAAGGAACGAGGAAAGAACCAGGACCTTGAGAACCCTCATCCGGAAGTGCGAAAGGTTAACGGATGCGGGCCGAGAAGGTCACGGTCACACGGGCGGCCAGGGCAGCGACCAGGCCGAGGTTGGATCGGGGAAGCGCCAGTCCGGCGCCAGCACCGCGCGCAGCCTGCGCTTGAGGGTCCGGTTCTCGGCCGGGCTGAGCAG
>Ga0209166_10003326_pt1 | contig 11654 bp, 10 predicted proteins | sample Coa_R1_3_FD_187151 | JGI IMG/M metagenome (GOLD analysis project Ga0209166, IMG submission 187151) | Surface soil microbial communities from Centralia Pennsylvania, which are recovering from an underground coalmine fire - Coalmine... | ecosystem: Environmental > Terrestrial > Soil >... | reverse complement strand
CGAAAAAATCTTCGTCGAAGAATTCGCCGGCAACGCTTACGTCTTCCACCATCGCCCGGGAATAGAGTGCCGCCGCTCCGCTGGCGCCGAATACATATTCTGCACGGTCGTATTGGCCCTGGTCGATTTGTTCGGCGCCACGGTCGAGATGGCGCAGGTTGCGGGTGAAATACATTCCAGCGCAATCAACGATGGATGTAAATTCCGGCTGCTCTCCCGGCGCCCAGCGCAGCAGCTTGCCGCATGCTGCGCCGATCTTTTCGCTTTTCGCGCCGGCAGATTGCCCCGCAGCAGAGACCAATTGGGAGATAAAATCCGGCCGCAGGAATACATCAGGATTTAAACAAAGCAACCACTCGCCATGCGCCTGGCGGATAGCCTGGTTTTGCGCGGCAGCAAAGCCGGTGTTTGCGGCATTGAATTTAGTCTCAACATTGATCTGAGCCGGCGGGAAGAACTGCGAAAGGATATTTTTGGTCCTGTCTGTGGATGCATTATCGACAATGATGATTTCAAAGACAGGATAATCCTGTTGCACCAGAGACTCCAGGCATCGCTGTAGGTACTCCGCGGAATTGTAGGTAACGAGAAGAACGGAAATTAGGGGATGTGCTGCTTCGCCTTCCGCTTTCGGATCGCGCACAACAGCGCCTCCCATCCACTCACCATGCGCCCCGGCCGAACAGGACATGCGGAATCGTCTTGAGAAAGATTTGCGCGTCGAGCCACAGCGACCAGCGGTCAATATATGAGAGATCGAGCTGCATCCAGCGGTCGAAGTTGAGCTGGCTGCGGCCTTCGAGCGCCCACAGGCAGGTGAGCCCTGGCCTCATGCGCAACCGCCGGCGCTGCCAGGACTCATATTTTTCCACCTCTTCGGGTATGGGCGGCCGGGGGCCGACGAACGACATATCGCCGCGAAGGATATTCCAGAGCTGCGGCAGCTCGTCAAGACTGGTGCGGCGCAGCCAGCGGCCAATGGGAGTAACGCGGGGGTCGTCGGCTATTTTAAAAACCGGGCCGTCTGCCTCATTCAGGTGATCCATACCGGCGCGCAACTGCTCAGCGTTTTGGACCATGGAGCGGAATTTCAACAATGTAAAGCGCCGGCCGCCTAAACCGCAGCGGGTCTGGCGATAAAGGATTGGGCCAGCCGAGGTAAAGGCCACCAGCAACGCAACCGCCAGCATGAGAGGCGAGAGCAAAATGAGCAGCAAGGCGGCCAGGGCGGTGTCGGCAAAGCGCTTGGCGAGAAGCTGAAGCTCATCCTGCGGGCCGGTGGAAAAGGTGAGGAGAGGAAATTCATTCAGATGCTCCAGATGCACGCTCGAACTGGCGGCCTTGAGAAAGTTCAGATGGACGCGGGTGCGGATGCCTTCGCGTTCGCAGTGCAGCACCAAGGGCTCGATCTGGTCTAAATCCTGTTTTTCCACCGCGATCAAGACTTCATCTACAACATGATCGTGGATAAAATCCGGAACCTGCTCCAGCGGTATGGACGTATAAGAGCTGCGCAAACCGGCGGCCGGAGCGGGTGGGCGCTCGGTAAGGTAGGCAAACCCGATAAGACGCAATCCCAGCGGCTCGGCGTGCTCCACTAACTGCGCCAATTGATAAGCATAGGTGCTGGTTCCAACGACGAGGATGTGATGATAGCGGCCAAAAATTCGCCGCAAAGATCCTTTGGTGAAAAACAGAGTAAGGCGTCCGGCGATGAGGAACAGCAAGTTCACGGCGCCGAAGGTCACGGCGAGGCTGCGGCTGATGTCTGCACGAAACAGGTACAAGCCGGCATGCACCAGCACCATGCCGGTAACCACCAGTTTGGTTTCATCCCAGATAATTTGCGCGGGATTGCGCAGCTCGACACGGCGATAGATCCCGTAAAGAAACCCAACTATCACCCATGTAACCAATACACCTGCCAAAAAGGGCAGATAATCGCGCAGCGGATAAATCGGCGGGAAATGCGAATCGAAGACCCGGGGAAGAACCTGGGTGCGCAGCAGGTAGGCAACGGGCAGTGCCAGCGCGGTGAGTGCCAAGTCATGGGCAAGACAGCCCAATCCCATCAATTTTGAACGACGCTCTAGCAATTTAAGATCTGTCCCGACTTCGCTAACACTATGAAAACACGATGATTTTAACAGAGTTCGGAGTGAAGCTGGGCGGATTAGCCCGAGAATGACAATAGCTTAACAGGCACGAGTTTGCTCATGTTATCTTGCAAACAGTGAAGATCCTGCTCATCGGCGCCAACGGTCAGCTAGCCCGAGACTTACTGGCCGAGTTCACAGCCGCAGGCGAGAAGCGCGAAATCATTCCGGTAACTCATGAACAGCTTGATATTCGCGACAAGCGCAGCGTCGATGATTTGATGGCGGCAACCCGCCCGGAATGCATTATCAATACAGCGGCATTCCATCGAGTTGACCAGTGCGAGGACGAGCCGGAGACTACGTTTGCCGTGAATGAAGGCGGTGTCTGCAATCTGGCAAGGGCGGCAGAGAAGCAAAATGCTTTGCTGGTACAGTTCAGCACCGATTATGTTTTCGATGGAGTAAAGCGGTCCGCTTACCAGGAAAGTGACGAGGCCAAGCCTCTCTCCGTGTATGGGAAATCGCGCCTTGCGGGCGAGCTCGCGGTGCGGGAAAACTGCGACCGCTACATCATCATTCGCACCTGCGGACTTTATGGGATGGCCGGCAGCCAGAGTAAAACTGGAAACTTTGTGGAGACCATGTTGAAGCTGGCGGCGGCCAAAAAGACCCCGCGCGTAGTCAACGACCAGGTTTGCACCCCGACGAGCACGCGCGAGCTGGCCCGGCACATGATCCGCCTGGTCCCCTCGGGAGCACAGGGACTATTCCACATGACCAGCACGGGCGAGTGCTCATGGTTCGATTTTGCCCGTGAATGTTTTCGCCTGGCGGGCGTCCACGCGGTCGTAAACCCGGTCACCAGCGAGCAATTTGGCGCTAAGGCAAAGCGTCCGGCCTATTCCGTGCTGGATAATCTGGCTTACCGCAACGCAGGATTCACAGACTTCTGCCCGTGGCAGGAAGCATTAGCAGAGTATATGCAGACGCGTAAGAAGGCGGGAACGCAGTCCAGTTAATCATGTAAGTGTCCGCGGCACCTTCCTGGGTCTGCACAGCCGGGGACGTCTCCACCCACCACCCATCACGCAAAAGCGATGCGCGCTGGCGACCCCGGGGGGGTGTGTCACACGATTTTCACGCTATCCGCTCCACCTAGACAGCTTTCAAGAACCGACTTTGCTGAAGGTCTGATCGCGGCGGGTGTAATGGCGTTCGTAGTAATTGCGGTATTCACCGGAACGGGCGCGCTCCAACCAGACTTTGTTGTCAAGATACCACTCCACTGTCTTGCGAATCCCCTCTTCGAAGCTGACTTCTGGCTTCCAGCCCAGTTCGCGGCGCAACTTCGAACTATCGAGCGAGTAGCGGCGGTCGTGGCCTGGGCGGTCGGTCACAAACTGGATGAGCGATTCCGGCTTGCCCAGGATCTTTAAAATATTTTTTATCACGGTCAGGTTAGCGGCTGGCGCCCCGGACGAAACGTTGTAGACTTCGCCTGCCTTGCCACGCTCCAGTACACAGGCGATGGCCCGGCAGTAGTCTTCCACATACAGCCAATCGCGCTCCTGCATGCCGTCGCCATATACAGGAAGCGGTTTTCCCTCCAGAGCATTGGCGATCATCAATGGAATCAACTTTTCTGGAAACTGATAAGGGCCGTAGTTATTGGTGCAGCGCAGTATGATGGCAGAGACACCGTAGGTGTGGATATAAGCATTCACCAAATGATCAGCGGCCGCTTTGCTGGCAGAATATGGGCTACGAGGATCGAGAACCTGGGTTTCGCTGAAATTCTCACTGGCGCCGGCACTGCCGTAAACCTCATCGGTGCTGATTTGGATAAAAAGCCGGGCTGCACTCTTGCGCACCGCTTCGAGCAAGGTCAAAGTTCCCATTACGTTGGAGTGCAGGAAGGGGGCAGCGTTTTCGATGCTGCGATCAACATGGGTTTCGGCGGCAAAATTCACGACAGCATCGAAGCCATTGGCCATGATCTTGGCCACGCTTGCGGCGTCGGTTATATCTCCGCGAATAAATTGGTAATGTGAGTTTTCCGCTAAGTCGGCGAGATTTTCCAGGTTCCCGGAATAGGTGAGCTTATCGAAATTGACAATGTCTACATGCTTGCGCTGCAGCAACATGTGACGGATAAAATTGGAACCGATGAAACCAGCGCCGCCGGTGACCAGTATTTTCATTCGCCCCCCCCTTATTTCTTGCTGGCCGCCGCCAGAGGTTTGGTGAGTTTATTGGCTCCAGTCTCCGCCACCAGGTTGGTAGCATGGCGAAGCGACTCGAAGGTGCCGGCGTCGGTCCACCAACCCTCGAGGATACTGTGGGTGAGGGTGCCTTCTTCAAGATACATGTTATTAATATCGGTGATCTCCAATTCGCCCCGGTGCGAGGGTTTGAGCGTCTTGATTTTCTGGAAGACCGAGTTATCGTAAAGATAGAGACCCGTCACAGCATAATTCGATTTCGGCTGCCTGGGTTTCTCTTCAATGCGGATGATGCGCTCGTCGATGATTTCGGGGCAGCCAAAACGTTCGGGATCATTCACTTGTTTCAGGATGATGTGAGCGCCCTTTTTCTGCCGCTGGAAACGCTCAGCGCTCTCAAGAAAATTATTCTCGATGATGTTGTCTCCCAGGATCACGCAGATAGAGTCATCTTCGGCAAAATGCTCTGCCTGACGAAGCGCATCGGCGATGCCGCCTTCGCCTTCCTGATAGGCATAATTCAGGCGCTTCAAGCCGAAATCTTTGCCATTGGCGAGCAGGCGCAGAAAATCGCCCGCGTTGTGTCCGCCGGTAACGATCAGGATCTCGGTAATTCCTACATTCACCAGCGCCTGGATGGGATAGAACACCATGGGCAGATTGTGTACCGGCAACAGATGTTTATTGGTCACCCGAGTCAGAGGTAAAAGCCGCGTACCCAATCCACCAGCAAGAACAATGCCTTTCATGCAATCACCTTTGTGCTTAATTCATCCGCGAGCGAGAGCCCTGCTAACGCGCAAAGAGCTCTGCAAGCTAAGATCCAGTTCGCAATCAGTTTGGTTCCAGAGGCGTATCATAACATTTTGGTGAACAGGAAAAAATGCGGCCGCCAGTTCGTAACGCACACGGGATTATCACTCAGGTTTACCAAACAACCCAAAATAGATGCGCAAGAGCGCAGACCTCATCTTTGGGTCACGCGCCCGGTGCCAGGCATAAATTTGGGCTTCTGACGCAAGCAGCTTTTGCATCAGCTCCGGGACAGTGACTTTTCTCTTCGATTGCACCTGCTTGCGCTTGGCTGGCAAGCGCCCCAACAGCCGAAGGGCCTGAAAGATGCCTCCTATGTAAGAACCAATTTTCCCCTGGCTCAAAAGCAGCAGAAGCCACAGCCATTGGTAAACCCAGATGCGAGGGAGAAGGCGCAACAACACGCCTGCAGGATAATTTTTCAGCAGGAGCAGAAGCTGGTTGCGCGTCATCCAGCGGGCGATGCGGGGATGCATGGGATCGCCCAGGGTGGCGCTGCCAATGTGATATGCGATGGCAGAGGGCAGATAAACTCCCTTCCACCCGCATAGCTGCAGCCGGAAGGCCAGATCTACGTCATCCAGGTAGGCAAAAAAATCTCCATCAAGACCGTGCACTTGTTCGAGTGCATTGCGACGGTAAAGCGTTGCCGCGCCGCAACCGACAAATACTTCGGAAGGTTGATCAAATTGGCCAATGTCAAGGTCCTGGTGGCCCAAACGATATGCGCCGCCTCCGAGCAAAAACGCATCGCCAGCGCCATCGAGACGGTTTTTTTCTTTGACACTGAGTAATTTACCGGTGGCAAAAGCCAGTTGGGGATCAGACGTCAGTTTCCCCGCGAGTATCCGGGTAAACTGCGGATCCAGTTCAACATCGTTGTTGAGCAGCAAAACGAATTCTGAGGAGACATCCGTCAGCGCGCGGTTGATGGAATCTGTGGTCCCAAGATTTTGTTCCAGCAAGATTTGCCGCACCGGATGGGGGAAAGTGCTCGGCAGGCTTTCGAGATGAAAGATCGTATCGGGCTGAGCTTCATTCTCCACAACTACGACTTCCACGCCGCCAGCAGTTTGCAATGCAAGGGAATGCAGGCAGCGCTCCGTCAGATCAGGCCGCCGCAGGGCAGGAACGATGACGGTAATGGATGCCGAGGAGATTTCTTGCGGTTGTGGCAGTGGCTCTGGTGGCATAAAGCGCAATGGACGGTTCGATAGAATGGCCGGCGATCATTTCCAGGATTCAACCGCATTTTCAGCGGGCAGTTTGCCAGGGGCATTGAGTTCATATTCGATGATTGTCAAAGGCCGTTTCTTCACCTGCCTGTAGATACGCCCCAGGTATTCACCGATGATTCCCAGGAAAAGAGCATTCAGGCTCAACGAGCCCAGAATCAGGACTACAAGCGTGGTGAATCCGGGAGGCCACGATTTGCCCAGAATAATTTTTCCCACGAAATAGACAGCAATCCCTAGAAATGTGCCGGCGGAAACAAAAAGGCCAATCACGGTGGCAATGCGTAATGGCACCACAGAGTGATTCAGAATGCCATCGAGCGCGAAGCCAAACAACTGGGCCATACTAAATTTGCTCTTGCCTAATTTCCGCTCGTTCCGGCTGTATGGGATTCCAATTTGATTAAAACCAAAAGTGGCGATCATACCGCGCAAATAGGGCTGATGGTCATCGATCTGCTTCAATACATCGAGAACCCGCCTATCCACAAGCCGGAAATCGCCGGCATCATAGGGAAGCTCGTCTTCACTCAGAAAATCAATCAGGCGATAAAAAATCTTACGGATGACGTTCATGTACCACGATTCCTGCCTTTGTGAGCGCTCACCGTAAACTACCTGATATCCCTCTTCCCATTTGCGGACAAATTCAAGGATCATCTCGGGAGGATCCTGAAGGTCGCAGTCAATCTGGATGGCGGCGTCTCCTCTCGCATGGATGTAGCCGGTGTAAATAGAGCGCTGAAAGCCGAAGTTCCGCGAAAACCGCAGGACGCGAATGCGGCCATCTTTCAAGCTCAAGCGGCGCAGGATTTCAAATGTCTGGTCCGTACTGTGATTATCGGTAAAAAGCAGCTCGAAATCGTATTGCGCTTTCAATCGCTCCAGAATCGGAGCCAGGGCCGCGTATAACGGCTCTACGTTGGCTTCTTCATTGAACACCGGAACGATAATGGAGATGAGCTTCCTGTTACTGCCCATATTTTTCTCCAACCATCACATATTGACCGCCGGCGGGAAGCCAACCGAGCATGGGCTCCAAAGGCCGCAACAGAGAAAGCATGCGCGGGAAGAAGACTATGTAGTCGCGCCGTAAGACAGCCAGCTTCGCCGCCGAAAGATACCTGCGGGCTTCTCCTGGAGAAAGCAGAATAGCATCATCATCAAAAGGGCAATGCTTTACCACCCATTGTGTCAGCGGATTCAAGGGATTGTGTTCAAACAAAACCAGCCTCCCCCCAATTGCGAGGCGGTTTGCGATTTCAGAAATCGTTTGCTGCCGCTCTTGGGGAGGGACATGGTGCATAACATTGGAAATGATGGCGAGTTCATAATCGTAATGCAAGCAGGAAATGTCATTGGAAAATATGCCTTCGGAGGCAAAGTTGGGCGGAACCATTTTTATGCTCTCAGCGGAGGGATCATAACCATGAACGATTGCTTTGGGCAGGTGTTTTTTCATGAGGCATGAAAGCAGGCCAACGCCGCAGCCATAATCGAGAATCTTGCCGCGAAAATTTTCTCCTGCCGTTCGGGCAATATAGCGGGCCTTGTACCCGGAAAAATATGCGGAGCCTTCGCCGGAAACGGCAATCGAACGATCAAGCAGATCTTTGTAATTATTCGAAAACCGATCGAAGTTGGTGGCGCTCATGCTATTCCCGATGCCAAAACCATTTTGCGAATGCCTTCTTTAATGGAAACCCTAGGAGTCCAACTCGTGCAAGCGCTGAACTGCCGGTTGTCGCCCACGATCCACATGGATTCATCGGCCCGATAGGGGCGGTCGCCAAAGCGCAGCAGGCCTTTTGGTTTGTTCATCACCGTGGCTACCTCTTCAGACAGCTCGCGGATCCTAATACCCTTGCCCGAGCATACGTTATAGGAAGATCCAACGGCCACTCTCTCGCTTTGGGCGCCGTGCAAGAGCGCTTCTACAATATCATCCACATACAGCAGGTCGCGAACTTGTTCGCCGGGAGTGAGGTCTACCGGCATATCGCGCCGTAAATGGCTCATAAGATAAGGCACGAGACGGTTGGGTGCTTCGCCTACCCCGAAAACTCCGAATAGGCGCAAAGTCACAAATGGCAGGCCTCTCGATTTGGCGAAGGCGAGCCCATAAATATGAGAGCAGGCTTTGGCCGCCCCGTAAAGGGATGCGGGCTGAAGAGAATCTTGTTCCGTGAGCTTGTGACCTTCTGGCACAGGAGCGTATTCCGAACAGCTCCCGATGTGAATAAACTTTCTCAACGGCCAGGCTGCGGTCGCGGAAATTAGGCCTGCAACGATATTCAAATTGCCAGCAAGCAGCCGGTGCGGATCGCGCTCTTCAGGGGCTACCCCGGTGGAGGCGAGATTAAAAACAACATCCGTCTGAATACCCGAGAGTTTTTGCGCCAGCGCGGAGCTTTCGTAATTTTCCGTTTCCAGCAGTTCCACTCCGGGAAGGTTGCCAATGCGGGCACGTCCGGCGGAGCCAGGACGCACCAGGCAAAATGCGGAGATGCCTTCAGCAGAGAGGCGTTGGACCAGAGCAGAGCCGATAAATCCAGTCGCGCCGGTGACCAAAGCGGAGCGAACATCTTTCAGCATGGCAGATCCATGTACCTTTGGATCTGAGCACGGGTTATGGGTCCCGCGCTTTTTGCGTCTTTGGCAACCGCGTGGTACCACTCTACCGTGAGGCGCAAGGTATCTTCTATCATGAGAAGCGAACGCCAGCCCAACAAGTTTTGAGCTTTGCTGCAATCCAGCTTGAGATAGTGGGCTTCGTGGGGCTTGGAAGAATTGTTTTCGATTTTCAGCTTCCCCTCTCCCCAAAGCTGGATCAGATGCCGGGCCACCTCTTCCACGGAGATGGAATTTTCATGGGGGCCAAAGTTCCAGGCTTCCGCAAAACCCATCTCCCCCTGCCAAAGACGCTGCCCCAGCATCAGGTAGCCGCGGAGCGGTTCCAGAACATGCTGCCACGGACGTAACGCGCGCGGGTTGCGTATGGGTATGACCGTCTTTTTTATGATTCCTCGAACCAAGTCGGGAATCAACCTGTCTTTTGCCCAGTCTCCCCCACCGATCACGTTCCCAGCACGCGCGGTAGCCACTGCCGGGCTGTTTTTCCCTTGGAAGAAAGAGCGGCGATAGGCCGCTGCCACTAACTCAGCGCAGCCCTTGCTGGAGCTATAAGGATCGTAACCGCCCATAGGGTCATGCTCGCGATATCCCCATATCCATTCGCGGTTCTCGTAGCACTTATCGCTGGTGATGATCAACACGGCGCGCACGGAGGGTGTCTGGCGTACAGCCTCAAGAATATGCGCGGTCCCCATCACGTTGGTGGCGTAGGTTTCAATGGGCTGCTGGTAAGAGCGCAATACCAGGGCCTGCGCCGCATTATGAAAAACAATTTCCGGTTTACATTGTTTGAATGCCTTTAGAACGGACTGGAAATCACGGATGTCTCCAACAAAGGAGCTCATTCCTTTCCCAATCTGGGCATTGGCGAAAAAGCTTGCGGACCCATTCTCCGGCGGCAGAGCCAGGCCGCTGACCTGGCTGCCCATCATCTTGAGCCAGATTGCCAGCCAACCGCCCTTAAAGCCGGTATGGCCGGTGACCAGAACCGATTTCCCTTTGTAAAAATTCTGCAACGCAATATTTACTGCCATAGCTTCCAGGGCGCTCCATGGTCCCAGAGAGTGTCAAGATAATGCTTGTCGCGCAAGGTATCCATTGGGTGCCAGAAGCGGGTGTGGCGGAAAGCCATCAACTCTCCGTCCGCCGCCAAACGCTCGAGCGGCTCCCGCTCAAGCGAAACTGTATCTCCGGCGATGTATTGAAGCACTTCGGGTTCGAAGACAAAAAAACCTCCATTGATCCACCCGTCGGTATGATGAGGTTTTTCGGAGAAGCGCGAAACCGAATCCCCTTTCAACTCAAGCCCGCCAAAGCGAGGAGGAGGCGTAACCGCGGTCACGGTAGCCTTTTTCCCGTGGCTGCGATGAAACGCGATCAGGGCTTTTATGTCGATATCGGCCACGCCATCCCCGTAGGTCACCATGAAGGTTTCGTTCCCGATCCAATTTTGCAGGCGCCGTATGCGGCCGCCGGTCAAGGTATCAACTCCAGTATCCACCACCGCTACTCGCCAATCGGGAGTCGTAGCATTGATGATCTGTTGGCGGCCGGTCTTTAAATCAATCTGCAGATCGCTGTTATGCAGGACGAAATTAGAAAAATATTCTTTTATGATTTCGGCCTTGTAGCCGCAGGCGATAATGAAATCTTTGTATCCGTGGGCGGAATAGATATTCATGATATGCCACAGAATCGGCTTCCCTCCGATTTCCACCATCGGTTTAGGACGAAGCAAGGTCTCTTCCGCAAGCCGGGTGCCCAACCCACCCGCAAGAATAATCGTTTTCATAGAAAGCAATTTATACTCAATAAGATACAAGCCATCTTGCAGATGTCAACGGGCATTTTAAACTGTCGAGTTCGCGAAGAACTTGAATCCAGGCATGATTTGCTTCCGGATTCCATCGAAGTTGGTAAAACCTACATTTTTTTACTGCACAAAAAAATTTCCCTACATGCTGTTCTGGATAAAGCGATCTACGGATCCCTTGCCGTATGTTTACTGATTAAGAAACAGCCGTTAAATAGCTGGGAGTTCTGATTTAGTTTCAAAATCGGGAAATTCCTGAATGGGTACTACAGTACCCCGAAGATTTTTTAAACTCCTGGCTGAAAAAGCGCCTTTTCATGATACGATTTGCTGACTCTAATCACCACATTTACGGCCCCCCCGCTTGCCGCGAAAGATAGACCAGGATAGTCGGCAAGGCAAAACATGTGTGTGCAAAATCTAATCTAAAGGACATCTATGAGCAAAATGAATTTGCTGAAATTGCTGATCGTTATTGTGCTGGGAACCACGTTTGGGTATGCCCAGGCATCCCGGACCTGGGTTTCTGGCGTTGGGGACGATGTGAATCCTTGCAGCCGTACCGCTCCCTGTAAAACCTTCGCCGGAGCTATTTCCAAGACCGCTCCGGGCGGCGAGATTGACGCCCTGGATCCAGGCGGGTTCGGCGCACTCACAATCACTAAAGCCATCACCCTCGATGGTGGCGGAGGTCAGGTAGCCTCTATTCTCGTGTCTGGCACCAACGGCATCGTGGTAGCGGCCCAACCGAACGATGTTGTGACCATTCGCAATCTTCGGTTCGACGGGCTAGCAGGGGGCAACAGTACTCCAGGAATCAACGGAATACGCTGGATCA
>Ga0209166_10003323_pt1 | contig 11657 bp, 11 predicted proteins | sample Coa_R1_3_FD_187151 | JGI IMG/M metagenome (GOLD analysis project Ga0209166, IMG submission 187151) | Surface soil microbial communities from Centralia Pennsylvania, which are recovering from an underground coalmine fire - Coalmine... | ecosystem: Environmental > Terrestrial > Soil >... | reverse complement strand
TTTCCCGAGGGCCACCGCATGCCGCCGGGAACCAAGGGCGACTATCAGCCGGGGGTGGCCGGTCTCTACCGGGAACTCGGCCTTCCCTGCACCCCCATGGCCACCAACTCGGGTGTCCACTGGCCCGCCCACGGCCTCCTCCGCCGGCCGGGCCTGATCGTCTATGAATTCCTGGAGCCCATTCCGCCGGGACTGCACCGGGCCGCGTTCATGCGCGAACTGGAAACCCGCATCGAAACCGCCTCGCAGCGGCTCCTGCCGCTGTGATCGCTTACGCCGCCTGGTCCTCGAGGTGGACGACGCGCGCCATCAGCCGCTCCATGGTGCGATCGCGGACGCCCTCGGCGCGCAGATGATCCACGAGGTCGCGCAGGTAGTCGATGTTGCGGCCGGACAGGCCTCGCGCGCCGGCGATCAGCCGCGCCTGTCGCTCGGGCTCGAGAACCCCGGCCCACTGCGGATGGCCGGTGTCGGAGAGGAAGGTCGTCGCCTGGACCCGGCGGCCGTCGGCGAGGCGCACGGCGACCTGGGCCTCGACATAGGTCTCGGTGGGCTGCTCGCGTTCGCGCAGATAGGCGTGGACCTCCGGCCAGGCCGCCTCGGCGATGCGATAGGCGGCGCCGCGGACCGCGCCGCCGGGCGCGAGGCCGAGCACCAGGCCGGGCCGCCCGGGCGTGCCACGATGATGGACCGAATAGATGCAGAAGGCCCGGCGGCGGCCATGCAGGATCGCCGGGAGACGCTCCTCGGACGCAAAGCCCGGCCGCCACATCAAGGAACCATAGCCGAACACCCATCGGCCGCTTTCAACGTCCATCGCCATCGCGCACAACCATCGCCCCCGAGTCGCCGGCGCCCCTCTTCATGACCCAGACCGATCAGCGCAAGCCCCTTCAGCCCTCCCGCCGGCAATCGCCGCGATGGGCGCGGCTGGGCATCTACGCCCCGTTCGCCCTGCTGCTGACCCTGGCCGTGTTCTGGAGCCTCGGCTGGTTCTGGCTGCGCGGCGAGGTGTTCCGGCGCATGGACGCGGCGGCGAGGTCGTGGGAGGACGCCGGCTACCGGGTCGACTGGTCGGACCGGACGGTCTACGGATTTCCCTTCCGCCTGGACCTGGTGGTCCGGGACGCGCGGCTGCGCGAACTGTCGGGCTGGGGCCTGGCCGCGCCTCGGCTGGAGGCGGAGGCGTTCGTCTTCGCCCCGGACCACTGGATCGTGGTGGCGCCGCGCGGGGTGGTGCTGCATCGCCGGGTCGGCGGTCCGGTCGCCGTCGGGGCGCGCGTCCTGCGGGCCAGCGTGTCGGACGCCGGCGCCCATCCGCCGCGGGTGTCGGTCGAGGGCCTGGGGCTGACCTTCGCCACCCCCGCCGGAGCGCGGCCGTTCGGACTGGCCAGCGCCAGGGAGTTCCACCTGCACACCCGCGCCGGGCCTGCGGACCAGGGCGCGGCGTACGTCGAGATCGACGGGGCGACCGCCGCCGGGTCCGGCCTCCTTGGCGACATCGCCGGCGGCGCCCCCCTCACCTTCGTCGCCGACGGACTCTTCACCCAGGCCGGCGCGGCGAGCGGTCCCGGATTCGCCGGCGTCCTGCGCGGCTGGAGCGCCGCGGGGGGCGCGCTCACCCTTCGCCGCTTCAGCCTCGAGGCGGGCGCGGCGCGCCTCGACTCGCAGTCGGGAACCCTCGCCATCGGTGCGGACGGACGCCTCGCCGGGTCCCTGGCGGTCAAGCTCGCCGGCGTTCCGCGCCTGCTGGGGGCCCTGATCGCCGACGCGCCCCTGCAGCCGGAGGTGGCGAGGGCCGCGAAGGCCGTGCTCGCCGCCCGCGAGGTCAAGAACGCGGCCACGGTGACGGTGGATTTCCAGGCCGGCCAGACCACCCTCGGCCCCGTCGCCGTCGGGCCTTCACCCAGAATGTTCTGACAGGGTCGGCGCCGCCCCATGCCGTCAGGCTCGGGGATTTATTGACAGCCGGTTTCGATCATCGCCATACCCGGCCATGACCCCCGAACCTTCGCTTCCGACGCCCCGTCCGGGGATCGCCGACATCACGCCCTACAAGCCGGGCAAGGCGACCGTCGAGGGCGTCGAACACCCGGTCAAGCTGTCCGCCAACGAGAACATCCTGGGCTGCAGCCCGCACGCCCGCGAGGCCTTCGTCGAGGCGGCGAGCGAGATGAACCTCTACCCCGACGGCCGCGGGAACCGGCTGCGCGCCGCGGTGGCCGAGCGCTACCGGCTGGAGCCGGAGCGGCTGATCCTCGGCTGCGGCACCGACGAGATCTTCGCCCTCCTCAACCAGACCTACCTGCGCGCCGGGGACAACATCATCCAGGGCGAATACGGCTTCGGCGCCTACGCCATCGGCGCGCGCGCCAACGAGGGCGAGGTGCGCCTCGCGGCGGAAACCAACTACCGGATCGACGTCGACAACATGCTCGAGCGCGTCGACGAGCGCACGCGCCTGGTGTTCATCGCCAATCCGGCCAATCCTACCGGCACCTTCATCTCCCGGTCCGAAGTCGAGCGGCTGCACGCCGGCCTGCCCGGCCATGTGCTGCTGGTGCTGGACGGCGCCTATGCCGAGTTCAACAGCGACCCGACGTTCAGCGACGGCATCGACCTCGCGCGTGGGGCGGAGAACATCGTCGTCACCCACACCTTCTCCAAGCTGCACGGCCTGGCGGCGCTGCGGGTCGGCTGGGCCTACGCCCCGGCCGCCGTGGCCGAGGCTGTCGACCGCATCCGGCTGCCGTTCAACACCTCCATCGCCGGCCAGGCCGCGGCCATTGCCGCCCTGGCGGACGAGGATTTCCAGGCCCGTTCCCTCGCCCACGTGGAGCAGTGGCGGCCCTGGCTGACCCAGCAGCTCGGCGGGCTGGGACTGGAGGTCGTACCGTCGGCGGCGAACTTCGTCCTGATCGGCCTGCCGAAGAGCGGCGGGCGCCTCGCCGCCGAGGCCGAGGCGTTCCTCGCCCGGCGGGGCCTGATCCTGCGCGGCGTCGCCGGCTACGGCCTGCCGGACCACCTGCGCCTGACGATCGGCCTGGAGGCGCACAACCGCGCCGTCATCGAGGGCCTGGCCGAGTTCCTCGCCCAGGTCCGCGCGTCCGCCGAGGCATGAGCGGCGTCCTCTACCCGCGCATGGCGGTGGTCGGCTGCGGCCTGATCGGCTCGTCGGTGATCCACGCCGCGCGCGCCGCCGGCGTGATCGGCGAGGTCGCCGTGGCGGACGCCAGCGCCGCCGCCCGCGAGCGGATCGTCGCCCTGGGCTTCGCCGATGAGGTCACCGCCGACTCCAGCGCCGCCTGCCGCGGCGCCGATCTGGTGATGTTGGCCACCCCCCCGCTCTCCATCGGCGTCGTCGCGGAACAGGTCGCCGGGGCCTTGAAGCCAGGCGCCACGATCACCGACGTCGGCTCGGTCAAGGCCGTGGTGGCGGAGGCCTTCGCCAGCGTCCTGCCGACCGGCGTGTTCGGAATCCCGGGCCATCCCATCGCCGGCACCGAACGGTCCGGTCCCGACGCCGGCTTCGCGACCTTGTTCGAGGGCCGCTGGACGATCCTCACGCCGCGCCAGAGCGACGATCCGGCCTACGCCGAGGCCACCGCCCGCCTGAGCGCGTTCTGGGAGGCCCTCGGTGCGCACGTGGAGACGATGGACGAGCGCCACCACGACCTGGTGCTGGCGATGACCTCCCACCTGCCCCACCTGATCGCCTACAACATCGTCGGCACGGCGGCCGATCTCGAGGAAGTCACCCAGGCCGAGGTCATCAAATATTCCGCCGGCGGCTTTCGCGACTTCACCCGCATCGCCGCCTCCGACCCGATCATGTGGCGCGACGTCTTCCTCGCCAACAAGGATGCGGTGCTGGAGATCCTCGGCCGCTTCACCGAGGACCTGCAGGCCCTGTCGCGGGCCATCCGCTGGGGCGAGGGCGACAAGCTGCAGGACCTGTTCACCCGCACCCGTGAGATCCGCCGCGGCGTCATCGCCGCCGGCCAGGAGACCGCCGAACCCGACTTCGGCCGGCAGCGGCCCAAGCCATGATGACGTCTTTCGGACACAAAGCGATACCGCCGCTCTTCTCCTTGCTCTAGCGTTCGAGCGTGTCGCTCCGTCCGCCCGACTGGCTGCTCTTCATGGGCCTCATCGCCACCCTGATCGGGGCGGCGATCGTCGGGCAGTTCATCGGCGCGCCGCCAAGTTCGCGAACGCCGCGGACGCCACCTTCTTCCACCCAGGCCGCCCCACCCAGTCCCGGCCTGCCGCCAGCCTCGCCGTTCGACCCCACCGTCACCGTCGACGCCCCGTCGATCTCCAAGCCAGGGGCCGGGACCGCGTTCTCCATTTCCTCCGGCGGCATGTGGCTCACAGCCCGCCATGTGGTGGAGGGCTGCGCGCGCACCGCCATCGTGGTGGGCAAGGGACAGGGCGTGGCCGCCGAGGTGCGTCTCGATCCGCACGGCGAGACGGCGGTGCTGATCACCGAGGGCGGCGCCCCGGCCCTGCCCCTGGCGCCGCGCCGGAGCCTCCAGCCCGGCATGACCGCCTTCCATGCCGGCTTCCCCAACGGGCATCCCGGCCAGGTCGTCTCGCGGCTGATCCGCCGCGAGACCTTGGTGCTGCGCGGTCACCGCACCCGGCGCGAGTCTGTCCTGGCCTGGGCAGAAACCGACCAGGACGATCCCCCTCCCGCCAACCTGGCGGGGCTGTCAGGCGCCCCCGCGCTCGATGCGTACGGCCGGGTGATCGGTGTCACCATCGCCCAGTCTCCCCATCACGCCCGCGTCTACACCACCACACCGGGGGCGCTGCGCGCGGCGATCGCCCGCGCCCACATCCAGCCGGCCACCGGCGCGCGCGGCGCGCCGATGAGCTCGGGCAGCTACGAGAAGATCTCCCGCGACCTGCGCCGCGACCTGCGCATCGTCCCGGTGGTGTGCCTGGGAGCCTAGACCTCCGTCGCGGGCCTCGGCCCTCGCATCGCCAGGATCAGGCAGAGAAGAATGGCCGGCAGGCCGATGGCGGCGGAGAGCAGGTAGAACAAGCCGTACGCCGCCAGGAGCCCGCGGCCCTGGCTGAGGGCGTCGACGATGACGCCGGAGAAGCCCTTCAGGGTCTTGCCAGTCCAGGTCAGGGCCGAGGTGAGGAGGGCGTACTGGGTCGCGGTGTAGCCGAGGCTGGTGAGGGTGGACATGTAGGCCACCAGGGCGACGCCGGAGAAGGCCATGGCCAGGGCGTCGAAGGCCATGATCGCCTCGAAGGCGGTGAACTTCATGGGCCCGGCGGCCAGCAGGGCGAAGTCGCCGCCGCGCCAGGCCAGGAAGGCGAAGGCCGCCACCGCGATCGGCTGCAGGATAGCCCCCACGATGAGGGTCCGCAGGTTGCCGAGCCGCACCGACGCCGCCCCGCCCAGCGCGATCCCGGCCAGCGAACCCCCCAGGCCGATCGTGGCGCGCACCGCGGCGATGGTCGGCTTCCCGATGCCGAGGGCCTTGTAATAGGGGTTGCTCATCGGCCCGCGCATGTAGTCGCTGAGGTGGTAGAGGGTGATCATCCCCAGCATCAGGGCCGCCAGGGCCCAGCCGTGGGCGCGGAAGAAGGCGATGAACGGGCCGACGATCGCGTCCCCCACCGCCCTCGCCGGATGAACCCGGGCGAGCGCGCTCTTGGCCTCCATGACCTGATCGGCGCGCGCCGGCTCGCGGGCCATCAGCGCGGCGGCGACCCCCACCACCATCAGGCCGCCGTAGAGGCCGTAGGAGACCGGCCAGCCCACCGCGGTGGCGAGCAGCAGGATCAGGGCCTCGGTGGCGATGAGCGCGGCGCGGTAGCCCAGGCTGTAGGCGGCTGTGAGGAGGCCGAGCTCGTCGGGATCGGCCGCCGATTCGATCCGCCACGCGTCGACCACCGTATCCTGCGCCGCCGCCGAGACCCCGGTGACGAGGCCGAAGGCGATCAGGACGCCCAGGTGGGTCCGGGGGTCCGAACAGGCCATGCCGACCAGACCCGCCCCGACACCGACCTGGGTGGCGATCATCCAGCCACGGCGGCGGCCGAGGAAGCCCAGCAGGGGCGTCTTCACCCGGTCGACCACCGCCCCCCACAGGAACTTCACCGAATAGGTCAGGGTGATCCAGGACAGGAAGCCGATCACCGCCAGCTTCACGCCGGCCTCGGCCAGCCAGAACGTCAGGGTGTTGCCGATCAGCATGAACGGCAGGCCGGAGGAGAAGCCCAGCGCCAGCATCAGGGCGACCTTGGGCCGCGACAGGGCGGCGAGCACGTCGTGCGGCCGGCGCCGCGCCGCCGGGGTCGGCGGGGCCTCGGGAGCGCCGTTCAGCGGCTGGGTGGCGTCGGGCATGGCGCCGACCCTGGCCTGCGTCGCCGACCTCGTCCAGGGCGCGGCAAGACGATCAGAAGCGCGGCCGCGCCGGCGCCGCCTTCTGGCAGGGACCGCGCATGGTCACGCCGTCGGCCTGGTTGCGAAAGAAGTACGTCCCCGACACCCGGTCGACGTCGGACTCCTTGCCGCCGCCGGACTCCAGCAGGATGCGCCCGCGGTCGGCGGAGACGAAGGGGTACTCGTTCTTGAACACCCAGCCCCGGCCGAGGTCGTCGGAGATGCGCACCGTCTTGCGCCCGAGGTCGATGTCGAGCCGGCGGCCGATGGAGCGGTGGCCCCCGCGGGCGGTCACCTGAAGGCGGCAGACAAGGCTGAGCGCCTCGGCCGAGGCCGCGCCGGCGGTCGCCAGAGCGGCGGCGCCCAGGACGAGGGCGCCGATCAGGGATCTGGTTCGCATGCGGGCTCCTATCGGTTCAGGCGGCCGCGAGGCCGAGCACCTTGCCGGGGTTGAGGATGTCGCCGGGATCGAGGGCGGCCTTGAGCGTGCGCATCACCGCCAGCTCCTCAGGGCTCCGCGACCAGGGCAGGAACGCCCGCTTCATCAACCCGATGCCGTGTTCGGCGGAGATCGAGCCGTTCCGGCTCCGGAGGGGCGCGTAGACGGCTTCCTCCAGGGCCCGCCGCGCCGGTCCCGTCCGATCGACGAGCGGGGCGATCAGGTGCAGGTTCCCGTCGCCCAGGTGCCCGAACACCAGAAGGCGGGCGTCGTCCATGCCGCGGGCCGCCATGTCGGCGCGGACGTCCGCGACATAGGCTTCCATCTGCGAGATCTTCAGGCTGACGTCGAAGGCCAGGATCGGGCCGTCGCGCGACGTCTGCCCGACGTCGTCGCGCAGCGCCCACAGGGCCGCGCGCTCACTGTCCGACTTGGCGATCACCGCGTCGACGATCTCCCCCTCCTCCAGGGCGCCGGCGAGGACCTGCTCGAAGCGCTCGCCGTCGGCGGCGATGTCGCCGCCCATGGCCTCGGTGAGGACGTAGAAGGCGTGGCCGCGCGGCAGGGGCGGCGTCCCCCGCGCCGGCGGCGTCGTCACAAGATCGTAAAACTCGGGCCACAGGACCTCGAAGGCCGACAGCGCCCCGCCGAGGCCCCGGTCGAGACGCCGCAGGAGCGGGGAGAGCTGGTCGAAGCCGTCCACCGCCAGCATCGCCACGTTGTGGCTGGCGGGCTTTGGCCGCAGGCGCAGCACCGCGCGGGTGACGACGCCGAGCGTGCCCTCGGTGCCGATGAACAGCTGCTTGATGTCGTAGCCGGCGTTGTTCTTGATCAGCGGGTTCAGGGCGTCGACCACCGTCCCGTCGGCCATCACCGCCTCCAGGCCCAGCACCATGTCGCGCATCATGCCGTAGCGCAGCACGCGGTTGCCGCCGGCGTTGGTGGAGATGTTGCCGCCGATGGTGGCCGAGCCGCGCGAGCCGAGGTCCAGCGGCAGCAGCAGGCCGGCCGCGTCGGCCGCCTCGCAGGCGGTCTGCAGGACGCAGCCGGCCTGAACGCGCATGACGCCGGTGGCGGCGTCGATCTCCTCGATGGCGTTCATCCGCTCCAGGGAAAGGGCCAGCGCCCCGTCCGCCTGGGCCCCATCGACGAGGCCGGTCCGGCCGCCCCACGGGACGACCGCCTGGCCCGCCGCCCGGGCGAGGCGAAGGATCGCCGAGACTTCGGCCGTCGAGCGGGGCCGCAGCACGGCCAGGGGGGAGCCGAGCCGGGTCCACGGGCTTTTGGCGAGGTCCTGCGCCTCCGCGCCGGTGATGACGGCGCCGGGGCTGAGGGCGGCGGTGAGGTCGTCGAGCAAGATCGCCATCTTCCTGGTCTCCCCGGACGGACGCGTGGCGCCCTTGATGACGTCAAAGCGGCGTCCGCCGCAATGGCTATCGCGACCCCCTCACCCAACTCCCTGGGCGAAGGCGAGCGCGGCGCCGAGGAGGCCGGGTTCGGGATAGGTAAGCGACTTGACGGGCATGGCGGCCATGCGGGCCTCCATGCGGCCCTTGGCGCGGAAACCGGCCTCGAACCCCGAGGCGGCCAGGCGGCCCGCGAGGCGCAGGCCAAGGCCGCCGGCGATGACCACGGCCTGCGCGCCCTGGACGAGGGCGATGTCGCCGCTCGCCGACCCCAGGCATTTGCAGAAGCGGTCGAAGGCGGCCGCCGCCAGCGCGTCTCCGCCCGCCAGGGCGCGAGACCAAAGGGTCTCGTCGTCGATGGGCTCGACGGCCAGGCCCTCGCCCTCGGCGAGGGCCGCGAGGATCACGGCGAGGCCAGGGCCGGACACCACCCGCTCCACCGAGACGCGGCGGCGCAGGTCGCGCAGGCGGGCGAGGATCCGGTCCTCCAGGGGGTCCAACGGTGCGAAATCGGCGTGGCCGCCTTCGCATTCGATGACCCGCGCCCCCTGCGCCGACCGCGCCACGATGGCGACGCCGAGGCCTGTCCCCGGCCCGACGACGCTGATGACGCCGGGGTCCGGCAGAGGAACGTCCGGTCCGCAGATGTGGCGGAACCAGCGCGCGTCCAGCTGCGCCACGGCGTGGCCCACGGCTCCGAAGTCGTTGACCAGACTGAAGCGGTCGACGCCGAGCGCCGCCGGGAACGCCGCGGGGCGGAGCGTCCACGGATGGTTGGTCAATTGCAGGATCTCGCCGCCGACGGGACCGGCGACCGCGATGGCGGCGGCGCGCGGCAAGGGGCGTCCGAGGCGAGAGGCGAAGGCGCTCCAGGCGGCGGCGAGATCGGCGTGGTCGGCCGTCTTCAGCACCACCTCATCGGCGAGGCTCGTCACCCGGGACCCCTCGAGCGTGGCGATCGCGAAGCGGGCGTGGGTTCCGCCGATGTCGACGGCGACGATCTCGGTCATCCTTGAGCGCTGTCCCTTGGGGCTCGTCGAGGAACGAACGGCGGTGTTATCACCTCGCGCGAGCGCCGGCGCCATGAACCTGCGGAGCGGCCGGGCTGGACGGGGAGAATGCAATGACGCTTGTCCGGGCCGAGCGCCTCAAGACTATTTTGACGATTCTACTGGAAAAGGCCGGAACGGAAAGCGAACGCGCGCGCGTCTGCGCCGACCACCTAGTCCTGGCCAACCTGAAGGGCCACGATTCGCACGGGGTCGGCATGGCGCCCTCCTATGTGCGCTGGATCGCCGCCGGCAAGCTGTTTCCCAACGCCCGGCCCAAGGTGATCCAGGACAAGGGCGCGGTGATCGTGGTGGACGGGCAGTTCGGCCTCGGGGCGCCGGTCGCCAAGGAGACCATCGAGATCGCCATCGCCCGGGCCAGGCAGACCGGCGTCGCCTGTGTCGCCCTGCGCAACTCGTGCCACATCGGCCGCATCGGAACCTATGGCGAACAGTGCGCCGACGCCGGCCTCGTCTCGATGCACTATGTGAACGTGGTGGGGGCTGGCCCCGCGGTGGCCCCGTACGGCGGGCGCGAGCCGCGCATGCTGACCAACCCCTACTGCTGCACCGTGCCCCGCGCCGACGGCGACCACATCGTGCTCGACTTCGCCACCAGCGCCATCGCCATCGGCAAGCTGCGCGTCGCCCACATGAAGGGCGAGCCGGCGCCGCACGGGGTGCTGATCGACGCCGCCGGCTTCCCCACCACCGACACCAACGCCTTCTTCACGGCCGGCGCGGGCGCCTATCTGCTGCCGTTCGGCCAGCACAAGGGCGGCGGGCTGCAGGTGCTGTGCGAGCTTCTGGGCGGGGCCCTCGCCGGGCAGTGGACCATGCAGCCGGGATCGGACCGCCACTACGGCGCCGCGGTCAACAACATGCTCTCCATCGTCATCGACCCCGACGCCTTCGGCGGGCGCGAGATCTACGAAGCGGAGGCCGGGGCGATGATCGACTACGTGCGCGGAACCCCGCCGAGCCTCGGCATCGACCGGACGCGCGCGCCGGGCGACCCCGAACGCGAGGTTCAGGCGCGGCGGCTGGCGGACGGAATCCCCATCGACGACGGCACCTGGCGCGACATCCTGCGCACCGCCGAGAGCGTGGGTCTCACCGAAGCCGAGGTCATGGCGCTCGTCTGACCCGGTCTTCAGGGCAGGGCGGCGAGAAAACGCCGCAGGATGTCGACCACGGCCTCGGGCTGTTCCTGCTGGACCCAGTGGCCAGCGCCCTCGACGAGCCGGCAAGCGCGCATGTCCGTGCAGCCCGTTTCCTGCATGCGCGCGAAGGCGCCCGGCGACTGGTGGACGCCCCAGTCGCTGGCCCCGGCGATGAAGCAGGAGGGGACCTCGATCGCCCTCCCGGAGAAGACCTGCAGCTCGGCGGCGAACCGCGCCTCGCGCTGGGCGCGGTACCAGTTGAGGCCGCCCTGGAAGCCGGTTCGGGCGAACTCCCCGGCATAGACCGCCAGTCCCGCCTCGCTGAGCCAGGCGCAGGCGGCGATCTCGTCCGCCGACGGCGCCTCCGCCGCGGCGGTCTCGGCCATGCCACGGCCTAGATCCATGACGTAGTAGGTCGGCAGCTTCGCCAGTTCCTCAGGCGACCAGGCGGTCAACGGATAGGGCTGGTTGGCCGCCCAGTCGGCGCTCTTGACATGATAGTAGGCGCGCAGGAAGGCGTGGATCCCCTGCGGGCAGAGGGCCATGTCGTCGGCGGCCTCGTGGGTGGAATAGTAGGCCTGGTAGTGCTTGCGCGGCCGGGCCAGGGCGGCGAGGCCGGCGTCCAGCGCCTCCAGGAATGGCCTTCCGGGCGCCGGCGGCGAGCGGTCGGTGTCGAAGGACAGCGACGGAGGGCCGGGGAACGGCGCGCTCATCAGCGCCACTGAGCGGAACACGTCCGGCCGCAGGAGGGCGCACCAGGCGGCCACCGGCGATCCGAAGTCGTGGCCGATCACGGCGGCGACCTCGCGCCAGCCGAGGGCGGCGACGAGGCCGATGGCGTCGCCGACGAGGTTCAGCATCCGGTACGATCCGAGGTCGCCGTCGTAGGCGCCGTCCCAGCCCGTGGTGCGACCATAGCCGCGCTGGTCGGGGACGATCACGTGGTAGCCCTGGGCGGCCAGGGGGCCGATCACCTTGCGCCAGCTGTAGGCCAGTTCCGGGAAGCCGTGCAGGAGCAGCAGGCAGGGCCGCCCCCCCGTCTCGAACCCGGCCTCGAGGATGTGCAGTCGAAGGCCGTTGACGTCCTCCACGAAGCGTGAGCGCACGCCCTTGGGCAGGTGGCCGACCGGCAAGGGCTCCATGAGGATTCGCTCCAATCGGGGTCTCGCGCGCCCGCTGAAGCTACCTTAAAGT
>Ga0209166_10003321_pt1 | contig 11660 bp, 8 predicted proteins | sample Coa_R1_3_FD_187151 | JGI IMG/M metagenome (GOLD analysis project Ga0209166, IMG submission 187151) | Surface soil microbial communities from Centralia Pennsylvania, which are recovering from an underground coalmine fire - Coalmine... | ecosystem: Environmental > Terrestrial > Soil > Unclassified... | reverse complement strand
AGGGGGTTCGAGGGGATGGGCACACCGAGATTGTAGTGGAGATTTGGTCGCCACAGAAGGCCGGGAGCCATTCGGTGGGCCCGGGCCGCGGCTCGCGCTTGCCATCTACCCATGGGCATCGAGTATTCTTGCGAATTGACAGCTGGGTAAGTGTTGGGTATCGAAAGGTAATCAGTTGGATGCAAAGCCTTTCCGAGCAGCGAGGTGTCTGCTAGCGTGGATGGTACGGAAAGACCGGAGTTTCTGCGCCGGGGGGACCTGTTGTGTTCACGGCAAGGCTTGAAGGAGAGGCTGTGCAGATCGTCAGCAGCGGCTTGTCAGACGTTGGGCGTGTGCGTACCAACAACGAGGACTCCTTCCGAATCGTGGAAGCTCTGAATCTTTTCATCTTGTCGGATGGAATGGGCGGAGAGGCACACGGTGAAGTGGCCAGCGCGATGGCGGTCGACGTTATTAACAAGTATTGCGAGTCGGAGAGGGAAGATTCCGGCGCGACGGTGCTGGACGAAGTTCCGGCGAATATCAGCTCGCAGACGCGGCGGCTGAAAAATGCGATTGCCCAGGCGAATTTTCAGATATTTCAGGCGGCGCAGAAGAATCCCGAGCAGCGGGGCATGGGCGCGACGATTACCGCCCTGTGGCTGAAAGACACCCTGCTGAGTATCGCGCACGTGGGCGACAGCCGGGCGTATTTGTTGCGCAACGGGAATCTGCAGCAGTTGACGAATGATCACTCGCTGGTCGCGGAGCAGGTGCGGCGCGGCTTGATTACTCCCCAGCAGGCGGAAGAGAGCGAGATGCAGAGCGTGCTGCTGCGAGCGCTGGGGGCTCATCCGGAAGTGGAGATTGACGTGGATGAGGCCGAGATTATCCCGCGAGATGTGCTGCTGCTGTGTTCGGACGGGCTGACGCGCATGGTGACGGAACCCGAAATTGCGGGCGCGCTGCAAGCGGAGACCGTGCCTTCGGCGGCGGCGGAACGATTGATCGCGCTGGCGAATGAAAACGGCGGAATTGACAACGTGACGGTAATTGTCGTGCGTTTCGAGGACGACGCCAACAAGGGCTGGTTCTCCTGGATGCGCCGCGGCACGGCCAAAAAAGACTAGCACCTCCTCGGAGGCGATTGCATGGCGAAACTCAGCCTGATGTTTGAAAACAAGCTGGTGAAAGAAGTGCCGATCGGCAGCCGCCCGGTGACGATTGGCCGTTCGCCGGACAACGATCTTCCCGTCGATAATCTCGCGGTATCCAATTATCACGCGCGCGTCTATTTCGAGGCCGGCCGCCTGGTTGTGGAAGACCTGGACAGCTTGAATGGAACATTTGTGAACGACCTGCGGGTGGAACGCGCCACGCTGCACGACGGCGATTCGATATGGGTCGGCAAGCACCACATCAAAGTGGACGCAACGGCCGACGCGGCGATTCCGTGGGACACCGGGCGCAAAACAGCCGCGCCAAAGATTAATGAAACGATGGTGCTGGATACGAAGGTGCGCCGCGAGATGCTGCAGCAGGCGGCCGCCATGGGCGAACGCGCGCAATTTTCGGCCGGGCGGATGAAGGTGGCCACGCTGGTGATCCTGAGCGGCAAAATTGATACCAAGGAATTCACCCTCACTAATAAGCTGACAGTAATCGGCAAATCTCCGATGGCCACGGTGCGGTTGAAGGGATGGTTCAAGCCGAAGATGGCCGCGCAGATCAACCAGCGCGATGACGGCTATTATCTGGGAACCGGCGACAAAGTTCCCACGGTGAATGGCGCGCCGATCACCGGGACCGTGCGGCTGAACGATGGGGATTTGATCGAAATCTGCGGCGTCCGAATGAATTTCATTTTCCGCGAATAGCCCTCCACACCAATGCCAACCGCGCCCGAAGGAGGCCGCCACAGCGGAAGCGTATATCGCTTCCGCGACCTCATCGCCACTTGGTGGCAGCACCGCGCGGTCTTTCTGATCAGCGTAGCGATTACCGTTCTTTCGCTGGGCGTTTACATCTTCACGTTCATGGGCGACCGCAACACGCCGCTTTTTGATTTCCTGAAACGCTTCGAGTACAGCACGTTGGACACGCGATTCCGCTACCGGCCCGCGCGGTACACGCCGCCGGATCCCCGCATCGTCGTCGTGGCGATCGACCAGCGCTCGCAGGAAGTGCTGGGCAAATGGCCGTTTTCAAGGAAATATTTCGGGGAGATGCTGGACGCGCTGCGGGAAGACGGCGCTCGCGTTGTCTCGTTTGACGTGACCTTCGACAAGCCGGACCAAACCGTTGCCCCCATCCGCGCGCTTTGGGGACAGATCGAGCGCGACAAAAAGAATGGCAAGCCGCCCGACCCGAAGCTTGAAGCCCACGTGCTGGAACTGGCCAAGGAGTTTGACGCCGATTCCCAGTTCGCGGCGGCGCTTCGGCGCTTCGGGCCGGTAGTGTTGGGCAATTTCTATCTCCAGGCGAATGAAATTCAGGGAATCGATGACGCGGCGCTCAACAAATACGCCGAGATGGTGCAGTGGTATTCGCTGAACCGCAATGCACTGAACCCAACCAGCGGAAAGGCCGACTTTGCTTCCCTCCTGAATAATTACCAGTTTGAAGGGACGCTGTTCACGGCGACGATCGCCAACATTCCTCAACTCGCGCCGCCGGAAAATGACGAGAAGACATCCATTGGGTTTTTCAATATTTCGTCCGATGCCGATGGAGTGCTGCGGCGCGCGCTGCTGGTGCTGCCCTTCGGACGCTCCAGCAATCCGGACGATATTGACCTCTACGGTTCGCTGGAAGTGCAAACCTTGCGGCTTTACCTCGGGTTAAAGAGCGAGCAGGTGACCGTGAACTACGGGCCAACGGGTGTGGCGTCGCTGCAATTCGGCGACAAGCTGACCGTCAAGCCGGATTGGCTGGGCCGCGTGCTGATCAATTACCGCGGGCCACGCGAAACGTATCCGTATTACTCGATCGCCGACGTGGTGAATCACAAGTGCAGGCCGGGAACCTTTCGCGACAAAATAGTGCTGGTCGGCGCTTCGGCGACGGGAATCGGTGACCTGCGAACGCCTCCTTACGGTGGCATTGACTACCCAGGACTGGAAGTACACGCCAATGTGATTGACAACATGCTGAACAACGGATTCCTGATCCGCGGGGCGCACCAGGAAGTTCTGGATCTGCTGCTGATCCTGATTTTCGGAATCCCGCTGGGAACCGCGATGGCGCTGGTTTCGCCGCGCTGGATGTGGTTTGGATTGGCGCTGCTGCTGCCGTTTGGCTTTCTGATTTATGTTTCGTTTGTTCGGGGCTATTGGCTGAACTTCACGCTGCCGGCGGGAACCTTGACGGCAAACGTGATGCTGGTTTCCCTCTACCGGGCCCTGGTGGAAGAAAAGGAAAAGCGCAAAGTGCGCTCGGCCTTTGGCCAATATCTAAGCCCGGAAGTCATCCGGCGACTGCTGGTGAATCCTCAGCTTGTGGAACCCCGCAAGACCGAAATCACGGTGATGTTCAGCGATATCCGGGGATTCACGACGATTTCCGAAAAGCTGGACGCACAGGATCTTGCGCTTTTCCTGAACGGCTACCTGTCGGACATGACGAGGATCGTCTTCGATACGCAAGGTACACTCGATAAATATATCGGTGACGCGGTGATGGCGTTCTGGGGCGCTCCCTTTGAGGAGCCGGACCATGCCAAGAATGCGTGCAACGCTTCCCTGGCGATGATGAAAACGGTGCGCGCCATGCAGAAACAATGGGAAGCCGAGGGCAAACCAAAACTGGATATCGGCATCGGTCTGAACTCTGGTCCTGCAAGCGTGGGCAACATGGGCTCGGCGCTGCGCTATGGGTACACGGCGCTTGGCGACACTGTAAATCTGTCGTCCCGCTTGGAGGGATTGAACAAGGAGTACGGCACCCACATTCTTGTGAATGAGTCCACGTACATGACGGTGAAGGACGCGGGGTACCTTTTCCGGGAACTGGATATCATTCGCGTAAAAGGTAAACTGCAACCCGTCACGATTTACGAACTAGTGGGAAAGCTTTCAGAGCTGGAGCAGGACCCCGGTTATAGCGAACTGAACCAGCGATTACAGGCTTTCACCGCGGCGCGACAGCTTTATCGCAAGCGGGAGTGGGAACAGGCACAGCATGCGTTTCAGGACATACTGGACCGCACACCCGACGAAGGCCCGTCGCGCATGTATTGGAAACGCTGCCAGGAGTACCTCTTCGACGAGCCGCCCGTGGGATGGGACGGCGTCTTCACGATGACGCATAAGTAGCGTCAGCGAGCAAATCGCGGACCTGCTCGTGAAACCGTTACAACGCTATGGCTTGGAGATGATGCCGCAGGCGATGCGCGGCGGGGCGGCGGTGCCGGTGCCGCCGGCGACCGCGTGAATCACAATCGCCGTGCCGCCATTGCTGAAGACGGAGTGATCGTCGTCGCCAAGAGTCACGTTCGGAGCAACCGTGGAGACGTGAGCCGTACCGTCTTTTCCGACGATCAGGGAGAAATCGGGAATATCTCCCGCGGGCGCGGATTCGTGCGAGTGGCCGGCCGGGCTGAAATGCGGGCCAGCGGATTTGAAATCCGGCGGATCACACTTTGCCATCTGGTGGATGTGAATGGAATGCTCGCCCGGAGGGAGCTTCTTGATGTCCAACACAATCTTGACACCCGACGCGGCAGGAGAAAGCGTCGCGGTGCCGACGGCCTGACCTTCGGCGTTCATGATGTTCACAACCAGGGGTTTTGCGGATGCGTTTGAGGGAGACTGCTGGGCCATCGCGGCCCCGGAAAGTGCAAACAGCGCTGTGGCGCAGGCGAGAATTTTCATGAGTATCCCCTTCGATTGGAAAGTTAATCGGATCCGACGGAAACCTGAAAACAAGCTCCCCTACTGTACTCCAAAGCCTCAATACCGAGGATGAATTTGTGAGGGCGGTGACGCATGACAGGCGGGTGAAACGGCGTGTGCCGCCAGTGCAAGTTCAGGTGAAAAGTGTCCGCTGACGCACTGGGAAGAATCGAGAACTTGAACGATTGCTCGACAGAATTTGTAAAAGCCACGCAGCCATATTGGCCTGCTTGCGCACTTCCTGGAAACCGAACTTCGCGAACAGTATAGTGGATTGGAAGCGAGAATCCATTCTTCCAATGGAACAGCGAGGTTTTTTGACTCTCGGGTCGAACCTCGTACCCAAAAGGGGGGTTCTGATAGTCTAATAGGCGTGTAAGGCTCGAAGAATCTTGGGCGGAGGGGTGCATGCTAAATGTGTCCACGCTCAACAGGTCAGGGTAACCAACTCTAATTTATGTGGATTGTTCGCTTAGCGCTTTCCCGGCCATATACCTTTATCGTGATGGCGATCGTGCTCGTTTTGCTGGGCGGGTTTGTCATTCCGCGCACGCCGACCGACATTTTTCCGGATATCAATATTCCGGTGGTTGCGCTCGTATGGACGTACACCGGGCTGCAGCCGCAGGAGATGGAGCAGCGGATCACTTCGAATGTCGAGCGTGGCCTGATGGTGCTCGTCAACGATATCGAACACGTGGATTCGCAATCGCTGAACGGGATTGCCATCATTAAGATTTATTTTCACCCTGGGGCCAATATCCAAACGGCCCTGGCCCAAACGACGGCCATTTCGCAGACATTTTTGAGAAACCTGCCGCCCGGCACGACTCCGCCGCTGGTGATCATTTATTCCGCGTCGACGGTGCCCGTGCTGCAAGTGGGGCTGAACAGCGACAGTCTGAGCGAGCAGCAGATGTTCGATTACGGGAACAATTTTATTCGCACCCAGATTTCGACGGTGCCGGGCGCCTCGATGCCGTTCCCTTACGGCGGGAAGTCGCGCGTGGTTTCCGTGGATATTGACTCGAACGCGATGCAGGCGAAGGGACTGTCTGCGGTGGACATCGTAAATGCGGTGAACGCGCAGAACCTGATATTGCCGACAGGCACGGCAAAACTGGGCACTCTCGAATACAACGTGGAGATGAACGGCAGCCCGAAAACGATCGCGGAGCTCAACAATTTGCCGGTCAAGACCGTAAACGGCTCGACGATTTACCTGCGGGACGTGGCCCACGTGCGAGATGGTTTTACCCCGCAGACCAATGTGGTGCTTACCAACGGGCAGCGTGGCGTGCTGATGAGCATCTACAAGACCGGCAACAATTCGACACTTTCGATTGTCGACCGCGTGAAGCAGGTGTTGAAAGATTACGGGCCTTCGCTTCCAAGCAGCCTGCAAGTCAGCAACTTTTTCGACCAGTCGATCTATGTGCGGGCGGCGATTCAGGGCGTCTTGCGCGAGGCGATGATCGCGGCGTGCCTGACGGCCATCATGATTCTGCTGTTCCTGGGGAACTGGAAGAGCACGCTGATCATCGCCGTCTCGATTCCGCTTTCGATCCTGGTCAGCCTGTTGTGCCTGAGCGCGCTGGGCGAAACAATCAACATCATGACCCTGGGCGGTTTAGCGCTGGCCGTGGGCATCCTGGTGGACGACGCGACGGTGGAGATCGAAAACATCAACCGCAACCTGGCGATGGGCAAGGAAACGGTGCAGGCGATTCTGGACGGCGCGCAGCAGATTGCGGTGCCGGCGTTTGTTTCGACGTTGTGCATCTGCATCGTGTTTCTGCCGATGTTTTTCCTTTCGGGCGTGGCGAAATACCTGTTCGTGCCGCTGGCCGAAGCCGTGATTTTCGCGATGCTGGCCTCGTACATGTGGTCGCGCACGATTGTGCCGACGATGGCGATGTACCTGTTGAGCGCGGAGGACGAATATCAGGCCGATCTGCATGCGGGCGAAACGATGGGTTTCTTCCGCCGCTACCAGCAGTCGTTTGAGCACTCGTTTGAACGGTTGCGCGGCGGATACCGCCGGGCCCTGACGTCGGCGCTTGATCATGCGTGGACGTTCTCGGCGTTGTTCCTGGCATTCTGCCTGTTGTCGGGCGGGCTGGTGTTTTTCCTGGGCCGCGACTTTTTCCCCAGCGTGGACGCGGGCCAAATCCGCCTGCATATGCGGGCGCGCACGGGATTGCGCGTCGAAGAAACGACGCGACTGGCCGATCAGGTCAATCGGACGATCCACCAGGTGATTCCGAAACGCGATCTGCAGACGGTGATTGACAACATAGGCTTGCCGTATTCGGGCATCAACCTGACCTACAGCAACTCCGGCACGATTGGCACCTCTGACGCGGAGATCCTGGTGCAATTAACACAGGAACGTGGAAAGTCGACTGGCGCCTACATCAATGAGTTGCGGCGCCGCCTGGCCACCGAGTACCCCGGCGTCCAGTTTTTCTTCCAGCCGGCGGATATTGTGACACAAATTCTGAATTTTGGAACGCCGGCACCGGTGGACATCGAACTCATCGGAGCGAACCAGCCCGCGAATTACGAAATCGCGCAAAAGCTTGCAAACAAGATGACGCACATCCCGGGCGCGGTGGACGTGCACGTGCAGCAGGCGTTCGACGCGCCGACGCTGTACCTGGATCTGGATCGAACGAGGTCGCAGTACGTGGGCATGCAGGCGCGCGACGTGGCGCAAAATCTTCTCGTGTCGCTTTCCTCTAGCTTCCAAACCTCGCCGAGTTTCTGGCTGGACCCGAGAAATGGCGTCAGCTACAACGTGGCGGTGCAGACGCCGCAATACCGCTTGGACACATTTCAGGCGTTGCAGAACACTCCGATCACCGGAGCGGGGGCCGGCGTGACACCACAGATTCTGGGGAACCTGGTGCATACGAAGACCGTGGCGCGCCCGGCGTCGATCTCGCATTACAACGTACAGCCGATGATTAACGTCTACGCTTCGGTCTATCAGAGAGATTTGGGCAGCGTGGCGACGGAAGTACGGCGATTGGTGCACGAAGCAGAAAAAACTTTGCCGCGCGGAAGCCACATTGTAATTCGCGGCCAGGTGGAAACGATGGATTCCTCCTTCCTCGGATTGGGTGTCGGGTTGATCGGCGCCATCGTGCTGGCGTATCTGCTGATCGTGGTGAATTTTCAATCGTGGCTGGATCCCTTCATCATCATCACGGCATTGCCGGGAGCGCTGGCAGGCATCTGCTGGATCCTTTTGATCACGCACACCACGCTGAACGTACCCTCGTTGACCGGCGCCATCATGTGCATGGGAGTGGCCACGGCCAACAGCATTTTGATGATTTCTTTCGCAAGAGAGCAGATGATTGAGGGTAAAGCCCCCCGCGAAGCGGCGCTGGAAGCCGGCTACGTGCGCATACGTCCCGTGATCATGACGGCGCTGGCGATGATGATCGGCATGGTGCCGATGGCGATTGGCCTCGGCGAAGGCGGCGAACAGAACGCGCCGCTGGGCCGCGCGGTGATTGGCGGCTTGCTGTTTGCGACCGTGGCGACACTGTTTTTTGTTCCGTGCGTGTTTTCGATCATCCACGGATGGCTGGAGCGGCGCCGGCACCGGACAATCGGTGCGGAGCCCGCAGTCTCTTGAGAGATCACGGAATTGAGTTTGGAGCGATGGAATGACGACAGAAGGTATGGCAAGCAGCGACAGAGGCGGGCCGGCGCGGAAGAGAAGCCCGCTCTTCACGGTGTTCTTCGTGGTGGTGGCGATATTGATCGTGGTTGGGGGCATTCTGGTGTTTCAGCGGCGCGTGCAATACCAGGCTCTTGCGAACGAAACGGAAGCCGCGGCCATTCCAACGGTGGCGATCATCCATCCGAGCTTGGAGGCCGGTGACGAAAACCTGGTGCTGCCGGGAACCCTGCAAGCGTATGTGGAGTCGCCGATTTATGCGCGCACCAACGGATATCTGAGGAAGTGGTATCACGACATTGGCAGCCGCGTGAACAAGGGTGAATTGCTGGCCGATATTGATACGCCGGAAGTGGACCAGCAGTTGGGGCAATCCCGGGCAGATTTAAACACCGCGAAAGCGAACGCCCAACTTTCCGACATCACCGCGGCCCGCTATACGGAGCTTTTGAAAACTGACGGCGTTTCAAAGCAGGAAGTGGACAACGCCATGGGGGATCAGGCTGCCAAACGCGCAATTGTGCAGTCGTCGGAAGCCAACGTGCGGCGGCTGGAAGAGCTGGAATCCTTCAAGCACATTTATGCGCCGTTCAGCGGCGTGCTGACGCAGCGGAATATCGACATCGGGACTTTGATCAACGCGGGCAATGGCGGCAGTTCGCAGCAACTGTTCTATCTGGCGCAGACGGATCCGATCCGCGTTTACGTGAATGTGCCGGAGCCCTTTGCGCCGTCCATTCATCCGGGAATCGGCGCTTATCTGGAATTGACGCAATACCCCGGCGAAAAATTCCGCGGAAAAGTGGTGCGCACTTCGAACGCCATCGATCTTTCGACGCGCACTTTGCTGACGGAAGTGGATGTGCCGAACGCATCAGGGCTATTGCTTCCGGGGGGATACGCGCAGGTGCACCTGGAAGTGGTGGTGAAGGGCGATCGGCTGCAGGTGCCGGTGAATTCCCTGCTCTTCCGCTCAGAGGGGTTGCGGGCGGTGGTGGTGGATTCGAACCACAAGGCGCGGCTGCAAACGCTGACGATCGGCCGCGACTACGGGGTCACTCTTGAAGTATTGAACGGGTTGAAGGCCGGTGACTGGATCGTGCTGAATCCGCCGGACTCACTGAATGACGGGCAGGAGGTGCACGTGAAGGAAGTGCCGAATCCGATTGCACCTGCTTCCGCCGCTGGGCCGAAGGAAACGCCCAAGCAGCCAAGCCCTGCTCCAGTTCCAACGGGGAAAAAACCCTGATGCAGGCAGGAGAACGAGACACTAAGAGAAGGCTTTGCAGCCTGGGGGCGCTGGTACTCGTTGGTTGGATTGCGGGCTGCACCGTCGGGCCAAATTACAAGAAGGCGGCGGCGCCGGTCCCCGCGAAATGGGATGTGGAAGAGCCATTCCGGGAAGCCGCGCCGAAAGACGCGGTGCCTAAGACGGCTTGGTGGAATGTATTTCGCGATGACGAATTGAATGGCCTTGAGACCGACCTGCTTGCGGCAAACCAGACGCTGAAAGTTTCGGTGGCGCATTATCAGCAAGCGCGAGCTTCGGCTGCGGTGCAGAATGCCACACTTTTCCCAACGCTTGGTGTGGCGCCAACGGCGGACCGCCAGCGGTATTCGGGCGATCGGGCGACGGGTTCTTCGTTCAAGCTCCCCGGCCCGATCACACAGAGCAGTTGGACAATTCCCTTCACCGTCAGCTATGAGGTGGACCTGGTGGGGCAGCGGCGGCGAACGATTGAGGCGGCGCAAGCCTCGCTGCAGGCAAATGCGGCGGACCTCGAAAATGTCCGGCTGATTCTGACGGCGGAGCTTGCAGCAGATTATTTCAGCCTGCGCCAGTTGGACACGGAAATTGCGTTGCTGCTGCGCACGGTGGATACGCTGCAGAAGGGTTTGGATCTGGTGAATTCGCGGCACCAGGGTGGCGTGGCTTCGGGCCTGGACGTGGCTCAGGAAGAAACCTTGCTGAATGCCACGCAGACGCAAGCTACGTTGTTGAAGCAACAGCGCAAGCAATTTGAGGATGCGATCGCCGTATTGACGGGGAGGCCCGCTCCGGACTTCCATATTGCAGCGCGCGAGCTTTCCGCAGAGCCGCCGAATCTGGACACTTCGCTGCCCTCTGATCTTCTGGAGCGCCGGCCGGATATCGCTGAGGCTGAGCGAGCGATGGCGGTGGCCAACGCGCAAATCGGAATTGCCAAGGCGGCATACTACCCGTCGTTGCAGCTCTACGGCCAGGCCGGATGGAACTCCGCAAAGATCTCGCAACTGCTGAACGCCGAGAGCGGAGTCTGGGCCATCGGCGCAAACCTGGCGCAGAATATTTTCACGGGCGGAGCGCGGCGGGCTCAGGTGCAATTTTCCCAGGCGGGATATGACGCCACGGTTGCCAGCTATCGCGGCACGGTGTTGGGCGCGTTTCAGGAAGTGCAGGACAACATCACGGGACTGGAAGTGCTGCACAACGCGCAAGTATCGCAGGCGCAAGCGGTGAACGCCTCGCGGCGGCAACTGGATATCGCAACCTCGCGCTATGTGGGCGGCCTGGTGAATTACCTGGACGTGGTGAGCGCGCAGCAAAACTTGCTAAGCAACGAACAGGAAGCCGCCATCATTCACGGCCAGCGACTGGTGACGGCCGTGCTCCTCGTGAAGGCGTTGGGTGGAGGGTGGGACGCCGCGAGCCTCGCTGCCGTGCAAGAAAAGCCCCACCTGAAAGACATCGTCGCGCCCTGACGAGAAGACCTGCTGTCGAACGATTTTCGATGAAGTACCCTCCGTTGTGGTGGCTGGACCGGATTTCGCCGCCTTTCCACTGCTGACTCATGCCCTAACCCATTAAGTCTGCGGCATCATCTTTTGCTGCCAGCCGCGGGTGGTACACTTCCCATCCACACCTGGCGAGCGAGGAGAGTGCGGCGTGGTCGAACACTCCTATATTTTTCGAGACATTTCGATGGTTTTTGCGGCGGCGCTGGTTTGCGGATTACTCGCCTGGCGGCTGCGGCAGCCGATTCGGCTTGGGCATGTGCTGGCCGGACTGTTCCTAGGGAATTCCGCGTTCACGCACTAGCTGGCGCACCAGACGC
>Ga0209166_10003320_pt1 | contig 11661 bp, 5 predicted proteins | sample Coa_R1_3_FD_187151 | JGI IMG/M metagenome (GOLD analysis project Ga0209166, IMG submission 187151) | Surface soil microbial communities from Centralia Pennsylvania, which are recovering from an underground coalmine fire - Coalmine... | ecosystem: Environmental > Terrestrial > Soil > Unclassified... | reverse complement strand
TTACTCCTATTTCGTCGGCTGCTCGACGGGCGGGCGCGAGGGCATGATCCTCTCGCAGCGATATCCGACGGCGTTCAACGGAATCGTCGTTGGCGATCCGGCCATGCGGACGGGGCTTTCCAATCTGGCTATCTCACGATGGATTCCGGCCGCCTACAACGAGGCCGCGCCCAAGGACGCCTCGGGCAAGCCGGAGATTGAAAAGCTGCTCACCGATAGCGATCGCAAACTTTTCATGGATGCGCTTCTGAAGAAGTGCGATGCGCTGGACGGCGTGGCGGACGGAATGATATCCAATCCCCTCGGTTGCGATTTCGATCCCGCCGTACTTTCCTGCAAGCCCGGCCAGACCGAGGGATGCATAGCGGGGGAGAAGATTGCCGCCATCAAGAAGGCGTTTGGCGGGCCGAAAATGATTGACGGAACGCAAGTGTACCAGGGCTTTCTTTACGACTCGGGCATCGCCGCGACGTCCGGGATTCCGGGCCTGCTGGCACCGCGCTCACGCGGCATCTTCGGTCCGTATCCCACGGCGACAACGATTGACGTGGCCAAGCTTGCGTTGCAGGCCTCCAATCAACTCGTCGATTCTACTGCGACCAATCTTTCCACGTTTTCCGCGAATGGCGGCAAGCTCATTTTCTTTCACGGCGACAGCGATCCGTGGTTCTCGCCGCTCGATACGCTCGACTACTACAAATCAATGGCCGTGGCCAATGGCGGCCTGGAAAACGTGGAGCAATGGAGCCGATTTTATCTGGTGCCGGGCATGAGCCACTGCGGCGGCGGGCCGTCTCTGGACCGTTTCGACATGCTGACCGCCATCGTGAGCTGGGTCGAGAAAGGAACCGCTCCGGACGCGGTGATCGCCACCGGGCGGGCGTTCCCGGGGCGGAGCCGGCCGCTCTGCGCGTATCCCAAACACGCCCAGTATAAGGGCAGCGGAAATCCCGAGGACGCCGGAAACTTCAGTTGCGAGTAATAGAAACCGTGCGCCGATCCCGGCGCGGAGAAAAGAAGATGTAACTCGTATAGCGGGATCTAACGTCAAATAATCCTCGGCGCAATTCCGTCGTTGATACTTGTGTGTCAAATGCCTGGCAAAGACCGCAAGTGGTATTGGGCTGATGCTCGCATCGAAGGCAACACAGTTATCGTCTCATCTCCTTCGGTGCCCCACCCGAAGGAGGTCCGCTACGCGTGGCAGTCCAATCCCGGGGCGACCCTGTTCAACGGAGCCGGGCTGCCGGCGCGTCCTTTCCGTACCGATAACTGGCCCTTGGTGACTGAAGGGGTTAGCCCGTATTGACAACCGATAGAAAGTGGAGGCCGTGCTGGGCTTTACTTGTCGCAAGTTATGAATGGCAGGAAATCTGAGGATCGGAGACAACATTATGTTCATTTGTTCAGTGTTTGCAAGGCCGAAGGTCATTCTACTCGCTGCCATGCTTGCGGCATTGCCTGCGGCCGGCGCGGAGCTCCAGGTGAAGGTGACCGACAGCGGCTATCTCGACGCCCCTGGTTTCAGCGTCATGCTCTATAGCGACAACTACAACCCCATCTTCTTCGACCAGAAGGATGCGGCCATGCAAATCATTTTACACGGCCATCGCATTGCCACGAACGGCAGCGTGCGCCTTATGCCTACTCCGGAGCAATGGGACGTGATCCCGCATCTCGATGGCCGTCAGGCCGACAAGGAACACAACCGCCTCACGGCCAATTCTTCCTACCCCGCGTTCGGCCTGAGCTACCAAGTGGTGGTCGCCGGCGAGCCGGGCGGAGTGCGAGTGACCGTGAATCTGGACAAGACGCTGCCGGAGACGTTGGTGGGCCGAGCCGGTTTTAATCTGGAGTTTTTGCCCTCGATCTACATGGACAAAGCCTACCAAGTGGACAATCAGGTGTTCGGCGTGTTGCCACGCTATCCGGAGGACCGCATGACGACCGTCCCGCCCAAGCCCGGCGACCCGAAGCAAGTGTGGTATGTGGAGCAGTGGCAGAAAGCCAAGGGTTACACTCAGCCTCTGCCTTTTGCCACCGGCAGGAGTATTGCCCTGGCGGCGGCGAACCCGCTCAACCGCATTAGCATTACTTCGGAAGCCGGGCCGCTGATGCTCTATGACGGGCGCGATCAGGCGCAAAATGGCTGGTTCGTACTCCGCTCGCTGATTCCCGCCGGAAAGACAGCGAATGCGGTGGTATGGCACATCCGGCCGAACTACATTCCGAACTGGACGCGTCCGCCGATGATCGCGCACAGCCAAGCCGGCTACGCCGCGGACTTTCCAAAAGTCGCAGTCATCGAACTCGACCCGACGTACGATGCGCCCAAGACGGCCAAACTTCTCCGGCTCTCCAATGAAGGCTCCTTCAAAGAGGTTTTCGAAGGTCCGATTACGAAACCCACTCCCTTCCTCCGATATGACTACGCCAAATTCGATTTTTCTTCCGTTAAGGAACCCGGCCTTTACGAAATCGAGTATGCAGGCCAGCGAACCGAAGTCTTTCCCATTGCAAAGGACGTTTACAGCGGCACGTGGCAAACCACCCTGGACTGTTTCCTGGCTGCTCAGATGGACCACGTGTCGGTAAGAGATGGCTACCACATTTGGCACGGCGTTCCGTTCATGGGCGACGCACCCCAGGCGCCGCCGAACACCACCCACTTTGACGGGTACGGGACGGGTCCGAACCTCAATTCCCCCTACAAGCCCGGGCAGCACATTCCAGGCTTGAATGTCGGCGGTTGGTACGACGCCGGCGATTTTGATAACGACGCCTACGGACAAATCGCAACGATCGAGAATTTATCCCTCGCCTACAACACCTTCCATATGAAGTGGGACGAACTGAGTGTGAACGAGAAAACCCACAAGGTTGAAATGCATCGTCCGGACGGCGTCCCGGACGCCGTTGAGCAGGTGATGCACGGCGTCCTGCAACAACTCGCCCAGATCCATGCGGTGGGGCACCCATTCGCCCAGGGTCTTCAATCGCCTTACTTGATGGAGTACACCTCGGTGGGCGATGCGGCCTCTATCAACGACGACCGCTGGGCATGGACGACCGAGAACTCGTTCACGGATTATGGCGTTGCGGCCGCGTTGGCCGCTGCCGTTCCTGTGCTCAAAGGCTGGTACGACCCGCTGGCGAAGGATTGCCTGGATGCCGCGGTCAAGGTCTGGAATGAACAACACGCCCACCCCACTCCTGTGCCCAGCCGTTTCCGGGGTTTCGCGCGCTTCGCCGGCGCCCAGGACTGGTCGGCCGCATTGAATCTGATGATCGCCACCAACGGCGGCGAGCCTTATAAGGGTCGCGTGGAACAACTCTTTCCCACCATGCTGGAGCAAATCGGGTTTCAGGGCTGGACAGCCGTACGCGCGTTGCCTTACCTGCCTGCCGATTACAAGACCCGTTTCGAAGCAGCGTTGAAAGCGTATATGCCCCAGTTGAATCGTCAGTTGGACGCCACGCCATTCGGCGTTCCGCTCCCGCGGGGGTCTTGGGGCGGCTCGGAACAAGTGAACAATTTTGGCACGGAGATGTACTTCCTGCATGAGGCGTTTCCGAACATCGTGAGTCCGGAATACACGCTCCGCGCCGCCAATTACATGCTCGGCATGCATCCGGTGTCCAGTGTGTCGTATGTTGCCGGGATCGGGACGACCTCAAAGCTGAGGACCTATTCGCAAAATCGCGGCGACCATAGTTATATTCCCGGCGGCGTGATCCCGGGCTACGTTATCATCAAGCCGGATTTCCCGGAGTGCATCACCGACTTCGGGATGCTCTGGTTCGAGGACGAAACCACCGTTTCGGACGCCAGCAGTTGGGTGCTGGAAGCCAATGCGGCGGAAGCCATCTTAAATCAGCAGAAGGCGGCAGCGAACCCGAAGCCGGAGAAGTGAAATTTCAATTCAGCAGATCAGGTGGCGTTCTCGGCGTTATCAAAAGAAAGGCTCCATTCGGTCCGTGAAGGAAGCTACGAGCTGTGAAAACCCGGCTGACGGTCGCACCCGACCGATTGTTTGCGCGATATTTGGAGTGGTTCTATGAACGGCGTTGGCACAATCAGTCAAAGATGATAATAAATCGAAATCTTCGATTGAACCGTTCGGAAAATTGCGCTTGACCTATAATTTCTATCTTGACTACGATGCCACCAATTTTACGGCAGACAGTTTCGCGCAGCCAGCTTCGGATGAGTAATCGCTTAATTGGGTGACTCGGGCGAGTTGAACAATGGAGGAATCGAAAGCGGGTCGGGCTCAATTTTCGAGGAGATCACTACTGAAGGGCGCTGCGCTCCCGGCAGCAGGGGCGTTCTCTGTTTTTTCGCTTCCCGCCCTGGCGAAAGCCATCCAAACCGAAAGTACGCCTTACCAGAGGCTCAAACTCAAAATCACTGATGTGCGCACCGCGCAGGTACAGGTCCATGGACCGCAGACCCACGTAAGGATCTACACGGATCAGGGAATCTACGGGCAGGGCGAATGCACCGATGCTGCGGTCGGAGCTGCGTCGCTGATTCACGGCTGGCGGCGCCTGCTCATCGGACAGAATCCTCTCAATGTCGAACCGATGTGGGAGAGAATTCGCACCCTGGGAATCTTCGCTGGAGCACAAGGGGGACAGTACGTCACCGCACTGTCAGGGGTCGAAATTGCACTGTGGGATCTTGCAGGGAAAGCCCTGGGATTACCCATCTATCAGCTCTTGGGCGGAAAGTTTCGCGATAAAGTTCGAATCTATTGCGACTCCGACATGCAAGATCCGACCGGGCCGGAGGCGGACCGGAAGCTCCCGTGGATTAAAGCTCAAGGATTTACGGCCATGAAGATCGACCTTGATGATTACAGGGATCCCGCGCGCTGGGACACCTACAACTGGACTGCCACCAACGGTGAGATCGATCGCATGGTGAAGTGGGTCTCGCATGTGAGTGAGTCCATTCCGGCCGACATGGCACTTGCCTGCGATATGCACGGCCGCTACGACGCTCCGACCGGCAAGAAAGTCGCGAAAGCGCTGGAGCCGTTCAAACTGATGTGGCTCGAAGAGCCGTGTCCACCCGAAAACATTGATGCGATGGCGGACATCCGACACTCGACCTCAACACCGATTGCATGCGGCGAGAACTTATACATGCGATGGGGATACAGAGAACTGCTTCAGAAGGAGGCTGCCGACATTATCCAGCCCGACTTCGAAAAGGTCGGAGGACTTGCCGAAGCCCAAAAGGTCGCTAACCTGGCGCAGACCTTCTATGTCCCGTTAGCTCCGCACTGCGTGGTTTCCCCGATCGGGCAAATGGCTTCTGCTCATGCCTGTGCGAGTTTTCCGAACTTCCTGGTAACGGAGTGGCATTGGATTAATTTTCCCGATTATTGGAAGAACTGGGTGAAGGAAGGCCAAATCATCGTGAACGGCTTCATCCCATTGCCAGACCGCCCTGGAATCGGTGTGGAGATGGACGAGGAAGTGGCAAAGAAGGCTCAAATTCCTGGAACACTCTGGTTTGAACCGGGAAGGTAAGCATTTCGGGTGAGGTCGCTAGGCCAAGGGGGCAGAAAAGATGCGAAGGATTTTTGTAGGTGTACTCGCTGGAGCAGCTTTCCTGGCACTATCTCCATGCCTGTTGGCGCAACAGGAACCAGCCCCGGGGAAGGATGCGGCCATATCCACAACCCAATGGCATGGGGAATTCTTCACGCGGGAGGACGTGATTCATTACACCGCCTACTGGAATGGGGAAAGGTTTCCCGACGGCCGGCCCAAGGTGCCCGACGACATTCTGGACCGGATGAAGAATGTAACTCTCGAACAAGCTTGGGGAACCCTGGCCGCGGCAGGCTTTATGCGCCAATATGAGGACGGCTGGTACACGATCCATCCCGATCAGATACTGGTGGGCAGGGCGCTGACGGCAGCCTGGATGCCGGGAAGGCCCGACATTGAAAAAGAGATTGAAGAGCAGGGAAAGAGGGATCAGCGAATTGGAGGAACGAACGCGTGGCCCGTCGACATGTTGCAGCCTCGCGACGTCTATGTCTGCGACCACTTTCGACTTAAGGAAAACGGCCCGTCCATCGGCGACAACGTAGGCAACGCCATTTATGCGAGATCGGGTAACGGCATCGTTTACGACGGCGCCGTTCGCGATATCAACGGCCTGATCGAACTGCCGAACTTCACCTCGTTTGTTCGCTCCTACGATCCTTCACACCACTTTGGATCCCTTCGCAGCGGACGACTGCTCAACTCAACCATGGTCAGCATCAACGGGCCTACCCGCATGGGTCACGTCCTGGTCATGCCGGGAGATGTGGTTCTGGGACGGAACGGTGGTGTGATTTTCATTCCACCCCAACTGGCGGAGCGGGTCGTAAAAGAGTCGGAGCGCACTCGTCTTGAGGACATGTTTGGACATCTGCGACTGCGAGAGAAGAAGTACACTGCCGGACAGATCGACGCCAGATGGTCACCGGCAATCGAACAGGACTTTCACCAGTGGCTGAAAGAGAATGAGGACCATCTGCCCGTCCCCAAGTCTGTGATCGAGGAAATTCTGAAAGAGAGTAAGTGATCGGGTTGTGGGTCAGGAGAAACCGCCGTGAACCACACGTTCTTTGGCGCAGTGACAGTCTACTCGCCTGCTTCGCTTCCTGGTCAGGAAAAACTGTCCCGATCCCTATCCGATTCTGCTCCCGCGCTTAAAAAGTGTTTGGTTGTTTGTTACCAATTCGAAACAGGCTGCTCCCAGCAGCGGAGGTAAAATTACCATGTTGAGCATTAATGCCGGTACCGCATCAAAAAGTGGTCGCATCGCAGCATTTTCCGTTTCCAATTTCAGGGCCGCCAGGCAATCGCTCACCGGCGCACCAATGGTTCTGAGAACCTTCGAGTGGCTCGGACAATGCGGTGTTTCTTTGGCGTGCTTTATCTTTGGGTTGGTCCTGGTGACATCAACGACCGCCAGCTTATTTGCGCAGACCGCCGGCCAGGTTACAGGACACGTCAGTGATCCAAGCGGTGCTGCTGTTCCAAATGCGACCATCACCCTCAAGAATGTGGCTACCAGCGGGGTACGCAGCACAGTCACAACCGACGCCGGCGATTACACTTTCGGCGCGGTTCCGCCGGGAGTCTATGACGTTCAAGCCGCGAAGTCGGGCTTCAAGACCGCCACGACGCCCAACGTGCAATTGTCGGTGCAGCAAACGATCCGTGTCGATTTTGAGTTGGCGATAGGCGCGACGTCGCAAGAAGTAATCGTTAGAGCGACCGGCATGCTTCTTCAGGCTGAAAACGCCACCATCGGCACGGTAATAGAGAATCAGGCCATCAGCCAGTTGCCGCTGAACGGCAGGAACTATCTCAGCTTGGCTGCCCTTACGTCGAATGCGAACACCTATTCACCCATGCAAGGCCAGGCGGGTGCCCGCGAGGGCGGAACGCGCGCCACGCAGTCGATCTCGGTCGGCGGCCAACGGATAATGTTCAACCATTACACGCTGGATGGTGTGAATAATACGGACGTTGACTTCAACAGTTTTGTTGCACAGCCCCCGATTGACGCTATTCAGGAGTTTAAAGTCCAGACGGGCGTCTATCCGGCGGAGTTCGGTCACCAGGCCACCCAAGTCAACGTGCTCACCAAAAGCGGCACAAACAATTTTCATGGGTCGGGGTTTGAGTTCATTCGCAACGATTACTGGGATGCCAACCAGTATTACTTTACGCCCGTTCACTCCGCCCACCCCTTCAAATGGAATGATTACGGCTTCGAGCTGGCTGGGCCCGTCACCATTCCCAAAGTGGTCAACGGAAAAAACCGCCTCTTTTTCATGGCCAGTGCGGAGTGGTTGAAGCTGCGTCAATCAAGTCAGGCTAACGCCTCGGTGCCGACCCTGGCTATGCAGATGGGGGACTTCTCCGATCTCCGCGACAAAAATGGTAAAGTAATCCCAATCTACGATCCGGCGACGTATGATGCCACGACCGGCCTCAAACAGCAGATCTCGTGCAACGGCGTGCTGAATGTCATCTGCCCTGGCCGCATCAGCAACATTTCAAAGAACTTCCTGAATTATTATGCGACGCCGAATCAGGCCGTTTCGCCGGGTATTTCCACCCTGAAATCCACTTTCCGCGACTATGTGTACAACTCCAGCGCTCCCAGCAATCACTACATCTTTACGGTCCGCGCGGACTACGTCCAGTCACCGAATATGCAGTGGTCCTTCCGTTATAGCCCTGGCAACGATGACCAGTCGACTACTGGTCTCGCGGGATCCGGCACCAAGATCGTTAGCCACTTCAAGCAGTGGATGGGTTCTAATACCTGGACCATTTCACCCACGATCGTCAACGATGCAAGGTTTGGTTATACCAGTTTCACCAACTCCCTCGGTATGTTGAGCGCGTACACGAACGACGTGGTGTCCAAGATCGGAGTTCCGGGTCTTCAGCCCGGCGACCCCTCGACCTGGGGCATCCCGCAGGCAGGCTACGTCAATGACGGCTTTACCGGCATCGGGGACACCAACGATGGCCCCTACGTAATCAACGATGCCAACTGGACGATCGTGGATAACCTCACCTGGGTGAAGGGCAAACATACCTTCCAGGTCGGTTTCGAGTTCGACCATCAAAAATTTAACCAGGTCGGCAACCAGTTTTCTCGCGGGGTGTTCAGCTTCCAGCCCAATGCCACGGCCCAATTCACCGGCGGAAAAGCCGCGGGCGGCGACGCGTTCGCGGAGTTTCTGCTCGGCGATGTTTACCAGACAACGGTAGCCCTCCAGGTGGCGCAATTTAATATGGTCCGCAACAATAACTTCGCCTACGCGCAGGACACTTACAAGGTCAAGCCGAATCTCAGCCTTTCATTGGGATTGAGGTATGAACTGGTTCCTCCGTTTTACGATACGATGGGCAACCTGTTCAATATCGCCGTTCCGCAATTGTTTGACCGGCCAACCTTCGGCTATCAAACTACAAATAACGTTACTACGGCCACCGCCACGCCCCCGCCCCTGTCCGAATGGCCCTACTATGTGCGCCAGGGCGCCTGCAACGATCCATACGCAGGCTTGAGCATCCGCTGGGTCAACTCCGATGGCACGCCGGTCGTGCCGGCGCCCCGATGCAGCGGCGGCCAATTTCCACCGGAGCTCCTTGATACGCAGTACACCAACTTCGCGCCACGCCTGTCCCTTTCTTACTCGCCCACCCCGACGACGGTGGTTCGAACCGGCTTCGGCGTCTTCTACAGCCAGGACATTGGCAACGCTTATTTCGACATGGCGCGCACCCTCGGCGCCCGCGTAACGGCATTCTCGGGACAGGGGGCCGGATCAGCACCGGGCGTGCCCACCATTTTCTGGAACAACGCGGTACCGAACACCGGCGGCGGCGTCATCGCAAATGTCCCGCCACCTTACGGACTGGCGATGAAAATGAGCCATCGCACGCCGTACACCCTGGAGTATCAGCTGGACATTCAGAAGCAGATCGGCGCAAATTGGATGTTCGAGATCAGCTACCTCGGCAACAAGAGCGGCCATCTCTATGGATTCCTGAACGCCAATCAGACGATTCCCTGCGGATACATTCCACCGCCGCCGGGCGCTCCTGCGGGCGTTACCGACGCGTGTTCTTACGGTCTGACGATCAACCAGCGGTCGCCCTTTGGCAACTTTGGCGTAATTCAGGACGTGAGCGACACTGGGATTGCCTGGTACAACGCGCTCAGTCTGAAAGCTAACAAACGGATCAGCAGCGGTTTCAGCCTGGTTTCATCGTACACCTTTTCCAAATCTACCGACGACACCAGTGGCATCCGCACCCAGCAATCTCCGCTCTTCCCGCAGAACAGCAATTGCCAGTTGTGCGACTACGGGCTTTCCGACTTCGATGTTCGCCATCGCTTTACGGCCGGGGTCATTTACGACCTTCCCGCCGGTCCTGGCAAGCTCGTGAACGTCTCAGGCGCCCTCAATCAGTTAATTGGCGGCTGGCAAGCCAACAGCCTCATGACTATCCAGGGCGGCTTTCCCGGCTCTCCCAACGAGCTTTACCGCGGAAATTTTTCCGGTTCGAATAACTGCTGCTACGACCGGCCAGACGCGGTGGCCGGCCAGAACCCATACGTGAGCAACCCGACACCCAACCGGTGGTTTAATCCAGACGCCTTCGTTTTATCCCGTCAGGGTTATTACGGAAACGCTGGCCGCAATTCACTCGAAGGCCCTGGCCTGATCGCCATCGATGCGGCCATACACAAGGACATCCATATGCCTTACAACGAGAATCACCTGCTGCAGATTCGCATCGAGGCGTTCAACGTCTTCAATCACCCGAATTGGGGCATGCCGGATCTGGTGCCCGCAGGAGCCGGCGGACACTTCGGCGTAGTCGGTAGCACGGCGACAGACATGCGCGAACTGCAATTCGGCGCCAAATACGTGTTCTAATGTAAACGAACCAGGTAAAGTGACGTTAGAGCCCAATCGCCGTGATGCCAAGGAGTCACTCTGGCGCTGGAAGGACAGGCCTGCACAACGCTGACGCGTTCCCAAGTACTGCACCACTTCGGGAAGGCTGAGTCAGATGCTTCATCGGCATCTGTCCTTTATGGGAAACCCTAAACGCTCTGCTCGAGTGTCTGAAGCAGAGGACTATTTCATATAGCCCATGGACCTATAATAGCGGGCTGCTCCCGGATGCAACGGCACGTCGAGCGCCTTCCAGACCTTATGGATATTGTAAGAGAAGTTCAACTGGCTCCATTGGAGCAGGTCCTGGTGTTCGTCCATGGCTCGCGCAACGGTATATGCAAAATCGTCCGGCGCATCAGCCCGGCAATAGATTACCGTGCCGGTGCGGACCACAGTGGGGATCGGGCGCTCGATGCCGGGTAGCAAGCCCACAGGTATAGTTCCCGGCATCATGTCCAGCTCCTTCGCAAGCTTGTCGAGAAGTTGATCGGGCAGTTGCAGGTAATTGAGTTTATAGTTTTGGCTGACCTCCAACCATACATCCCACTCGGGAGCAGTAGCCAGCCCTCCGCCTCCGGCGATGATCACGTCAAAATCTTTTCGGTCTGCGCGGGCGGTGCCCACATGGCCGCCCGCAGCTTCGATTGACTGCCGCGAAAGGCCGTAGTAGTCAAGGATTGTCTTTCCCGCACCGGCGTCGAGTCCCACAAGCACCCGAACAGGCCAGCGCTGCCCCCGAATCTGCGACAGATCCGTGATACCCGTGTCAGCTTTCGCCGCGACGATGAGATAGTATGGCAATTGAATGTTCGCGATCAGACGCAGATTTGTTCTGGGACCTTCCCCGGCGTAAATACCCGTGCCGTGGTAGGCGCTCCAGAGAAACTGGGCGGCGGTGGCTCCAAAATCCACGGGTCCCAGTCCCGGTACATTCGGAGGCGCCATCGGTTCAGAAACCGCCGGATCTTTTACGTAAGGAGGCGGCAACTTGGCGCTGGCAACGATCCGTGGACCGTCGGCCCGGTTGCAGTTGTAGCAGATCTGAACGTCGTAGCCGTATGGACGCGTCGCTTGCTTTACAATTTCGCCGAGCGCGCCCCATGGGCAGAGCTTGCACGCTCCGCCGAAAACCGGCCTCCTGAGGCTGATCCCG
>Ga0209166_10003319_pt1 | contig 11665 bp, 9 predicted proteins | sample Coa_R1_3_FD_187151 | JGI IMG/M metagenome (GOLD analysis project Ga0209166, IMG submission 187151) | Surface soil microbial communities from Centralia Pennsylvania, which are recovering from an underground coalmine fire - Coalmine... | ecosystem: Environmental > Terrestrial > Soil > Unclassified... | reverse complement strand
CGCTTTGCGCAGCGCATTCTCCACATAACTCTTGGCGGCCTTCGCGGCGCTTATCAGATTGTGGCCCAGCGCAAGGTTACAGGCCAGCGCCGTGGAAAATGCGCAGCCGGTTCCGTGGGTCGAGCGACCCGGAATTTTGCTGCCGTTTAGAACGGTAATCTGCCCGTCTTTGCCGCTGATCAAATCGTTTGGTGGGTCCATGTGTCCGCCTGTGATGATGACGTTGCGCGCGCCCATCTCATGCAGCCGCAATGCGGCGGCCTGCATTTCTTCCGTCGAAGACACGTTGAGGCCCGTGAGCATGGCCGCTTCGTCGATGTTCGGCGTAATCACGCAGGCCCGCCGGATGATCCGGTCCTTCATCACCTGCAAGCCTTCCGCGGAGATGAGTTCCGTGCCGGAACTGGAGCGCACGATGGGATCCAACACCACGAATTGGATCGAATACCGTTTGAGAAATGCCGCAACTGATTTTGCCACCTCCGCCGATCCCAGCATTCCGATCTTGACGGCGGCAATATCAAGATCATCCATCAGATGCTCTAACGCTTCCGTGATGGTCCGGCCTTCGCTGGGGTCAACGCGGTTTACGCCGCGCGTGGATTGCACAGTCAACGCTGTAACGCATGTAACGCCGTAGCAGCCGTGCGCGGCAATCGTCTTAATGTCCGCGGTGATGCCTGCGCCTGACGAGGGATCATGTCCGGCAATCGAGAGCACAACCGGAAGCTTCGACTTTTTCTTCTGCATGAAAGGTGAGGGAGTTCCGTCTCCGAAGGTATTCTAAAAGCGGGCTGCGGCAAATACCAAGCACGCCGGCGTCTATACGCCGCATTTCCGCGCAGATTGACGCAAACATGACCATCGGTCTCCAGCACGTCACTTGTGCGCGTCTTTGATTGCTGAAACACTGGATGGCTGAAACACTTTGGATTGCCGCAACGCTGGGTTGCTGAAACACTGGATGGCTGCAACATTTTGCGATTGCTGCAACACTAAGGTCGCGTAGCAAGAAATTATCTTTGCATGATTATTTTTGGCATTCATGCCGTAGAAGAAGCGCTGGCAGCGCGCCAGCGGGGTTTTGAGTATGTCGCCGTTGCGCCAGGGCGCGGCGATGCCCGCATTCAAAAGATCGCCCAGCTCTGCCGCGCCGCCGGCGTTCCTCTGCGTACCATGCCTCGCGACCAGCTCACGCGCCTGGCCCGCGCAGCCAATCATCAGGGCGTCGTCGCGGTAACGGCGGAAAAGCAATACAACGACGTGGAGGATGTTCTGGCGAGCAAGCGTGGCACGCACACGTTTATCCTGCTGCTCGATGGCATTGAAGACCCGCACAACCTTGGCGCCATCATTCGCACAGCGGAAGGAGCAGGAGCTGATGGCATCATTATTCCTGAGCGCCGCGCCGCAGGCGTTACCGGAACTGTGGTCAAAGCGTCTGCAGGAGCTTCTGAACATCTTCCGATTGCGCGCGTCACTAATGCCGGCCGCGCACTGGAAGAGCTGAAGTCGCACAATATCTGGACCGTTGGCCTGGATGAGCGCGGCGACAAACTGTATGACGAGCTGGATTACAAAATGGATTGCGCGCTGGTGCTTGGCGCGGAAGGCCACGGATTGCACGAGCAGATCCGCAAAAAATGCGACTTCCTGGTGAAGATTCCCATGGCCGGGAAAGTACCGTCGCTCAACGTTTCCGTGGCCGCGGCCGTGGTCATGTATGAGGTCGCGCGACAGCGGCGAAAATAAATTGCGCCGCACAGCCAGTGACTACGTTACTTCACTGTAGGCCGCTTTTTCGCTTTGATCACGATTGCCAGATCGCCGTTACGAGTATTGGTAAACCGCAGCTTGATCCGTCCTTCTTCATCCAGCGTGATCACTGCCGGAGTATTCACAGATGTCAACATCCATCCCGCGGGCAGCGTTACATAGTTCAACGGACGTCCCAGAGTTCGAGTCCAGGTGAGTTCGCCATCTTTCAATACATAGCCAACCGGATCGGTGTAAGTCTCTTGCACGCGCACACGCGTTGATTGGCCTTCGCCGACGGGATGTTCAAGGTCTCCCTGGACCGCCACTGAATCAGGCTCGACCGGTTCAGGATAGTATCCCAGCGCGTTGACTGCCTTTCCGGTCACGGTTGAAGTCTTGAGCTGCTTGCCCGTATCCAGATCAGTCATCTTCGCATCCGGCGACACCACACTGCCCTTGCGCACAAAGCTATGCACTGACTTCTGTCCCACGCGAGTAACGGTGAAGTCATGCGAGATTAGAAACTGGTGCGTCGCCGGCTCCAGCAGCCAGTATCTGATCTCGCGGTCCTGCTCGGCGCGATGAAAAGATCCATCCTGCGCCAGCATCGTGGCGGCAAGCAAGAGAACGCATGTGACAATGATTCTCTTCATGGCAGCCTCCGCGCAACAATCTTCACCGGAAGCTGATCATCGCGATCATTCAGAAAACTAACGCGAATCCGGCCATCTTCATCGGTTGAGACGATACCCGGAGAAGCGCACTCCACCAGTTCCCAGCCTTTCGGCAGCACCACCACATTGCGCTTGATTCCCAGCGGCCGGACAAATACCAATTTTCCATCGGTCAAACTATAGGAAGGCGCGTCGGTGTAAGTCTTGAAGATGCGGATTCGCGTTTCGCCGCCCTTGGGCACCGGCCCCGGCAGATGGACCTTGATGAACTCAGCCTTATCGGACGTCTCTGGCGATACCAGTCCCGTGGCTTTAGCGTCCTTGCCATTCACCACCTCGAACTTCAATTCTTTCCCGGTGCTGCGCTCGATGACGCGTTCTTTCGTCGCAACCGAGCCGGGCCGAATGGGATTGAAGTAAAACGGCGCGCCTTCGCGCGTGGCTGTAACGTCATAGGTAATGGCGAACTGATGGGTTTCAGGCTGCTGCAACTCGTACAACGTGAACTCATCGGCAGCTAATGCCGGTAAACAGACCGTGAGAAGCAACACAAGTATTTTCTTCTTCATATTCATCTTTGGCAATCTGCCTGATCCGCGTTCATCCGCGCAAATCCGCGGTAAGATTTTGCAATCACACTAGTCCGATTCTGCGTATCAGGTCCTGAAATCTCGGGTCGGACCGGACTTCATCCAGCATGGGCTCAACGTTGAGCCAGGTCAGTCCGTCGGCGCGATCAGCAAAGGCCTTCTCCAGCCACATCATTGCCTTGTCCTTGTCGCCGAGTCCCGCAAAAAGCATGCCGAAATAGGTCGGCGGTATGTAGCGTTTTTTTGCTGCGGCTTTAAAGGCTTCGGCCAGCTTCATCGTCTCTGCCTTTTTGCCGCTCACGGCGTAGGCCAGTCCCAGCGCCGCGTCCATCAGCGGCATCTCGCCCGTTTCGGTCCGCGCCTGTTTCAGGTGCGCAATGGCTTTGGCATGCTGGTTCAGCCGCATGTAAGCGCGGCCGGCGATGAAATGCAGCATGAAATATTCCGGATCCAGTTGCTCGGCCTTCTCGCACTCTTCCACGGCGCGCTGGTACTCGCGGCCAAAGTAGTAAGCAGCGGCGCACGTTGTGTGGACAGCCACCAGCCGGTGCGGGTCAGTCTCCTGCACAATGCTCATGGTCTGCTCGATCTCGTCAAAAGCGGCGTCGCGCCTTCCTAATGCCAGCAGCAGCCATGAGTACCACAGATGCGTGTCGGCGTGGTCAGGGTTCAGTTCAATGGCCCGCTCGTAGCCCGCCTCCGCTTCTTTCCATTTCCAGTGGTAGTGATGGTCCACCAGCGCCAGCGCAGTATGTGCCTCGGCGAATGAGCTATCCAGTTGCAGCGATTTGCGCGCGGCTTTCTCCGCCTTGGGCATGGCTTCATGCGGTGGCAGCAAATCGAAGGGCGCAATCGCCAGCAGCGCGTAGGCGCTCGCCAGTCCCGCATAAGCCGGAGCGTAATTCTGGTCGAGCTGGATCGCCTGCTCAAAATCTTCAATGCTTTTGCTGATGGCGGAAGGCGTCATCTGGTGCAGGTTGTAACGCGCTTTCAGGTAGGCATCGTAAGCGGCGGGCTGCACACGGCCTTTTCCTTTTTGCAGGTCAGAAAGGCGTGTACTCTCAGAAAGGTTCAGGACCAGATTGATTTCACGTGCAATCGCCTGTGCGATGTCCGCTTGCACGCTCAGCACGTCGCTTAGATCCCGCTCGTACGTTTCCGCCCAGAGCTGCGTCTGGTCTTTTAGCTGAATGAGCTGCGCCGTAATGCGTACCCGGTTGCCGCCGCGCCTGACCTTGCCTTCCAGCGCATAGCCCACACCCAGGTCTTTCTTCATCTGCTCCAGGGATTTGCTGCTGGAGTCATAGTGTTCCGCCGTGGTGCGTGCAATCACGGCCAGCTCAGATGCCTGCAGCCGCGTGATCTGCGTGATCATTTCTTCGGTAAGGCCGTCGCTGAAATAGCCGTCTTCTTTGGCTCCGCTGAGATTGCCAAACGGCAGCACCGCCAGCTTGATCTTCTCTTCCTGGCCGTCTTGCCGCCCTGCCGTCGCTCCGGCCGTTCCCGATTGTTGCCGCGTAGTGAACCAGTCTGTCAGCTCATTGCGGTAAGCGTAGATCGAGCCCAGTTTGTCATGCAGATGGCGATAGACTGGGAGCCCTTCCTTCTTCTCCCAGCGTTGCACGGTGCGGACGTCCCGCCGCAAGTAAGAAGCAATCTCTTTCCACGAATCAAGACGGTCAGCCGGATTGCCGGTGGTCATGGTTTGCGTTCCGCCGTTCCTTTCGCCATATGCAATCTTACTTCACGACATTCAGCGGCACGTCCTTGTGCCGCGCCTTGCCGCTTGAGAGCCAATTCTACCGGGAGATAGAGTCATATTCGTAGTGAAAAGAGCGAAGCCATCATGATCAAGCTTGCCTCAAAGAAAAGTTTCCTGCTCCTTGCCGCGATATTGTTCGCAAAACTGGCATCCGCGCAAGCCGTGCCCTGGTTCGACGATCCGCCGGCATGGAGTAACCCTGCCTCCGGCGCTCCGCAGGATGAAACACAGCTTACTGAGACTATGGCGCCGCAGGTCGCAACCACGACCACTCCTTCCACGGTGACCATACCCGCTGGGACCCGGGTGCTGATGGTCCTGAAGAGCCCGCTGCATACCACGTCGGGAACAGCGGGCTCCGGTCTCTACCTGGAAACTCTCTACCCTGTGATACAAGGCAATCGCGTGGTGATTCCTGCGCACACACAGGTACAGGGCGTAGTTGAAGCCAATAAGCGCCCAGGCCATGTCAATCGCGTTTCGGAATTCCGTTTTCGCTTCACTACCCTCATTTTCCCTAATAACTTTGTCGCTCCCATTGACGGCGTGCTGCAAAGCATTCCCGGCGCAAAGAACATTCGCACGCATGATAAAGATGGCACATTGAAGCCGGTGGACCAGACGGAAAAGGTCGTCACTCCGGCTGCGGTGAGTGCCGTTGGTGCCGCGATTATCGGTGCGCATCGCGGGTTCGGTATTGGTTTATTGCCCGGGGCCGGCCTGGGCGCTGCTCTGGGTTTAGGCGCGGTCCTGCTGAAGCGCGGTGATGAGATCAGTCTGGCAAGAGGTACAAGCGTCGAGATGATCTTGCAGGCACCCTTGAGCCTGGAGCAGGCCCAGGTCGTGGAAAACGCACGCTATGTGCCTCGCTTTCAGCCTGGGACCGAACCTTCCGAAATTTACAGTGGAAGCGAATGGGCAAATCGATGTAGGGCCTCTCGCCGATAAGAAAAGACCTGCTGCGCGCAGGTCTTTTCATTGGCCCACCTGGGAAGGAGGCTACTCGTATCGCAGCGCAATCATCGGGTCCACCTTGGATGCGCGATATGCCGGTATGTAACATGCCAGCAGAGAAACCGCAGTGACCAGGCAAATCACAACGCCAAAGGTCAGGGCATCTGTGGGGTTGATGCCGAATAACAAAGCACTGAAGGAAGTAGCAAAGCGCGCCGCGATCAATGACAGCAAAACTCCTGCCACCACCCCGATTCCCGTTAGTTGCAGGCCAGACTTCAGCACCATCTGCACCACCTGGGAGCGAGAAGCGCCCAACGTCATGCGGACGCCGATTTCATGTGTGCGTTGCGCCACCGCATAGGCGATCACTCCGTAAAGGCCGATTCCCGTAAGCAGCAGCGCCAGACCGGCAAAGGCTTCCAGCAGCATTGCGTTAAAGCGTTGCGTGGCCACGGAAGTGGAAAGATATTCTTCCATCGTCTTAACGTCGTACACAGGAAGGTCGGGGTCCATGGAAGAGACCACGTTGCGCACCGCCGATGTTACGCTGTGCGGGTCGTTGCTCGTCCTGAGGCATACTGCCATAGAACCAAAATTCAACTGCGTTGAGGGAATGTAATATATCGGCACATTCTCGAAATCCAGGCTGCGGTTCTTTACATTGCCCACAACCGCAATAATTTCCCGTGCCGGCGGCTTTCCGCTATTGGAAGCGCTCGGCGTAATGTGCTTGCCGAGAGCGTCTTCATTGGGAAAATACTTATGGGCAAAAGCTTCATTTACTATCACTACACCCGGCGCTTTGCTGTCATCGCGCTCGCTGAAGTCGCGCCCCCGCAGCAATGGAATATTCAGCGTCTTAAAGAACCCCGGCGTAGCTATTGCAATGTCTGCCGACGGCTCCTCTGACTTGGGCACTGGATGGCCGTCAATCTGGAAAGTGATGATGGCATTGTTACCGCTCAGCGGCAGAGGAGTAACCGCGCCGGCAAAAACCACGCCTGGCAAGTTGCGCGCGCGTGAAACTAGTTCAGAATAAAAATCCATCTGCTGCTGGTCGTTATATTTTGTCTCCGGCAGATCAAAGGTCAAAGTCAGGACATTGCGCGGGTTAAGACCCGGATCGACCGAGAGTAGCCGATGGAAGCTCCGCAAAAGGAGTCCCGCGACAACCAGCAGAACAAGTCCCCCAGCGGTTTCCATTACCACCAGCGCGCCGCGAAGCCGCTGGTGGTGTCCGCTGGCTGTGGTGCCTCGGCCCTCTTTCAAAAACTCCGTGAGATTAGGACTGGAGGTCCGGAGGGCCGGCACTAAACCAAAAATAAAGCTCGTGAGCAGCGCGATCCCGGCAGTAAAGAGCAGCACAGTCCCATCTAACCCGGCATTCTGGATGCGAGGCAGATTTTGCGCATTCAGTGCAATGAACAACTTGAGCGCCCACAGGGCGATGGGAATGCCAATGATGGCGCCGCCCAGGGATAAAACCACGCTTTCAGTAAGCATCTGCCGCACCACGCGGACCCGCTTGGCGCCCAGCGCCGCGCGCAGGGCAATTTCGCGATTGCGCCGGCTAGCTCTGACCAAAAGCAGATTGGCCACATTCATACAGGCAATCAGTAACACAACACCCACGGAAATCAGCAGAATGACCATGCGCGGGCGCGTCTTGCCCACCAGATGGTCCAATTCTGACGTAAGCCCGACCGCAGTAAATTTACTATTCGTATCGGGATATTGCTTGGCCAGCGCGCGGGCAATCAAATTCATCTCTTCTCGCGCGCGTTCCATGGGAACATCCGGCTTCAGCCGGGCAACCACGCGCAGAAAATGAGCGCCACGCTCCTCAGGCGATGTCGCCGCTGGCTGGTTCTTAGGATCTTTTGTTTCAGACTCTATTGCGAAAGTCCGCCACAGCTTGGGCGGTTCGCGGCCGTCCAGCGGAAAGGCAAAATCTGCCGGCATTACGCCAACCACCGTATAACTTTGCTTGTCCAGGGTAATGGCGTGCCCAACAATCCCGCGGTCGCCATGGAAGGCCGACTGCCAGAGATCATGGCTCAGCACTACCACCCGTGTTCCCGGTTTTTCTTCGTCCCTGGTAAAGCCCCGGCCTAGCAGCGGCTGCGTTCCCAGGATGGAGAAAAAATCGCCCGATACTGTCTCTCCCGACACATGCAGGGGCTGGTCCAGACCAGCGAGCGTAAAATCGTCCCCATGATAGGAAGCCATCCCGGTGAAGGATTTGGCGGTTGCGCGCCAATCAAGGAAATCAGCGTACGACGTGGCAAAGTTCCTGGCGATTCCCTGTTTTTCAGAAGCTGAGGTCATGAACACGAGTTTTTCCGACTCAGGAAACGGCAGCGGTTTGAGCAGCACCGCATTCACGATGCTGAAAATGGCGGTGTTGGCTCCGATGCCGAGCGCCAGCGTGAGCAGGGCAATCACCGTAAATGCCGGCGATTTACGCAGCGTCCGCAAGCCGAAACGCAGATCTTGCAGGAGTGTAGTCACACTTATCCCTCAAATTTAAAATGCAGGTTCAAGCAAGAATGAGCGGGCTTCTTATACCATCTCTGCGGCTTGCTGCGCGGCTTCCGTTTCTTCCACTACCTTGCCGTCAAAGAGATGGATGGTCCGTTCAGCATGCTTGGCAAAGCGAGCATCGTGGGTCACCATGCAGATGGTCGCGCCTTCGCGGTGCAGGCTCTGCAACAGCTCCATCACGGCTTCGCCATTGCGCGAGTCCAGGTTTCCCGTGGGCTCGTCCGCCAGCAGGATGGAAGGTGATCCGCCCAGGGCGCGGGCCACAGCTACGCGCTGCTGCTGACCGCCAGAGAGTTGTGACGGATAGTGGCGCATGCGGTGCGCCATGCCCACTTTCTCCAGCGCTTCTTGCACGCGCTTTTTGCGCTCAGGAGACGACATGGAGCGGTAAGTAAGCGGGAGTTCAACGTTCTCATACACCGTGAGATCGCCAATCAGGTTAAAGCTCTGGAAGATGAAGCCGATTTCCTGGTTGCGGATTCGCGCGCGATCAGAGAAATCCAGCCCCTGCACGGGCCGGCTGTTCAGAATGTAAGATCCATCCGTGGGAGAATCCAGCAAGCCAATAATGGAGAGCAGCGTGGACTTGCCGCAGCCTGAAGGGCCGGCAATGGCAACATACTCGCCTTTCTTGATGTCCAGATGGATACCGGAGAGAGCATGCGTCTCGACTTCATCGGTGTAGAAAATCTTGGTTACGCCTTCCAGATTGATTAAAGTTTGTCCGCTTGCCACGTTTGTACTCTCCTCAGAAATGAATATTAACCCTTGCTGCTTCTACTTGTCGATCTTGATCTGATTTTGCGTATCGAACCGCGACATGTCGGAAAGGATCACCTGGTCCCCTTCCTTCAGCCCCCCTGCGATCTCAATGAAGTTAACGGAGCTGCGTCCCAGTTCCACCTTCACGCGGGTCGCGGTCTTCCCATCAGGATCAATCTTAAACATTCCCACCGTACTCTTTTCCTGTCCAAACGCCGGCCGGCCCACGTACAGCACGTTGTCCAGCTTCTCCAGCGTGATGGTTCCATCCACGCTCAGGTCAGGCCGCGCGCCTTTGGGCGGCGGACCATCCAGCTTCACGTCCACCGTCACCGTGCCAGCCTGCACTGCGGGATCAATCCGGGTTACCGTTCCTTCAACCACCCCGTTATGCGTATCGATCTCCGCCTTCAATCCCGTAATGATGTCTTTAGCCTGTGTTTCCGGTATTTTCAGCTCAGCCTGCAGGTGTTCCGGCTGCACCACCTTTGCCAAGATCGTTCCCTGCGCAAGGCGCTGCCCAACCTGGACCGGAACCTCCTGCAAAACGCCCGCAATGCCTGCGCGAACTTTGAGCGCATCCTTCTGGCGATGTTTCAATTGCGCCAGCGCCTTCTTCTGGTCGATGGTAGCCTGCTGCACAGCCAGTTGCGTCTCAATTGCTTTGCTGCTCTCGGCGATCCTGTCCTGCTCAATCTTTAGGCGCGTAGCCAGTTCCCTTTCCTTGCTCAGTGAAGTCTTTAAGACAGAGTCAGAAACCACGCCGATCTTCTTCAGTTCCCTGTTCTGGTCGGCTTCGCGCTTGGCATTTTCATAATCGGCTTCAACTGTTGCCGCTCCGGACCGCAGACTCATCAGGTCACTATCGATTTTGGCCTTGGTGTTGTGATATTCAGCCTCAGCAGACCGCAATTCCAGATCAGCGTTCAGGGCTTCCTGCTCCACTTGCGGATTCGACAATTCCATGATGACGGCATCAGGCTTGATCGGCGTGCCGCCGGGCAAAATCAGGATGCGCTCCACTCGCACATCAGTTTCCGCCGGGATTAGGCGTACATCGTCTGGAATTGGCACCAACGATCCCAGACCGCGTACCTGCCGCAGCATGGAGCCACGCTTTACGGTATCCGGCCAAATCGTTCCGCCATCGACACTTTGCAGCGCCGGTTTAAGTTTGGAAACGCCCAGAGTTGCGCCCAGCACAACAATCACAGCCGCCACGATCATAGCGGTCTGCTTCTGCCGTTTCTTCTTCTTCACGGATTCGTCGCGAACTATATCCATTGCACTAATAGTGTATGCACAACTGCTGCCAAAATCACGTCTGCTTGCAAATTATTGAAAAATAAGACTAGATCTTACCCTTCAACTCTGCTTTGGGTTTGTAGACTGTCCATTCCCGCACTGCAAGTGTTCGGAAACGCACAGTTTTAAGCTCCACCAGGAATTCTCTCCATCCTTTAATATATAGACCGGACTGCCGCCCCTTTGGTTATGCAAAAAACCGCTTTTCGTCCCCGGATATTTTCCACCGATCAATATCAGATTACGCTTCCAGAGGGCCATAAGTTCCCGGTTTCTAAGTACGGTATTCTACGCGATCTCATAGAAAAAGAAGGGTTGTTCCAACTGGAACAGGCGTCCCCGACCCAGGCAGAGATCGTCGCTCTGGCACATGATCCGGCTTACGTAGCAGGTTTCATAGAGGGCTCGCTTCCCGCGCCGGTCATGAGGCGCATCGGACTGCCTTGGTCACAGGTCCTGGTGCAGCGGGCGTTTGCTTCTGTTGGAGGAACGATCAGCGCGTCTCTTCAAGCCATGGAACATGGCTGGGGCGCAACTCTGGGCGGCGGAACGCATCACGCGTTTCGATCAGAAGGCGCAGGCTTTTGCGTATTCAATGACATTGCCGTCGCTATCCAGTTTCTCCGGCAGCGCAGACTCATCCATCGCGCCGCCGTGATCGATCTTGATGTCCACCAGGGTGACGGCACCGCGGAGATTTTTAAAGACGATCCCGACGTCTTCACGCTCTCCATGCACGGTGAAAGCAATTTCCCCTTCCGCAAAAAGCAAAGCCGTCTAGATGTGCCCTTGCCCGATGGCGTTGAAGACGAGGCATACCTTCATCGCCTGGATGAAGTGCTTCCCGCCGCATTCGGTTCCCGGCCGGACATTGTGTTCTATCAGTCAGGCGTCGATCCTCTGGCATCCGATGCCCTCGGCCGTCTTTCGCTCACGCCCCTGGGACTGATCGAGCGTGATCGCATGGTCTTCAAAGCGGCACGCCGCTTCGGTGCACCGTTTGTCCTGACTTCAGGCGGCGGCTATTCCCGCCCTATTGAACTCAGCGCGCATGCTCATGCCAGCACCTACCGCACCGCATGGCAAATGTTCGCACGCGTCTAGTGATATTCTGGGAGAACGAACGATGCCTTCTCCTGCGAATAGCTCCGCGAGCGAACTGCCTTTGCTTGATCTGGCCGCAGCCAGCCGTGCTGTACAAAAAAAAGAAGTGTCTCCTGTTGAGCTGACGCGCGCGTGCCTGGAACGCATTGAGCGGCTGAATCCAAAGCTGAACGCCTTCATCACCGTCACTGGCGATGCGGCGTTGGAAC
>Ga0209166_10003318_pt1 | contig 11666 bp, 8 predicted proteins | sample Coa_R1_3_FD_187151 | JGI IMG/M metagenome (GOLD analysis project Ga0209166, IMG submission 187151) | Surface soil microbial communities from Centralia Pennsylvania, which are recovering from an underground coalmine fire - Coalmine... | ecosystem: Environmental > Terrestrial > Soil > Unclassified... | reverse complement strand
GTTGATCGCCTGGCCGGTGATCGCCGCCGCGTCGTCACGCACCAGGAAGGCACATACCCCGGCGACATCTGCCGGTGCCATCGGCCGGCCCAGAGGTATCTCGGCCACGAACGCCGCCCGCCAGCCCTCCGCTGGCTCCCCTGCTCCCGACCGCTGCATGTCCTGGGCGAGCTGCTCCATCATGTCGGTGTCGGTGATCGCCGGGCAGACGGCGTTGACCGTGATCCCCTCCCGGGCGTACTCCAGCGCCAGCGACTGCGTCAGCCCTACCAGGCCAAACTTCGACGCCGAGTAATGGGCGATGTAGGGCTCGCCGGTCTTGCCGGCGTCAGACGCGATGTTGAGGATGCGCCCCCAGCCAGCCTGGAGCATGGTCGGCAGCACCGCCCGGGCACAGAGGTAGGCGCCCTTGAGGTTCACGGCGAGGACCCGGTCCCACTCCGCTTCCGCCAGTGCGGTGAACGAGGCGGCCGAGATCACGCCCGCGTTGTTGACCAGGATGGCAGGGGGGCCAAGCCGCCGGGTTACCTCGTCGGCCATGCCGGCCACCGAACGGGCATCGGACACGTCTGCCTGCACGGCGGTGGCACGCCCGCCGCTGTCGTCGATGGCCTGTGCCGTTCGCTCCGCCCGCCCCTGGTCGATATCGCAGACCGCGACCGGGTGACCGTCCGCGGACAGGCGACCGGCGATGGCCGCGCCGATGCCCCGGCCAGCCCCGGTCACCAGCGCGACCCGCTCACGTGGTGTGGTGCCCCTCATCTGCTGCCGTATTCCTCCCGCTCGTTGCCATCCGTGCCGGCCGCGCAAGCCCGCTACTCCCGGCCGGGAGGCTCCGGGGTGACGTAGGCCGCCGAGATGCCACCGTCCACCATGAACTCGGTGGCGTTGACATAGGAAGACGCGTCACTGGCCAGGAAGGCAACGGCCGCAGCGATCTCCCGGGGCGCCGCGAACCGGCCCGGCGGCACATGGACCAGGCGGCGCGCCATGTCACCCGGGCCGAGCAGCGTCCGCAGCAGCGGCGTGTCCACCGGGCCCGGGCACAGGGCATTGACCCTCACCCCGCGCGCGGCGAACTCGACACCAAGCTCCCGGGACAGTGCGAGCACGCCGCCCTTGGAGGCGGTGTAGGCGATCTGGGATACCGCCGACCCGATCTTGGCTACCAGGGACGCTGTGTTGATCACCGATCCCCCGCCGATTTCGAGCAGGTAGGGGATGCCGTACTTGCAGCAGAGGAAGACGCTGGTCAGATTGGTCTTGATCACCTGGTTCCAGGTCTCCAGATCGGTGTCGAGCACCGACCCGTCTTCCGGCAATGCGATCCCCGCGTTGTTGAACAGCACGTCGATGCGCCCGAAGTGCCTGGCGACCGCTGCGAAGGCGGCCTGCACCTGTTCCGGCTCGGTCAGGTCCGCCGTGAGGAAAAGTGCGGCGCCGATCTCACCTTTGATGTCCACGGCGGCCACGGCCGCACCTTCACGGGTGAGGCGGTCCACGGTCTCCCGGCCTATGGCCCCGGCCGCGCCCGTGACCACACAGACCTTGCCGTCCAGGGTGCCCACTTACGCTCCCGCGGGATGGTTTGAGCCAGTTTTCATACCATGGGACCTTAAGGGGCGGGAGCCGGAGCCGCAACGGTCGGGGGAACTGCGAAGCCTGTCCAGGGGTGCCGAGAGCGGCGGCCGGGGGCAGCGCTGTCACCGGTATCGTGCTTCCTGGGACGCTGCGTCACCGCGGGCCCGGCGGTTCCCTGGCAGCGAAGGGAAGGATGGTGTCAACGGGAGTGACCGGGATCGAGCCGATCGACTTCGCCGCCGCCTACGAGGTGGTGACCGAGCGGATACGCCGCGCCATCCACATCGGCTCCTACCTACCCGGCGACAAGCTCCCACCGGAACGGATGCTTGCCCAGCAGCTGGGCGTATCCCGGACCACCGTCCGTGAAGCGATCCGGGTGCTCGAGGGGGAGGGTTACGTGACCAGCCGACGCGGAGCCAGTGGCGGCATCCTCGTCCTCGACCAAGCCGAGAACGAGGGCCGGATCCGGCCGCTGCTGGCGGAAAAGCTTCCCCAGCTCGAGGAGGCGCTCGACTACCGCATCGCCGTTGAGGGCAACGCCGCCCGCCTGGCGGCGGAGCGGCGCACCGAGGATGACCTGCGCGTGCTGCGAGAGGCCTACGACCGCATGCACAGCGACCGCGAAACCCGGCGGTTCCGCGCCGCGGACACCGCCTTCCACCTGGCCATCGCCGACGCCGCCGGTAACCGCCTGATGCGTCAGGCGATCGAGGACGCGCGGGTGGCCACGTGGGTGCCGATCGACCGCCTCATCAGCCGGGTGTTTCACACTGCCAACCGGCACCACAAGCAGATCCTCGACGCTATCGCCGCCCGGGACCCGGACGCGGCGCAGGCGGCCGTGGTGGATCACCTGGAGACGGCCCGGCGTGATCTCCGCCGCGCCCTGCGGCAATCCGCCGTGCCCCGGTCGTAGCCGGCCCCCCGCGGGCGTGTTGACGCCCGGCGAAGGGACATGGCAACCTGCCTTAAGGTATGGGACGTGGACCAATCGCCGTCGGCTACTGCACGGGGAAGCAATGACTGCTGCTGAGCGGCCGGGAGCCGCAGTGGAGCTCGACGTCGCCGTGGTAGGTGCCGGTTTCGCTGGCCTCTACATGCTGTACCGACTGCGTAGACTCGGGCTGCGCGCACGGGTGTTCGAGCAGGGCCCCGATGTCGGGGGCACCTGGTTCTGGAACCGGTACCCGGGTGCCCGGTGTGACATCGAGAGCATTGATTACTGTTACTCCTTTTCCAGGGAGCTACTGTCGGAGTGGACCTGGACCGAGCGGTACGCCACCCAGCCGGAGATCCTCCGCTACCTCCAGCACGTCGCTGACCGTTTCGACCTGCGCAGGGATATTCAGTTCAGCAGCCGGGTCACTGCGCTGCGCTACGACGAGCCGGGGAATCGGTGGCTGGTCTCCGCCAGCGCAGGAGAAGTGGTCTCCGCCCGTCACTGTGTGCTAGCGGTCGGCAACCTGTCCTCCCCCAAGCACCCAGGTTTTCCCGGAATGGACAGCTTTCGGGGTGAGTGGTGCCACACCGCGCAGTGGCCGGCCGGCGGCGTGGATTTCGAGGGCCTGCGGGTGGGGCTGGTCGGAACCGGTTCGACGGCAATTCAGGCGCTGCCGCAGATCGCCAAGCAGGCGGAACGGGTGCATGTATTCCAGCGGACGCCCAATTACTCGATGCCGGCGCAGAATCGCCTGCTGGCACCGGGGGAGCTTCGCGAGGTGGTCCGCGGGTATGATGCGCGGCGCCGGGCCGCGGAACGGTCAGACGCAGGCGTGCCGATGCCCCCGCCGCAGCGGTCGGCGCTGGAGGTGACAGCCGCCGAACGCCGCAGAATGTATGAGCAGGGATGGCAGCGAGGCGGCATCAACGCGCTGTCGTATGCCTTCACCGACTTCTTCACCGATGAGCGGGCGAACTTCACCGCTCAGGAGTTCGCCCGGGAAAAGATTCGCAGCATGGTCCGCGACACCGCGGTGGCGGAACTGCTGTGCCCCCGCCATCACATTGGCACCAAGCGGACCTGCGTAGACATTGGCTATTTCGAGACCTACAACCTCCGCAACGTCCAGCTCGTGAACGTGCGCTCGTCGCCGATCACCCGGCTGACACCGCGGGGCCTGGCCACGGTCAGCGGGGAGTACGAGCTGGACGTGATCATCTTCGCCATGGGGTTCGACGCGATCACCGGTGCGCTGCTCGAGATCGACATCCGCGGCCGGGACGGGGTGCCGCTGGCCGCGCGGTGGGCCGGGGGGCCGCGTACCTACCTCGGGCTGTGCGTGGCCGACTTCCCAAACCTGTTCGTGATCACGGGCCCCGGCAGCCCCTCGGTGCTGAGCAACATGGTGGTGTCGATCGAGCAGCATGTCGACTGGGTCAGCGACTGCCTGGCCTACCTCGAGGAGCGAGGACTGGACCGGATTGAGGCGTCGGCGGAGGCGGAAGAGACCTGGGTGCACCACGTCAACGAACTCGCCGACGCGACGCTCTATCCACGGGCGACGTCGTGGTACGTGGGCGCCAACATCCCGGGCAAGCCGCGGGTGTTCATGCCTTACGTCGGGGGGTGCGGGCAATACAGGCGAGAAAGTGAGCAGGTTGCCGAGCGCGGGTATGCCGGCTTCATCCTCGGCGCGGCCTCGCTGGCGGCCACCCACGCCTCCGTGAGCGGCCCGGCAAAGAAGGTGGTGTGATGCAGGAACGGCTCGCGGGTGCACCGGCGATCCCGGACAGCCGTGACGGGTTCGCCAGCTGGTGCGAGGCCGAGGGCATCCGTACCGTGGTCACCGGTGCCAGTGACATGCACGGGATCTGGCGTGGCAAGCGCCTGCCGGTGGCCGACTTCCTGGCCAGGCTGGAGCGGGGAATCCCGTTCAGCGACGTGGTACTGGTGATCACCCACTCGGAGGACACCGACGAGGGGCAGGAGTTCGTCGAACCGCCGGGCGGCGAGGCGTACCCGCTGTACTTTCCGCGCAAAGAGCAGGGCTTCCCGGACATCTTCGCGGTGCCGGACCTGGCCACGGCACGGCTCCTGCCCTGGCATGAGGCTACTGTCGGCGTGCTCGGCGACTTCCATCTCCCTGACGGCGCAGGCGTGCCACTCGACCCCCGGGGCGTGCTAAGGAGGCTGATTGAGCGGGCCCGGTCGCACGGCTTCGAGCCGAAGATTGGCATCGAGTACGAGTTCTATCTATTCCGCGGTGACCTCGCTGCGCTGGCCGAGTCTGGCTGGCGGCTGCAGCCCGTCCGGGTCCGGCCCTACACCTATGGCGTCTATGGCGGCAGTCTCGACGAGGCGCTGATTGGTGAGATCCGCCGTCAGCTGGCCGCTGCCGGGATCCGGATTGAGGCCTGCAATCCGGAGACCGGTCCAGGGCAGTTCGAGCTCAACATCCACTATGACGATGCGCTGAAGGCGGCAGACGATGCTTTCCTCTACAAGAACGCCGTCAAGGAGATCGCCGCCGGGCACGGGCTGATGGCGTCGTTCATAGCCAAGCCACGCAGGGACTGGGCCGGGTCGTCCTGCCACGTCCACCAGTCGCTCTGGCGAACGGACACCCGCGCCAACGCCTTCTTTGATGCTGAGCTTGGCCGTGGGCTGTCACAGGCCGGGCGGCACTACGCCGGCGGCCTGCTGGCCACCATGCGAGAGTTCACCGCGCTGTTCGCTCCCACCCCTAATTCCTACAAGCGGTTCGCCCCCTATTCCTGGGCCGGTACGAGCGTCAGCTGGAGTTACGAGAACCGGTCTACCGGCATCCGCGCGACTGCAGAGCATCCGGACGAGTCGCGGCTGGAGCATCGGCTGCCTGGCGCCGATACCAACCCCTACACCGTGGTGGCCGCCTGCCTCGCCGGCGGCCTGCACGGGCTCGAACGCGAGATCAAGCCGGCCCCGACCTACCAGGGCGACGCCTATGCCACCGGCGAACTGGAGTCGGTTCCGATGTCGTTGGAGGAGGCGGCAGCGCTGCTGGAACGCAGCAGCGTCGCCCGGGACATGCTCGGCGAGGACTTCGTCGCTCACTACGTGCTCATGAAGAAATTCGAGGCCGAGAAATACCGGCAACACGTATCGGAGTGGGAAGTTCGCCGCTACGCGGAGATGGCCTAACGAGCCAAGCGTGGCAGGACAACGGCAGCCTGCCCATCGCGGCGGCAATGGGTCTTCTTGCGCGATGCTGAACGCCAGTTGGGTGTGCGGTTACCAGACTTGGGGTGTTGATGTGCAGGGTGACCGCGTCGGCGGCCCCGGCAATCCATCCGTGAAAGGGGGGCCAACCGCCAGCATCAGCCCGGCACCTCTCCCGCGAAGCAGCCAGGCTCAGCGTGATCGGGCCGAAACACCGTTGGATCAACCGCCCCGTCCCGGCCGGGAGATCTCGCACTCGCTGCGGTGCTCATCGCGGCGTAACAGGTCGCGGCACTGATGGCGAGCCACAGTTCGGCGAGGTCATGGACGCACCTCAGGTCTCGGACGGCGAGCAGGCCGAGCCTGTCGCGGGCGGCCTGGGGGACAGCGAGCAGGTAGCCCGCTATCCGCCCGAACCCCAAGTCGGCAAGTGGTCCCATGCTCGTGGCAGAAAGCCCCCTCAAGGTCATCCCATGACGCTGGCAGGCGGACAGTCCCGAACTTTGGCACGTATTTGGCAAAGGGAGCCGCTGAAGGCCGTCTTCAGCCGGCGCCGACCGGACGTATGACCGCCATCGATCACATCTTATGGACCACGGCTGCGGTCGTAGATGACCAGGTCAGAGCCGCAGATGCGCACGTCAGCCTCCGGGTGGGCTACCATGCACCGAGTCCCCGGCCGGTGTAGCTCAGTCGGCAGAGCAGCCGTCTTGTAAACGGCAGGTCAGCGGTTCGAATCCGCTCACCGGCTCCGCGATGTTTTCACCTTGCCCAGTGGCTATGTTCACATCTGGATCTGACACTCATTCCTGCTGTCCGGCTGTGCGCGTCCTGAGTTGATCTTTGCGGGCTGGCGGGCGTGCAGGGGTTGTCTTTCCGCCTGGATGAAGGGGGTGCACCACCGGCCGGTGAGCAGTGGGCATCCGGATCTGCCGCAGTGCGCTTCAGCCGTGCGGCGGCGTTCTGGGGCGGCTGTCAGGTTCCGGCGGCCTCGGAGGCAGACCGCGGGAAGGTGGTGGGTGAAAAGGTCATCGCCCCGGCTGGCACCATCCACGGCAGGGCGACGATGCGGTACTTACCGGCCTGGACGGCAGGATCACGTTCCTTGAGCGCGCGGGCTTCCTCGACGCCGACGGACAAAATAGAAAGGCCACGGAACGGTGAATGGCGGTCGAGCAGTGGGCCAGCGGCAAGCAGGTGCCCGGCCTCGTGCAGGTCGGCGAGATGGGCCATGTGCGCGTCTTGCAGCGCGTCCTCTTGCTCCGGGGTAAGTTCTGGTGCGTCGCCGCGGAGTTCCAGCAGCGTGATCGTCAGTCGGTCGAAGTCCATGGCAGGCGATACTAGCCAGCGCTGTTGCGTGAGACTGGACGTCAACCGCCGCGCGCCCAGCGGGATCCAGTTTCGTGTCAGCTCGCAGCCGCTGGCTGGGCGCGTCCCGGCCGTGGCCGCCGCCGCCATCGCGGTAGCAGTCGCCGAACTGGTGACCCGTATGGCCGCGCACTGAGCAGCGGCTGGCCAGTAGGCACCGCCTCAGGGATCGGTCTAGGGGCGGTGGTTAGATGCCTATCATGGTGGATTCTGTTGCGGCTGTGGACGTGCGGCGCCGGGCGGGCTGGCTGCCGGGCGACCAGGACGAGCTTGAAGCCTGGCTGGCCGGGCACCGGGAGCGCGTGGAGGCCAAGGGCGAACAGGCCGTGCCTCATCCGGTGATCGAGGAGTTCCAGGAACTGATCGACCATGATCCGATCGTGCGCATGTACCTCAATCAGATGATCGCCCAGGTGCCGCAGGGCAAGCCGTACCGCAAGCGGCATCTAGAGAGCGTGCCGCAGATGCTGCGGCTGATCAACGAGGTGCTGACGATGGCCCCGGAGTTCAGCGAAGATGCCCTGGTGATGACGCCGCTCGGCGCGATCCTCGACTGGGCGATGGGGACACCGGCGGGATTCGGCGCCTTCCGGGATACGCGCATCAACGCGATGTTCGGCAAGGTCCTGGCCGCGTGGTGTGAATTCCTCAGCAGCGGTGACTCGCGCTACGTACTCAACGATTCACCGTCCGGCTGGATGTGCGCCGCGGCCCGGCGTGCCGTCGGAATTGAGCAGTACCAGTACGACCCCGGGGAACAGTACTGGGGGTTCGCCTCGTGGAACGACTTTTTCACCCGCCACTTCAAGGCGGGCGCGCGGCCGGTCGACTCGCCGGACGACGACAAGGTGATCGTCAGCGCGTGTGAGTCGACTCCCTACGGCCTTGCCCTGGACGTCCAGCGCCAGGACCGTTTCTGGCTCAAGAGCCAGCCGTATTCGCTGCAGGACATGCTGGCGAACGACGAGTCCGTGGACCAGTTCGTCGGCGGGACCGTCTATCAGGCGTTTCTGAGCGCTACCAACTATCACCGGTGGCACAGCCCGGTGGCCGGGAGGATCGTCCGGGCCTTCGTCCAGCCCGGCACGTATTACTCCGAGGCCGACTCCGAAGGCGCCGACGCGGTCGAACCCAAGAAGTCGCAGTCTTACCTGGCGCACGTCGCGGCGCGGGCGATCATCCTCATTGAAGCGGACGACCCGGTCATCGGCTTGGTGGCCTTCGTGCCGGTCGGCATGTCCGAGGTTTCGTCCTGCATCATCGGCCCGGACATCCAGCCCGGCCACCACGTCGCCAAGGGCGACGAACTCGGTTACTTCCAGTTCGGCGGCTCAACCCACTGCCTCGTCTTCCGCCCAGGCGTGATCGCCGACTTCAGCCTGGCGGCCGTCCCCCAGCCGCACGACCCCAAGGCCCCCTTGGTCCTTGTCCGGTCCAGGCTGGCCACCGCCAAGACAACCGTCTGACCACAGCAGCCAACGCCGCCAACCGGCCACCAGCAGGGTTACCTGGCAGGCCTTAGGGAGGGCGTGCCGCGTGGAGCCAGCCGGCCGCGCGGAGAGGCCGTGGACAGCCTGTGTACTGATGCCCCACCAGCCAGATCCAGTCGGCATCCTTCCGAGGACAGTCGCCGCAGCACTCAGACAAATTGTCGGGCCGAATGTCCCCTTCCGGCACTCGCGCGCCCCGGGAAGATCGCTACGAATGTCGCGGGTTCGGGCGGGTAGTAGCTTGCGGGCGGCCTCGTCCGGTAACCGGACGAGGCCGATGCGGGCCAGTCCTGCCAGCTGGGAAGCGTTGCGAGCCTTTTTTGGCGTTCTGTCGGTGGTGACGTGGGATCGCGGTCGCCCTGCTGTGCCGGACAGGGGAGAGACGATGCATCCTGATGCCACTGAGGCTCCCGGGGCGGAAACCGCCACCCCGGGGAGAAGCGGGAACACGGAAGTGGATACAGGCCCCGCGCCCAGCGAGGCTCCCGGCACGCCGCCCCCGCCGCCTGCCGCGCCGACGCCGGCTGTCCCCGAGGGATGGAGCCGCCGGAAGAAGATCCTCACCTGGGCCGCTGGTTCGCTGGCCGTGGTCCTGTTGCTGGCGGCGACCGGCGCGTACCTCGTCTACCGGCACCTGAACGGCAACTTGCACCAGGTCAACGTCTCGGGCCTGCTCGGCAGCCGGCCTGTGGACCTCCATCCGCAGGCGGAGAACATCCTGGTGATCGGCTCGGATACCAGGCACGGCCAGGGCAAGGGCTATGGCAGTGGCGCTCAGCTCAACACCGACCACTCGGACACGCTGCTCGTCGTGCACATCGCGGCGAGCCGGAAGTGGGCCGATGTGATGTCAATCCCCCGCGACTCGTGGGTGAACATCCCCGCCTGCCGGATGGGCAATGGCCAGATGGCCGCGGCGCAGGCATTCAAGATCAACGAAGCGTTCACGATCGGCAACCTGTACGGGAACAAGACCGCGCTCGGCACCGCGTGCGCAATCAAGACCGTTGAGGCCAACACTCGCATCCACATCGATCACTTCGTTGTCGTGAACTTCGACGGGCTCAAGGACATGGTCAACGCGGTCGGCGGTGTGCCGGAGTGCAACACCAAGCCGATCAACGATCCCAAGTCCGGGCTGCACCTCTCGGCGGGCCATCACATGCTGAACGGCAGGCAGGCCCTCGGCTACGTCCGCGCCCGGTACACCCTCGGCAACGGTAGCGACCTGGAGCGCATCTCCAGGCAGCAGGCGTTCATGTCCGCGCTGGTCAGGCAGGTTAAGAGCAAGGAACTCAACCCGCTGGCGCTGTACCGGTTCCTCAACGCGGCGACCAAGTCGATGACGATCGACAGCCAGCTCGGCGGCATCCGCGGCCTCTATGACCTGGCCATGAGCCTGAAGAACCTGCCGCCGGGCAAGGTCACCTTCTTCACCCTGCCCACCTACCCGCGCTCCTACGTGGATCCCGCTGACACCGCCAACCTGCTCTGGACGGAGCCGCAGGACAGCCTGATCTTCCAGGCCTTCCGCAACGACACCCCGGTGAGCCGGGCGCTGCTCGCCCGGCCGCGCGTGCCGCACCTGTCCCGGGCCAAGGTCTCGGTCGTGGTGCTGAACGGCACCTCGACGTACGGGCTCCAGGACACCGTGGGGGCGGCCCTGCAGCAATATGGCTTCAAGGTCCGCCGCACCGGGACCGCGGGGAACCAGAGGACCGGCCAGACCGTGATCCGCTACCACGCCGGTCAGGAGGCGGAAGCCCTGCTGCTGGCCAAGGATCTGCACGGCGCCTCCCTGACCCAGGTCTCCGGGCCCGCCGAGGCGCTGGGCACCGGGCACATCACCTTGCTTCTCGGGGCCGACTACGGGACGACGGTCAGCTTGGGACGGGCGGCGAATCCGCCGCCCGCGTCTACGTTCGCGCCCCGGACCGCTAGCCAGAACATCTGCACTAGGGCCTAAGGGCGCGCCCCGGAGGGATGGCGGCACCCGGAGGATCATCTGAGCGCGGACAGAACTCCGCGCCCAGATAACCTCCGCCAGAGCGGGGGAGCAGGAGCCGGCTGCCGCGGCCGTTTGACCGCTATCGTCCGGTGCGCGGTTATCGTTGAATCCGGGCTGCTGACTGGCGTGGAGGGTGCAAGTGAAGTACCGCATGTCCCGGGCGCTCGCCGGGCCGATACTGCACCTGCTGTGGCGGCCGCAAATCACCGGCGACGAGCACATCCCGGCCACCGGCGGCGCAATCCTGGCCTCCAACCACCTGTCGCTGGTCGACTCGATCTTCCTGCCACTGGTTCTTGCCCGGCCGGTCACCTTTGCCGCCAAGTCGGAGTACTTCACCGGGACCCGTCCCGGCCAGCGTTTTGCCGGCGCGTATATGCGGGCCACCCAGCAGTTGTCCGTGGACCGTGCCGACACCCGCGCGGCGCAGGACACGTTGCAGGCGGCGCTGGGCCTGCTCCAGGCCGGGGAGTTGTTCGGCATCTACCCGGAGGGGACCCGGTCACCTGATGGCCGTCTCTACCGGGGCCGGACCGGGGTCGGCTGGCTCGCGCTCGCCTCCGGGCTCCCGGTCATCCCGGTGGCGATGATCGGCACCGACCGAGTGCTGGCGCCCGGGCACTCCATCCCGTCGCTGCACCGGGTCGGCATTCGGGTGGGCGAGCCGCTCACGTTCGAGGGCTACCAGGACTACCAGCCGGCCGCGCGGGCCCGCAGGGCGATCACAGATGAGGTGATGAAGGCCATCGGCGGCCTGTCGGGTCAGGAGTACGTGCCCATGTACGCGTCGGTGCGCAAGGAAGAACTGGCCGCGCAGGCGGCCCAACGCCGGCACTAGCCCGTACACGCGGTCTGCCGAGGGGCAGGGCCCGACCGGGTCAGTCCTGGCTGTCCGAATCGGGTGGCTCGTCGCCGGTCCCACGCACCGGCGGGAACAGTCGGAACGCGTCTTCCAGGTCGGGCCGCGGCCGCACCGTGGGGAGGAGGCTCTCGGTGCTGTCGCTGGGCGCCGACGGGGGGAACAGGCTGTACTCCGCACCCGGGTCCACGGCGGGGAAGGTCTCGGTGCTGTCGGCCG
>Ga0209166_10003317_pt1 | contig 11671 bp, 12 predicted proteins | sample Coa_R1_3_FD_187151 | JGI IMG/M metagenome (GOLD analysis project Ga0209166, IMG submission 187151) | Surface soil microbial communities from Centralia Pennsylvania, which are recovering from an underground coalmine fire - Coalmine... | ecosystem: Environmental > Terrestrial > Soil >... | reverse complement strand
GAGCACCGGGTTGACCCCGCCGCCGCGCGGCGCGCCAAGGCGGGCCAGTCGCCGCCGGACGCCCGCTCCCCCGGTGATGCCCGGCGCCGCGGGCGGGGACGGCGCGGCGGCGGTGCCGGCCGGCGCCGGCGAAGACGCGGGCACGGCGGCTACGGGCTTGCCGGTGGCTGGAGCGGGTGCCGGCGAGCCGGGCACCGCAGCGGGGCGTGACTTAGCACCGCGCGGCTTGGCCGCCTCGCGCGCCACCTCTGCGTCCTGCCCCGAAACCGGGGATTCCCCCTGCTCCGGGACGGACTGGGTGACGTCAGCGGCGGCCGTGCCGGTCGTTGCTACGTCACCAGCCACATGCGCTCCTGTCGTCCGCCCAGGCCTCTATTCTATCGGCGCCGGTCAGGGCGATCCCCCGGTTGCCGCCCAGGGCCGACGATGACGGGGGACAACGCGTGGTGGCGGGCGGTCTATGCCCGCACCGGTCAGACCGCCAGGAGGGCGCGCAGGGGCTCCCCGGCGAGCTTGGCCCGGCCGCCGAGGAAGCCGAGTTCCATGATGACGGCGATGCCGACGATCTCGGCCCCGGCCCGGCGGACCAGAGTGGCGGTGGCTTCGGCCGTGCCGCCGGTGGCCAGCACGTCGTCGATGATCAGGACCCTGTCCCCCCGGCCGAAGGCGTCCTGGTGCACCTCGATGGTTGCGGTCCCGTACTCGAGTTCGTAGCTCTGCGCATAGGTGGGCCCGGGCAGCCGGCCCTCCTTGCGGACCGGCACGAACCCGGCCCCCAGCTCACAGGCCGCCGCGGCGGCCAGGATGAACCCGCGAGCCTCGATCCCGACCACCTTGTCCACCGGCCCGTGTCCGTTGGCCAGCGCGGTCACCACCGCCCTGAGCGCCGCACCGTCGGCGAGCAGCGGGGTGATGTCCTTGAACACGATCCCCGGCTTCGGGTAGTCGGGGATGTCCCGCACCCGGGTGGCGATCAGGTCGGCCAGCCCGGTGGCCGCGGCCGCTCCGTGGTCGGGCAAGGTAGCTACCGCCGCCGCTTCTTGCCGCTGGGCCGGCGCTTCGCTGCGCTGCTGCGGCGGGGCTGCTGGCGCGGCCCCGGCCGCGGCCCGCTGCGGGAGGCGGCCTGGCTGGCGCCCGCGGCGACCGGCTCACCGGGCGTGATCGCACCAGTGTCCTCTGCTTCCGCGGCGGCCGGGCCGGTCATGTCCGGCCCGGTGTCCTCGGTGCCGGGCCCGGCCAGGCCCGCCTCCTCCGGGTCGGCGATCGCCGCCCGGCCCGCCCGGCGCGACGGCGGCTTGGCGGCCGCCGCCCTCGCCGCGGCCCGCTGGGCCGCGCGCCCGCCGGAGGCGCGCAGTTGCACCCGCTTGGCGAGGGCGCGGTACTGCGGCTCGCGCTCCTTCAGGTCGGCCAGGACCGGGGTGGCGATGAAGATGGAGGAGTAGGTGCCGGACAGCATGCCGACGAAGAGCACCAGGGCCAGGTCCCTGAGCTCGCCGGCGCCGAGGAAGCCCGCGCCCACGAACAGGATCGAGGCGACCGGCAGCAGGGCGATCAGCGACGTGTTGATCGACCGGACCAGAGTCTGGTTGAGCGCCTGGTTCGCCGCCTGGCTGTAGGTGGAGCGGCTGGAGGCGAGCAGCCCGGCCGTGTTCTCCCGGACCTTGTCGAACACCACCACCGTGTCGTACAGCGAGTAACCCAGGATGGTCAGCAGCCCGATCACCGACGCGGGGCTCACCTGGAAATGGGCGAGCGCGTACACGCCGACCGTGATGAGGATGTCGTGCGCGAGGGCGATCAGCGCGGAGACGGCCATCTTCCATTCGAACGCGATCGACAGGTAGATGACGATCACGATCAGGAAGGCGATAAGGGCCTCGGCGGCCTTCTGTGAGATCTGGCTGCCCCAGCTTGCCCCGATCGAGGTGACGCTGATCTGGTTCTGCGGCACATGGAAGTTACGGCTGATCGCGCTCTGCACGGTGTTCTGCTGCTGGACGGTGAGCGGGTGCGTCTGCACCTGCCACTTGGCGGCACCGCCGCCCAGTGGCGTGACCTTCTGGACGATGGCGTCCGAGCCGCCGCCGGCCCCGCTGACCGTCTGGCGCACCTGCGCTATCGAGGAGTTGCCGGCCGCGAACTGGTAGACCGAACCGCCCTTGAAGTCGACGCTGAAGTTCAGGTGGAACACCGTCAGGGCCACGACGCTGATCACCAGGATCGCGCCGGAGATGCTGTACCAGAGCCGCTGGCGGCCGACGAAGTCGACCGAGACCTCACCCCGGTAGAGCTTGCCGCCGATGCCGCCGAGCGACGCCATCACGCCTCCTTCGCCGTGGCCGGCCTTGCTGGCCTGGCTGGTCGCGTGGGGGTACGGGGGGTGCCGCGCCAGGGTGCCCGGGCCCCCAGCCGCGCGGGATCGAGGCCGGACAGGGGATGGCCGCCACCGAAGAACCTGGTCCGGGCGAGCAGCGTCAGCATCGGCTTGGTGAAGGTGAACACCACCACCAGGTCGATGATCGTGGTGAGGCCGAGGGTGAACGCGAATCCCTTGACGTCGCCGATCGAGAAGTAATAGAGCAGGGCCGCGGCCAGGAAGGACACGGTGTCGGAGACCAGGATGGTCCGCCGGGCCCGGGCCCAGCCGTGTTCCACCGCGGCGCGCAGCGACTTGCCGCCCTCACGCACCTCGTCACGGAGCCGTTCGAAGAACACCACGAACGAGTCCGCGGTGATGCCGACCGCCACGATGAGGCCCGCGATGCCGGCCAGCGACAGCGCGAAGCCCTGGTACTTGCCGAGCACGATCACCGACAAATAGCTCAGCAGCGCCGCGATGACGAGGCTGGACACCGCGACGACGGCCAGGCCGCGGTAGTAGAACAGCAGGTAGCAGACGACCAGGATCAGCCCGATCGCCCCAGCCAGCAGCCCGGCGTTGAGCTGGTCACGGCCGAGCTGCGGGGTGACGGTCTCCTCAGCCTCCTGGTGGAACGACAGCGGCAGTGCGCCGTAGGACAGCACGTTGGCGAGGTTGGTGGCCTGCTTCTGGCTGAAGCTGCCGAAGATCTCCGCCGAGCCGCCGACGATCGGGCCCTGGTTGATCGACGGGAACGAGATGACCTGGCCGTCCAGCACCACCGCGAGGTCGTCCAGCGGTGAGGCGCTCTTGCCGTACTGGTCGTACATCTGCGTGGTGAGGGCGCCGAACGCCTTCCCGCCCGCGCCGTTGAAGTTCAGGTTGACCTGCCAGAACGTGCTGGAGGTCTGCGGAGTCGCGTTGGCCGAGTGGATCTGGCTGCCGAGCACCTTGGCCTGGTCGAGGACGAACTTGTACGGCACGCCGCTGGTCCCGTTGGACAGGCCGCAGGCCACGATCTGGGTCTTCGGGTTGTCCCAGACCGCCGGGCCGTAGCCGATCTGCTTGGCCCAGTCCTTGGCGGCGCAGTTGACCTTGTCGAACAGGTTTTTTACGTGGGCGCTGACCAGGGCCGCGTTGCCGCTGGCCTGCTGCCAGGTGGAGGTTCCGTTCGGCGAGTGGACCGTCGGGACCGGCGAGGGGGTCGCGGCGGGGCTGCCCGTCGGTACCGGGGTGGCCGACGCGGACGAGGCTGGGGTGGGCGTGGGGCTGGCCTTCGCGTGCGCGGCCGCGCCGAGCCTGCTGGCGCTGCGGGTCAGTTCCGCCGCCCGGCTGGCGCCCGCCCCGCCGTGTAGCCCCAGCGCGCTCGCGGAGGCGCTGGCCGAGGCGGCCGGGGCGGCCTTGGCGGTCGAACTGGCCTGCGGCGACGGGCTCGCCGACGGCGTGGCGGGCGCGGCGCCCGAGGGGGTGGGCGTGGGCGCCGGGGTGGCCGCGTTCGGCGCGATCAGCAGCACCTGCCGGAACAGCAGTTCGGCGGTCTGGCTCACCAGCTTGACCACCCCCTGGGAGTTCCGGCCAGGCACCGACACCGTCATGATGCTGGTGCCCTGCGGCACGACCTGTGCCTCGGTGAAGCCCGCGCTGTTCACCCGGTTGAACATGATCGACTGCGCCGTGGCCATCTCGGCCGCCGTCACCTTCGCGCCGTGCACCGGCACCGCCTTGAGCTGGACGGTCGTGCCGCTGGTCAGGTCGAGGCCCAGGCGCACCTGGAACGCCTGGTGCCACTTCGCCGGGCTGCCGATGTCGCTGCCCAGGATGGCCAGGAGCAGCACGACGATGATGCCCAGCAGCGCGGCCAGGTGACGGCCGGGCCTTGAGGCGTTGCCGCGAGGAGGAGCCACTTCTTGCCTGTCCTTCGGTCCGCTTGTCGGTGGGGCCGCCGTTGACGCGGATGGCCGCGCCGGTCAGCCGCCGGTGGCGGCGTCGTCCTCGGCCTCGTCGAGAGTCCCGGAGTGCTCCGGTGCCGGTTCGCTGAACCCTGTCCCGCTGGGGTCGGGCACCACGTCCAGGATGGCCCGGCGCAGGTACCGGACCTGGACGCCCGGAGCGACCTCCAGCACGACATCCTGGTCCTCGACCGCTACCACGGTCGCGTACATGCCCGCCGTCGTGCGGACCCGAAGCCCCGGCACGATGTCGCGCTGGGTCTGCATGGCCGCGCGCTGCCGGTTGCGCTGCGGCCTGATCGTGACGAAGTACAGCAGGCCGAAAAGCGCCACGATCGCGATCAAGAAGATGTAGCTGCCGCCGCCCGAGGACTTGCTCGTGCTAGCCGCGAGAATCACATTCCCCATTGCCGGGGCATCCTTCCGTTGACATGCCGCGCCCGGCCACTCCGCCGAGGCGATAGCCAGCTTGGCCGCCCGTCGCGGGGACAGGGCAGGCGCCGGCCAACTGCCGAAGTGTAGCGGCGCCCAAGCGGCCACCAACAGGCTACGGCCTCCACCGGGGAGATCGTGACATCGTCGCGACAAACCTTTCCGCTCGGGCCGCCTGGCCTGCTGTGCAGGCAACGCTCACAGCCCCCTCAGAGTTGCTGAACGGCTCCGGCGGCCGGACGCGCTGGCCGGCCGCCCGGAAGAGCTGAACCAGCGACCGCAACCGGCATTCGCGGGGGCTCTGGGGGGCCCGGCCCCCGGGATAAACATCGCGGCTCACGGCGCAGGCGGCCGGAGGCCGCCAAGCAGCGTGCGCCGCCGGTCAGGAGCCCGGTTCCTCGCCGAAAAGGGTCCCGGCGCCGGCCAGGCCCGCGGCGGCGGCCGGGTCCGGCGGGGTGAGGCCGAGGTGCTCCCAGGCGAGCGGGGTGGCCACCCGGCCCCGCGGCGTGCGGACGATCAGGCCCTCCCGGACCAGGAACGGCTCGGCCACCACCTCGACCGTCTCGGCCTCCTCACCGACGGCGACGGCGAGGGTGGACAGCCCGGCCGGCCCGCCGCCGAACCGGGTGACCAGCGCCCGCAGCACCGCCCGGTCGAGCCGGTCCAGCCCGTGGCTGTCCACCTCGTACAGTTCCAGCGCGGCCCGGGCCAGTTCCAGGGTGACCACGCCGTCGGCGCGCACCTCGGCGTAGTCCCGGACCCGGCGCAGCAGCCGGTTGGCGATCCGCGGTGTGCCCCGTGACCGGCGGGCGATCTCTCGCCCGCCGTCCTCGCTGAGCTTCACGCCGAGCAGCGACGCCGACCGCCGGATGATGATCTCGAGTTCCGCGGCCTCGTAGAAGTCCAGGTGCGCGGTGAAGCCGAACCTGTCCCGCAGCGGCGCGGGCAGCAGCCCGGCCCGGGTGGTCGCGCCGACCAGGGTGAACGGCGCGATCTCCAGCGGGATGGCGGTCGCCCCCGGCCCCTTGCCGACCACAACGTCGACCCGGAAGTCCTCCATCGCAAGGTAGAGCATCTCCTCGGCGGGCCGGGCCAGCCGGTGGATCTCGTCGATGAACACGATCTCGCCGTCACCCAGGGTGGACAGCACCGCAGCCAGGTCGCCGGCCCGTTCGATGGCGGGCCCGCTGGTGATCCGCAGCGGCGTGCCCATCTCCGCGGCGATGATCATGGCGATGGTGGTCTTGCCCAGCCCGGGAGGCCCGGACAGCAGCACGTGGTCCGGTGCCTTGCCGCGGCGCAGCGCGCCGGCGAGCACCAGCGAGAGCTGTTCCCTGACCCGGGCCTGCCCGATGAAGTCGGACAGGCGCTTGGGCCGCAGCGTGCTCTCGATCACCCGCTCGTCGGCATCGGCGAGCGGGGACACCAGGCGGTCGTCCGGCCCCGCGGCCGGCGGCCGCCCCCGGTCAGGCGTCTCGCTCACGCACGGCTCAGCTTCCGCAGCGCGGCGCGCAGCATGACGGCCGGGTCGGCGGCCTGGGCCGGGGCCCCGTCGGCCCCGTTCGCCCCGTCAGCGGCGGCCGTGTCCGCCAGGTCGGCTTCCACCGCGGCAATGGCCTGGTCCGCGTCCCGGGCCTGCCAGCCCAGGTTGACCAGCCCGGCCCTGACCTGCTCCCGCCACGGGGCCGGCCCGCCGGGCCGGGCCGCCGCCACGCTGCTGCCGTCTCCTGGGCCCCCCGAACCCGGTGCGCCCAGACGGCCGGCGAGTTCGAGGACTATTCGTTGCGCACCTTTCCTGCCTATACCGGGGACCCGGGTAAGCGCCGCGACATCCTCGCTGAGCACCGCCCGGCGCAATGCGTCGGGCGTGAACACGGCGAGCATCGCCAGCGCCAGCCGGGGCCCGACGCCGCTGGCGGTCTGCAGCAGGACGAAGACGTCCCGCTCGTCGTCGGTGGCGAAGCCGAACAGGGTGAGCGCGTCCTCCCGGACCACCAGCGAGGTGGCCACCCGGGCGTGCTCGCCGGGCCGCAGCGTGGCCAGCGTGCCCGGCGTGCACTGGACCAGCAGCCCGACGCCGCCCACCTCGATGACCGCACCCTCCGGGGCGATCGCGGCGACCTTGCCGGCCAGATGAGAGATCATCGCGCACCTCGCTGCCGCAGTTCCCGTTCCCGCCGCGCGGCGGCGAGCTGGTCCGCCGCTCCGGACCGCGCGGCCGCCAGCCGCTTTTCCATCAGGCTTCCCGCAGCCGCCACCCGGGCCTGGGCACCGCCCCGCCACAGGTGGCAGATGGCCAGGGCCAGCGCGTCGGCCGTGTCCGCGGGCCGCGGCGGGTCCGCCATCCGGAGCAGCCGCGTCACCATCATGGTCACCTGGGCCTTGTCCGCCCGGCCGCTGCCGGTCACCGCCGCCTTCACCTCGCTCGGGGTGTGCAGCGCGACCGGCAGGCCGCGCCGGGCCGCGCACACGATCGCCACCGCACCCGCCTGCGCGGTGCCCATCACGGTCCTGACGTTGTGCTGGCTGAACACCCGCTCCACCGCGACCGCGTCGGGCCGGTACTCGGCCAGCCAGGTGTCGATCTCCTCCTCGAGCGCGAGCAGTCGCGCCGCGATGTCGGCGCCCGCAGGCGTGCGGATCACATCAGCATGGACCAGACTGGGCGGCCTGCCCGGGCTGCCGTCCACCGCGCCGATGCCGCAGCGGGTCAGCCCGGGGTCGACGCCGAGCACCCGCATGCATCACCACCCGGCTTCACGAACATGTGTTCGGTACCGACCCTACCGGCCGGCCGCCGCCGGTGACGCTCAGCGCACCCGGCGTGTCGCCGGCGGGTTAGCCCAGCTTCTCCATGACCTCGTCGGAGACCGAGTAGTTGGCGTACACGTCCTGCACGTCGTCGGAGTCCTCGAGCGCCTCGATCAGCCGGAACACCCGCTTGGCCTGGTCCTCGTCCAGCGGGACCTCGACCGCGGGCAGGAACGCCACCTCGGCGGAGTCGTACTCGAGCCCGGCGCCGGTCACCGCCGTGCGCACTGCGACCACGTCACCCGGCTCGCAGGTCACCTCGAAGGAGTCGCCGAGGTCCTCGACCTCCTCGGCACCGGCGTCCAGAACCGCCATCAGCACATCGTCCTCGGTCACCGTGCCCGACTTGGTCACGATCACCACGCCCTTGCGGTGGAACAGGTAGGAAACCGAGCCAGGGTCGGCCATGGAACCGCCGTTGCGGGTGAGCGCCGTCCGCACGTCGGCGGCGGCCCGGTTGCGGTTGTCGGTCAGGCACTCCACCAGCACGGCGACGCCGCCGGGCGCGTAACCCTCGTAGGTGATGGCCTCGTAGGTCGCGCCGCCGCCTTCCAGCCCGGCGCCGCGGCGGATGGCCCGGTCGATGTTCTCGTTGGGCACCGAGCTCTTCTTGGCCTTCTGCACCGCGTCGTACAGGGTGGGATTACCCGCCGGGTCGCTTCCGCCGGTCCGGGCCGCCACCTCGACGTTCTTGATCAGCTTGGCGAACAGCTTCCCGCGGCGGGCGTCGACGGCCGCCTTCTTGTGCTTGGTCGTCGCCCACTTGGAGTGGCCACTCATGTCCGCTCCCTCACCATGTCAACGAAGTACCCGTGGATGCGCAGGTCGCCGGTCAGCTCGGGATGGAAGGAGGTGGCAAGCAGCGGACCCTGCCGGACCGCGACGATCCTACCGGTGACCCGCTCGGTGCCGAGGACCGTCACCTTGTCGCTGACCGCTTCGACCCACGGCGCGCGAATAAATACAGCACGAAACGGAGGGTCCGGGGGGCCCGCGATCCCTTCCAGGCTGATGTCACTCTCGAATGAGTCGACCTGACGGCCGAACGCATTGCGGCGCACCGTCATGCCTATGCCGCCGAGGGTCTCCTGGCCCTCCACCCCGCCCAGCAGCCGGTCCGCCAGCATGATCATCCCGGCGCAGGAGCCGAACGCGGGCATCCCGGCTGCCAGCCGCTTGCGCAGCGGCTCGGTGATCTCGAACGCCGTGGTGAGCTTCCACATCGTGGTGGACTCACCGCCCGGGATCACCAGCGCGTCCACGGCCGCGAGCTCGCCGGGCCGCCGCACGCCGAGCGGCGTGGCGCCGGTCTGCGCCAGCGCCCGGAGGTGCTCGGCGACATCCCCCTGCAGCGCGAGCACGCCGACGACCGGTGCCGATCCCACCATGAACCTCCATAACTGATCCCCACCCTGGCAACGAGGGTAATAGCGACCCTCAACCCCGCTCCGGAACGCCGCAGTCCTGGGCCCCGTATTCCAGCAGGCGTGTGCCGGGCTATGCCTGCGCGGCGGGGGGCTCCGGCGGCCCGGGAGCCTCCTGGCCACCGGCCGGGGGCTCGCTCCCCGGCTCGCTCCCCGGCTCGCTCCCCGGCTCGCTCCCCTCGGCGGCAGCGGCCTGCTTCCGCGGACCGGCCAGCAGGTTCTCGATCGCGGTGAGCCGTTCGGTGATCGCGTCCAGGCGGGTTATCACCTCGCGGAGGCCGAACATGCGCTCCACCGGTCCGCGGCCGCCCATCGTGCGGCCTACCGAGACCCGCCGCAGCTCCTCGGCCGGGGCCGTCCGCACGGTCGCGAGCACCTGTGCCAGGACCCGGTCCGTGTTCGCGCCCAGCCGGTCCAGCACCTGCGCGCCGACGCCCTCGCCCTCGCGGGTGAGGCCGAGCAGGATGTGCTCGGTGCCGATATTGCTGTCACCGAGCCGCTGCGCCTCGCGGAGCGAGAGTTCGAGCACCTTCTTGGTGCGCGGGGTGAACGGGATGTGGCCGCCCGGCTGGCCGGTGCCCTCCCCGGTGATCACCACGACCTGCTCCCGGGCCGCGTCCAGGGTGACCTCGAGCGCGCCGAGGGCCTGCGCGGCCACGCCTTCGCCCTCGCTGAGCAGGCCAAGCAGGATGTGCTCGGTGCCGATGTAGCCGTGGCCGAGCCGGCGGGCTTCCTCCTGGGCCAGGACCATCACCCGGCGCGCCTGGTCGGTGAACCGTTCGAACATCTCCGCACTCCCAGGGGTTGCTATGGAGGGCGGGTCCAGGAGGCCTGACAGCCAGCGGGGAGCCGCCGTGCTTTTACCAGCCGCGCCCCGCATAGCGCTCGGCCGGCGCGAGGGTGTCGGTGCTGATGCCGACCATGGCCTCGCCGAGGCCACGGGACACCTTGGCGACCACGTCGGGGTCGTCGTGGAAGGTGGTCGCCTTAACGATGGCGGCGGCGCGGCGGGCCGGGTCGCCGGACTTGAAGATGCCCGAGCCGACGAACACGCCCTCGGCACCGAGCTGCATCATCAGCGCGGCGTCCGCCGGGGTGGCGATGCCGCCGGCGGTGAACAGCACGACGGGCAGCTTGCCCGCCCTGGCCACCTCGGCGACCAGCTCATAGGGCGCCTGGAGTTCCTTCGCGGCCGCGAACAGCTCCTCGTCACGCAGCGCGCCGAGGCGCCGGATGTCGCCGGTGATCTGGCGCATGTGCCTGGTGGCCTCCACCACGTTGCCGGTCCCGGCCTCACCCTTGGACCTGATCATCGCCGCGCCCTCGGCGATGCGGCGCAGCGCCTCCCCCAGGTTGGTGGCGCCGCACACGAACGGCACGGTGAACGCCCACTTGTCCACGTGGTTCGCCTCGTCGGCCGGGGTGAGCACCTCGGACTCGTCGATGTAGTCCACGCCGATCGCCTGGAGCACCTGCGCCTCGGCGAAGTGGCCGATCCGGCACTTGGCCATCACCGGGATCGAGACGGCGCGGATGATCTGGTCGATCATGTCGGGGTCGCTCATCCGGGCGACGCCGCCCTGGGCCCGGATGTCGGCGGGCACCCGCTCCAGCGCCATCACCGCGACGGCGCCCGCGTCTTCGGCGATCTCCGCCTGCTCGGGGGTGACCACATCCATGATCACGCCGCCCTTGAGCATGTCGGCCATGCCGCGCTTGACCCGCGCAGTGCCGGTGACGGGCGCGATCCCGGCCGGGCCGGCGGCGATCGTCGCGCTCTGGTCCGCCGGGTTGCTCCCCGTTGCTGTGGCGTCCCGGGCGTGGCTTTCGCCGGGCCGGGCGGCCTGGTATCCGGGACTGGCTGCGGAACTGGTGGCTGGCACGGTGAACCTCACTTGATCGCTCGCACGGTCACTCCATGGTAGGCGCTCCCGGCGGGCCGGCGCCTGGCCCCTCACACCGGCCCCGGTCCGCCTCCAGGCCACCATCGGTCCCGCCGATCCGGCCGGGACCTCAGCCGGCCCCGGAGAGCGGCCCGGCCGGGCCGCGGGCCGCTTAGCTGGCCTGGGCCGGCGGCGGGTCGCCCGCGGTGAGGTGCGGCATGTCCGCGCCGAGGCCGCCGGCGCCGGCGGCCACCAGGGACTCGTCGATCTCGAAGAACTCGGGCAGCGGGGCGCCACCGGCCAGCCGGAGCAGCCGGACCAGCCACCGGCGCCGCGCGGCGCGGGTCGCAGCCACCGCGTCGTTGTAGAACTTCCGGGCCAGGAACACCTGGTGCGCGGCGGCCTCGAGTTCGGCGAGCGCCTCGTCCCCGCCGCTGCGTGTGGCGAGGTCGGCGCGGAATCCCGGCTGGGCGAGGGCCGCCCGCAGGGCGCGGGTGAGGTCGCTTTCGGCCCGCTCGTCGGGCTCGCCCGCGGCCCGCGCGTCGTGGGCGGCCCCGGCGATCAGCAGGCTCGTCGCCGGGTCGGTCAGGCCGCTGGCGGCCAGTTCGGCGGAGATGGAACTGCGCCTGACCAGCGCCGCGTCGAGGGCGGCCCGGGCCGCTTCCACCCGGGCGTGCAGCCGGTCCAGCCGCCCGGCGCGCCACGAGACGTATACCCCCGCCAGGATCGCGCCGATGATGAAAATCACACTGGTCAGCATTTGTCTGCCTCCCTCGCGGGCGCTTCGCTGGCTTCGGGAGGCACTGCCCCCGG
>Ga0209166_10003316_pt1 | contig 11673 bp, 9 predicted proteins | sample Coa_R1_3_FD_187151 | JGI IMG/M metagenome (GOLD analysis project Ga0209166, IMG submission 187151) | Surface soil microbial communities from Centralia Pennsylvania, which are recovering from an underground coalmine fire - Coalmine... | ecosystem: Environmental > Terrestrial > Soil > Unclassified... | reverse complement strand
GGTGACCGTGCCGGCCGTTCGCTGTTCTGAGGGAAACTTGCGTTAACGCCCTGAGGGCCCGGTGAAGCGGAATGAGGCGAGCCTGATGGCCGGCGCACTGACCGAGCCGGTGATCGTGTGCAGCAAGAGCCGTGACTCGGTGCTGGCCGCTTGCAGTCCGCGCAGCCCGTCAAGGATCCCCGAGACGAACCGCATGTCCTGGACGGGGCCAACGACGCGGCCGCTCTCGACGAGGAGCGTCCCGTCCCGCGTCACCCCGGTCACGGTCGCGCTGAGCGGATCCCGTACGTTCACGTAGTGCAGCCTGGTCACCCAGACGCCGCGATCGATCGCCAGCAACTCCGCGGGGCTGGCGCTGCCCGGGCCGAAGAACAGGTTGGCGGGCGCGGCTTCTTCCGGCGCGGCGTGCCCGGTCGGTGCGGTCCCCGCCTCGGCCGCGGAACGGCGGTCGTGCAGCACGGCGACGGCGACGCCGTCGCGGATCAGGTCCACCCGCCGCTTCGGGGTGGCCTCGCGGTCAAAGCCGATCGGCAGGCCCTCGGGCTCGGTGCCGTCATCCCAGATGGACACCCCTGGGCCGGTGACCGGCTCGCCCAGGTGCATGAAGGTGCGCCCCTGCGCCTGCCTGACACCAGCGAATCCAAGGAAGGCGAGAAACTCGAGCAGCCGGGCCACCGCGTAGGGGGCGAGGATCACCGGGTACTCCCCCGGCGGCAGATCCTTGACCGCGTGGCCCGCGAGTGCGCGGCTCAGCGCCTCGTCGGTGAGTGCGTCCGGGTTAAGGTCCATCACATCGCGCGCGGCCCGCGCCGCGTAACCGGCACGGCCGTCGCACGAGTGAACGGTGAGGCGCAGCTCGCTCCAGGAGCGGCGCTGCGCGAGCGCCACTCCGCGCGAGGTGGCCGCCGCGTGCGAGCCAGCGCCAGTCAGCACGCCACCGAACGACAGTGCCCCGGCTGGCATGGCGGCGAACACCGCCGCGGCCACCTCGGCCCGCGTCTTAGGCGTTGCCGTGGCGGTCGCTTCGCTCCACGCCTCGGCCTGCGCCACCGGGGACGGTCTCGCGACGCCCGGCCAGCCTGGGTCCCGCGGCGCGCGCTTGGCCGCCCGGGTCGCGCGCTGGACCAGGGCGGCAATCCCGTCCGGGTCGGCCTGGTTGCCGACCGCCGCGCCGACGTGGCCGTCCAGCGACAGCCGGACGCTCAGCTCGACGCTGCTCTCACCGACGTTCTGATGAATACGGTTGCGGGCGAACCGGGTGAGCGCTGTTTCCTGAACGACGGTGTATGCCTCAACCTCGTCCGCGCACGCGCGGCCGCGTGCGACGATCGCCTCAGCCAGGTCCAGGGCCTGCTGCATCTGCTACCTCGGGATGATGTCGACGGCGCGGAAGCGGGCCGGGGCGGCGCCGTGCGTGACCCGGACGAGCTGCCCGGGCTGCCCCTTGAAGCACATGCGCAAACTGAACAGGTGCCAGGAGTCAGCATCGGCCACCGCGTCGCACGCGCGCCAGAACCGTGGAGTGCTACCACGGTAGGCCGGCCCGCGGTACAGCCTGCCCATCTGGCCACCGCGAATCTCCCGTGCCGTCTCGGTGGCGAACTCGAACTCGAGCCGCCGGTCGTCGATGCTCCAGCTTGCGGTCGTCTCGAGCAGCAGCCCCCGATCGGTGTCGGCGATCAGATCGGACAGCGGCCAGGTGCCCGGCTCGAGGTTGACCACGGTCATGCGCACCAGCGGGAGACGGTTCCAGCCCGCCGCGCGGCTGGCGCCGCTGCTGGTGCGGCCGAGCGCGGCGGCACTGTCGCGCGCGGAAAGATACTCCGCCACCCGGCCGCGCTCGATGAGCGGCACGCGCCGGGCCGGCACCCCATCGTCGTCGAAGAAGAACCCCCCAGCCGCCCGGGGCGTCCCGGGATCCGCCACCACGGTGACCACGTCCGAGCCGACCCGAAAGCTGCCCAGCTTGTCGGGTGTCAGGAAACTGGTGCCGGCGGTCGCCGCCTCCATGCCAAGGACCCGGTCGAGTTCCAGCGCGTGCCCGAGGCTCTCGTGCACCTGCATCGCGGTCTGGGCCGCGTCGAGGATGACCGTGGCCGGCCCCTCCGGGCAGGGCGGCGCATCCAGCAGTTCGGCCGCTTCGGCGCCGATCCGGCGGGCGTTGGGCACCAGGCCCATCCGCTCGATGGCCTCCCAGCCGCCGCGCTCGGCGTGCCAGCCGAACACCTGCGGATACGTGCGCTGCTGCTGTTCACCACGGCGCACCACGATGACCTTGAGACCGCCGCCGGAGTCGGTGAGGTCCTGATAGATCTCACTGCCTTCGGTAGAAGCGAACAACCGCGTCTCGTTGAGGAAGTCCAGCGTGCCCTGCGCGACGGTCACCGCCGGTTCTGCTCGCATCTCCTCGTCACACCGCGCGAGCAACGCCACTTTGTCCTCGAAGGGGACCGCGAACGGGTCGTGCTCGCACGGGCCGCGGCCGGCGAAGACGTGCGTTTGCGGCGGGCCGAGCGACACCGGCCAGGCGAGCGGCCCGGCGGACATGGCGATCTCCACCGCCTGGGCCGCGACCCGGTCAGCCTCGTGTTCGGTCAGTACCGGGCTGGCCGCGAACCCCCAGGCGCCGCCCGCCAGGACGCGCACCCCGAAGCCGAGGTCGTCCCCATCCTCGAAGGCGTCGAGGACGCCGTTGCTGAAGATGAACTCCTCCCACCGACGGCCAATGATGCGGACGTCGGCATAGCTGGCCCCCCTGGCGGTGGCCGTGTCGAGCGCCCGCTGGGCCAGGTCACGGCTGGCCGACCCTGGCGCGACGGTGTCAGCCATCGTGATCCGGTTGCCGGCCGAGGACGGGGAAATAGGTGATCGCGCCGTTGATCATGTCGTATTTCCAGCCGGTGACCCAGCGGCGCATGGCGACCAGGCCGAGAGGTTCGACGGTGTAGATCTCTTTGGCGTCTTCGTAGGCGATCTGCTGGATCCGGTGGTAGAGGGCGCGGCGGCGGCCGGGGTCGAGTTCGCGGGCGGCAGCGGTGATGAGCTGGTCGGCTTCGGGGTTGGCGTAGGACTGCCAGCGGGCCCAGAGCCCGGTGCTGTGCATCAGCGGCTGCACGAAGTTGTGCGGGTCGAGGTAGTCGACCAGCCAGCCGGCGGTGAAGATGGCCAGCTTGCCCTGGGCCAGCATGCTGCGCCACTCGGGCAGGTCGACCCCTTTGGTCTCCAGGATGAACTTCGGGTTGATCTCGCGTAGCTGATCGGCCAGCAGCGTGGCCCACATCCGCCGCAGGAAGTTGCCGGTGTTGAAGATCAGGGTCAGCCGGAACCCCACCTCCCACAGCCTGCCCTGCCAGGCCTGCCGCAGCTCGGCCGCGGCCTGCCCCGGGTCGAGCCGGTAGACCGGCTGATCGGGGTTATGGCCGAAGATCTCCCGTGGGATCGGTCCTCTGGCCTGGACCGCCTTACCCAGGTAAACCTCGGTGATGAGCCGGTCCCAGTCGAAGGCGTACTGGAAGCCGCGGCGGACATGCAAGTCGTCGAAGAAGTCCGGCGGTGCGCCGTGGCCATCCAGGCGCCCGCTGCCCAGTGAGGGATTGTCCTGCGGGTTGACGTGCAGGTTGAACGAGATGGTGTCACAGACCGGAAGCGGCAGATCATCATCGATGAAGATGTCCGGGTTGTCCGCGATCTCCGGCACGAAGGTCCGGTCGACCTGCACCATGTCCGCCGCGCCGGACACCAGCGCATCGCGGCGGCCCGCCCAGTCGTTCTCCTTGCGGATCACCACCCGGTCCAGCACCGCGGGCGTGCCCCAATAGCCGCAGTGGCGGGCCAGCTCGACCCGCACATCCGGCTCCCACAACACGAACCGGTAGGGCCCGGTGCCATTCATGTGCCGGTGCAGGAACGACTCGGCCAGCGGCCGGCGGTTGAAGGCCCCGAACGTCTCCGCCGTGCCCGGCCATTCACCACCGCCCACCGCCCACGAACGGGGGAACACACTGGCGGGCGGCGTCGCCAGAATCGCCAGCAGCGGAGCGAACGGGTAACACAGCTCCAGCACCACCCGGTCCCCCTCGGCATGGATGGCCCGCTCCACCTCGGCGAACCCGAACCGCAGCCCGCCGTTCTCATCACGGCTGCCCGGAACGCCAAGCAGCGGCTCCATCAGCATCCACGCCGGGCCGCCAGGGATATCGGCCACCAGCAGCCGGCGCAGCGAATACGCCACATCCTCAGCCGTCAGCACCTCACCGCCGTGGCAGGCCACACCCGCCCGGATCGGGAACTCATACCGCAGCCCATCCGCGCTGACCAGCCCGTTGTCCACCGTCGGCAGCACGGCCGCCAGCCGCGGCTCGAACCCACCCAGCGTCCGGCCCAGCAACGTCTCATAGACGTTGGCCATCACCTCCCAGCTCCGCGTGTCATACGGCCCCGCCGGATCCAGGCTCTCCAGCTCACCGATCTCGATCTTGACGAACGCGTCGGTGTCCACCGTCTGCCCGCCGGCCATTGCCGTCGCACTCTCAGCCATGTGTCCTCCAGTCTCCGTTGTAGCCGTCTGCCCTGGCGGTATCACCGGCCGGCGGCGTTGTCACCTTGACGCTGACCTCGATGCCGCAGTCGTCGATCTCGAGCGAGAGGGAGCGAGCGAACCGTGCCCGGTCGCGTACAGCCGCCTGATACAAGGCGAGATCGTCGCGGAACATCGGCACGCAGATGTCGTGGGCGAGCACCAGGCCGCCCGGCGCCAGCCAAGGATAAATCGCATCAAGCAGCGACAGATAGATCCGCTTGCGCACACCCGGGTCGTCCGCGTCGAGGAACACCAGATCCCATGGCAGGCCGAGCACGCGCGGCGTGTCGTGACCATCCTCGCAGCGGAGTTGCACGCGGAGGTCCCCGCCGATCGCCCCGAAGTTCCGCGCGGCCAGCGCAGTGGCTTCGGCGTCGATATCGGCGCCCACAGCCAGTTCGCCGTGGTAGAGCGGGTCGGTGCCGAAGCCTGCGCCCGCAAGCCAGACCAGCGTGTTGCCGGCGTAGGTTCCGATGCCGAGGATGCGGCGAGGCTGCGCCAGCGCCGCGATGCCATAGAGCACCCTTGCCATCAGCGGGGTCACTGATGTCTGCGGCACGTCAAAGGCATTCCGCACGCGCGCGCGGAATGACGCGTAGCGCTCCCAGTCGGGCAGGCCGGCGGCGGGCAGGAAGCCCTGGGCAATGGCGCGGCTGAGCACCTTGGTGGCGAGCGCGTCCGCCACCGGGCTTGGCAGCTTCACTGCGGTGCCCGGAGCGAAGCGGCGTAGGCGCCGAAGTCTTTGAGGCTCGCCATCAGCTTCCCGACATCGCGCAGTTGCCGGGGATTGGGGACGACCACGGCTTGCGGCGCGGTCCATGCCCCCATGCTGGCTAGCGTCAGCCGCAGACAGCCCAGGGCGCCGGCCGCCGAGATGTCGTCGGCCCCCACCACGAGCAGGGCGGCGACCTTGCCCTTGAGCGGCGGCGGCTCCTCGGGCGGTGCGTCGTAGGCCGGGCCACCGATGAGGTCGAGCAGGTTCTTCACGCATCCCGCGGGCGCTCCCCAGTACGCCGGAACCGACAGCACGAGCACCTCGCTTGCGGCGACGGTGGCGCTCACCCGGTCAAGGTCGGCGCTGCCGTAGTCCGCGGCCGGACGTCCGTCGAAGAACGGCAGGTCCAGCTCCCGCAGGTCGAGCCAGTCGTGGGCCCGGCCCGCGGCCTCGGCCCCCAGGGCGACGGCGCGGAGCAGTTCCCGCGCCGCCGAGGGGCCCTGCTTGCCTGGCCCCGGCTTCCTGCTTCCGCAGATGAACAGCAATGGCGTTGCAGGCATGTTGGTTGAGTCCCTTCCTCATGTTCCGGCGATGACCATGGAGTCCAGCAGCAATGAGGGGCTGCCCACGGCTTGTGCGCCGGGCAGGAACCGCAGGTCGTCGGCGGCCATCTTGATCCGCGCGAGCACGTCGACGAGGTGGCCGGAGACGACCGTCTCCCGTACCGCCTGGCCAGGCATCCCATCCCGGATGCGCCTGCCGATGGCGACGGCGGAGAACCGGCCGGTCGCACCGCTGGTGTTTTGCAGCCCGAGCAGTTCCGTCACGTGCAGGCCCTGCCCGGCCGCGGCGAGCAGCCGTTCCGGCGAATGGTTTCCGGCGGGCAGGATGAAGTTCGAGGCGCCGACCTCTGGCGTCCCACGGTATGACGAACGGCGGGCGTTGCCCGTCGGGCGCTGCCCGCTGCGGCGCCCGGTGTAATGGTTGTGCAGGAAGCTGGCCAGGGTTCCGCGCCGCACGACGGCCAGCCGATGTGACCCGACCCCCTCGGCGTCGAAGGGACGGGAACCAGGCCCGCTGGCGGTCAGCGGATCATCGACGATGGTCAGCTCCGGATCCGCGACCCTCTCACCGAGCAGCTCAGCGAACGGCGACCTTCTTTTCAGCACCGCCTCGCCGCTGAGCAGCCGCGCCACTTGGGCGAGGAGCTGGCAGGCGGCCAGCGGCGCGAGCACGACCGCGCCCTCGCCAGTGGGCGCCGGGCGCCCACCGAGGCGGTCGAGCGCCTTCTGTGCGGCGTGCCGGCCGACGGCCTCAGGGTCCAGGCCGCCGGGCCCGCGAGCATAGCCGAACTCCTGGGCGGCCTGCGTTTCTCCCGCCCCATCCGCGGCCACCTCGACCCGGAGGTACGCCGAGGTGCTGCGATAGTCACCAGATATCCCGCGCGAGTTGGCAACCGCGATGACCCGGTCCTGGTCGCCATATTCACAGCCCAGCACCCGGACTGCGGCCGGCTCGCTCGCGGCCCGTTCTGCGCGTGCGAGCAGGCCGGCTTTGGCCTGGACGCCAACGCTGGCCATGCGGCCATCGGCCAGATCGGGCACCTCCGGTGGCAGGCTGGGGCCGGGCAGCTCGTGCCAGGGGTCTGGTGTGTTGATGGCCGCGCTGGCGAGCGAGGAGGCGATCACCTCGGCCACTCCGGCCGGCGACAGGTCGGAGGTATAGGCGTACCCGAGGCGGTGTCCGGCCAGCACCCGCAGGCCCAGCCCGGCCGAGTCCCAGAGCTGGTAGGACCGCACGACGGCGTTGTGCATCTGCAGCGTGACCCCGCGCGCGGATTCGAAGAACGCCTCGGCCCCGGTTGCGCCCGCGGCCCGCGCCGCCTGGACCGCCCGCCCGGTCAGTTCCTGCCCTGAGGTGACCTTGCCGCCCATCGCTCTCACCCGGTCTCGTGGCTATCCGCGCGGCTCGCCCGGTATTCGGTGCCGCCCACGACCATCCGGGCGATCCGCAGTGTCGGCTGGCCGATGCCCACGAAGACGCGCTGGCCTTCCCTCGCGCAGTTGCCAGCGCCGACCCGCAGGTCGTTGCCGACCATGTCGATGTCGGAGAGCACGTCGAGCGCGCTCCCCGCGATCGTCGCTCCCCAGACGGGATGGTCGAGACGGCCGTCACGGATCAGGTACGCCTCGCGCGCGGAGAACAGGAAACTTCCGCTCGCCGGGTCGACCTGGCCACCGCTCAGCGAGGGCGCGTACAGCCCGTATGGCGTGGCGGCGATGATCTCGCCGGGGGACGCCTCGCCCGCGCCGATGTAGGTGTTGGTCATCCGGGAGAGCGGCGGGTGCCGGAACGAGGCCCGCCTGCCGTTGCCGGTGGCGGGTACCGCCAAGGCGGCGGCGGACGCGCGGTCGCACAGGAAACCCGCGAGCCGTCCGGCTTCCACCAGCATGGTCGGGCCGGCCAGCTCGGCCTCGTCGTCAAATCCGGCCGAGCCCCAGCCACCGGGAAACGCCCCGTCGTCGATGACGTCGACGATGTCCGAGCCGATACGTTCACCGACCCGGCTGGCGTACAGCGAGCCGCCGCGCAGCACGGCATCGGCCTCAAGCCCGTGCCCGCACGCCTCGTGCACCAAGACACCCCCCGCTTCGTTGCCAAGGACGACGGGCATCTGTCCCGCGGGCGCGGGGCCGGCCTCGAGCTGGCTGAGAGCCTGCTTCGCGGCGCGCATGGCGATCGTTTCCGGAGTGCAACGCCGGAGGAACTCGAACCCTTCGGTCGCGCCCGGCGCGTAGGTGCCGATCCCGGTCCGGCCGCCTTGCCGGGCCCGGGCGACCGCCTGGACCCGGTAGCGAAGCCGGTGCCGGGTGTCGGTGACGTAGCGGCCATCGGACCTGGCCACGACCACATGCTGGGTGATGGTGCCCAGGAAGATGGTCGCCTGGCGGATTCGCGGGTCGGCAGCGCGCGCTGCGCGGTCGCCGCGCTCGACCAGCGCCACGCGGTCCGGTCCGGGCAATGACCGCTGGGTCACGGCACCCGCCGGGGAGGCCGCCGGGGTCAGCCTCACCCGCGGGGTGCCCGCCACGGCCGAGGCCCCGACGGCCTCGCTGGCTGCTTCGGCGGTAGCCAGCAGCGAGGCCTCGTCCATGCTCTCGGTGAACGCCAGCGCGCTGGTGGCCTCGCAGACCACGCGCACGCTCAGCCCGCGCTGCACTCCGGTGGTGACGCGGTCGATATGCCCCTCGTCGGCACTGACGCCTTCCGAGAGCCGGTGCTCGGCGTACAGCTCCGCGTAGCCGCCGCGGCGGCGCAGTGCGTGGGCGAGGACCCTGGCCGCCAGATCCGGCGGCACGCACTCGGCCAGCGTGGCCGTCCCGCCGTCCACCAGCGCCGCGCTCATGCCGGCCTGGGCAGGGGGCCGGCGCCGAAGACCAGATACCGGTTCAGGTCGCGGTCGGGCGCGCCCTCCAGGTCGATGCTGGGAATGTAGGCCGGCATCTTCGGCGACGGAGGCGGGATGGCCACCTCCGCCCGGTTGAGGGCCGTGCCCGGGTCGTGCCCAGCCTTGATCTCCGCGATCAGGGCCGCGAGCCACGCCACCGCGGGGCCGCTGCGGGCCACGCCGGTGACGGCCTGCTGGAACGCCTCGGCGTCTTCCCCCGCGGCCAGCGACCACAGCACTCCGGCGAGATGCGCCTGGTATGCGGCCTCGTCCCTGAGCCGGATCGTGATCCGCAGACCGTCGCTGAAAGCGGCGAGCGCGCGTTCGTACGCGCCGTTGTGGAACGCCGCGTAGCCGAGTGCCAGGCACGCGCGCTCCTCGTAGAACGCATCATTCTCGGCCCGGCACAAGGCATGCGCCCGGACGAGCGTTTCGAGCGCCTCCTCGCCGCGGCCCGCCTTGAACAGCAACACACCGAGCCGCATGTCGAAGGCGGTGGCGAACGCCTGGCTGTCGGCGGCCAGGTACCGCTCGAAGGCGCTGCTCCAGAACTCGACCGCCTCGGCGAACCGGCGCGAGATCTCCAGCAGGAACGTGATGTTTGCGAGCAGGTTATGGCGCAGGTACGAGGCGGCCGGCGTCTTCATCCCGCGGGCCAGCTCATAGGCTTTGAGTTCCAGCCGGAAGCTTTCCCGGTAGAGCGCCTCCCGGTCGGCGTCCTCAGTGAGTTCCTTGGCTTGCAGGGTGTAGACCAGCGCCTGGCCGTTCCACAGCCAGGCACGCTCCACTCGCTCCTCGTCGCAAGCCACGCCCCAGTCGTCCAGGATCTGCTCGCCGCGCCGGTAGTGGCCGAGAGCGCGGTCGAGGTCATAGAGCCGTTTGGTGGACAGCAGCCCGAACAGGTACTCCAGGTGGGCGCGGAACGGCGGGTCTGAGCTGTGCTCCAGGGCCAGCTTTATCTCCTTCTCGCTGGCCGCGATTTCACCGGTCTGCGCGTGGGCCACGCCGGCCAGCCGGTGCGCCTGGGCGCGCTGCTCGTCATCCGTGGCTAGGCGCAGGAGCGCGTCACACAGCAGGTACACGCGCTCGTAGTTCTGGTAACCGAGGGCGGTGCCCACCTCGACGAGCAGGTCGCTGTACTGTGTGCCAGCCACGCCGAGCGACCATTGCGGCGGCTCGTCAGTGCCGGGCCCGGCCTGGTACACGCCGAAGGCGCTGTGAGCGGCGAGCGCAGCGAAGAACTTCGACCGGGCGTGCGTCACCCAGCCCTGGAAATCCCCGGGGTGTTCACCGGCAGTCCGCCAGGTACCCGAGGTACTGACGATGAGCAGTTTGCTGGTGGGCGTGGCCAGGCGCAGCATCCGGTGCAGGACGCGCAGCGACGGCCGGTCCCAGTACTCGACGCCGGAGATGATCAGCGCTACGCCGGGCTGGAGTGACGGGCAGCGGCACAGGGCATCGAGCAGCAGCCGCGCCAGCGCGTCGATCTCGATGGCCGAGTGGTGGGATTCGCGGCTGATACGCCGGGTGATCGCAAAAACGATCGTCTCCGCGACCCGCCGTATCTCCGCGCCGTCCCCGGATTCGTGGTCGAGCAGCCACCCCAGTTGGCTGCGCGCCCGCTCAACCAGTTCCGGCCCCTCACGGTCGAGCACCGGCCGCAGCCAGGAAAGCAGCGCCCGTCCGCCCCCGAAGGTTTCGAAGCCGCGCGGGACAGGCGGCAGGACAGCAACCTGTATTCCCGTTTCACCCAGTGCCGCCGCCATCGCGCCGGCAAGCGCTGTCTGCCCGGCTTCGGGAACACCGTTAAGAAACGTCCACCGCCCGCCGCGCTCTGGCCAGGCAATTAGGTCGGGCGGCAATTTCTCGCGCGCTGGGGCAGCGATCCGCCGACCATCCCGGCTTTCCACCAACATGCTGCGCTCCTGTTCATTATCGGCGGGCGTGGTAAGCCCGAGAGCTCACCGCGCCCGCCTTCAGAGGGATTACCAAATAACGGCGCGCTGTGCCGTCTCCACCTCGTCTTCGAGGTCATCGGTGTCGACGCACACGGACGCCATCAGGTCCTGAAGTGCTGCTGAGAGCTCCCGCTCGGTCATGGTCCACCTCCTTCTGCCTTTAGTCCGCCCGAACGGATGGGCGGTCGGATTCCTGCCAGCGCTGGTGCAATCAGCATAGGTAGGCAAATAATATCGATGTCAATGAACGGTAGCCATTAAAAAATAACGTGCACTCATGATCGTGCTACCCGGGTTTAAATCCGCACTTGCGAGGCCGTGGCGATGGTTGTGGCAGATGACTTGAATGGGTTGCGGCGGAAGCTCGCCGCATTACTGCCACATCTCGACGAGCGGCAGCGCCGGCTGGTGCTGGGCGCGGAGGCACGTGCGCTCGGTCACGGCGGAATCAAGAAGGTCGCGGTCGCGGCGCAGGTGAGCGCGGTGACGGTATCGCGTGGCATCGCCGAACTCGACGCGGGCAGCGCGCCGCTGCGGCGCACCCGCCGCCCGGGCGGAGGGCGCAAGAAGCTGGTGATCACCGATCCGGGGCTGCAAGCCGCGCTGCTTGACGTGCTCGCGGCACTGTCGCCGGAATCTCCGCCAGGGCCGCTGCTGTGGACCACTCAGTCGTTGCGCGACATCGTCGCCGAGCTGGCCATTCGCGGGCACCGGGTATCCGCGCCCACGGTGGCCAGCCTGCTGCGTCAGGAGAGCTTCAGCCTCAGCGCCAGCACACACTCATCCGGCGGCTCACAGCGGGCTGAGCGCGAGGCGCAATACCGCTACATCAACTACCAGGCCGCGGCCCATATGGCGGCGCGGCATCCGGTGATCAGCCTGGACGCCAGGAAGCTGGAGCCGACGGGCGCACCGGATGCCGCCGAGGGCGCGGCGCGGCTAGCCACCGGCCTGCCCACGGGCGAGGCACCCG
>Ga0209166_10003315_pt1 | contig 11674 bp, 11 predicted proteins | sample Coa_R1_3_FD_187151 | JGI IMG/M metagenome (GOLD analysis project Ga0209166, IMG submission 187151) | Surface soil microbial communities from Centralia Pennsylvania, which are recovering from an underground coalmine fire - Coalmine... | ecosystem: Environmental > Terrestrial > Soil >... | reverse complement strand
GAATGCCTCCGGGTCATCGAGGTCCGGTGCTTCTATGACCTCTCGAGGTTCTTCTGTTGGAGGTGGCACCGGGCCAAAACGCTCGCCGTAAAGTTTTTCCAGCAAGGCGCCATGCTGGCGCTCCTCGGCTGCCATTTCGACGAAGATATCGGTGACCGATTTGTCGTAGCCCTGAAAGAGTTGGGCTAGTGTGTCGTAAACACCGCCATTGCGCGCCTCAATATAGATTGCCCGCAAGAGTGTTTTTCGAACCTCGTCTGAGAGAGCGTTATTCATTGTTGGCCTTCGGCGGGGGCACGACGGAAAACCAACAGCATCCCCATGGCCAATCCCACCGATAATCCCACGCCAGTGGGGAAGAGGTAGTTCGGCCGGACGATCAGGACTCCGTTCATGAACGGGTGCATGAACCCGCAAGTAATGGAACACCGGTAGTGGAATTTGCCGGCGCGGTTGGCGATGAAACTGATCTCGTCAACGGCTTTATAGTCTTGATCCTTATCGGAAGGATGGCGAAGCCAAAAAGTGGGATCCTCGCGCCGCACCTTGGCATCGATGTCATACCCCTCCAGATAAAAGCCATGGGTCACGTCCTTCGACACCAGACGGACATGCACGCGGTCCCCCTTGTTCACCTCGATGGTTGAGGGATCGTAAGCGTACTGGTGGGCAGTGATGGTGATGTTGCGGTCCCGGGGTGCCGGTCGGGGAAAATACAGAGACGACAAGCCAATCAACCCACCCAGGACGATCGGCAAGCCTCCTAAGAGGTAATTGGGAATCCGTTTGCGCATCGTGGCTCCTCCAGAAGTACTGGACTCCGGCTTCTTTCGCTCAAAAACTTACCGAAACATCACCCTTGGCCGGAACCTTCACATTCTGTTTCTTGACCTTACCCTCGTACCAAGCTTTGAGCACGTAGTCGCCAGGCGGCACGCCGGCGATGCGAAACTTGCCGCTGCCGTCCAACCGGGCAAAATAAGGGTTCTGCATCACCAGGATGTAGCCTCCCATTTCCGGATGGACGTTGCATAGAACGTCGACTTCGCCCGGCTTACTAAATGCAATCCCCTTTGAAGCCCCCAACCCGTAGGTACCCAGATTAAATTCGTCTGCGCCCACGCCGAAGACATTGTGCTGGAGGTTGTCGCTGTTGTGGAACTCCACCGTCGTCCCCTGCACCACGGCCAGCACGTAGGGAACAAATGTCTTGTTCTTCTGATCCATCTCGCCCTTCCCGGCCGGAAACTTACCCGGAGCCTTTTCCACATAAACTATGGCGTGGTCGGGCTTGGGCACGCCCACGGTCCCTACGATATCCCCGGCGGCAAGCCACGAGACTGAAAAAAGCATGGCCACAATAGCGATCACCAATTGCGAACCCTTGATTTTTCGCATGGTTCCTCTTCCTCCTGATCTTCACTTTACTGTCATCACAACTTATTCAAGCCGGTTGTCTGCCCACTGGGCCTGCCTTCAAAATACGTAGTCGATTCCAGCGGTGAAACCGTTCGCTCGGAAGAATAGATTTGAACTTGGGTCGGGCTGCTTATAGCGGTACTGGTACTCGAACTCCGCTTTAATGTTGGCACGAACCAGGAACTGGACACCCGGGCTGACCCGGCTGCGTGTGTTGTGTTCTGAAGCCCCGTTTAGGAAATCGGTCGGGGAGTTCACCACGTCATACCGCATAGTGCCGATAACCCAGGGGTAGAACCAATACTCGGCTTCGGCAAAGCCCCCGCTGAAAGTGACGGGTGAGGCGGGTTCCAAAGCAAAAGTTGTAGTGTTGGGAATCAAATTGGTATCACGTGCGTGCATGCCGAGGGCATAGAGTTCAAATTTACGATACTTGAACCGCGCATCTGCTCCCACCCGGTAAAAAGGCTCCGTAATGGTTCCGAAGCCGGGGAACATGGTCTGGTCGAGATTGAGCGCATTCCGCCCGTAATAGTAGAACGCCCCCAAACGAATGGAAGTGTGGTCACGCGGACCCGTGGGTCCCGCCGCCTGCACTTCTTTGCGAGCGTTCGGGTCGCGTTCCAGGTTAAAGCGCTGTGAAACCCGGAGATAAACATCCTTGGAGTTGCGTAACGCGGTGCCGTCATTGTTTCCGTTCACTAATGTGGCGGACCACTCAAAGTTGCCGTCGTTGGGATACCCTCCGATTTCAATTCCTCGCTGTGGCGTGCCCAATGAAAGCGGGTTCATCGTGGTTCCCGGCAAGGAACCAATATTACTGGTCTGGTCATAAATGTCGTAATCGCTGAGATTGATGGTTCGCGCCTGGCTGAACGGCAGGTCCAGCTCAAACTGCCCAAAACGCAGGTTCAGGGCGTCCTTGGGCAGGCCAATGTAATGACCGAGGTCGTTGAATTTGATATAGCCGTCACCTAGACCTCCGTCGGCTCCCGAGCCTCCTGTTGAGATGTCGTCGTCAATCCAGAATGAGATGTTGGGACCGAAGCTCCCGGCGGCAATCATCGTGAACGTGTTGGGAGTAAACAGATCTGCCCGCGGCAAGAATCCCAACGCCAGGGGTTGCCTGGAATTGAAAGTGGCGAAGCCGGAATAGCGCAGCCCGATGGGAATCGTTCCCGGAATTTCCCCGGGGTAAATAGCCTTCGGAAAAACCTTCTTGTAGGCCTTTGCCCCGAGCATCACCGGAGCTTCTTTCACAAAAGTCTCATCGTCCTTGGGAAACTTGAAGCCGTTTTTCTTGAATGCCTCGCCAAAATCGTTGAGCTCAGGGTAATTGCTGTGGCACGTCGAGCACGAGGTTTGGTACTTGCGCGCAAATGCGGGTATCGCATCCGTGCGAGGCGTCTGGCTAAACAGGAAATAAATAAAGGAGCCAACTGCCAGGACCACAAAAAATCCAAACCCTTGCTTGAACTTAGTCGACATTCGTACGGCCTCCTCAAATGGATTTTAGATCTTTACTCATCGCCGGGCCTTTTTGTGAGCGCCATGGCCTGTCCACCACCAAGTCCGGATGTTCGCGCCGGAAGGTTTCCGCGATGTGGCAATTCCAGCAGACCGGCAGGTATGAAGCGAAAACCTCAGGCAGTTTTTCCGGTCTGATTTCGTTCCACTCTGCCGTTTTCCGCTGCGCGTCCAACAAGGCCGGCCGGTGGTGGCCAAAATCATCAACCGTCTCAATCGGCTTTTTACAGTACACACATTTCTTTCCCACGTACCACTTGGCAACGATGTTACGAACCAGGCAGTCTTCCGGCGCCACCTCAATTTGGCTCAGACATGCTTGCCCACAATCCTGGCGCTCGGGCCAGCGAGAGCATTCACTCAATCGAAAATGGGGACCGCCCACGATGGATTCTCGCGCTGCTTGCCGCACGTCGAGCGCGACGGCGGCGGGTTGCCTGGTCTCAGGGCATGTGACCAACCGGGCTCCCCGGAAGCGGAAGTAAGCTCGCGCTGCTCGAAAGAGCACGTAGGCGATTCCCACCGCGACCATCAAGAGAGCAAACGGAACAAGTAAATTGGTCATCGGGATTCTCCTTGATAGCAGCCTGTCTCCTTGGCGCTGCGGGGCCCCTGCGTGCTTTTTTCTTGCTCGATTAAAATTATTCCGCTTTTCTTTAGGCTCAGTTGATCGTGCATCCCAGTTTCGATGCTGCAATCTATCTCCAAGCTTGAATTGTTATCTTCACTCCACCCTAAGAGTAATGAGCAGCCCGTCCGCGACGGGGTCAGCAAATTTGACATGGGTTAAATCCTGCCGTCCCGCGAGCAGCAGATTGATTCACTTGCCGGGGCAGATGCTTGCGACGCCCGCTCATCCTCCAAGCGCTTGATGGTGGCGCGCAACCAGTCCTTGACCACTTTCTCCATTTCTTCCTGGGTTTCCCAACGTTCGAGTGCGTGCACCGTCTCTCCCAATCCGCTGAGAGGGATGTGATGGCAGGGCACGCCGGCGGATTGGCTCTCCGCTGGGACAAACTGCATCAGGAGGCATTCACTGCAAGGATGGCTCCGTTTGGGATCGCCAAAATTCAAGCATGTCAGGGAATCTTGAAAGAGCGATGTCGGGAGCCAGGGCGTCCGGACGGAGCGCCCATAGCCGCCGCCCTCAATAAAAGCGAGCTCGAATTTGAGAACTTCGAGAATATCGCGCTTGTCTTTGGCCATGGCCACACCTCCATTGAATTGCTTCGTGAACAGCCCGTTGATCTTTGCGCACTGCGTTGTCATCTGAATAAGAATAAGAGATTGAAATGTTGCATGCTGTGTTCCCAGTCACCAGTGAATGTGACTACCATCACAAAATCCCGGTGCTCCAATAAACGCAAAGAATTGAAGGGCAAATTTCATAAAACTCTTACGTCGTCGTAGATATTTGCCGGGAAAAGAGGAGCTAGAAATCTATCAGGGTTTTGGGAGGGATCGCAGCGCGGAGCGCGTTTGCAATCGCAAGGACATCGATAATTTCCTGGGCAATGGCGCCGCCCACCGGTGGCAAATATCCGGAGGCGGCGAAAATCATACCGAGCGCACTCAGCGCCATCCCTCCGATGGCGCTTTGCAGAGCCACGGATCGCATGCGACGGCTGATATGGAAGAATTCATCAACCCTTGCCAGTGATGCGTCCATGATCACTGCGCCCGCCGCTTCCGTCGTGATGTCGCTGTTCTGCCCAAAGGCAATTCCCACAGTGGCCGTCATCAGAGCAGGAGCGTCATTGATGCCGTCGCCCAGGAAAAGCGTTTTCGCGGCGCGCGTTTCCTCCCGCACGATTGTCACTTTTTCCTCAGGGCTTTTGGAGGCATGGACCGCCTTGATGCCCACAAGGCCGGCGAGGTACTGCGTCTCTGATTCGCGATCGCCTGAAAGAAGCATCACCTTGTTGAATTGGTGTTTGTATCCCAGATGAGCGATGAAAGGCTTGCTTTCGCTCCGGGGCGCATCGTGGAAACGGTAAATCGCAGCATATGCTCCATCAACCGCGATAGCGCATTCCAGGCCGGTGCTCTGCGGGGGTAAACTTCCCTCATCGACGCGAGTTTCCTCGACAAGGTTGTGGCGATTCGTAACCCTCACCTTGCGGCCCAGCACCGTCCCCTCCAGTCCTCTGCCCGGCGGCTCGCTGATTTCTGTCGCTTCCTCCAGATGAAGATCGAGCTTTCTTGCAGCCGCAAGAATGGCTCGGGCGAGCGGGTGTTTGGAGTATTGCTCCAGGCTTGCCACCAGTTTCAAAACCGTTCTTCCGTCAAAGCCCGGCCCGATGATTTCCCCGGTCAGGTCCGGGATGCCGTAAGTAAGTGTTCCGGTTTTGTCAAAAATAATCGTATGGCAAGTTTCAATTTGTTCGAGTACGGATGGATCCTTGATGATGATTCCGCGCTTGGCCGCGAGTGAAATCGACCCGATAATACTGACGGGGATCGCGATGAGGAGCGGGCAGGGGGTTGCGATCACCAGGACTGCCAGAAATCGAATGGGATCCCCGCTCAAAAACCATGCCGCAAGCGCCGCGGCCACAGCGACCGGCGTATAGATCGCCCCCAGTTGGTCGCCCAGACGGCGGATTTGAGGGCGATGTTGTTGCGCGCTGCGCATGACCTTGGTGATGTTGGCGTAGCGCGAGTCCACCGCCAATTTGGTGGCTTCAATGGTAATCGCCACGTCACCGTTCAGAGCTCCCGATAACACATCTGAGCCGGGCGCTTTTGAAATATTAAAGGGTTCACCCGTCAGGTAGGATTCATCCATGGTCGAATGTCCCTGCACAACAACGCCATCCACCGGGCAAATCTCATGAGGATAGATGAATAGCACATCGCCGATGGCGATCTCTTTCAGGGGCACGTCCGTGGTTCCCGCCGGCATTTTCTTGTGTGCGATATTGGGCATTCTCTTGGCCAGAGCCTCCAGGACAGATGACGCCTTTCTAACCGCGTAACTTTCCATCACGCGCCCGCCCGAGAGCATGAGGACTACAAGCGATCCCGCTAGATACTCGCCCAAAATTGCCGACGTGATGATCGAAATACCTGCCAACAGGTCGGAACCGAATTCTTGATGCGCCGCCTTGAGAGCCAGATCGTAAATAAGCGGCAATCCGCAGAGAACCAGGACCGCAATCAAGGGAAGCTGAATGGTGAATGGCGGTGACGCGACAAAATATCGCAGAGCAAGGTGCAGCCCGATGCCAAGGAGCGTAATGAAGACGATAATATTCTCTTTCGAGAACCGGTCCTTTTTCAAATGAGGGTCTTCCTTCGATTCCGTGGACTCGTCGGTTCGGAACTTGGCAGCGTTGGACACCGCGGATTTACCAACGCCCGTGTTCTGGGAAATGGGAGTCGTTTTCCCGGATTTCAGATCCATTTCTTCTGCGCCGTTCTTTTTCCTCGTGACCGTATCCGTTTTCATGATGGGGTCTACAAGTCGAGCGTCGCGGTGATAATGGGATCTGATAATTCACGAGTCAATTGGAAGCCGAGTTTCCTGGCGAGGTGTTGCATGCCCAGGTTTTCAGGAAGGATTTTCGCAAACAGGCGTTGCAGTTTCTTCACGCGCGCGAATTCGATGAGACGGACAAATAATTCGGTTCCCACCCCGCGATTCTGAAATTCATCGCTGACCAGAACGGCGATTTCAGCGTGGGGGGTGCCGGGGAATTTGTTCCAACGGCCCACGCCAATGATTTTGCGGCCGCCCGGCTCGGGACCGTCGTACTTAGCCACCAGGACCACTTCCTGATCCTGATCGGCGTGGCAGATGTTGGCCAGGCGTTTGTGTTCCACACGGTTTCCGAGGGGCAGGATGTGAAAGTAGCGCATGTAGACGCTATGGTCTGACAGCGTCTGGTGAAACTTCGCCAGCAGCGGCTCATCCTCGGGCACAATCGGACGGACGGTCACCGGTGTTCCGTCTTTCAAGCACGATTGGTTCACGTATCCGATCGGGTTCGTGGTCATTGGTGAGCCATCGACGGAGCGCGTTTCGTCAGGTAAATAACAGGAGGCCCGCTTAGCCCGCGGCCTCATTCATGATCCTGAAAATTACTTCTTCCACTTCCTGCGCCACGATTTTTAATTCCGGGCGGGAAAACATTTCGAGCAATGCGGTGGGGCGAATCGTGGCCAGCGTTATTGCGGACCCTTTGCGATAGATTGAAATTCGGCAGGGCAATGCCGTCGATATATCCGGGTCGGCGTCCAGCACTTTTTTGGCCTGCACGGGGTTGCACACTTCGTACACCAGGCAGTCCAGGTTGAGGTCAACACCTTTTTCTTTCAGCTTCGCCTTCAGGTCGTGGACGGCGAGCACTCCGAACTTGTGTTTTAGAGCGGCCGCTTCAAGATCGCGGGCCACATCGGGAAGCGATTTTCTGGACTCCACTTGATAAAGCATCATAATTCCATCCTCCTGTTTTGAACAATACATGCGCGGCTTTACAGGTTACCCGCCCTTGCCGATCTGAAGGGCGGCCGCGCGCGGCCTTCCGCTCCTTTTGATTCCAAAACACGTCTGCATGATTCCATAACACGTCCCCAGACTAGTCGTCACCGATGTGAAAAGCCGTGACTCCCACCACATCCCATAGTGATTCGCGTCACATAGCGGATCGCGCTTTTCATTCCGAGCGAAGAGAGGAATCTCGCTCTGGGCTCGCACTTGCCGCTCAGGTTTTTTTCGCCTTCCATTCATAATTCACAATTCATAATTCATAATTTCTTCATCCCCCCGCCTGTCATCCCGAGGCCGACGAGGGATCCCGCAGTCCGTCATTCCCGCGCAGGCGGGGGCCCCAGGTTCTGCAATGGCGGGGGCCCCAGGTTCTGCAATGGCGGGGGCCCCAGGTTCTGCCCTGGCGGGGGCCCCAGGTTCTGCCCTGGCGGCCCAACCCCCAGGCTCGCCTGATGAACATAGACTCGCGGCCTGATTTCTGATTTAATCCTGAGCCAACAACTGGAAGGTTAATTGCCGGGAGAGAGACGCGATGCCACGAGCGAAGCGCACCACCAAGCCGCAACCGCGCGAAGCCGAAAGTTACCAGCACCCTGAGGCCGGGAGTCCCATGCGCCCTGATGTTGGAACGCAGGCGCAATTCAAAAAGCGCAAGCCGCCGGTTACTTACCGCTACGATTCTTCGCTCTCGCCCGCGCTTGATTGGGACGGCCAGAATTCGGCGCGCGAAAAGGGCGAACAAAAGCTTTCAGCCATCAGCTCTCAGTTATCAGCCGCACGATCGAAGTTGGCCGAAGTGCGGCGCAGGTTGGCGGACGCAAAGAAAGGTCTCACGGCAGCCGAAGTGAAGGCCTTAACTGACGACTGTGAACTGACCACTGACAACTTGCGCCAAGCCGAGGAATCGGCGCAGGCGCTGAAGGCCCTCAGCAAGCCCTTCCTCAACTGGGCGGGCAAAGCCGAGCGCCTTTCCTTTGACGTCCCCACTCTCCCGCTCTTTGTCCACGAGCGTCTTTCGACCAAGGCCATCATTGAAACGCTCACCGGCCACAAGCGCGACAAGCAACTCGACATGTACAGCCTGTTCGGCGACCCGCAACATTCCGTCACTGATCAAGTCCTGCGCGCCTACGAGCATCGCGACAAGTGGGTGAATCGCATGATGCTGGGTGATTCCCTGGCGGTGATGAACTCGCTCCTGCACTATGAGGGCCTGGGCGGACAAGTCCAGATGATTTACATGGACCCGCCCTACGGGGTGAAGTTTGGCAGTAACTTCCAGCCCTTCGTCCGCAAGCGCGACGTGAGCCACAATGACGATGAGGACATGACCCGCGAGCCCGAAATGGTGCAAGCCTACCGCGACACCTGGGAGCTGGGCCTGCATTCGTATTTGACTTATCTGCGCGACCGCCTTCTGCTCGCTCGCGATTTGCTCGCGCCCAGCGGCAGCATTTTTGTGCAGATCAGCGATGAGAATCTGCACCATGTCCGCGAGCTAATGGACGAAGTTTTCGGAGCTAAGAACTTTTGTGTTGTTATCTGTTATCGGCGTCTCGGAACTATGATCGGAGCGGAGATGAAATCGTCGGCTCATTATCTGGTCTGGTATGCAAAAGATAAAGAGCTGCAAAAGTTCCGCAAAGTGTTCGACGAACAGATAGCAGGGATAGGCACTGGCGATCACTTTACTCAGCTTGAAGACGTAATGTCTGGTGAAGTCCGCCCCATGAATCGAGAAGAGAGAGCGAATCCGAAACTGGTCCCGCCGGAGTTGAAACTCTTTCAGTTGGTCAGCCTTCAAACGCACGGCGTCAACTCCTCCAACAAATTTCCAATTGAATTGGATGGTGGAAGATTTTTGCCGGGTTCAAACAAGGCATGGCGAACGACTGAGATAGGCGTTCAATCGTTAATTAAAGAAAAGCGCCTCCAACGGGCAGGCAACACCGTTCGCTACAAACAATTCCTCGGGGATTTTCCATTCACTGAGGCTGGCACCATTTGGGAAATTGCCGGGCGCGATACCGAAAACTATTATGTCGTTCAAACGCCAACGAACATCATTTCCCGTTGCCTCCACATGACCACCGACCCGGGCGACCTTGTTCTCGATCCCACGTGCGGCTCGGGCACCACGGCTTATGTGGCCGAGCAGTGGGGCAGGCGCTGGATCACCATGGACACCAGCCGCGTTCCGCTCGCACTCGCCCGGCAACGCCTGCTCACCGCCACTTTTCCCTGGTACGAATTGAATGATAACGCGCGCGGGCCGGCGGGCGGATTCAAGTACGTGCGCAAGCAAAACAATAAGGGCGAAGAAGTGGGTGGAATCGTTCCGCACGTCACGCTGGAATCGATTGCCAACAACGAGCCACCCAAAGAGGAAGTGCTGGTTGACCGGCCGGAGCGCGATAACAAAATCACGCGGGTTACCGGGGCGTTTTGCGTGGAAGGGACCATACCGACACCTGTCGGTGTCGGTATTCAAGATGAACAGATTCAAGATCCAAGACAAGAACAGATTCAAGATCCAAGACAAGAACAGACAACATTCACGGACAGAATGCTGGAAATCCTGCGGAAATCTCCCGTGCTGCGCTTGAGCGGCAACAAAACCCTGGCGCTCAAAAACATCCGCCCGCCAGCCAAGACTCTCTCGCTTTCCGCGGAAGCATTGGTGGATGGGAATGGGAGTTCTGTTTCGGCCGAAGCCCCTAGCGGCGCGAAACGCGCCGCGATTAAAGATTCGCAGATTCAAGATTCAAAAGCCAAGCATGTCGCCCTGGTGTTTGGCCCGGAAAATGGCGCAGTGAGCGAGTCCCTGGTTTTCAATGCCGCCAAGGAGGCCTTTGCCAAAAGCTATGGGCACTTGTACGTGATCGGTTTTGCCATTCAGCCAAACGCCCGCGAACTGATCGAGAAGTGCAACCAGGTGGTGGGCATTGCGGCCACTTACATTCAAGCCACGCCCGACCTGCTGATGGGCGATTTGCTGAAGAACATGCGGTCGAGTCAAATCTTTAGCGTGTGCGGTTTACCTGAAATTAAAGTTCATAAAGTTGGACCGGGTAGTGCGGCCTCCCGGAAACCTGCCGCTGCCGCGGGATTTAATATTCCAGATTCAACATTGAAGACAGCACAATATCAAGTGGAATTATTGGGCCTGGACGTGTTCGATCCCATCACGATGGAAGTGGACCATTACGATAAGAACAAACCCGATTCGAGGCACAAAGACGTGCCGGCCTGGTTCCTCGACACCGATTACAATGGCTTGTGCTTCCACGTTTCGCAGGCATTTTTCCCGCGCACCAGCGCCTGGGACAATTTGAAAAAGGCGCTCAAGGGCGAGTATGAGGAGAGTGTGTGGGACCATCTGTCCGGGACTTTATCCGCGCCGTTTGAAGCGGGCGAGCACCGGCAGATTGCCGTAAAGGTGATTGATGACCGGGGGAATGAATTGATGGTGGTGGAAAAGCTGTCTTGAATCTTGAATTTTGAATCTTGTATTCTTGATTGTCCTCAGGGTGAGAGGGCAAAAAGATTCAAGATGTTAAATTCAAGATTCAAGACTGAAAGAGGGAGAAGGGCATGAAGTACACGCGCTTCGAGCAATTGCCCGTGTGGCAGGCGGCGATTGATTTGGCGGCGCAGGTTTACGAATTCACGGCCCAAGCGGAATTCAAAAACCGCTACAGCCTGCGCGACCAGATCGAACGCGCCGCCGTTTCAGTTTCCAATAATATAGCTGAAGGGTTCGAGCGCGGAACGAATCCGGAATTGCTCACCTTTTTGTATATCGCGCGCGGGTCGGCGGGCGAAGTGCGGTCGATGCTGTGCCTGATCGAGAAAATCAGCCTCTTCTCCGGTCTGGAATCTGACATTTTGGATTTGAAATCAAAAGCCGAGAGCATCTCAAGACAGCTTGGTGCTTGGATTCAGTCGATCCTGAATTCCGGAATGAAAGGGCAGCGGTATGTGACCGACAAGGTTCGAGCCGGCGACCAAAAGAAAGTGGATCGCGATGAATTTCTGAAAAAGCTGGAGAGGATTCGCAGCGGAAGCGAAAGCGGCGGCGATGAAGCTTGACTTTAGATTCGCAATCTCGTTGTTGTTTGAATCTTGAATCCGGAATTTGGAATTTCCCAAGGGGAAGCAGGAGCAACCGGCGATCGCAGTCGCAGATAAAACCATGAGCAACCTTCGCGTGAAGTCACAGAAAAAACCATGAGC